>Ga0065711_1038955_pt1 | contig 18258 bp, 8 predicted proteins | sample Hoacrofraction12_FD_59098 | JGI IMG/M metagenome (GOLD analysis project Ga0065711, IMG submission 59098) | Hoatzin crop microbial communities from Cojedes, Venezuela - Epithelial fraction 12 v2 (version 2) | ecosystem: Host-associated > Birds > Digestive system > Esophagus > Crop | place... | reverse complement strand
CCCCTTGTCCTGTCGCTGGGCACTGGAAAGAGTCTGGCCCCATCCTCCTGACACCCACCCTGCAGATATTTGTAGGCATTTCTAAGGTCCCCTCTCAGCCTTCTCTTCTCCAGGCTGAAGAAGCCCAGCTCCCTCAGCCTTTCCTCATAGGAGAGATGCTCCAGTCCCCTCATCATCCTCACAGCCCTCCGCTGGACTCTCCAGTAGCTCCTCATCTTTCTTGAACTGGGGAGCCCAGAACTGGACACAGCACTGCAGATGGGGCCTCACTAGGGCAGTGCAGAGGGGTAGAAGAACCTCCCTCAACCTGCTGGCCACGCTCCTCCTAATGCATCCCAAGATCCCATTGGCTTTCTTGGCAGCCAGGGCACACTGCTGGCTCACGGTCAAGCTGTCATCCACCAGGACACCCAGGTCCCTCTCCACAGAGCTGCTCTCCAGCAGGTCCACCCCAGCCTGTACTGATACATGGGGTTGTTCCTCCCCAGGTGCAGGACCCTGCACTTGCCCTTATCACATACCACAATCACACAAACTATTTTTACTCTTGTGTAATATCTTACTCTCCTTCCATGCTTCAAGTTACTGCTTATTTTATAGTTAGAATACGTAATACTTCTGTTTATTTTTAAGCTCTTTGACACTTCCTCTACAGCACACGTAGAGCCTAGTCTCCTATTCTTTCCTTCCAAATGCTCCGTAATTGCTGTATGGTGACTAAATAAAGTTCACTTGAACACATCTTTAATTGATGTCCACTTACGCAGTTCTTGTCATGCAGTACGAGATACCTTGATGACACTATAAGAACACGTTACCTGAAGGAAAGTATGGTATATCTTCAGAGAAGCAAGATAGTCTTAACATGTTGAAGCCTTTTTTTCAAATATGTAACATATGACTGAGCTGGGAACAGACTGCATTATGAAGTACCACACAGATGGCCACCGCTTTTAGCACCCGATTACAAAAGTGAGACATGCAGACACATTTCTGTTATCTTCACTTACTTTTGGCATGTAGAAACAATGCTTAAAAATAAGCTGTGTTATTTCTCAATTTAAATTTTTTGCCTGTTGTCCTACTAGGGTTTTTTTTGGGGGGTGGGAGGGCATCTTTAATTTATGGTTTTGTTTTGTGGTTTTTTTTTTACTGAAATCCTTCTGACTAGGCATTAACTTTCAACCCTAATAGCCACAAAATGTCAGTCTTCAAATATTACATGTCACTAAAGACAGAGTGAAGTTGAAATAATTAATTATAAAGAGTCAGAAAGTGAATCTTTTGGTACCCATTTTCTACCACAAATGAATTAACTTTAATTATCAATTTCAAGTGACACTCATTATTTTAACAGTAATATTATTCAGATCTAATCTTTACATGTAGTTTGCAAAACAGGAAAGTTACAAAAAAAAAATCAAAGTTTAACCAGTGTACAAAGCTAAGTACCACTACAGGATTTTAGACTGTTTATCCAATAAGTGCCATTTCTGTAGGCTTCGACAGGGCACTATGAGCATTTTTAGGGACAAAAAGTTGTGTAAAACAATTAACAAACATCTTGACAGGGAGAATTACGCATTATAGATTAAAAAGCAAAATATGAAAATATAAGCAACCTTGCTGAGCCTTTCCAGTCAATTTATGTCTTTAAGTCAAAGTGCTATACTGAGTCTTATGTTGAGCTGCTTGAAATAAAGGATTCTTATTTTCTAAGTTCTGAGTGTGCTGAGAAATTACTCTTACAGATTGCTCCCAATGACTGCCTTTTGAAAAGGCGGCTCTTGAAAACTGACTATTGAATCAAAATTCTTTGTTTCCTTGGAATCCAAATACTTGACTCAAGTTTGAAACAATCAGCTCTTTGTCTCTTCTGCTCTGTCAAAGACTGTTTTAGTGAAAAATTTTAAAAAGTAGTTCCACTCAAGAGTAAGCCAAAAGATAAACTATGTCACACTACATACTAGTTAGTGCCCAAGAAAATGGCACCTTTAATGCAGGTGCCTGTATGCAGTCAGCGCAACAAGAGCAGAGTCCATTATGCTTCCATTCAATCTTATTTACATACCCCAGTCTGTCAGTCAAGTCCCAGAGCACATTTGGTGATGGAATTAGGGGAGATCCATCATACAGAACCACTGAAGCTCCTGTAGCAAGTGCAGTCACTAACCAATTCCACATCATCCAGCCGGTCTGCAAAAAAGAAAATACCTACATTAGTTTCCACATTTGTCAGCTAGCTGTCCACTTTCCTGGCAGCTCTATTGCAGGATCAAGAGTGTTGCTTGCTGTCATATGCTAATAGAGGAGCTACAAGCAACCAGAAGATGATGGACAGGTGTAGCTCTTGACAGAATCATCTGGACCAGTGCATGCTCCCTGTCCTTATGCAAGAGGTGACAACTTCCCCTCCGCTTTCCTTGTCCGAAGTTTTGCTGCTTTAAGAAACTGGTACACCAACACCTGCCCACACAACCATGCCCAGCTCTGCTGATTACTTCTAATTGTATCATTTAGGAATCAGAAAATAAGGCTAGAGCACTGGTAATCCTCTCACCTGTCCCAAGACTGGATCAGCTCCATGTTCCTGACAGATGTTCATGTAACTTATCCTTACAAATACCTAACAAGATGGGGATTCCACACCTCCCTACACACATACCTTCAAAGCACGAGTCAAGAGACAGCACAACGTTGGGACAAGGTAATTATGATTCCTCCATGGAGATATTATAATGATTTCTCCATTGAGATATTACAAACTGACTAGCAGTGCTAAAGTTCAGAAAGGAACTCATGAGGAAAAACATCTCAAACCGTCACATTAGTAGACAACTTTGGAATCATTTTCTTTACCACAGCATTAGGCAAAAAGCCACATAACTGAACTCCTACAAAGATAAGTTTATTAAAGGAAAGGGAATACAACTGAAGAGTTGTGCAGTTTCCTCCTCACCAAACCAGAAAGACACAACAGAAATTCTCATCTTCAGTATCGTCAAGCCTTGTATGTTGCAGGAATGTTGAGCCTGTTTGGCAGGTGATATTGACGAGGCAGTTAAATCAATAAACCTAAGAGACTGTAAAAATCAATCCATTTTCCTCACTAATTACATCAGAAATATTTAACATGGGTTTGACCTCTCATCAGAAAGGTCCCTGCTACATTTTATTATTCCACATGACTTCTTTTAAACTAATTTAAGTAGGACAACCCCTTGCAGAACAAGAACTAAAAATACATTAAAATGTACTTTTAAATTTGTATGAAAAGCTCTCCCATCTTTGCAAGACAAATACATTAAAGCATTTTTAAAAATGCCTTAGTAAGCCACACTTGCCGTTGTATAGTACATAATAATGTCACTGCTGGTCGTGTTGCCATGAAGAATATGTTCCTTCAGATGCTGTATTAGTGTGCCCTGAAAAAAAACACAATGAAAGAAAAATGTAAGTTCACATAAATGAAAAGCAAAACTCTGACAGCGCATTCAGACTTCAAAAAAAATTAATGTTGTCAATACTTCACAGTATGTACTACAGGATTAAAGACAAGTATTCCCTTCAACCACAACTGAAGTAAATCCCAGGGCCTATCGTCAGTAGCAGCAATTGCATTACCCATTTTCTCACATAACTTTTCAGCTTCTCTCATTAGACCTCAGCAATTCCCACCGCACACCACTTTTAATCCAAGGAATAAATAACTTCCTTCACTTCCAACTCTACCCGGCCATCAGGGCTGCAGAGTACTCCACGCAGGCCATAATTTCAACAGCATGCTTTCACTAGTCAGATTTTCCAAGAAGATAAGCCCTTTGACAGTTTCATTTTCAGGACATCCGGGCAACCAGGAGGAACGAAGGACCTAGCGCTGCTATAAACTGCAGCAGGTGCTATGCATCACCACTGTTTATCCAAACTATCTCATCTATTAACATCTAGGAGACAAAAGACCTAACTATACACATCTCCTGTAAACACTGAAAAGACTAGCAATGTGGAAAATCTCACTGCTCAAAGCATCAATATTAACAATAATGTAGTTATGTATATTACTTCTTTTCTCTTTTGTTGGAAATACCACAGAAGTACCTTTCTGATCATCATTAAAGCATAACCTGTTAGGACAAATAAATTTACAAACTACTTCACGAAGTCCCTTCGCTGCAGCGACAAATTATGTGGTTGATTTTAAAATAAAGATGGTTTTTGCATTTATGCAAGGAGTTATAGTGGAACTATTAAGAGCCTCATAAGCATGAAACAAGATTTACACTGAAAGAAAATAGATTACAGATAGATATTTGAAATGAAAAAGGAGAGTCATAAAACTGGCACACGCTTCAGGAGTAAAGGCAGAAAACATTAAATAAAAATAAGGGAGTAAATCTTATTTTCTCTTCGCAACTCAAAGGAACCAGATCTGACTTCACCTGCTACTGTTCGAATACCCTAAACTGTCACGATGCTGCCACCTAGCTATAGCTACCTCTATCTACATTTAGAAATCAGTTTTAAAAAATTCGGGATTTAGAAACACTGTGTCTAACTTAACTGTTCAAGGTTGCCAAAAGAATTGCAGGTGTTAACATAATTGTTCCATTTATAGAAGTAAGCACATTGCCTCTGCAGGAGAATCCGAAAGAGCCACACAAAGTAGTGAAATTAAAAGTCAAATTCAATTCAAATAAATATTGGCTTTCTTTTTCCTCCATTTAGTTGTTCGTATTCCACAGTTTTGGAACCAAAAGGAAAATTTTTAATAATGACTTTATGCAGAGGCTATGAACTATTCACCTGCAAAATCTGGTAACTCTCAGTCTGGAAACAAAGGCATTGCCATAGAGAGCATAGCTGTTCTAAAGAGCTAATGGTCCAAGATGCTATCTCAAGTTTATTTACAGGACTTGTTTATTTATAGGATTTATTTGGAGGGTCATACAAGCATTTCATGACACAGATCTGGTAGCTGATAAAAACTTACTGGTCTGCTTGTCTTCATTGGGCTTAACATAAGGCTGACAAAGCGCTGAGCATCTGGAGTGTTGAAAAATCAGTAGGCACTGCTGCTCCTGAGCCACACCATCAGCACGTCAGGGACCAGTGCTCAGCGGCTACGTAGCTGAGAGCGAGCTATGCAGCATTCAGAAAGAGTCCAAGCACCAAAAATCCTCAGAGTTTTTGCCTACAGTTACACAAGAAGTCTGTAGCAGTGCAGCTATTTAAGCTCAGGTCTTGCGAGTCCCTATGACGGACAGAAATTACCTGAACAGGATTTTACCAAAAAAACCCTCCTTAGATGGTTGGGAATATTGAATAACTGAAGAGAGGCCTGTATGAATGTGGTAAGAAGCAGAACCAATGTTTTCAGGACTTCAGAATAACAATTACTCAGTAATGTTTCTCTATAACCCTCCAAATGTCTTTCTGTAGCATACCCAATTGTTCAATATGATATATAGCCTTGCTTCCAAGACCAGAAAAGTGTTATTGCCTCTGAGGCATTACTTTTTAAATCATCTCCCATGACCTGGCTTCATTTTCATTATTTACATATGTTATTTCACTTGTGTCAAGAAAACAGAATACGTGCAGAGAAAACAGACCAGAAACACACTGCAGAATTAGATAAACTGAGTTGTGAATTTCAAGTAAGCTGCCTATTAGCATCTGTAAGATCAGAACAGTAACAAAACAGCACTGAAGTACACTGCAAATACACAATAATTGAAATGTCTTTCCTAAAATGTTATCTCTTCTTGCATTTTTAACTATCAAAACCAAACTTTGGTTAATCTGAGGCTGGAAAATGAGACAGACTGTGGGCTAATTCTACTTACGTTGATATCAGTGAGAATCCTCCCTATTACAGTGAAAACAAGATTAAGCCAGGAACAGAGGAACCCTGTCAAGTGCACAGAAGATATATCACAATTTCTTTGCATGGATTTTATTGTAGGCCCTACTCAAACTGACACATACAAAGCACGCAAACCAAGGAAGCCTCCGATGCAACAGTTTGCTTTTAGTCCGGAGGTGTTAGCACCAGAACTTGAAGTCACCCTGCAATACAGGAACTACAGAGCTGCTCAGCAGGAGTAACATTTCCTGTTCAACAACCCATCACATTCTCTTGTCCCCAAAGATGAGTAATCTCTAAACTCTAAGGTAGCTCTGTATGAACTGAAAAGATGCATCAGATGGAGAGCAGAGGCATGATTAAGGGCAAGCTAAGCAGCCACACAGGTAACATGGAAAGAGGAAGAACTTTGCAACAGAGAAAGGTCTCGTTGTCTGATCTACATCTGTTTTTCATCTCCGTACTGTTTATCGTGCATTGCTGAACAGAACACCTGTCCTGTTTTTGTTAATCCATCTTTGCAAGTACTTAACCAGTCTAAAGCCAGTACAGCTTCAAAACAGCTCTCGAACTTCAAAATACACCTCCTTCTTTCTTCTTCACAAACATAGGATTTGTGTCCCAAAGGGACTATTTTATGGCACACACTGCCTGGTATGATCTCCTATTGATAATATATAAAGCAGAGTGTTTATGGGCCGCTTGGGATTTGTCTGTGGGAAAATCCTCGGGTCTTTGCCATCAAAGAGAGGCACGAAGGGATACACTATGTACTTAACAAAGTGATCCTGCCCTCAGGCTACCTCAACAACTCCACAGCCAGCCTAGCAAGATGCTCATTCCTGACTTTCAGAGCAAACAGCAGAAACAACGGACACTGGCTAACAGTTGTCCAGTTTAATTCATACAGGTTGGTACAATGTGATAGTCACATTCTGCCTGCCTTAAGGGGGAAGAGTAAACGGAAAGCAGTAACACCGTATATAGCTTCAGTCACAACAAGACACTGCCTAAAGCAAAGCTTCCATACAAAGCACAACCTACACCCAAAGAGACAGCTAACCTTCTGGCTCCCTTCCTTAAAAAAAGGATTGAGGAGGATGACATGCTTTGAACTGACAGATGTAGGGAGTAACGTCCATGGTCAAAACAATTCTAGGTAATAAAAATTGCAGGCTCCCTATGGGCCTCAATTTGACAGTGTCCAAAAACCAGTTCCAAGCACACAATTCAAGTTCTTTGGCCTTTCTTCTACAAGCATTAAGTCGGGCCAGTTCTACTAGTGCTTGTCACCAACACTTGCTCCCAGGAAGTAGCTGAAATCTCTGAAAGGTCTCTACACCAGTCTCAAACAGATTATTTTATATCCTAATTAACCCATATTTGCTTTAAACCAGTCACTTACAAATAGAAAGTTTCATTGCAAGTTACTGAAAAACTGTCAGCAATCAACTCTTCCTTGCAGTATATTACTATACAACACAGTTAAAGGAAAAATATAACCCAGGTAGTTATATATAGATAATGCAGCTGCAGGAGGGAAGACGTACCCCTGCTGAATGAACCATGCATTTTGGTGCCCCTGTTGTGCCTGATGAATACATGATAAAGAGAGGATGACTGAAAGGCAGCTGTTCAAACTCCAGCTGGGGGGCCTGGTCTCCTTTCCCAGTAGCAAGGAAGTCTTCTAAAAAGACACTGCATAAGAGGGGAATAAAAGAACATTTAAAATTCTTTTGGAAAGCATTACCCCAGCCCATATGCATGATTACTTCTGTATCAAATATTATTTTACAATAAAGTATATACTCAAACTACATATACTCTTTTTATTCCTAGTCTTTCTACTCTGTTTTAATTGCTAGTTGTTTTGTTTTCTTTTTCTGTTTTAAAATAAAACATTAGAATATTGAGATGTAACACAAAAATCAAGCTGATAAATCTGCACCTATGCTCAGCTGCCAGCCTTATCAGCTCAAAGCAGACTGGAACAATCTGATCCTCAACACAAAGCCTGGAACTCAGTCATTTCCAAAAGGTATCCAATTCACATAATCCAGACCAGTAAATAAGCAAAACAAATCTCTAAAAATGCCATTTAAATTATTAATTGTTCATTTCTGGAAGCCACTTCTCCCTATTGTATCCTATTGAATTTTGCCTTCATTTGAGAACCATTAATAGCAACAGTGGTTTTGCAGAAGCAAAACATCTGCAGCAACATACTACTACTAGTTTCAGTATGAAGCTGGACCCACATTAAGAAAACCTAGCTTTTTCAAGTTCAAGAGGACAGGTAGTTTCAGTAGCTATCAGCATCCCTCTCATCCCTAGTTAGGACAGTCACAGCTCAAAAGCCCCCATTACCTGTTTGGAATCTTAGAAATATCTATAGCTTCTCTTGAAGACACGTATGGAATCACCACCACTTTTTTTATATCTGGAAGGCCTGGAAGAAAGAAGAAAAAAATTATTCCTTACATTCAGTTACATAAACCAAAGGTCTTTTCTGTCCAATTGGATCATGCAGTGTAACGCACTAACAGAAATAATTCTGATGCACCAAGTATGGGATATAGTTCTAAATGTTAAGAAACCACAAAAGACTAAACTGTCACCTAAGATACTATTTCCTCAATACTGCTAGCCTTTTAACAATACATGTGTAAATCTGCATGCTTTAGTGCTGTACTGCCTCTTCATTTGTCTTCAGCTGCACTTCGCTTGTGCTTAAAAAACCCAGTATCATCTGTCTCCACTACCACACTTTTACTGCCAGCTAATTTATGATTTTATATTTAAGCTAAAAAAAAGACTGTTAAAGTTACACAAAAGACTGGTTAGGTTCCATTCATATCAGTTCTGCAATTCAAAGTGGCCACAGAGATACTGTAAAGGAGGAAGGACAGTGACAAGCAGTCAGAAGTGTGACTTAGTGGCAGAGTAAACTCAGAAAACTAAATCATAACTAAGACTAGATGATATGCAGTGAAATACCTTTTACCACACTAAGCAGTTTTTCCAAGTGGTTATGTTTTTTGCCATTATATATAACAGCTTCAACAGAGAAGATGAGCTTAGGCTGAATTTGGGAAAATCTGTCCAGTACGCCCTAGGGACAAAGAGAAAAACAGGTTAAAAAATGAAATTGCTTGCTACAGCAGGAAAACCCACTGAATGCTAAATGCAAATCTCAGTCAAGGAATAAGGACAGGAATTAGCAGGACAATTCCTAAAAGAGTCCCTTCTTGTCTTTCACTCACCCAAGATCTCCAGAGTACAACAGGTTTGTAACAATCCATTTCGTGTCCCCCAAATATACCAACGAATAACAAAGGCAAAATCCCCACAGAACATGGTTCACTGCAGGATCAAGTTCACACAGCTATCTAAGCAGTTAAAATTCACCTTGAGAATCAGACTTACAAACCCATCTATAGAGGATAAGCACCTAACTGTGACATGAGCAGGAGTTAGGCACTGAATTCGTGTGCAGGACCCCACGACTCCTGTCTGGGTCCGCAGGCGGGTGCTCTGTACACCCGGGGAAACTACCCCCAGTCCTGCTCTGGAACGTACCAGTAGTTTGGCAGCCTGCATGGGGGGAAAACTGAAAACCACCAGTCTTCTGGAAGGCATGTTTACCATGTGGCACTTCTGAACTCACAGCTTTGTTCTGCTATGATTAACACAGGGAACTGTACTGATTTTCACCAGAACAACTGGATATTGAACACACACATACCCACCACCAACAAAAAACTACCACAGCTCCTTTAGAACCTCTGCGACAGGACACATTCAAATGCTAAATTTTCAAGTGTCTCCTCCAGCTTACACTGTTTTCAGGAATTTACCATAGCTGTTATCACATTTAAAAGAAAAACCCTTCTGGCTTTTTTTTTTTTTTTTTGGTACACTGCATGCAGCAGCCTACCAGAAATGGATCTTTTTGTGTTCAACAGCAAGAAGCAAATCCTTTTAGTAAAAGCACTCAGCACACAGTAACAGTCACCCCTCTCTAGCTACATTACTCAAAACATTAAGAACTACAAGATTACTCAATGCTATGAAATTGTCAGCTAACTGTTCAAGAGCAACCTCCTAAACCATGTTGCAAAAATCAGACTTCAGCCACATGCGTATTCTTCCCAGCATTCGTTGTTCTTCTGTCTCCTGCTTTGCCCTCTGTTTTGCAGCCAAAACGCAAGACAAATTATTACCAAATCAAAAGACCAATGCAAAACCATCACAATCAACTAATCTCTAATTAAACTCCTCCTTTCCAAGCTGGGCCGGTCAGGGTTGCAAGAAAGCCGACTGCAAAAGTACAGAGGTCCTGTCCTGACAACATCTCCATACTGTCTTTTTGGGAAAGCTCACTGAACACCACAGGTAAGGTACTGGGATATGACTGGATGTTAGCACGTCACGGTCTCTCCTGAATATGTCACTTCAGTTTTCTCTCCTACCACCCAAGATGCATTTCCTTTGCTTTGTTCACATCATAAGAAAATACAATGACAGTGCATTGACACCTAACTTTATCATTTCCTTTCAGGGAAAAAGTAAACCACCACAATCTGCTTCAGTGGCAAAGAGGTTTTCAAGAAGCCTCTAATGCATTAGCTAACACTCAGAAATGTAGATTTAATTAATACATCCAAGTTACTCTCTACGGGAGTATGAAATCATATTTCCTGCCTTCTTGGGTATGTTATCATACCTGCCTTTTTGTACCTTTTTCAAAGAACAGACCAAGTAGCCAAATTTCACACAGCGTGTGTGCATATATATGTGCGTGTGCATATACACACTCATCCTGAGCACAGCGCATACATACCCCATATCCGTGCTGCCTGACGTTTAAAAATGAAGACCAATGAGAGCACTAAGGGTACCCTAACAGAAGAATCAAATCTGAAGGGAAGTGTGAATCAAACAGAAATGACTGCAATTCTCATGGCTGTACTAATCCTGCTAGCACACCCAGTTGGATTCATTAGCACTGGCAGGACCAAATCCCACAGGGCAGCTTGGTGTGATACAAAGGGAATACAAACAGATGGAACATGTAATTGCTACACTGGAACTTTAATCCAACCAGATGGCTCAGCAAGGAATTGCTTTCATAAAAAGCCCAGGTATACCAGACATGGCTCATCCTATTCTACAAGGCTCAAATCCTGTACTAAAAATTGTGTAGGGCCCCATGAACGGAGCTGTGCTGACTTTGCTAGGGCTCAAAGGTTTCTCACATAGTTCTAAGAGCAGAGCCTCTTTTTAAACTTACATATCCATTAATTTCTTCTGCACAGGCCGCAAAGAACAACTTTTCTATTAGTATACACAAATGGGTAACAGGGACTAGAGAAATGAAGCAAAAGCTGCCAAGAGTGGCATTCTGCGTGGGAGGGAGCTCGCTGGTTCTCTGACAGCAGGCTTCCTGAAAGCTTGAAGTCTGTGGATGTATGGCATTCAGAGCCAGCAATGTGTAGGCAGCTCTGAAAAGTGACATTTCTGAGCTTCACAAAACATATATACACAATTGGATTTGAAATGTTGAAAACCCTGTTTCCCAAAACACAAACAAAATCTTCATTTATGTTAATAGGACTAATGCAGCTGCACGGAAGGGGAAAAATCTTTTCCTCAGGGCAGAATCCAATATCCCCGAGGACCTCTGCTCATCTCCCTCGAGATTTTAGGGTTTGAATTCATGCCAACACATGCTGCCAAGCCAAAGGAGAATAAATGGCATCGATGACACTGCTGCTCCAAAGCTAAATTTCATTAAAAATCCATCACAAAAACTAAATAAAGCTGGGCACTGAAAATAATAGCACATCAGCATGGACAGAAAACATACCAGGACTTTGTAATGCAAGCAAAATGAACAATCTTCCCCCAGACGAGAGATCAAATGAAAAGAAAATACTCCATACTGTCATTTTCTGAGCAAGCAGAAAATATTTGTAGAACAGATTGATCATTACATGCTGTAATGATTTTTTTTTAATCACTTTTCCTCAATGATGCAGCCTCCAGTCCCAGGGAGTGGAATGCTGCTGCCCTCTAGCGCAACTCCAGAGATGACCACTCCATACATTGGACCAGCTCCCAGGATTAACCACTGGTATCGAGGGCACGTAGTACCTACAGACTTCGGTATTTTCTGTGCTCTGCAATGCACAAACAGTACATTCTTCAAATGCTTTCATGCAAACTTTTAGACAGAAGAAAGGTTCAACACTCCATTTTAAAAGTGATTTGTATCTGTTGCTGCTTATGATGTCTACTATAGACTTTCTGAAGAAAGCACAATATGTTCCCAAAGCTTCCAGGGCAAACTGTAAAGTCTGTTTTGATATCATGATCATTTTTACCATATTTTATGCACAGCATTTATTCCTACACTAAAAAGTTAAACAGGTTAGTGATATTAGCCTGCAATTCCTCACCTTATTGGCAAACATAAATCCTTATGGAAAAGACCAGATGGGGTGTTGCTCAGTTTACCCACACAGGAGGCAGAGGAAGGCAGAGAAACCAGAGTGTGGCCAGGCAGCACAGGGAAAGACATTGGTGACAGAAGGGCCAAGCCCCAGACAACTCTGTTGCATTGCTACTCATCTGCACATTTAACATAATAAAAGCTCACTAAGACTATGGATTCCATCTCAAAATACCCCAACAGCAAGTTAGCTAAAGATACTCAAATCACTATGCTTAAAGTCATTAAAAGCATGGGTTTCCGTATGGTGTGTGGTAGCTGGAAAAAAGTGTGATGTACTTGGCTGTGCCTGGAGGTGGCAGTAAGACTAAAGTGAACAGAACTTATCTGCCACCTAAATTTATCACCTTCACATTTGTCTGAAACACGATAGCTTTTCTGGAACACACTCTAATAAGGCTACTCACATTAATGCCAAAGTCTGGCGACGTTGAACTCCAGATAGCACCAACACTTGCAGCAGCCAGCATTGCTTCCACTGCATGAACGCTGTTTGGTAAGTAACCTACGGCAGAATTTGAATGGTTAGAAATGGAAGAAAACTGAAAAAATATCAAAGCTTACAGTAAATTAAACCTATACAATAGCCAGTTTAAACAGATTAAAAAACGAAAAACCTAGACTGAAGCATCCTTTAACTCAATCAGTTTTCCACACAATTGTAATGTTCTCCTTCAAAGTCAAATCAGCTACACAAGGAATCAGAAATAATTCAATTTATAAAAATAGTTGTATCTATTTTTATATCTACAAGGTTACTCCCATTTTACACATGTTCCTGCTTCATTAATAAGACTTTCAGGATAAGAGGGCACTGCGCTGAAAAGAAGAACGGGAAGAGAGTGTAAAGTTGTGGATTGAATTACATAGAGACCAAGAATACAGCACCATGCAGGGGAATAGCACAGGTCTGGAGAATTAGAGAAGGAACAGGTATCTGGAAAGAAATATTATAAACACTCAGTTCAAGAGCAGAGATTCAGCTTTAAAAAGCTAAACACTGTCTGATAGACACTGTCAGAATCTTACACACAAACAAGCAAAACCTGTGTCTCAGCTGATCGCGGAGTAATACAGTGGGACAAGCCCTGGAACATTCCCACAAAAATGTAGCTCTTCAGGTTTATCTCATTAGCTTGTGGCAAGATTTCAGGATTTAAATTCAATTTATCAAGGCATATACAAGAAATTAATGTCAAGAAAGTTAGATTTTCAGTGGGCTCAATTTTAGCAATTCTCCAGAAGGTGCCGGGTGGCCGAGATGGATTCTGATCACTTGAGAGTCAAACCCACAAATGAAAACATGCAGCTGGAATTCACAGACTACACTAACGTAGATCAAAGATCTGGAGTTTCAGATCATCCTTCTTAAGCAGCCGAAAAGAAGTCCAAGTACTTTAAAAAAGGCCCATGACAGGCCTAACTGCAGTACTTCGACATCTAATTGAAATTTAGTGTTTGAAAGCAGACTTCAATGGCAAGAAAAATGCTTTCCAACTCATTTAACAGAAGCAGCAAGCACTGACAGATCTTAGACTGCAGTGCAAGTTGCAGGTGCTCCGCAAGCATCTCTACCAGGCACCTAGGTACTTTTCAAAGAAAGATAGTTACGGATGTACTTTTCAGGACTGGAACGAAGATCACAGACCTTAATAGCAATTTCTGTTACATTAACTTCATGAAGTAGGAGGGTACTGAGATTGATTTTTGTCAGTTTGTCTACACAGCTTCGAAAAAAAAAAAAAATCTAAATTTTCAACTTTGTAAAAAGCAGACTTTAAGTCTTAATTTAAACTGAGATTTTTCTTCACAATTCAGAAAAATGAGTGAAATTGGTTTCTTAAACTCACTTGACCACTTCAGCTAATCTGTAAGCTGCTGTACTTTTGGGAGCAGCGACTTTGAAAACAACACTGACTTACACTCATTTTCTGGGAAGGAAAAGGTAACTGTGAACAAAAACCTCATACCATGTTAAGATATAAATTACTCCCTAAAACTGCCTGCAGTTTGTGGTGCTTTGTTCAGCAAAGTTCTTAAGTACATAAAGGGCAGCAAAGCCTCAAGACCATAAAGGCATTATTTATTTTGCTCTTTTTCCCTTAGAGTCAAGGTTTATGATACAAGGTACAGCATCCCAAGATTTTAGTGATTCTTCTTTTAAGAGAAATCTCCCCCCCGAGCAATAATTTGAAATTTAAAATATATGAACCAGAACAGACTAAAATGTCACTGTATGTGATGGAAGCAGTTCTTTTATAATTGATGCCAAGTATTTCCACTAAGCATTTCTTGGATGGGATTATCATGGGGCCAGAGTGCAATAAAAGCTGAAAAACATCTCCTTGTGCTTTGGCGCAGTTATTACCCTGTGTACTTTACAATCATCAGTTCTATTATAAGCAAGTTCTCCTTCTCACCACTCCTACAAAAGCCATCAAGGCAAGAACACAAGTCTCTGCTTACTATTGTGAGCCAGACAATTAAGTCTTTACTTTCATTTGTCAGCTGGCTTTGAGGTGGTGTTTGAGCTTTAGAGGATACCAGCCAAAACTGCCAAAAGGCATGAAAGATGCAAAACAGCCTACTCTGCATTTCTGTATCTTTACTCCATCACTGTAGGCAGCCAGCCAGCTCACGGGGATTCTCACATATTTGTCATAATCTCCAACACCAGGTATTATGAATGAAAGTGTGGTTCCGTTCTGGAAAGAGTTCCTCCAAACACAGCAGTGTAAGAACTCCTGTTGCTTCTCTCAACAGCTCCCAACTCTAAATAACACAAACTACTTCTCCTGTCAGTCTTTCAGATTAGAACTGTATTCTCAGAAATAAAAATGCTTTCTCTTTCTCAGAGATTCTGCAAACCAATTACAGCAACTGTCATGTATGTAAAACTCCCTGCATTTGACTGCGCCCCTTGAGATATCAGCTGACTCCTCAAAGCATTCAGTAGGTTGACACAGGCCGTAAGCGTCTAAAACCTGGTAAACAGGAATGCTGCTGACAAAGCAGATGAAAAAATCCAACTTTTTTAGCTGGATTCACATCAGGGGTGACAGAACAGTGACCCACCTACAAAAGCTCTGTACTACAGAAGCTAATTTAAATATTTATCACATTTGTTCATGTATTTCACTAGAGCCTCCATTCTCCTTTATACAATATTTCAGCTAAGGATCAACACTAGCATTTGTCAGGATGGGTAAAGTCTACAGAAGGTACTTCTATGTCTCCATATCTTAACTTACCCCTTTCTTGAAGCTGGTAAGAAAGGTAGAAAGTACCTTCTGTTATTAGAAAGAGGAGGATCTTCATACCCTCTTTGGGTGAACTATAAAGCAATTGAATAGAGGGCTCAAAACACAGGAGCTGGGAATCCAGCAACTAGGAATTCAGAGTATGACATACCAAGGGTCCTAGCAGCACTCCTCCTGACTCATAAGTACGCATAAAGTCTCCATAAGGACAAAGAATTAAAACTTTGACATAAAAACTGCAACAAATCTCTAAGCAGGACAAGCGATATCTTAAAAACACTGTACGGATTTCTTTAAGTGGCACTTATCACCTGATCTGCTCAGGACAGCATTATCTGTCAGTTGCCATTTACTTGATCTAGCATATGCTGAGATTAAACTTAGATTTGTTCATTTACACTACCGTACTTCACCAACAGAATAGGTGAAAACCATAGTCCAAAAATTTCTGGTACAATCGTGCCAGAAACTATGTCAAAAGTCTCATTTCTCAGAGTGCTGAGAACACATCTCCTGCAAGCATCTAACGCCTTCATAAAGTAGAACTACTGCATACTCAGAAACAGAGGCATCCAAGGATTCATAGTCACATGAACAAAAAAAAAACCCACCAAACTTGGACCTTCCACCAAAGATTCAGTTTGAGCCTTGAAAGAATGCATCAGGAGGAAGGAAAGCAGAGAGCTGCAACTGAAATACCTTCTCAATGGCTTATACTATTGATCTACACCAGCTCTCAACCTGAGAAGACAATTCAAAGACCAGACTTCCAGTTTCTCTTTTCAATGTTCATGTATCATGTCATACTCTGTAGGACTTCAAAGTAGTCATCCTACCTAACGTTACTGTGGCCTGAGACTCTTAGTAACAGGCTAATCTTCTTACAAAGCTAGCTTTAAAACCCACGTAAGCAACCAGGACTAATAGAGTTACTATAGATAAAATACCAGCTTTAAACAATGTAATTCATTCACGTTTTGTTAAGGATTTTTGTGTGAACATATGGGGAAGATTAGTTTGTTTTTAACTGCTTACTTGTAACAGAACAAAGTGGCTACACTGATATAATAGAGGCAACCTATCCAGAGATGAAAAACACAGATACTCACAGTTTCATTTTACCCCTGCTGCAGTCACTGTTATTTGCCAAACAGATGGCCAGTGGGAGACCACGAGTACTTCACATGTGGATCCGTGTAGCTTGCATTAGGTATGGTATCACTGTTCCAAGCGTCATTAACAGTATTGCAAGACTGCTTTAGAAGAGATGTGTTTCACCACACATCTGCTTCAATTAGGTTTAGTGTTAAGTGCTATTCTCCTTAGTGACGGAAAGGATGAAATCAAGCTGAAGTGCTGACACTGCTGCTTGTCCGCCCACATTCACCCACCTCCAACTTTATCATCCTATTAACGTCACAATGCAACCATAAATTGTATTAAACAAACTAGGGGATGTGTTAAGTATGATGAAAAGTTAAAGTAATCTTGTGTCCGAGGCAGTAAAGCATGGAGATGAAATTCACAAGAAGAAAGCGATGCTAATGGTCTCGTGTATAATTCAAACAGCTCAAGATTAAGTCACTTCAAGAGAAAGTGGCCACAAAGGGCATCAGAACCTGGCATGCTGACTCGGTGTTAGGCAACTATAATAAAATTAGTATCTCCCTTCTACTTAAAAGCTGATTCTTCAGAAGCAGTAAAAGCATGTCCTGTATTACTGCTATAAACCATGTGAAGAATCACCCTTCCTTCTACCATCTGCTATAAATTTTGGAACAAAATAGATCCTGGTGGATTTTGGCAAGCTTTGGAGAGTCTGATCTTTGGTACCACAAGTGGGTGTATGACTCAAACTTTCCAACCCAACACTTAACATTTCTCCCACATTTTGGTTTGGGATTTGGAAAACAGCTTGCAGCCTCAACCTCTGACTGAGATGCTACTTTTCAGCTCTTCCAAGAACTGCCAATATCTTCTGGCATAGGAGAGAAACACATGAAAAAAGTTGAGCGCCAATTTTAAATATATATCTCTAAATAGCTGGATTGTGTTAAAAATCCCATCGGGTGCCTTTCACAGGGATGCTCTCCCTAGATACGGGCTACTGCCCAAGGGAAAAGTCACATGAATACTCCGGGTAATTATAAAAGCTCAACCTGAGCCCAAAAACATACCACGATTTTACAGAAACAGAGAGGGTTTGCCTAGATTTATTACCCTCTCCTGTTATCAAAAGTAAAGGGCTTTGTGAGGACTCCAAGTATAAAGCAAATCTACTTCCACAAATAAACTACAACTGCTCATAAAGACGTGCTCAAGCTATTGCGGTGCTCAAGGAGCCCCGTGCGGCCACTTGGTACCTACAGCAGCCGGGCAGCAAGGTCTCTGCGGTGAAGTGCCAGACAGGAAACTTTTTCTCAGGAAATGCACAAAAAGGCCAAAGGAAAAAACCACAGCTGCAGCTTATTCAAGCAATGGGAGCTTAACTCCACAGACTTAGGGAGCTGGGATCCAAAGGATGTTTTTCATGTTATTTTCAATGTATTTGTTTCCTTTTTTGTTTGTTTTTGTTTCATGGCTGTTAGTTGTTTTGTTTTTTTTTTTTTTTTTTTTTT
>Ga0065711_1038954_pt1 | contig 18261 bp, 12 predicted proteins | sample Hoacrofraction12_FD_59098 | JGI IMG/M metagenome (GOLD analysis project Ga0065711, IMG submission 59098) | Hoatzin crop microbial communities from Cojedes, Venezuela - Epithelial fraction 12 v2 (version 2) | ecosystem: Host-associated > Birds > Digestive system > Esophagus > Crop | place... | reverse complement strand
CCCAGGGAGGTTGTGGAGTCTCCTTCTCTGGAGATATTCAAGACCTGCCTGCACAAGGTCCTGTGCAGCCTGCTGTAGGTGACCCTGCTTCGGCAGGAGGGTTGAACTAGATGACCCACAGAGGTCCCTTCCAACCCCTACCATTCTGTGATTCTGTGATTCAGTGATTCTGTGATTCTGTGAAATGGTGAATGACCCTCACTTGCTTCTGGTTCTTTATTGTCCTTTCTCTGCTCATCTCCAGTGCACTAAACAACGGTGTTGCAGAATGTAGTGATGCCATGAAAAGCTGGGGAAGACTCAATAGTGGGCAGACTATTAAGCAGGTATTCTTCATTACGGCGCGGGGCACACAGGGGATCTCTCCTCCAAACGTGCACGCCAAACACCCTGTCATTTCAGGTTAAATACAATCACAATGTACATATTCATTATATTTCCAAGAAATGCTTAGCCTTATTAATGAATTTTCCAAGGACTAATTAGCATATGTTAACTTCTTTCACGCATGTCTGTTAGCGTCCTCGGGTGGTCTTTGGGTGTCCTAACATGAAGGTTCATACTCCTCATCACAATGCCCGCTGATTGGCCTTTGTTTCTGCGCAAACTCCATTCTAAAATCAGTATACCATGTCCTTCCAGGTAGTTTTTCTCTGGTCTTCTTGCCCTTTTGGTGCCTCTTTATCTCTGTAACTTGGTGCATCTGCTCTCCCAAGGCCGAGTTGTCTGGAGTAGAATTATTTAGGAATCTCTCTGTCTTAGAGCTGTCCTGTCCCCCTCAAAACAGCAAGTCGAGTTTGTCTAAGTAGTGTTATTTAGGAACCAATTTCTTTTAGAGCTTTCCTGTCTTCTCAAAACAGCAAGGATCTACTTTTGTTTAATTACAATCACTCTAGTAAGTGGAAATTTTACATTTACAGGTATCAAATCCCTGCTTTTCTGTAGGGAGGGGAATGAAATTCTGGATAAAAAGTTGTGAACAGCTGTAGTCTATGGAAGTCAGTCCCCATGTAGACTAAAATTCCTCTTACAGCAATTGTACAGTCTTGTCACAAGCAGAAAATAAAGGTGTTCTAAAAAACCCAGAGTGTAATTTTGCCCTCATTTTCAGGGATTTTTTACCACTCACTGTATCAAGGCCTGAAATTCCCCTGACAAACTCATTTCAGTTATCACTGAGGTAAAAAAATGTCATTACTCCCTCTGTGTATAGGACGACTGGACCCATGGCTGAGAAGACAGCAATCTACGCAACTGTTCTAAAATATTTAATTCTCTCCATATTGGAATTGACTGTGTCTGAAGAGTTAAGAGGAGATTTTGAACCACTGGCTGTACAAAGGTCAGCTCAACTACACCAAGGAGCTTGGAGTATCACATCTAACCAGGGGTTGAATTGGTTGTACAGAGGTTAAACCACTGTGGGATAAGCACCTCGAGAAGATATTGTAATGTTGTACTAGTGAGGGTGAAAAAAGATCTGCTGGGAGTGAGCACTCGTGGTGCACGCGGCGTGCCAGTGAGACTGCTGGCAGGCTGGAATATAAAGGTCTCCTTCTGCTCTGTGGAAATGAGTTAATATTATTTTCACAGGAAGGCTAGTTGAAACAGTGAAGTCTTCTGTATGATTTCAAGTTATGCTGCATGAAATGATGCTAAGGGCACAACTCCAGATCCTGTTGTTTCAGGGAGTCTCTCCAAGCTCTTCTGCTGCTTAGTTAAATGCTGTCATTGAACAAAGGGAGAGCTGTTTTTCATGGTATGAATGAGTGTAGCATATGGCATAGCAGAACACAAGGTTGTGAGATTTGCTTGTTTCCAAACTACGTATACCAGCATTGTTTTTTTTCCTCTTCAACATCAGGTAGCCAGTCTGCTAAACTCACCTTTGTGGTTATGAGAAATTGGTATTAATTCACTCGTAATTTACAGTATAGCTCTCCTAAATTTACATGGATACTAAGTTGTGGCAATACTCATACACTGAACCCCCGGAAGTGATGGAATATAGTCCTTTTGAGCAAAATATGTCATGAAAGCATGCCAACTACATGTTGTGATCAATCTGGTTAGACCCCAGACAGCGAACTAATAGTATTACTATAATACCGTTTTGAAGATAGAAAAACAAACTAGAGACAGTTCTCATTTTTATTCAGGATGTAAGGTGCACTTAAAAATTAACATGTCTGACGTTTGTCTCTCTGGAATTTCTGTTGCAGGTGAAAGAAAATACATTATAAGATACATGAAGAGTGCAAAAATGCGAAGGTGAAGGACTCAGTGAAATAAAGAGGTACAATCTTATTAAGGACAACCCTGTTTCATCCCTGCACTTTAGCTACATATACCAATTTATAAGCAAAGCACAGAGGGTAGGACATACTGAAGGTTCTGTGGACAACAGTGTCATGTTAATTTGGCAGAAAATAAACCCCCTGCTTTCTAACGCTCTTCACCGAAGTGAGAGGCTAGATGCGGCTAGGTTTAAATTCTGAGTGATGTCCAATTTGCCACTACCAGTCCAGTCGCGTTTAATATGTATATTTAACTATCATGATCCTGGATACACTAATAGCAGTCTGCACCTTCAGTCCAGTCGTGCTCATGAACTGGCACGGCCGCTTTTGGTTGCATTCAGTGAGAAACTGTGGCAACTGGCTACTTACGTAGTGCAGTTTTATCTGTGCAACAGGTATATAGGTTTTTTGAATTGCCGGTGATGGTGACTGTCTGCAAGAAAGCACGTGCAAATATAAAATGCGTGAAAAGGTTATAAATAATACAGCCTGGCTATAAACATTAGGGAGTAACTATTCCCGAGGAAAGCGCTTAGCTTGAGTCTCACCCAAGGTGTCCCAAGGCGGGGAGAAGCAAGGCTCAGCCCGTTGGCCAATCCCAGCTGTCGGAGGCAGTCTGAGGTGGAGTTTCCCTTGACTTGCTCACGGTGTTATCTTCTTTTTCTCCGAAGATCTACGGTGTTATGTTCTCCTCAGAAAATCCCCCATTTCCCTGGCTATTTTTATATCCTTTCTACCTTTAAGGTGGAGTTTGAGTGACTGTAGTCATACATACTTTTTAGCATAACTGGTGTAAAATATTCTCGCTTCACATTTAAAGGTATAGTTTATGAAAAATCGAGAGCGCAGACTCAAAGAGTGGTGGTCGCACCTCGGAGGCGGGTAGCCTTTGGGATGGAGGTGTGTTTTGGTATTAAAATGATATTAAAACGAGCAAAGTTCACGAGAGGATAGCACTTTGGGAAGGTTTCAAAATCCTGTTGGCTCAGGGGGCCAGATGAGCTGCTTATCAGTTCTAGAGAACCATTTCTTCCCGCTTTATCATCACGGAGCAGGGCCACGGAGTCTTCACTCCGTTCCATCCTCTATGGTACATTGCAGGGAGTTGCTGTGTTAGTGGATTCCTCACATGCCTGCTGCAGCTGTGTCCCATCCTCAGAGCTCCTTTTGATTTCATGCTTTTCCTCAATGGGTGAACATTGCTACGTTTTTCACATAAACCTTAATTTTCAGATGTAAAACCTTAATTTTACTAATAATTCCACAAACAGTAACAATGAGAATGCCTACTAAATCACTAGAGCACAAAACCATACTGGTGACTTCAAAACAACCGGTTTGCAAATGTTGCTGTACTGTATGCACATGCACACTGTCCTTCATTGGGTGTAACAGTACTTTCATTTCATTCAAATGGCCTGGCCCAAATGTAAATGTTATCGTATATTGCCACATTTTGATATTATTGTACTAAACCAAACACCAACTAAATGGTCATGAGCTTGAAAGTGAGTATTTCACCCTATAAAATGGTTAAAGACAAGATATGATTCTCCTTAAATTAAATTGGACGCTACTCTACTAAAAGCTCCTATAAGGAAAGGAATTTGCGAAGCGTTTTGTCAAACTATTAAAACTAATAAAATGATAATATTTTGGTAAAATATGGCTAAAACTTATTTTTCATACCCATATAATCTTTGAAGTGCACTAAATTTGAAGTAAGGATTTCCACTTGAAGGTGATGTGGAAGCAGTTAAATGAGCTCTATAACTATATATGGCTGAAATCAGTTGTTTTACTACTGCTTTCATCACAGAAATAGTAACTCATGATTAGAATGCTTTATGGGTACATGGAAAGTATGTGATTACTCAGCAGTAGATGTCCTATATGGCTTCAGGCACATTTTTTAGGTCATTTCTGTTGCCAGAAAAAATGAGAGGTAACTCCCGCAAATTCACGATCTTAGTGAGGATTCTTCATGAAGAAAAAGCTGTGGAGTTTTTAACTACAGCATGTTTACACGGGGTTTCTCATGGTAATTGATTTATCCTGGGTAAGCTTATCTATGCCTTGTCTCCATTTGTTCACAACAGCATCACTTTCTCTTTGTTATTTATGCCAGACTGATATGTCACTACACAAAAATGTCCTCCTTTATAATCCAGTGAAAGGACATTTTCCATTTTATTCCCTTTTGGTAGTATATGCTTATTTTTATCACAACAAATGTGATGGTATTTTCAGAAATTAAAGACCGCTGTGACTGTTAGGCAAAACATGTTGTTCACTTTGGGCATGAGCGGTGTATTCATGAAAATTTCAACCAGTGATCTAATTTCACCTGGGTATATGTAGGAAAGCAGATATAATGTTTTGATCAGCATTGTTTATGGGTAAAAGACAAACCTGACAATGATTTCCACCTGCTTCTGCTGTTGCATTTCTGTGGATGGTAGGCCATTTCCTACGTACAGGCCCTGGAAGTTGTTGCTTTATTTTTATTACAATATTCATATCTGTTCCAGTTAGAACTATATGTTTATGTTGCCTGGTGTACGTAGGTTCTTTAAGACACTACTATAGGATGCAGATGGTTGAAGACTGTATCCTATCCCTAAAATCAGCGGGGATTTTAGGCCTGGGATAGAGTGTCCACCTGTATGGCCCTACACCCCATCCCATCCCTGTAGCTCTGTGGCCCATTTAGCTATCTTCCTCTCATCCTGGTTCCAGTGTGTGAAGTTGCCTTCACCCCTCAAATCCCCTCCAAAATAACATTAGCTGTCAGTCAGACCATTTTCCTGGTCTGATCCATGCCTCGACCTCACAAGCATTTGGGACTGTGTGAAAAAGAGAGGTGGCATGTAGGGTGGCTCTCACTCTGCTTGGTTGGAGGAGGCATCACCTGATGCAATGGCCAGGTGATGGGTCTCCCCACCAAGGGTTTGCAGAGGGACTTCCCTTCTCCAGCACCTCTACAGGCCCCCCAACTCTAACTGCACTAAATCTTTGGCTTCCTCAGGAGTCATGCAGTAAGGCAGTTCAGAAAGTTCATCCAGCTTGTTTTATTCTTTTTGCTTTTTTGTTTGTTTGAAGTGAGCTGAGCTCTTGTTTCTTCCAACGGGCTCAACACACCATTGTATAAGCATCACAGCCCGTGCAAGAGCATGTCTCTGACTGAGACCAGCCTGTGGGAAAATGGACCTGTGTCCTGTTACAATAACTGCATGCGGATACCCACACCCAGTGAAAAGTGAGATAATATATTTAAAAGCACATATTGTTTTTTCTATGCAATTCATAATGACGTTTTTTTTTATTGTCATACGAAGGCAGAAATATTAGCATACATAAAAGAACATTGTATTTACTGAGCCATGAAGGCTCTGCACATGAATATAGAATACTATAAGAGTGTAATAATCATGCTCTGCACCTAAGCTGAACAGTAAGTGCGGCTGGAGAAGAAAAAAGTACACTGTCCAGTGTTTGTGTGGACTCTTGGAAACCTCTTCTAGTATTTTTTTAAGGTGTTGGCTTTGTAGTTGGCAAATGATGTTGTAATTTACAGTTAAGTTTAATTTGCATAAGAGTACACCATTGTTGTAAAGAATACCAGTCATCTTGCTGAATTCCTGATTTAGAACTAATTGCAGATTTATGAATCACACTTCCGTTTTTCAGATCCTTATGTTCATCTATGTTCACGAAAGTCAATTGAAAAGGAAAATAGAATCAAATCTCCTCTGTATCACAATTTTTTAAAATATTAAACTTCTGCTTTTAAAACTCTTCACATGGGTAGTCACAGCATGCCCTAAAAACAGTGACTGAAATAAAATGAAAACAGCACACCAGCCATGTCATATCTTGGTATGTTTTTCTTTTAGTACCAGAGATTCTGTGCAATAAATGACAGCTGAAGATTTGGCTGCGGTCTTAAATTTTGAAATACATTACATCCTCCAGAAGCACCAGGAATCTTATGCTGGTAGGATGGATCAAAACTATCATTTGTGTTACTGTGTCCAGTTTGGCAAAGGCTGTGAGTAACATATTGGAATGACAGGGAACAGAATAAGAAAACACAAAATTCTAGTGTTGCAGAGGTGTTAGCACCAGGACCCAGGTCCAAGCTCTTGCAGAATTTGCTAAGAGTTTTTTAACAGATTCTTAGCTACTCAGAACCTAGTTCACTGCAAACAAGGTCCTCTGCTGGTGACCACTGCTTTGCCAAGTCCAGCACAGTGCTATGAGTTTACTGCAGCTATGCGCTTTGCTATCTGTACTCAGAGAGTGGGATACTCAACTGCTGTACCGAAGTATAAATGTTATACTCTGGAGGAGGTATAACCTACATGCAAAAAGCCAGTACCATGGCCAGTCAAGCGAGAAGACCTGTGTCTACTTGTGCGGTTGTAGGTGGTTGCATCTTCCTCAAAAAGCAGACTTGCCTGGGTAAACCGTTCAGGTTTTCCATGCACGGACAACTGGCATGATCAATATCCCAATGCCTGACGCAGATTTGCTACTTGGTCTCTACGAGCACAGGGAGCATGCCACGTGGGACACCACCGGCACCCAAGACCGGTGCCACTTGACTTTTGCCCAGAAAAGCTCCCATTCACCTCCCTGGAGGTTGAGCTCTGTCCCACTGAGTCAGATGAATCTGTGAATCTGAAAGAAAGGGAAGCCATACATACAGCCCTGCTTTTTAGTTTGTGTTTTCTGAGTTCAGGAGTGGTCTTTCCTGGAGTGGAACAGGGCCACAGATTTTCAGCAAAAGCACCTTTCTGCTGAAGACGGCTGGAGGAGTGGGGTTAAACCCATCACGTAGTTGTCATTTACAGGCACGTCTTGCTATCATGAGACGTGCCAGTGAGCAGTGACTGACCTGGAGAAGCCATCATTCTCTAGTTTTTTGTCAACAGGCTGGGTTTCTGGTCGGTGCAAACTGGGATTTTTCATTGACTCCACTGGAATAATGTAGTAAAACATCACAAGAAAATCTGTCCCCAACTTCTCAGTTGTTTTATATCCTAGCCAGTAAAATTGGAGTGCAATTGCATGACAGCACTGTCCAGTTTAACTGTAAAGTCTGTTGCATAGTCTTATTTTCAGTGTTAAGTAGCTACAAACACTGTTTCCATTTCTGTACCTGACCAATGCTTGTTTCTGTCATGTCAGCCCATCCTTGGTTAGTTTGTTATGACTTTTTACCTTCACTGGGTGGAAAGGGAGAAATCTGGACTTAATAAAAAAGACCGGAAATGTTGACCTTCCCCTCAGCCTTATTCTGCAGGGGAAACTAAGAGATCAGGACTGAGTACTTCTTGCCTGATACAGACTCATCCTCCAGAAAACCCAGTGTTTTTCCCACTCCAGTAAATTCTCTGTTCTGTGGAAGTGTGCTGGATATTTCCTTCCTGGCTCACATGTTAGTCTGATAAAGCTGGTCCCCCCTGGCAATTCTGAATAACTAATAGCTAGCCGCTCATCATTTTGTGGACAGTGACTAGCAATTCAAGTGTTTCAGCACAGCATATCAACAGCCACCTATACTAGGGTAAAAGCAGAAATAACGAGAACATTTCTGGGGTTGCTTGGGTGCCATGAAACAGGAAGGCTGTGTGCAACCAGTAACCACCAGGTCTTAAAGCCATTGCTTAAACAGTTAAATTAGGTGACATTCAGGACACCACGGCACAAAATGTTCATGGACTGCAGCAGCTATGTGGTCTGCGGAATAGATGCAGATGCCATGACACCTGCAGGCCCAGAGCAGGCTGGAAGAGCCACAGGGGCTTGTGCAGAGCATATGCCTCCATCCCACAGCCTGCCTGTGCTGGGCGTCTCAGGGGCTGGCCACCTCCAGATGTGGGCCAGGACACTGGCTGGAGTGCATGGGCAAGCTACCGGGAAAGGATTGTAGGCTACCACAAGTTCACAGTGGTAAATATCTGGGTAAATAGAAATATATTCAGCTAAATTTTGACTTGGAAAAAATTCCTAGTCTCCAGGTGAGCATGTTCTTTACTAGAGAAAAAGCTGAAATACCAAGTTATTTTAAAAATGCTTGCATTTGTGCTCAATTAAGTTGCATAACGGGTTTTTTAAAATAATGTGTTTAGAAATTCTGTGTGCTGTTATTTGCAGACTGCTGCAAGAAGGTCCTGGTTGTCTGATATTTAATTATTCAAAAGTATACAATGAATTATTTCTGTACTGGGTTTCTGGCAGCTTATTCTCAGTCTTTAATATTCATATGGAGATTGGATGATTTTAATTGAATGCCTGTGGCCTATGTCCTGCTCTATGCTTCTGTCCTTTGATTATATAAACTCCTGCACTTGTACATTCAGAATTAGTTTTTTGTGATTCTTTTTAAAAGATCTTGTTTATTTGGAAACTTTTGCCTGTGAACAAGTTCATTAGCACACCATGGAAAATAAAATAGGTAGTGTACTAAGATGACAAACTTACCTGAAAATTATCTTTTTTCCTATTCTAAGCAAATACTCTCAAGCATTTCTATTCTAAAGGAATTCAGTCAAGATTTTTGTGGAATTAGGAAAGTAACATGATTACTGAGAAAAGGCTAGAACTCTGCTGGGGTGTTTTGTAGAGAAAAATCTTAAAATTTTCAGACTGGATTTCTTTTTCAGTGGCCACCACTCAGAATTGGCTCCCCTCCAAGATGCTGAGTGCACAATTCAGTATGCATAACAAGCATCCATCTTGCAATGTGTATGTATAACAGATTAAATGATAGCTATTGAAAGTACAGTGAGGGAAGTTCAAAGGCTTCACAAGACTCATTTGCTGCTCTTTGAGCAAAAACACCCAGGGACAGAAATGTGGTGGGTAGCCAGAGCAAAGACTGCCATGCCTACAATGATAAATGCTCAGACTGTACCTCACAGAAGACCAAACAAAGAGGTTGAAGAAAGCAAACACACTGGGTCACTCCTTCCTTTCTCATTATTTTCATCTATTCTGATTCACCCATCTCCCAGGCAGTGTGCTAGCTCTGAGAGAAACCTAGAACAGATAGCGTGTGGTGTGCACCCTCCCCTTCCCTTTGCTGACCTTGTCTTCTTCATTCATGCCCTCTTTGAGGCACTCCCAAACATACTACAGAACCATTAAAAAATGTCTTTTATTTGAGCCTGAGTATGCCCTTACTCTGGAGGCTATGAAACTCTCAGGCCAAGGAGAGGAGTCAGCTCTGGGTAATCATGGATTAGTTTTTCCTTTTTCCTACCAAGGCATTTTGCTTCTGAATGCCAGCTCTGGATGTACCTATTCCCACAAGTTTCGTATCAGATTCTGCTACTGAACATAGTAGCATTTTTCTCTGATGATGGTGTCTGTCTGATGAGGTAAGCATATCACTGAGTAGCCAGTAACATGGGTTACGGTGCAGTAAGGTGTGTAATCCCCTCTCCAGAGCAGTCATTACTACAGGGCAGAGCATTTCTCTGCTCACAGCTGTCTGAAAAAGAGCTGCTGCTTTTGGAGGCAGGTCAGTGTCCCAGCCCTTCTTTCCAGCAAAACAGGGCCTTCCGGGACTCTTGCCGTGCTCCCTTTGTGTCAGGTTGTCCTTAACGTCCAATCCTATGTCCAGCAGGCCATGGCAGAGTTGAGACTGCAGAGCTTCTGCACACAGAAAAGCAAGGTACTTTGCTCTAAACCCAAGCTCGTAGCCTGCTATGGATTCTGCAGGTGAGTCAGTCTCAGACCAAAGCACAATCCAATTATGTCCGCCTCAGGTTGTAATGGCTGTGTGAAGCACATGAGTTATGGTGTGGTTCCGACAGCAAATTTGCTGACAGCTTGATTAGCTCGCTGCAAAACAGCCAGATGTTTGGGGGTAGGATATTCAGTCTGAATTTGAAGCTATCCTGTAGGCTAGGTTGGGATGGGATTCTCCTCTGCTTCCTTTCAGGAACTTGCTAGAGACGAGAGTCTTGTATCTTTACACACATGGGAGTACTCCACAGAGGTGCAGACCTTTTGCTCCCCACAACCACTATCACACAGTGATTTTAGACATTTGCACAATGTGCTTCAGGGCAGACACTTGAAGAGATGTTGGTCTGGGTGAATTCTTCCCATTCTCTCTCCACATCCCACTCCAGCAATAATTGCATTGGTAAAACACATGCAGTTTTCATTCTTTATACTACAGAAATAGATTTACTGTCACGTGCACTGCAAAAAATGCCTCTGATGATAGTGTCTGACCATAACTTCTGTGCAGACAAATGCTTTTTGCTTCAGCCACTGCTGCCTGGTCCAGTGCCCACCAAACTACTGTGTGCTTTCCTACTCTAATGAGCATCTGCTCAATCTCTGCTGAATTGCTCTTCTTTGCTCTTCCAGTGATAGGTACTGAATTGATTCTGAGGAATAGCAAGAAGAGGAATTTGTCCAGAAATCTTTTTCTGTGTTTGAAAGAAGTAGCCTAGCATTTTTAGCATGTGAATAAGAGATCATTCAGAGGAAAAATCATCCCTTCTGGACACAAATTTCAAATTTTGCAGTGTGTTGTATCTCCACAGACAGTAAAAAAGAAGCTATTGCTTAAGTTTACATGCATTTTGATAACTTTTATTTTCAGTTTTTATTTTTCTTGTGACTCTACTGTCTTATTTTATTTTCAACTTTTTTATGCCCTGATAGGTGACTTTTCTTCCTTTGGAAGGATTTTATTTTTAACTGCTTTCATCCTATCATTAAAAAGTTGAGTTTTTATCCAGATTGTACTTCTCACTGATCTTGTGTTTTCTCCCACTCCCAAATTCTTATTAACTTTTTGTCATGTCAGAACGAAAAATTATTACACACTTTGAGGGATGTTGGATGAAATAAATGACACATACAGCATAGCTGTTTGCTCAGCAGAAGCAGCAGCATTATTATTTGTGGTGGGAGCAAAATTCTTCTCCCACCATAGCTGGAATAGGTACTGCCTGAAAAGAGATTGGAAATGTTGTATCATTCCACATACAGAAGTATGAGGCGAAGTGGAAGAGGGAGAGGAGGAACCCCCTTCCAATACATGTAACCTTCAGCTGTTCTCTGTCCTTCCTTACACTCTGCTGCGCTGTAATAATGCTGTTATTGGTGTCAGCTGTCCCACTAGATGGTTTAAACCGCTCTCAGCTTTTTCTTGCTTTTTCTGTGTGCCATTTCTCTGGAGGCATTTCACTTTAAATTGTTTAATCAAAACTTAGATTCTCTCCTGATGTTGTGATAGTTTCACTCTCAGCTGGTGGTACTGAAATCGATCTTTCCAGGGTAGCAGTCTTTGCCTTAAAGTTGCCAGGCAATTAGCTCACTCCAAAGTTAGCTGTTACCCTCTGCTATTCCGAATTATTCCTTACACTGTGATGTGACAGTGCCTTAACAGAGCCCTTTCTTTGTGCTGCAGTATTTTGTGATGGCCCTCATGCAAAGCACAGGATTCCCACCACTGCTTCCCCCTGCCCTTCCACCAGAGCGACTGAGCTCGCAAGTGTGTAACTGAACATTGTATCCTTCCTCAAAATCAATCACTCTCTTCAGATTCCTCCCCTCTTCAGCCATCATTCCTACTTTTCCAGATCTTGTCTGACTTAGCACTGTCTGCTGTGCAGTGACATGTTCACCTCTTTCTCAATGCAGTCAGCTCTGACACGCACTTGTCTGTCTCTCAGCAGAGAGATCATGAAGCACTAGGATCTGAAAGGAATCTCAACTTTCAGTAGCGTCATTTAGGGGTCCTGTGCCATGCCACCGAGGCATCTCAACCAGGGACTGCTGGCGTCCAGCTGCTCCTCCAAAATGATATGGGTCTTGTGTTTGCCAGATGGAGATGGGGACCTGGGGTAATACAGAGAAACTGATATGTCACCGGTGCCCACCCTTAGGTAGCTGAATCAAAACATCAGAACTTGTGAGCATGACTTAGTTGCACTCCAGAGGTTCAGACATCAAAAGAAAAATCTTGCGTCTCTTCTTCATGAGATGCTATGATTTGTTTTTGTACCTGAACCCTGACCTGCAGTGAGCTTCTCCAGCCTGGATTCCACGTAGGTGTGTGGATGTGAGCACTTATATCCATGCTTGTTGTGTAACCCAGGCATGAGATGCAAAAAGCTTACAGCTGTCTCAATAGACATTGAAGAAAACTGTTTGACCGCCTGATTTCTCCCAGAGGAAGGATATCTCCTTTTTTTGCTTCCCAGTCAGAAAAGGCTTAGTTGGGAGGGTCTCTTTTAGTTGGGAGAGCTTACCTGGAGTCCACAATAAACACCTTGGAGTGCATACCTAGTGAGCTTCTTTCTGAATCAGAGGGGGCAGATTCTCTCCTGCTGTGCCTGCAGTAGGCACTTCAGCAAACATTAACTTTTTTTTCTCCTTTTGGGGCTAGATACCTAGGTGACATTTATCAACAGCAGGTGTAAGGCAGCAGTTGCTTAGTGTTACTGTCCTGCTCCAGGTGGCGTGCAGACTTTGATGCCAGAGGACAACGTGGCTTTCTAAATGGAAGAATACTGATGACTTAACTGTTCCCCTCTCCGTGAATAAAATCTTCTACTTTCCCTTTGCAAAAGAGAAACATGATGTTTGTTCTTTGATTTGTTTTCATCTGTTTACTAATTCACCCACTTAATCCAAGTAATCTCCTTGCTGTCCTGACGTAAGGATAGTTTATTAATGCCTTTAAATGAGTAATCGCTACTTGACTATTTTTTTGTTTCTTTTCTATATAGAGTGTGTAAGACAGGGCTAGTTGAAGTGTATAATTCTGATGGTTATTTTGAAGACTTTCTTGTGACTTATGAATTGTCTTCCAGATTAAATATTGTTGACTGATAGTTTTCTGACTACACTTCGCTAGAATTAAAACTCATTGGGTTTCATATCTGGTCATTTGAAAATCGTAAATTTACTGAAAAAAACTAATACGTCTTGACTGAAAGTTGAGATCATGTTCTTTGTATTAACAGCAGGTTTTAGGTGAATGTGTTATGTGAAGAATTTGTGAGGGTGACTCAATGAAAAACAAAAAAGCAGCTTGACATGTATGACAATCAGCGTAATGAGCTGAGTTTCATGGCAGGAGAAAACATCCTTGCATAGGGTGTCTTAAGGGGAATTTAAAAACTCCAAAAAAAGAAAGGTGCAAAAACCGCTTGTAACAACAACCAGCCAAACATTTGAAAGGAAAACTAAAACTGAAGCCACTTTGTGTTGCAAGTTAAGCATTTCTCTGGTAGATGGGGTTAGGAAAAAATTTTGTAACAGAAACTTTATGTAGGTACCCACTTTAAGCTCAGGCACAACTCAGGCTTCTCTCCTATTTATGCCTCTGGCTGCTGAAAGGCAGCACTTCCACTTCTGGACTGCGTGACAATTTGTATATACCCATACCTGAGGTATTTCCATAGATCTATTTTGTTTTCAACTTCATTCAAAGAACATTCTTGATGCCTTCTCACTCAACCTCTTCTTCCAAAATTTGAGGAAGAACCCGATGGCTTCAACAGCAAAATAGCTCCTAGCAGCCTGAAATTGACTTGCTATGAGCATGCATGGAGTCACCAAATAAGACATCTCAAAATAAAAATTTCGTTGTAGAGAATGTTTGGACAGCTTTGCAGCTGGTTGATATATGTGATGAAATAAAACTGCATTGAATTTTTTATATGGGGTTTTGTTTTCAAAAGTTTATCAGCTCCTGTTGATAATTGCTTTCTACTTTAAGGATCTATTTTAAGACTGAACTAGTGAAGTTCCATGTTGCATTTTCCGAAATTTCTGTCAGCAGACATTTTTTGTCCTGTTCTTTCACATTGCTTTAGGCAGTCTGAGCACTTGCAGATGCCCAGTGCAACTCCAAGATCTGTGTTGCCAAATGAACTCATTGGGGTGCCTTGAACTTCCCTAGCTGCTGCAAAAAATTACAAAGAGTAATGGGTACAGTGAAGAAACAAGCATAAAGGGTTGCCGCTTTCATGGAAAAGTTGTTGATGAGGACATATCACTTGAATCTTAGAAGCTGATTTTCTGACAGATACTCCCACACTTTGTGGGCAGAACTGTCACAGGCAGATCTAAATTAAGATTTTTTTTTGAGAATAATGAAATTTCATCCCTTCCTTTCTTCTGAAATTATAAGTGTAACTAGTATTTCATATTGGATGCGCTAACCTTGGAAGGTTATAATGTTGTATCTTCCCTCCCATAAGACAAATAGCAAGATCAGTCTCCCCACCTCTTTGCTAGTTTGGAGCAATAATGATCCTAGACACTTTGTGCTTGGCACATTACGACAAAGTGAAAATCCCATTACATCTGAAAGGACCTGTCCTGGTTTTGGCTGGGTTAGGGTTAATTTTCCTCCCAGTAGCTGCTGTATTTTGGATTTAGTATGAGATGAATGTAGATAACACTGATGTTTTCAGTTGTTTCTATGAAATCAAAGACTTTTTTCCAGTTTCTCATATTCAGCTCATGAGTGGGTGTGCAGGAGCTGGGAGGGAGCACAGCCAGGAAGGGAGCCAGGCTGGCCAATGGAAATATTCCATACCATAAACATCATGCTCAGTTTGTGAATGGGGGTTGACTGGGGGCATGAATCTGCTTTCTCTTGTTTCCATGAGTTTGAATCCTCTCTTGTCCAGGAGTTCAAACTTTTCCAGGAGTTTGAACTTTTCTGGGAGTTTGCACTTTTCCAGAAGTTTTGTGAAATTCTCAAAAATTCACAGGCTTGGCATTCCGCGATCGCTGCTGGGGTGCTGGCTTTGGATTGGTCATTGGGTGGTGAGAAAAATTGTATTGTATATAGTTTATTTTGCATAGTCATTATTATCATTATTATTATAATTCTCAGTAGTAGTATTACTAATAGTATTAGTATTTCCTTTGTTGCCTTATTAAACTGTCTTTATCTCAACACACGAGTTTCGCCTTTTTCTCCATTTCTCCTCCCCATCCCTCTTCGGGGGAAGGGAAGGGGTGAGCAAGTGGCTGTCTAGTGCTTAGCTGCCAGCTACCAGGTTAAACCATGACAGGACCATTTCTGGGCAACAGGGCATGGAAGGTGATGATTTTAAGAATGAGGAGACCTGGAGGCCTGACTCCTCCAAACTGTGCTGCAGAGTAGGTGTCCAGTCCTTGCTTACTGAAATTGTAAAGGCTGCCTAGACCTTCATAGCATTTCAATATCAGTCTCTTAGAAATTACAATAGTTGGTATTTCTAAGTTTGTACTAATTGTCCAGTGTGGCAAGCAGAATGACACCACTAGCTGACACTACTTTGCACAACAAAGAGTCACAATGTGAAAATATAACCCAAATATGTCACTATTGCTATGTGATTCATTAGAGTCAATCATGTCAAACTGAGAATGGCATCACAGCTGTTCTGAAGTTCTCTGTTCTCATTTCTCCCTTGCCTTCAATTTCTTTCATTTTTTTTGTTATATAGTGGGAAGAAAATGTATTGAGTACTTGATAGTTTTGCTCAAAGAGAATCAAAACACATGACTTTCTGTTGTTTGAAAAATTGAAATTGAATTGAAATTGAAAAAATTGTAGAATTTGAAAAAATAGATTAAAATTTTGAGAAGCACTTGAAGAGTTTTTTTCCAAAAGTGTTTCTAACCTACTACTGTTTTTAAGAGTTTCTTATGTAAATAACTCCCACACACACACATTTTAGCAATGAACATTGAACTGTTTCTGTTTTCGTGTTGACAGGTACTTACTGACATTGAAACAAAATTGTGGAAGATTAAAAAAAGGAATGATGGATGACCTGTAAAAGAAGTTCAGATGAGTACGAAAGATAAAAAGCCATCTATACTGTTAAGTGAATTCTGGAATCACTGACTGAAGTTCAGAAAAACACCTGAGGCTGGCTGAAAACCTTTGGTGGAATTGAGGGAAGCCAGGTGAATATCACAAAATTGCAAAATGAAGGAGGCAATTTTGAAAGTGGGAGCATTCTGAAAATTGTAATCAATACCTGTTTCCAGCTGAGAATCAGAAAATACTAGGAAAAGCCTGAAACAGAATTTAGGAGCAATCCTCGTGCAAACTTCAAAAAGTTTGAAATGTGTTGGATGACAGTATCTGCAAATTCCAACTTCATTCGCCTGCAGTGAGTTTGATTAATCCCGTTACAAGTAGCTGTTTAAGCAGCCTTCTGATGCTGTGCAACAATATCATCCCCATTGCACACGTGCTTTTCTTTGACATCTGTTTTCAGAGTAATTTTAGGCATAAACTGCCTTCAGTATCTATGTATCAATTTGTTATTTTAACCTTTACTCTACTGTCTCATATTCAAAAGCCAAATTTTAACAGTGAGATTTCAGATTTAATAGTGGGAATTAAATGCTAATCTAAAGTATTCCTAACCTTCAGTATCTTAGATCTATATAGATACATTTTGATTTCGAAACGGAGCCTTTGTTATCTGTCTTTAGAATAGAAGGAAGACACCATTAGCCTCAAATATTATTTAAAATGTTGGCTGGGAAACACAAATGTTTAAGTAACCAGGCTTAAGCATCTTGCTGATCTGGATCTAAGCTAGAAAAATGCAATGTAGGGTTTGGAACAGATTTCTGCCAGAAACCTTCCTTCAGTTTCTGCTCAGTTCAGCTACCAAGCACATTTTCCGAAGGAAAGGCAGGTGGAGCTAGGAACGTATGGTGATTTGATCATTAACGGTGAAAAGTACTCTTTAAACACTATCTCTGATGTGCATTACTAGTGAGCTGAGAGGAAGGTGTGAGAAAACAAATTGAACCACTCTACTGGGTCTGGCTGGGACGGGATTAACGTTCTTTCCAGCAGCCCACAGGGTGCTCTGCTCTGCATTCGTGGCTAAATGGTGCTGGTAACACACCAGTGTTTTGGCTATTGCTGGGCACTTCTTGCTCAGCGTCAAGGCTTTCCCTGCTTCTCACACTGCCTCCACCAACGAGTAGTCTAGCAGTGGGAAGAGGCTGGCAGGAGACAGCTGACCCGAACCAGCGCAGGGACATTCCGTATCGTATAACATGATGGTGAGCGATAAAGACTAGAGTGTTGTTCTTGCCAAAGTAGCCATTCCTCAGGGACTGACTGGGCATCAGTCTGCTGGCGGGATGTCGTGAGTGACTGTGTTTGCATCACTTTTGTTAAAAAATCTTTTTCTTATTAAATGGTCTTGCTATGGTTTAGCCCTGGCCAGCAATAAAGAACCACGTGGCTGCTGTATCACCCTCCCCCCAGTGAGGTGGGGAGGAGAACTGGAAGAAAAAGGTGAAACTCGCTGGTTGGGATAAGGACAGTTTAACAGAAGAGTAAAGGAAGCTAACAGTAACAACAACAATACTGATAAGAAGAATGTACAAAAAAACAGGGGAATATGTAGAGCAACTCTGTCACCGCCCCATGCCCAGCACACTCCCACGATTCACCTCACTCTGGCCAGCTCCCCCACTCTGAACCGAGCATGACGGCACGTGGTATCGAATACGCCATACATTTGTTAGTTTGGGTCAGCTGGCTTGGCTGTGTCACCTCCTGGCTCCTTCTGAAAATTAACCCTATTGCAGCCAAACCCAGGATAGGTCTTTATCTTGGCCCATGAGTTTTGACCCCCTGTGGGAAAGCGGCCAAGTGGGTGCTTAGCTGCTGGCTTGGGTCAAACCACGGCAACCACAAAGCTCGTAGGTGCATGACTTGGTTTTTTTTTTTGTTTCCTCCTAAACTTGAAAGCCACATGAGGATAATTAAAGCTTCAATTCCAGAAAAACAGCCCATCAAAAAATTTTACTGCATGATTTTCAGCGAAGCTACTGAAGGTGAAGGGTTCTGGAGCAGAGGCTCGCGCCGAGGGACCCTTTCTCCGGTGGCAAAACCGCAGCGGCGAGGCGGCAAAAAGCGCCGAGAGAGAGAGAGAGAGAG
>Ga0065711_1038953_pt1 | contig 18261 bp, 11 predicted proteins | sample Hoacrofraction12_FD_59098 | JGI IMG/M metagenome (GOLD analysis project Ga0065711, IMG submission 59098) | Hoatzin crop microbial communities from Cojedes, Venezuela - Epithelial fraction 12 v2 (version 2) | ecosystem: Host-associated > Birds > Digestive system > Esophagus > Crop | place... | reverse complement strand
GCGCATGCGCGGGGGGGCTGGGGCCTGCCGCTGGCTGCCCGCCGCGCCTGGGCCAGGGGGGCCGGAGGAGCGGGCGAGCGGGCTCGTCAGCGGCCCTGGCACAGCCGCGGGGGTTGGGTGCACGGGTGGCGGCCGAAGAAGCTCAAGGAAGGTGTAGTGGGTGTAAAGGTAAAAAAAAGAGTGAAAAAAAACCAACAAAGAGTTTAAAAAAAAGAAGGAAGGATAAAGGAAGGAGGGTAAAAAAAAGAGTAAAGAGAGAAAAAAGAAAAAAAGAGTGAGTAAAAAAAAGAGAAATCCCCCCCTTTTGTACTAGGGGAGACTCCAAGCGCCTTTCTGAAGCCATCGTGCTACTCCAGTCCCACCCCCCTCTGTCCCCTTCTAGCTAACTTTTTTGTTTTTTGTGGTAAACACCCGTTTTCCTTCAGAAAATTGAGGGGAACGCTTCCCCTCGTTGCGTTGCTGTTGATGTCCCATGTAAAAATGTTTCCAAGTAGCCCAAAATAACGCACACGTCCTTGTGTGGTGTGGAGTAAGCCAACCAATAACCATAAATAACTTTATTGCAGAATTCAGTTTTGGATGTTTCTACGTAGGATGTTTCCCATTACATTTTAGAGCAGTGTTTTGCATAACAACCTGTAGTGAACAGCGGCCTCCTTCCGCTATCATTTTTAAACCATGGAGTGTACTTGTTTTATGGACTACGTGTACATATCGCGGATTTTTCTCTCAGCAGAGCACAGGCACTGCCAGATGAGTACTCTTTCCTGTTCAACGGCAGCGTCCCTCAAAGCAAAGGTTTCTCCTGCAGTCATGGCACGACCAGCTCCCCTGCGGCGTGCTGCTGGGGCATCACGGTGACGTACCTGGGCGACACCTCCACGGCCTCCTGCTCTCCACATCGTGGCCTTCGGCGCGCGGCAGGCCCTAGAGCCGCTCCCTCACACTCACGGCGGGCAGAAGCCTCCCTCGGGCTGCGGCAGATGTCCTCGGGCGAGCCCGGCGCTGGTACCAGGCTGCTCCAGCCTGTCCTTCCACCCGCCGACCTCGACTGCTCGCAGCCCGCCGGCTGCCCTGGTATTCGCCCCGGTAACGGGAGAGACCGCTGCACTAACCACGCAAATCAGCCCCTGGCTTTCCCTGTCAGGGCGCAGCCACAGGGCTTTTGGTTATCGTCGCACACTAACAAACAGAGTTCAATGATCTGGGAGTCTGCAGAAAGATATGACCTAAAGGCCATTTCCAATCAACCAACCACCTTAACTTACTAAACCCATTTTCTTTTATCATATAAGTAGTGCCTTTTTTAAGGCTACACTGTAACATTTTAGCCTTGAAATACATGCTGTAGTGCTAATGCTGTAACGCTACAGTCTGCAGAAATTATTTATGCTACAACACGGGGATGAATTCTGCGTAACAGAGCAGTGCACAAACGTAGCACTGCTCAGAGAGACCCTTCCCACTCGCAGCCCCACAGCCGGCTGCCCTCCAGAACAGCAGGTTGTTCAACCCAACAGAAACAAGGGAGATCCTTTAGGATCATTCCACCCGCACTGAAGCAGGACAAAAATGATCTCAGCTGAAGGGGGAAATGGCATCCTGTGTGCAGGGCGCTCAGCTTTTCAGAGCAGAAGAAAATTGTGTAATTATTCATTATCCAGTTAAACTACGGCCCACTCAACCAATTTCTCCCACATATTTTTCCCATTAATAACTAATAGTTACAGCTGAGTGTCTGAGGACACAGGTACTATTACATAATAATTAAAAGCTACTACAGACAATCTTCAAGAATGAAAAATAATGGGCCACCTCCAAGGGAAACACACAAAGGATCAGAAACACAAAAATGACAGAAAATAAGATGCAAAGCACCGCTTATGAACGTAAGAACACCAATAAACCAAAATTTAAAGTATTTGTCATTTTACTATTTCCCCTCACTTTTCTATGTGTTAAATCAAGGTGAATCTGGGGATTCTATAGCAATTTACAGTATGATTTTGAAGACACCTACATATGTGTAGTGGCCATAGTGTATTCAGATTGCTATTAATTACTTTATCACCTGGAAAGTTATAATTATTATATTACAGCTACACAAAATAAAGAGAATTTACTTTCTGTGCAAGTTAAAGCGTGGGGAAAAAAAGTAGCTGCATTATCAGGCTTAATAAAGTCTGAGACCGGTGCAGGTGTAGCACAAAAATCTTGCAAATCAAAGCTTTTTTTTTTTAAAAAAACAGAATTAGTGACAATCCATTAAAGTGCTTCTAAGTAGCAAGCTGGTTTTTTAATTGACTAGAACTAGATGATTTAACCAAGGGTCTGAAGTTTCAAAGGACATTCAGTTGTCAAAAGATCAGAGTAGCAAGGCACGCTAATACTTACTAGAACAGAAAACAGAGATTGGTCAGATACACGTGTATACTTCTGTGAACATAAGCAATGCAGCACCATGATCTTCTCTGCAGGAATTCCGTTCAAACGGAGAACGGAAGCAATTTATTTTTTGCTGCTTTTGATGGGGACATGTGTTCCTTTCACACTGAGATTGTCCAGAGAAACTCTGGGCTCCCTGGAACCTGCAACTGCAGGTGGTTTCTCTCTGGAAAAAGAAAAAAAAATAAAAAAATCAAAACTGCCATACAATGCGGGAGAATATACATTTTGTTCATTACTTATGTGGAGGTGTAGTTCTTTTAGTTGCAAAACAGATTTGAATCTCCCTCCAGAACTACTTCCATTGTTGCCAGCATAGAGTTGGACTGCTTCCTCATCTTGCACGCTCGATGAGAAGAAACAGCTTAGTCTGAAAACTGGAACTGAAGTCAAGTAGCTTCTGCAATGAACCTCTAGAACGGAAGAGACGCCAGCGGGAACATGCTTTGGGGAGCCTATGGAAGAGGAGCATTGCCCTTCCGCAGCATTCCCCGCCAAACATGTACCCAATAAAGGCACCGTCACAACCCCCCCGACACGTCATCAATAGGAGTGGAAGAAACCCAAAGCTCGGCAGACAGCAGTCCAGGCAGGGGAGCTCCTGCCTTTACAGACAAAGCCCTCGTTTCCACACAAACTTCCTGATCTTAAGGTCAGAAGAGGTTTCCTTTGAAATCCAGCCCTGTAGAGAGGGCTGTGTCTGCCTCCAGCCGGATGGAAGGCATCTTTCCTTCTGCCCAAGAGAACAGCTCAACCAAGCCCTCGTTAAGTGCGACACCTTAATGCAACTAACCCAGTTCAATGGCCCTGGGGGCGGCTACATTTGTACATAGGTGAGCTATGAGCACTGGCATATTTCTCTAGGAAAAAAACACTCACCATTTTAGCCTATCAATTCATTAAGTAATTTTCAAGGTCAAAAATACTAAATTCCTTCAAAATTTTGTTAACAAAATACTGCCTCACACTGTTTATTGTGGCATCGTGAGAAAGGAGGATTAAAACATACTATTTCTCCTCAGATTGCCAGCAAGCTTTGTTTGTTATTGAACAGATTGCTTCAGAATTTAATTTTCCTTCTGCTGCTACTGTTTCCTTATTCTGGTAGGAAGCTATTTTTACCTTCTTAATCCATCTTGCTTGGGTATGTGATGAATACTTCTGTATTTTGGAGCTTCCAAAGTGCATCGAGTTCTAGATGGCTTGAACTTCATCATCTCTTTCTGCCACTCTTCATCAAAGGTCTGGGCCTCAGCTGAAAAACAAAGCGTACTTTTTGTTTTCAATGAGTGCAAACAGAATAGGAAGACTCAGGTAATGAAAATTAGGTTTTCTGAACAGTGTTTTTTAAACTGCTGGTTCATGACTCTCCACATGGCCTGCAAACTACGTCTAAGGGATCTGTAAAAGACAACTAAAAGCTTTCTGCCAGTAGGCTTGTTTGGATGACAAAAAAAAATCCGAAGTCTGTGTTGTAAAAGTATACACATTTTTTAACCACACACCTCTTAAATACGTATTTTTTTATTAGCCACACACAATCCCACAGCAAATATCAAAATTCTGTTGTTTGAAACTGTAAAATATTATTAAAAAGGACTTTCAGATATGAGCACCTATTGTACAAGCAAACAGCACCAACTGTGTTGGAGCACAACAGTTTGAAATCTGTCTGGCGGCTTTAGCTTAGGTTGTCCAAATTTGTTTCAACAAGGAAACCTGATTTGCAGACTTTCAGACTGTCTGAAAAACAGTCCCTTCTAAGGTGTCTCGAGCTGGAACTTCAAAACTGGTATGTGAAACAGTGTAAAGCCCAGCAGAGAACTGCACAAAGAGACGTACTTTCATCCAGGTTGATGAATTCTTGGTTCAGTTCTTCATCACCAGTCTTACTGTTCTTTGATTTTTTAATGACATGGGCACGATCATGAATATGATGACCAATAGCCATTTTTTCCAGTCCACTTTCGGAATCCTTAAGTGCTTTTCTTGTCTCCTTAACCTGTACAAAAAAGGGAATTAAATGTCCTTCCAACAAAAAAAGAAGTTAAAAAACATTTCAAAAAAACTTTTGTGCTCACTCATTTGTTCCCCACAGGTTCTATATCTTACTTTTGAAAAACTTAGGTTTTACAGCCTTTTCCAGTTGTCTCATTTACTGTGTTGGCTGAGAATACACCAGCAAAGCACAGATCAAGTCTCTTTTCTTTCTGCCAACAGACAGGAAGATTAAACAAGAACACCTCAAGCTCCTTAGGTAACGTACACACTAGATATTAATTGTTGGGGGGGAAAGCCTAGTCTAAATATACTACACGCAGACAAGTCTTCAACATTCTCCTTGACAACAGGACAAATAACAGCCGGTGCCAATATTGTCAGCATGAAGGGACAACTAATTACTAGGTTGTCGTGTTGACTGGCTTGAAACCCAGGCAACCATTTATCGCTGTGTTCATAGGTATATTATTAGAACCTTTCTGATAACTGAGTGTCTGCTTGAGCTTGACCATACCCCACAGCCAATCATGCTCAACGGCCTTTACTGCTCGCATATAGTCTTTCACAAACCTTGCTTCAGGGTTCAAATTCAAATTCAAATTTCTTAGCAGAATTAGACACAACAGCTGCAAGGAAGTCAATGAAAGGGCATCTTCATCTGAAGCGTTACGTAAGCATTTAGAAGGGCCCGAGTAAAGGCAACGATTAGAAGGCATGTTCTGCATAAACAGACTGCCCCTTGCTATCTTGTATTTTAGACAGAATTTTAAATTTACAAGCAGAGGATTAATTATAGCAAAGAGAAAGACACTGGAGACCGCCTTGAAGAATCAGCTGTTCTAGCCCTCGGTTTTTCTAGTCTTCGTTAGGCATACAGTTTATTTAGACATATACTTAGAAGCACACAAATTACAAGGAAGAAAACAGCTCTTTAGCTTAAGAAGTCTTTAATATAGAGCAATATTTGAACAGACATATATTTTTCTAAATTATAAGAGTAACTGTCTCCAGTAATAAGAACCTGAAGGAAACTGTGGTTTGGTATAGATGAACTCAGAGTCCGATAATAACATACCACCTTTCTGCTGCATCTCAGGACTACTTACACCTCCCGGAGCCGTGCGTGTCTGAGCCGAAGCTTGGAAAACTTTTGGTGGTTCATCCCCCATTTTGGAGTATGTCATCACAGAGGAGGAGCTGAATGTGTGTGCATCTGGATGGATAGACAGGTCATCCTGCAAGCAATACAGACTTTTTATCAATACAAGTGAAAACTCGCGGCTAATAGGTACTTCTTACATTTTGAGACTATCTTATCACGAAAAAGAATACCTCTCTGAAAAACTAACCCTCCGTCCTAGCACCACAGATACGGCCTGCTGGGAAGAGACCCTGGCGCCTGATATGCCCTCCCTCGTGTCCTGGCCTTGCCTGGCCACAGGTCTGCCCATGGCAGGAAGCACATCAACAAATAAAAAGCACGGGCAGCAATGAGCAACTGCTCAAACGCTTGTCGTGGCGTAGTTGAGTATAGTAATGAAGACACAACCTGTAACATCAGTCTTGCCACATACAGTGTATAACAAGGTGCGTAAAGAGTTCAGGTGAAATAGGACTTGAGCAACAGTGGTTACAAATCGTTTTACAAGGTCAGTAAAACACTGTAAATACATGCAGCAACACTTAATAGACATCAGTGTTATCTTCAAAGACTGTGAAGAAGGATGCAGCACTGAAAATAAAATCAGAGCAAAGTCTATACGCAGGGTGGCATTTAGGTGTTGGTGGTTTTGTAGGTTTTAAGCGTCCAGTAACACTTTAAACCACTCCTTCACTTAAGGTGTCAGCTCTGGCGACAGCCAGAGACCTGATACAGCAGTCCCAGCCCCTAAAGAATCAAGCGCACATTTAAAGTACTGTTGTTAGCAAATAATCAGTGACAGCATAGAGAACTGTAACCATGTAACCACAATACAGTGGGGGGGGGAATTGCTTACTACCTGCTTGAGACTAGCAACCTTTTTCTGGGCAGGACTTTGAGTAACATTTTAAACACCTGTCATTCTCCAACACAATTAATTTTAGAACAATTTAAAAAAAAAAAAACAACTTACAAATTTTCTTTGCATTTCCAGCATACTGTTTCTCATATTTGACATCATCCTGTCCATTGCAAAAAAAGGCTCCCCAAAATCTGCATCCTGCTAAAAGACATTAAAATTAAAACAAGGTCTTCTGACACTTCAAGCTCTGAAGCTGTTTTTTTTTTTTTTACATGCATTTTTTAATGCAAATCAGACCATCAGGAAGGTTTTCACAGACTGCAGTTCATAGACATAGACAAGCCAAAATGCATCTTTCCAAATGAAAAACTGCAAGCCAGCATGCGGAGCTTGATTGTTATACTGGAGATACTGGGAAGACAGAAGTGAAAGATTTGACACTCAAAGGTCAAAACAAGCCTATACTGCGGCCAAGCTGCAAGAACTATTTTCATATACCTTTTAACCTAACTAGCTTCTGCCGTAAAAAGTGCTATATGACCCTCCATGTCTTATAATCTATTCAAGATCAAATTATGTCTGTGTGCAAATCCATTAATGCATATGGGATCACACTGAAAATGCATCCCAGCAGACATAGCTGTTCCTTTGCAGAAGTAGTGTACATGACTCATAAAAGGGCCGTGTGGAAAAGTCAGAGAACCCTAACTTGGTATTTAATGGCAGCTGAATTCCTTGATGCTACAGATGTATTCAACAAAACATCCATTCGATATTTTTACATGAAAGGAGAAGATCCAGCGTTGCACAAAGGACTGACACTAAAACAGGTTTAGATGCCCAGAATTTTATTAACAGGATCTGTAGCTGATGGCATATACTGCCCACACTGACGAAAGCTACCTTTGGAAGAAAACAAAACAAAAAAAGGGAGACAGAAAGCAGGGAAAGGGTGAACTGTAAGCAACCATCTGGGCAGGCAGCAAAAATGCTGTCCCAAGTGAGCATCCTCCTCTGGGCTCCTCTCCAGCGCAGCAGGTGGTGACGATAAGGATGATTTTTGCCTTGCATTTCCTCTCCTGCTATGAACTTTTCCTCAGGACCCGTTCAAACCCCTGACTGGGCTGCCTGATGTCTGACACGGGCAGCTCTGGTTGGGGTACGCTGGCTAAGAGTTACCACCACACACTGGCTGGTTGGTGAGCTTCTAGACACGCACATGCCTAGCTGCTTCCCAGGACAGCTGCCATGCCACCATCACGCTCTGGTCCACAGGTACGAGGCCAAAAGAGCTCGCAGGGGGTCTGCAGAACGCAGCAGCTCTGGGGAGAGGCAGGCTGCGCACAGCAGCCCTTTGCACTACTAAGGTGCTATGAAACACCAGGATGCTAATTACAATAGCAAACACCCCATGTTCCTCCAACTACTGGAAATATATAGAATTAAATTTAAATAAATTCATTTAAATAGCTAGGTGGCTATGTGTTTAAAAATAAAATCTGCGGTTTAAGCACAAAACTAAGTAAAAATCAGGTGCAGAAAAATCTTCAATCTGTTTCTTGAGTGGCAAGAAATCTGAATCCTTATGGGCTATCAAAACCTCCGGGCAATAATTACCAACAATTTAGGGCATCAAATCACTGCAAGTGTCAATAACTCCAGAAAACTGCCTTCCACCGTTAGAAATCTGGACATGGACCAATGACATTACATAGTAACCAGCTGTACCTAGGGAATGACATGCCACAGATTGGGGTGGGGGGACTAAAACCACAGCCCGTGCAGTTAACAGCAAAAGAACTTTGATTAGCTAATACACTTTTTGCATAGAGCTAGTTGCCTCTGGAAGAGATAATTACACAAGTAATACTTTTAGATCTGAAAACTCAGAGACCCATGATTATTTTTCTCTGCTCTGCAAGTGACAGCCACCCTCTAAGCTACTGGTTTTCAACCTGAGGACTCTTTAAAGCCTTCCAAAGGAAGCAAAATCCTCTGTTGAAGGCCATAACAATAGACTTGCTCTTCTGCCGGTACTTTTTACGGATCTTTTACAAGATATTCCAGACCCCCTGGCTGAAAAGTATTTCAAGCCCGGTTCCAGTGGAAATGCTGTCTCCAGCAGCTGGCCTGAGCTGTGAGCACCGCAACAGCTCTTTTCGGTATCACACCCACAAGCACACCCCAAGCCACTAGCGTCTGTCTACAGGCAGCGCTCAAAGTTTGCAGTCCGTTTCCAGGGATTATTTCATTCACATCCATCAGAGATCAAGCAGCAACGGATACGTCGCCGAGCAGCAAAGCCAGCTGCTAAGTAGTAAATTCTCCAATCTTGGTATTGGTGTATTTAGTCTACCCCAGCATTTTCATTTAATAACAGGAAACAAATAGTTTTTAAAAAAATCTTTCTTGAATTATATTGTTCCACATATCTAACATCAACCACAGCAGTTTGCATGCACGCTGAGACTACCGAGAGTAGCTTTGTCCATGCTTTAGTTATGCAGACAGGATACACATACTAGTAAGAGCTACAAGCATCGTTGCTCCTGGGATACTGACCACTCTACCAAAGCCTGCAAAGGGCATGAAGGAGCAGCTTGCTGCCTGGAAGAAAAAGGACCAGTGTCTTTCAGTGATGATGCCTGTTATCAGACACAGCAGCAGTAACTTCCATATACCGCACTTCCATAGTGCACTTTCATATACAGCAGGTGATATTCAACATTTCTGATCAAATAAAAACACTCAAGGGGACCTTGGTAATTTACAGTGTGCTAAAAGAATCTAATACAAAGTATTCTCTGTGTATATAGAAGTAACATATTTATATTAATGATATTGGAAAACAATAACTGTCACCGCATTTATTAAGTCATATTTATATGTATGTAGTAGAAGCACTTAAAGCTACAAGTTGAGAAACATTTGTACACCACAGCAACCTTTGTACTAAAATTATTCCAAACATGGCACAGCGCTTCAGACATCACCCACTTCTCTGAAAACACTTCATTCTGCTCATGCACTGAAAGTGGACTAAAATCTACAAATCAATAGTCCCTTTAATGTAAATTTAGGTAATTAAATTTCAGAAGGCTGGCTTAAAAAATTAAGTGATGCAGCTGACCTGTTCTCAAGCACTCTTTATACATTACAAGAGATTAAGGTAACTATAAAAGATCTTTCTCTAAAATATCTGTGTCTCCCTTGCGATAAACAGAATGAAGTCTAACTTGTCAGCAGTTTCAAAGGTCATCGCAAAGAAGCTCTAGGTAGATCTGTCATCATATACAGAACCACACGAAGACAAATCCCCCATAAGCAAATTATATTCTTCTGCAGTTATATAAATAGATGTAGCTATAAACACCAGCAAATACAGTTCCTGTTTGACCAACTGATATTGAATATCCCTGTATGACAGGGCAATGAGATGCTGGGAAACACATTGATGTTTCCAGGAAACGACGACTGGAGAGTTATATCAAAGCCTACCTAAAGAAAGACTGGTTAGACAGAAGTACCAAACGCTTCACAGTAACTTCAAGTCCAAAAGGAAGGAATTACCCGATTCTTGAACAGTTTTATGAACTCTTTCAGATTGCACTTCTGTCTAATAAGTACTGACACAAAAGAATATAGTATCAAGTGCAAAAGGATATCCTCAAAAATAAAGGTGTTAGTCATAAAAAGTTTATAAGCTCTTTATTTTAGAATACATATAAAAGCTGTTAAATATCTGCCTAATCTCTAAGACTGCCAGATATACAAAACTGAAGGACAGTATCTCTGCAGATGTTTTAACCCACTCCCAGTCCTCATATCGTTTCCTCCTCCTTCTTGCCCTCCAAAAGGCTAAAAACTGACACTACAAACCTGCTTGAGAAAGCAAAAGCATTTTCAAATTTTAATGCTGTATTGACACACATTGAGTTGTTGCAACAAATCCTGTCCCTTGTAAAACAGTTTTAGGCATGTTACAGTTTACTTAACCATAGAATTACAGTATCAATAATCAGTATGGGTAAATTTAACAAATCGTATTTTACATGGTAGTAAAAACACCCATCTTTTCGTACATAAAAAACCTAATTATTTTAAGCATTTGAATAATTTCTGTATGGAAACCAGTAAAAGCAGTTTGAGACTACTACAAGGCTCAGATAATCAGCACTGAGTCTTCTTGTGACATCTGACAACTCTTAGGTGAAACATGAGGAACATCAAAAGACACTGGAAAGACTTGAGCAGGTGTGGAATTCTTTTGTGCTTATCAAAATAGCACAGCGCTCTCGCACCTTTAACTTCTTTCTGTAACCACAGATAAAGGTTTTCTGTGCCTCACATTTACCGCTCGCTGCCAAGAACGAGGGACAAATCCCGAAGCTATTAAGGTAAGGTTTGACATACTCTTTTTCTAAATGAAAAAGAAAAGAAGTCTCATCTGGTTTCAGGCATCTACTGAACCAAGGCCTAAGAATCTGCTTCAGTAGAGGAAAGATCACGCCCTAATTAGATACAGCAGCATCTATATTTGAAACTACCTGACAGTGTATGAGCATGGAGGAAAGAATCTGACAGTTACCCTTTTGACTTGTAGGTGATAGTCTGTGTTTCAGCTATGTTTATTGAGCTCTAACTATCTAGGTTTGAACAACCACCACCGAATCTGGCTGAATGCCACCAGCCCTTGTCATCTGTTTTGTCTTCCAACCGTTTGGTTTTTTTTTTTTTGAACCAAATGTGATTCATTAAAAGTAAGTCAAAGTCATAAGATCTCAAAGTAAGAGATCATTCAGCTGCAAAAATATTTAGCCTCGTGGAGGGAAACGAACCAGCTTCCAACGTATATCCTTTCTAAATACAGCAACTAGATAAGGTTTAGCTACCAAAGTACAAGATATAATTGTCCTGCATGCCCAGAGTTGAAAAGATACCCTACATAAAACCTAGATCATTGCCAGCTTCTCAGTTTCAGGTGGTAATTTACAGAAATACTAGGTTTCATACCAATTTCCCTGATCTTTAATTCTTACAGTCTTGTATCTAGAGGAAACATTAAGAATCAGACCAAACACAGAATGCGAAGACTTTATTCACAGTTGCAAAGTTGAAACACGGTTTAATACCTGTGTAGATACTATTTATGTGGCTGAAACACAGGTCTGTGTTTAATCAAACCAACACAAATAACTAGACACAAGACACTAAAGTGCAGAGAGAAAACATACCAAGGTACCTTTTTAAGTAAAGTTAGCATAAACAGGCAGTGTTTAGAGAAGGCTCTGTCATTGGACATTTTTAATGCCTTTCTGTCATAAAAACATTTAATACCAAATATTTATTAAATCAAACATTTGATAAATATATTTAGGTTTTTTTCATTAAATACTGTATATTCAATGTTCAATTACACACAGACTTTTTACTAGCCCTAAGAGAAGTTTGTCAGTGTTAAGTAACAGGCCATTAAGGAACCAAGAGAGATATTATTCACATTTTACTCAGCAATGAAACAATCTGACCAAGGTTGCAACTGCTGAGCCAGGCCTCTGTTTACCCTGGACCAAATTTAACAGAAATGGAAATGTGAAGCCAACTATATTACCAGTAAATGTACACTCCATGTAGCAATCCTTAGGGATTAAGAACATACTTACTCTGCGATTTCCTCTTGGAGCAACCTGAGAGTCCTGGCGTGGTCTTCGATCTACTGTTCTCTCCCCACCATCTGTTATACTGAGAAATGGATCTCGGCCAAAAGGATCAGAAAAGCTTCTCATCATCTGCCGCATATATTCATGGTGTGCAGCAAAAGGATCACTGAAAAAGATATTTCGCATAGAAGGTCATCAGGTTTTATTCCAAGCCACGTAAAATGGTTCTGAAATTTTTAAAACTTTTTTAAACCATTCCATATGATTCTTTATTCAAACTCTTTATTTTAATAGGACCCAACTGGGCAATCTCCTGTTCCTCACAAACTCTCACTTTCACTTTTCTTCCCACCTCACAGGTTGGTGGGGTGTCTTAGTTCTTTTGTCTTCTCAGCTGCCTTCATTGCTCTCCTGCACTCTGGGGTGTCTGTATTGCTTTCTATCTTTCCTCATCTCTTTCAAAAATGTTCCATCCTTTGCAGCCATCTTTCACTCCAGCTTATGTTTACTGTCTGCCAGGAACTATAAAACTGACCTACGTTTTATTTACCACTACTTCTACCTCCAACCTCTAATATTAAAAGAATTATTTTTTTCTCTCCTTTTCTCACTTTCACCTTCCAAAGCTTAGTGCAGTACTACTCACTGAACTCACTGTGTCCCAGTAGATTTCCCCCCCTCAAATTTATTTTGCTGGCCACTCCCATTCTACTTTTCATCCTCCTTGACCCACATGCTCAAAAGTGTACATTATCCTCTAAATTCAAGCCAGCTCCATCTCCTTTAGTCACCCACTATTGCATCTTTGCTTTCCCTTTCCTCCCCCTCCACAAATCATGTTCTTGCATCTATTTTCTCTGCTTAGGAAGAAAGATTCTTACTGGCTTTTTGCTTTCCTGTTAGTTTTCCCCCTCTTCTCTTTCTAAACACTCAGTCTTGGTTTCCAAAAACCTACAGAACGCCACCAGTGATCCCAAAGCTTGGCTTGCAGGTAAAACACCGCCCAAGTTGCTCTCCAGTACTACTTACTTAATTCTTTGCGTTCTTTAATTTGGACAAGAACTAGATATTTCAAACTGAGGCTAAAAGAGGAGTGAAACACAATTTTGCCAGAAGCACAACATATGATCAGTATTGTTGCCTGTGGTCCAAGGCTACAAATTACTACTTCATACAAAAAACACGCTTCATTTCCTCCCTTCACCTCCAGTCTGATTTTCCCCTTTGCTGTTCTGCTGAAAGCCACTTCATTAACATTAACAGTCATTTCCCAGGTACATTTACTCGGACTTAACAGCACCTTGTCCTCCTTCCCAAGAGTTTCCTGGCACTCCTCAGACAGCTCACACCCTCATTCTCTCCAGGGCACCTCAACCTTTCCTGTGACATCTCATGCCTCCATGAAGGAAAGCTTCAGGTTCTTTCTCTGACTTCTTCAGTACCCAGCCACCTCTTGAAAGCTGCCTCAATAGCTTCTCTGTTCTCCCCATCCCTTCTCTCCAGCCCCATGAAAACTAGTTTCCACACCACGTGGCCACTTTGATCTCCTCGCTTCGAAAGGTCTCCTCTTGTGCCAAAGTTGCATTTGATGTTCTTTTTTTCCCCTTTTAAGTGAAAAAGAAGTAAGGTTACAAACATAACACTGGACTGATTTTCAAACAAGATTTTTTAACACAACAATAGTCCTTTAAGCTAAGCACGTACTTAACTCACTCCAGTGCAAACAGACCTTTGCAGTTTAGACATAGTTTTACCGTTGTCATTAAGCAGACCCTAATCTACCCCACTCACATGCCTGCTAGCTTTAACTTCTGTCCTAATGTGATAAGCAGCACGCACACAGCAAGTGTCCCCTCACTTTTGACAGGATGAGGAACAGATGGAAAAAGCCACTGCATGAGCCAAGACGAGGAGAACACAGAAGAGCTACCATCAAATCTATTTTGACACCACAAACTTCAGACAGGTTTGGTTATCAAAACACAAATAAATATGAACTGTATTCCATCAATAACTTATGCATAACAAAATTTCTTACTGGTCCCTTCCAGCTGAAAAGAAGTAGGACACTCATAAGTTATCTACAACACATCATGAGCAAAACAAGATTCCATAGACTTAACGTAGGTAAGAAAACCGGTTGAATTTAGTGTGCATAACATGCTGTAATACAGCTCACCTGACAAAATAATGCTTTGTACCTTATGAAATTGTCCTTTTTGCCCGATTTCAATTTCTCTGGCAACTTCTCTTGGCCATTCACCTTCTACTGCATCTATTTGATACACTCATACCTGCATCTAATACTGTGGTGTTTTGTTGTTGTTTTATAAAACAACATGAAACGTCTACGAAACAATTTTGAAATACAGCTTCTTGCTACCAGAGACAGGGAAGTAAGATACAGACTGCGGCATGACAGATTTCGGAACAGAAGCGAAGTCTCCCAGTTCCCTATGGATATTTTAGGGAGCCATTAATAAAAAGATTTATTGTTGCCAAGCCTCGAAAGAAATGCTACAATTTCGGTGTGCTCTGGAGTAGGGCAAAACCAAGGGTAAGTCAACTGAGAATCTGTCTGGAAAACTAGGCTTCCAAGGAATTAAAGCTACCACCTTGATGGCTCTGATGACTGAAACTCAAACTGTAACTACAAAAGGAGTATGCCACCCTTACAAAAAAGGCATATATTAAGTCAAAGGCTCTCCAGTAGAAGATGCAAGATGTTAAGTTCTTTGCTCCAACCACAGATTTTGTAGGACAGCAACAGGTGTAGAACACTTTAGTTTAATTGCCACTGATCACACCTAACTTAACCTGACCTTTTCTAGGGGAAGAAAGATAGCTTGGATGAGAAAGACATGATTTCTGCACACTTTGCACTATTCTAGCATAAAACTGATGAGGAGAAAGAAGCAGAGTTCCATAAGGGTTTTGCACACAGAATTTGTGCCCTTCACGCATTAAGCACTATAACTTCTTCTCAATTTCTGAATGGAGACAAACAATTCATACATTTCTTGTTTCACTACTCTGCAGTAACAAAATTTTGTGTAATAAGTCGCTTATCCGACCTTCACTTGACATTCAGGTGTTTCCAGGGATCAGTAAAGGAAACAAAAATGTTAAGCCTCTGAGTGTGTCAGAGTCTCAAACCAGTATGTCTACTGCACAGAGAAACAGACATTAAATAGGCTGATGCTGCTAACACGTATGCAAGTGAGGATTTTCACTAAGAGGCATCTCACTTGGTAAGTTCTTGTATGATTCATGCTTAAGCTCCAAAGTTTAAAGGCTCTACGTTCCAGCTGACACCTTTCGCGTTGTTGCAGTAGAAGCACAACATTACTCCTTACTTCAGTGTATGTTTCTGGGAAGTTGAAAAAAAAAAATCAGTGTCCTAGAACAATAAATTCAGTTCATTATTTTTGAAAACTGTACTTGACATTAGATACACATTTTTTAATTAGGAAGTTATGTCAGCCTGAAGTTGAAGAATTACACTGGAGATAACACCTGGAACAATAAAACAAAAGCTGTGTATTGGTGAATTAAAACCAGGGGCCAACTGCACTTGGCAGAGGAGACACAACTTCTGCAGCTGCCTGAGCTGTTTGGGACAGAACCCAGCTGGGCCTGGGCAGCACTCTGCCTGCCTGACTGACTGGTGCTTCCCCGGGACAGCTGCTCACTGATGGAGACCTTTCTTTTAACCCAGGCACTATTTCCAGTTCAGCAGTCAAGAAAACTCTCCTTGTGAGGCAACACAAGCCTATTATTACGTTATTTTGGAAGCTAATCTTATCTGAAGTAATAAGCTCATTTCCTTAACTATATGCAAAACAGATTCACAAGGGCAATGCCAAGAAAATGAATCTCAATATCAATCCCTCTCTCATCTCTTTCACACACACTCCCTTCCTCTATCTTCTGCAATCTTTTTTTCCTCCTACAATTTTAAACTGCATTAGTGGCTGCAATAAAAATGAATAAATAAAACGAACAAATAAGCAGAAAGCAACTGATACTTCAAAAGCATGCTACAAATTACAACAAACAAGACTTAATTTCCATTATTATTTTAACTTCATGCAGAGGATTTGCACAGTGAAGTTTGCAGCATAGAGTATGCCGCATATAACCGACAAGCTTACAACAGTGTGCATACTCCTAGAAACCAAGCGTACTAATCCATCTCACAGAGCTTTAGAAACGACCCCACTGCCAGCAACGTGCTTTCGCAGCCCAGCAGCAGATTCTCCTGTAAGAGGCACAAGCGCAGCCTCAGCTAGAATACCCTGTAACCAAGAGATACAGTCAACAAAGCCACATCACAAGGCCTGATGCCTTACCCCTCCTTGTCCACCCACCTGCATTGCCCCTTATCTTTGCTTGCAATTAAGCTCCACATAGTTTTTCTAAAGACCTGGTACTCACTAAAATAATTCAGGCTCCTCTTAGTTCTCTAGTCCCATCCCTACCTGCTACAGATTAAAGTTTCTGACAAAAGGCATAAACTGGGGCCAGCCTAGATACTTCAGCAGCTTTGGCCATCCCAGCGCTCCGGGGGAACATGTGCACAACACACAACCGAGATTTACGTTACAGTGGCAAAAGAAGATTCCCACGAGGAATAAACTGAATTCAGAGTTGAATACATAGATGTGCTCAACCCCAAGCACCACCATTGTAGTAGAAACCAAAAAAAACCCCCACATGAGTGTCCACTGAGGGAAGCAGCAGCACGAGACAGGCAGTTCGCCTTTACTGGTCTCACACACATGTCTGAGAAGTTTTAATGCAATAACACCTGGCGTTATCTTTAGCATATGAACTGACAGCAGGTGCTCAGAAACCGCCTACAGAAAACAGAAATATTAATAAATACAGAAAAGCTAGCGCATCCAGCGCCTGCCCGCTTTTAAAGGAGCTGAATTAATAACAAAAAAATCAAGAAACGCCAGCCAACGGCGGGGAAGATTTCCTCTCAGGAGACGCCGCTACGAACTCACGATGGAGCTCCTCGCCGCGCTGTGAGGCACGGACGCGGCCCCCGCGCGTCTCCTCAGGCGGCGGCTTGGCCGCCCCCTCAGTCCGGCCCCGGCCGCCCCCTCGCAGCCTCCCCCAGCCCGGCGCCCCGGGCCGGTCCCCTCACCGGAAGAAGGGATCCTCCTCGAAGCAGCGCCCCAGACCCCCGAACATGGCGGCTGCACCCCGGCGCTCTGAGCGCCCCCGCTCCCGCCGGTCCCTCACGGCGGCGCCCTCTGCCCCACGTGACACCGCCCAGCGCCGCCATTGGCCGCGGTGAGCCGAGCGGGGCGGGGCTCGCCGGGCCCCTCCGTTGCCGTGGTAACCGGCGCCGCCGCTCGGCCACGCTCCAGAAGGGAGCCGCAGCTCCCGGGGTCGGTGCTGCCGGCGCGGCTCCGGCCGCTGCCCCGTCCCTGGCGAGTTTAACACTAACTGTGTTTTTACCAGTAGGTGGCAGTCAAAGAAAGTGGACCGCGTTGCGAGAGGCGGGCAGCTCCGCCTCCCCCGCGGCCGGCAGCCGGGGCGGAGGCCGGGCCTGTGCCCAGGGCCCCGCGGCCTTGCAGGTCGGAGCCGCTGCCCCGGCGAAACGCGGCTCCGAGGGAGGGCTCGGGCCGGGGCGGGGGAGTTTATAATGTAATACCGCATTCTGCTGCTCGGGCTGCGGGGTTGCCGTACGCTCGACGCCAGTGGAGCGCTCGCAGGGCACACCCAATTCCTGAGGCGTTAGGGTGGCTGCCTTCGGGCCAGCAGCTCACAGTGTGTGTAACTGTACCGGGAGCAGGAGCGAAACCGGTTAGGATCATAGAATTGTTTGGGTTGCAAGGGACCTTGAAAATCATCTGTTCCCAACCCCCTTGCCATGAGCAGGGACATCTTCCACCAGCCCAGGCTGCTCAGAGCTCCATCCAACCTGGCCTTGAACCCTGCCAGGGAGGGGGCAGCCACAGCTTCTCTGGGCAGCCTGGGCCAGCGTTTCACCACCCTCATGGGGAAGAATTTCGTCCTAATATCTAATCTAAATCTGCCCTCTTTTAGTTTAGAGCCGTTCCCCCTTGTCCTATCACTGCACCCCCTTGTGAAAAGCCCCTCTCCATCCTTCCTGTCGGCCCCTCCAGGCACTGGCA
>Ga0065711_1007513_pt1 | contig 18261 bp, 13 predicted proteins | sample Hoacrofraction12_FD_59098 | JGI IMG/M metagenome (GOLD analysis project Ga0065711, IMG submission 59098) | Hoatzin crop microbial communities from Cojedes, Venezuela - Epithelial fraction 12 v2 (version 2) | ecosystem: Host-associated > Birds > Digestive system > Esophagus > Crop | place... | reverse complement strand
CCCCCCCCAGCAATTTCAGCAAAAAAATGTTGCAGCATGGCCCATTAGCCCTGGGAACTCAAATCAAAACAGACTTCAGACAGTGATGGCCTCTGTCAACCAGACTTTTTCATCTGAAGTGAATGCGAGAGCAGCAAGATGTAAAACAGCAACTGGAAGTGCCACAAAAATGTGAGTACAAATGCAGAAAAAGGAAGAACAAGAGAAAAAGCAAAAGACATGTCGCAGACCACAGAGGTCAGGGAAATACGAAAATTATGTGCTACTGGAATAATTATCAGAAATGACTAAGTCATTGGTCGGGTAGTTTTAATTATCTAGACATCTGTTGAGCATCAAACACAGCAAAACACGAATCACCAAGGGCTTTCTTTTAGCTGTCTGGCAAATGTAGTGATGCAAGAAGAACAAGTCAAGTGAAATGCTGTTTGGGCTCTGACATGGAGTTAACATGGAGGAAATGACAGGCAACATGTATGTAGCAGGAGGAACAAGTGACTAGAGAGAAAACAGACCCCCTGTATTACATGTGATTTAGGTTAAAGCAAATTCTGTCACCAAGGTACTAGGCTCTGGAGAGGTAGCGATCCAGAGATGAGAAGAAACAACATTTAATCAGTGAAACGTCTTTCAGCATGAACCTTAAATTAGATATTGGTACTGCCTTTTTGTGGAGTGGCTCTGGTTTATTCCTTTTCCAGTTTTGTTCTCCACCTTTCATTTTGTCCTTGTTTTATTTACTGTATAGTTTCTTCATTTTGTCCTTTTCTGCTTGCTAACTGTACTGATTTTCCTACACTGTGTTAATCGTCTGTGTTTTAGGACATTCTAAGCTGAGTGGAACTCGCTCAAGACAGTTTACTAATAAAAATAGTTTAGCAAAGTATTTTCAATCTTTGAACTGAGCCATTTTTGCTGAGATATGTGAGCTTTAGTAAAGTTTTTGCCAGGGATTATTTGGATTCAGGTCGCTTGAGTGTTAGAAAAAGGAGCAGAGACAGACTAATCTGCACCATGTGTCATGGTGTGAATTTAGATCAGAGAGCTGCTGCTCTGAAAATACTCTTTGCTCAAGCAAAAGAGGGACTTGAACCAGGTTGTGCACACTGGTGACACGGCCTCTGTGTGGAAGAGCACGTTTGACATGTAGGTAGTCTTTCTCTCTTGTTCCGTTTTCACAAAAAAGTCCAGAAAATATTAAACTTCCTTTCCTTCTTCTTTGAGCAAACCTTAGATTTCAAACGTGCAGAGAGCTCTCGTGCTGGACTTCTTGCACTTACTGAAGGTGGATGTCAGACTGGCCCTGCAAAGACAATCAGGTCTGAGAGCTGTCGCAGCCAATGCTGTGGCATCGGGTCAGAACAACATCCCTCCTAAACTAGACGAGAATTCCCCCTTCTTCCCTGGTGGTTTACGTGCAGAAAAGGGCCGTTTGGAACAAGTATTTCCCATCTATGCAATAAAACACCATGTTGTCTCAATAGGAATTTAGCCTGTAGGGTTACTTAGTCTTGTCTTCAGCAACTCTTAATTTTTCTCCTTTTTATCTTCTACGTTTCCATCTTCCCTAGGCTCCACTTCTCTTTTCCTTTCTCAGTCTCTCTGCCAAAACATAAGCAATGAAAACTATTAGTGTAGCTTTTACATGTCTATGAAATTTCATGAAGTTAATGACCCAGCGGACTGATGGAACAGTGTTAGTCATGTTTCCAAGAGATAGCTTCAGACTATTTGTAGGCTCAGGAAGATAGTATTACATCGACTGACATTTAGTTCAAATTTTTTTCTGGTTATTTTTGCAATTCTGAGACCAGAAGCTGATGCTCTTTTTTCTAGTGTCTGCTTAGAGCTAGCTAAGTTCAGTTATTCCACAGAAATCACATCACCGCATCGGCATGGTTGGATGTTTGGTGTCAGTTTAGGAGCTTTGCTGTTCATATTTACCATTCAAAAGAGGAATGGCAGTTGGGCTGCTTGGAGTAGGTACTTTGGGTCTGCAGAGACCCAGCTGGATCTCCAGAGTAAGTTAAACTTGTGCCTTGCATTCGCTGTGAACGCTTCCAGAAGCTTGTCCCAGTCGGTGGAAATGTTCTTTACTTTCCTAGTGTCCCATTTAAATCAGAACCCTGTGCATTGATATTTTCACTATGGATTTCATTGTTTCTTTAGTAGGGCTTGCACTCTGCATGTGCCCATGCAGGTCTAGCACGCCCCACTATGGTGAACAGCAAACATGCACAAATTAATTTCTCCAGACGTAGGCAGAGGGGCTTCTGCAGATCGGGAAGCAGCCTTCTAGATGAAGCAAGTTGTCTGACAGTTTAAAGGCTGTGGCAGAGTGACAGGTCTCGATCTTGGCTCTCACGGCCATCCTACAACTAAACCTGGCAGAAAAAACATCCTGGGTTGGAGCAGCTGGAAAGCTGCAGTGCAAAATGACTGGTGGTATCAATCCTCAGGGTATCTGGAAGGGACAGGCTGTCCCGTCTCATTATTTGTTGTATCTTTACCTATTTTTACTACTTCTCTCATTTATCAAACAAAAAGGCACAGCTAAAGCTGCAAGAGGTGCGTTTAGGACCTAGCCAGTCATGCCAGGAGAGAGAGAGAGGTTCTCTCAGGTTCACCGGGTGCCCTGGTGAAGCTGTGCAGAGAAGTCAAGCTGATACTCCTCCACTTTTCTCATTTGAGATCTGGCCTTGAAAAAAATACAACATCCTCCTATTCCTTAAACATGAGCTGTTCCACACACACTGACCAAGTACCTTCATTTCTACCCACACCCTTCTCTCCAGCTCCCTTCTGGGGGCTGTGCAGGCATAGCCGCCTCCTCTGGTGCAGAAAACGACCACCTATTTGACTTCACTGCCCACCGGGAATATTTCTGAGGCTGCCAACCCCACAAAGAGCCGAAACGTCACTTCAGCTGATATTTTAGCATCTCTGGATTGAGTAAGAGATATCCTTGAGTAACAGTAATCCTTGCTGTGCCTGTTCTCCCAGATCTTGGACTGCAGCACAGTGTCAGGAACACAACCCAAGTCTCTGTACCTCAGGTTCTTCTGTGATGCCTAGCAATATTGCTAGGAAAAGGCCAAAAACTGATCAGTGGAGAATTTGAAATCATTTCTTTAAAAAGAAGAAGAAAAAAATTTAAAACCAACTCAAAAAAAGAACAGCCAGGCCACAAGACAGACCCCCAGCTAATTTGGAAGGTATTTTTCCATATGCACAGCACAAAAAACACTGCACGTACCTGCTGCTCCCCTGGATCTCCCCGACTCTTGCTGAGCCCCTGCAGCCTCGGAGAGCCAGCAGAGCTGAGGGACTTGCACCCATGCTGTGTGGCCACCTCCCACCCTCACCAGGGTGCAGCAGAGTAGCCACGGGCAGCTGGGGAGCTTGGTCTCGGGGGTCAAAGCAACTTCAGGTTCAAGGAAACAAGACTTTCACTGAGCTACCAAAAGGTTCCTCTTCCAGTAGTGGCAGCGTGGGTCAGCCCCAGGACAAGGAGCCCAAGGCACACCTTCATCAAGAGATATCTGAAGGATCTAATGATTTTTCAGCATGTTGAAGCCCTTGTGAGAATCTTCAGTTAATCCTACTTCAACTAAGGATTCAGTAGTTATGTAAATAATCACCTTTTTTATCTACCTCTGAATAAAGACAACAAAGACTTGCCTGGAGAGTAAGGGAGCTCTGTGAGGTAACAGTGGACTGTCCCTGCGGCTCCTGCTGTAGGCAGAAGGCTTTATATCCTCATCCCATTAAATTGTTCTTTATCTCTGAACCAGACCATCAATTTGTCTTTCTGCCTCCCCGGACCACATCCCTGGCCTGAGGAAGCCAGGCTTTGCTCCAGAGTTTTCTCTTCTAATAGAAGAAGCAAGGGCTGAAATTTGGAGATCATTTATGACTTATGGTAATAGTTAGGGACTACCGTGTCTTGTCCCAGGTCTTGGTGAATTGGGTCAGAAAACTGTATGGCCAGGGTTGACCAGGGAGCCTCACTTGGACAGTAACAGCTGTATTTCCTTTGGAGCAGGGGAGACACAGGGGCTTGGAGCACCACGGCTGTGTATTAGCTCTGCCCCAAGGAGCACACGTCACACGCTGGGCCTGCAGCATGCTGGGTGCTGTACATCCCAGCCCCTACACCATGGCTTTTCTGAAACAAGAGCGTAGATGGTGCAAGGAGACCCTCCTGGGTAGCACAATAAGCCACAACGAGCAGAGCGACAAGCCAGCACTGTTGTGATCAGCAGGGGGCTGGAGTGTGCATGGGACTGCTGAGGGGAACTTGCCCGAAACAGAGACAAAAGTGCAGGACCGTGGCAAGTGGGCACAGGGGGGTCCGGTGCCTGGGGCAGCCTCAGGTCAAGACTAAGTGACACTTAGAAGGGAGGGGAGAGCCCATAAAGTGCTCTTATGTGTGCATGTTCACAAAGTCAGACTGCTTGTATATAATGAGAAAAAGAGATAGTTCTGCTGGAGAGATTCAGTAGAAGGAAATGAGGTCAGACAACTTAGGAGAGAGGCAGAAGGAGCCAGGGCTGATGGCTGAGGGAGGAAATCTTCCCCGTTCAAGTCGCTATCCTACGTAATGCATGGCAAATGCCGTCGCGTGCTTACCTCTCCCTGTACTCTTGGCCAGGAGGGTGGGTGCAAGGTCCATGACTGTGTGGAGCACAGATATTCTAATTAACGCTGTAGGCACCTCTCTATAAAAGTAGAGGGTACCTGCTGATTTTCTTCTTTGGCATTCTCCTCCAGGCCATGTTTGAGCTGGTTACTTCCGAAGCCTCGTATTACAAGAGTCTCAATCTGCTGGTGTCTCACTTCATGGAGAATGAACGTCTGAAAAAGATCTTACACCAGTCTGAGGCACACATCCTCTTCTCCAATGTCCTGGATGTCATGGCTGTTAGTGAGCGGTAAGCCGACTGCTGCTGGATGTTTGTCCAGCTGAACGGCATCGCTTTAGCTAACCTCATTTGTAGAGGGATGGAGGTGCTGACTAGGGCCAGTCTGTTACCCACTGTCTTTTCAAAGAGCCTGTGGACACATTGATTGCTTTGAACCCCAAGGGCTTCTTCTGGGAATTACCTGGAATAGACAGGTCACAATTAATATGAGCACTGGGTTTCTCATCTAGCTTCCTGTTGGACCTCGAGCAGCGGGTGGAGGAGAATATTGTGATCTCGGATGTGTGCGATATCGTCTACCAGCATACGGTTAATCACTTCTCTGTGTACATCACCTACGTCTCCAACCAGACCTACCAGGAGAGAGCTTACAAGCAGCTTCTGTGAGTTCCACTGCTTGATGCTACATTATTTTGCAAAATTGTATAGGCCACGGATTTACCTGTAATTTTGATATTTATGAGAAGGGGCTAGATACTATCGAAACAGGGTTTCCCACTTCACTGATTTTTCACTGCACCTACAAAAAGAAAACACGATTAAAAGGCTTTATAGCAGCGGTGGGGTACTATAGTATGCAGGTAACATGCCAAGTAAATGCAGAGCCAGCAGTCCCCAACTGTGGGAAATATTTATGATGTGTATGGGGACACATGCTTGTGAAATGTATGTATTTTTAAACTGCACGTAGAGGTAAGAGAGTGAAAGGCCAAGAATATAATAGAGATCTCTGATGACAAGAACAGCCACTGCTTTTCCCAAGCTTCTCAACAAGGCATTTGGCCTTCCCAAAATTGGGAATTCGTTGTTGTTTTTTTTTTCAGAACAGCAGAATTTTCTGAAAAGGAAAAATAAAAGCTATTTTCTTCACATTCTGGTGTTAGACATGCAGACATTACCTAGACCTGAGGATATAATCCAAGATATTTTTGCAGTATTTTTCAAGTTTAGCAAGTCTTTTGGTCCAGTAGGAATTATTTTATGCCAGCTTAAAACAAAGAGTGCCCTACAAGTTTGTCTCTGAGCAGGAGAATTAATTTTCCTTTAGTTACAACATCATGGATTCTTTCAGGACAGCCCACTGCACATGCTGTGGGCTGTATTTCCTTGCTATAGCAGCAGTTGTGTAACGAGCCCTAATCCTTTTCTTTCTCTGCTCTCCAGCTTTTGAGGCAAAAAAAAAACCACTTTAAGGGGCCTCTGTTGAGCTTGGCCAACTGTTCTCTCCTGAAGGAGGGTACCGCAGGGTTTCCTTCAGTCAGAGGTGAGCAATATAGCTACAGAATATAAACAGTTTGCCTAGAGCCATTAAGCTAAACACTCAGAAGCAATGCAGCAATAGGCTGGATTACTTCAGCTTGAAAAGGGCCTGTTGGAGATAGTGGTATACCTAGATACAAATTTAAAGGGCAGCATTTTTTTCATCTGTGGGAGAACATAAAGCAAATTGGAAAGAATAAAATCCCTTCCGCAAGCTCCTAGCGAGCACGGAAATTTTGCAGCCCTCGGCTGAACTCGAAGCTTGAGGCATGTCACAGTTCCCCCCCATTTAGCTGTTCCTCAGGTGCACGCAGGTCCGTTCTGCTGCAGCTCACACCGGTGAGTGACACCGTCACACAAGTACCTGCTGCAGCGGGGAGAAACACAACGGCTTCTCATGGATGTTGCGAGTCACACGCAGTAAAGACAGGTTTTGTGCAGTTAGCAATCGCTTCACATCCGTGCTGTTTCTGCTAGCCAGGACTCCGGCAGCGTAAGTCTTCCTCGGGGACCTGCAGCTGCCAGAAAGCATTGTCTTTGACCATGGCAGCTGGGGCTTGTGAGGCTGCTCTGTGCAGCTGAGTCCATGACCCAGCAGTGCCCTCATCTGCTGCAAACAGCACCAGGGCAGGCCTGGGCACAGCCCATGTCCTTCTCAGGCCAGATAATGATCTCCATCCTCCAGCGAAGCAGCCAGGAGTAGCCAAGCTTGAGCTGTTTTGTGGCTTGTCTTGTTCTTACGGCTGCGTGAATTTCACCTTGTCACAGAGTTCCAACTGTGTAAAAATATATAATTATGCCTCTGACTCATCTACTTGGACACACACCCCATTCACACACACCTACGCACACAGCGTATGCCGCTGAGCTAGATGTGCTAACACATGTGAACACTACCATGGCTTGTACATAAAAAGTCTATTTTTTCCATCCCCCAGCACTATAAATATCTCTAGATTTAAACTGAAATACACCTAGAAGCATTCAGTCCCCTCCTCCCCTCTTTTCTCTTACGGCAGAGATGCTGTCTCTAGGACCAAGCTGCTTTTGGGTCACCAGCTACATAACAGAGTTGCAGGCTGGGTAGCGCTCGGAGCCCTCACCTTGTCTCTCTCTCTCCTCTCAGCCAAGACAAGCCAGCTTTCCGGGAGGTGATCTCACAGCTGGAGCTGGATCCCAAGTGCAAAGGCCTGTCCTTTTCTTCCTTCCTGATTCTGCCATTTCAAAGGATCACTCGGCTCAAGCTGCTGGTGCAGGTAGAGTTTTGCTTTTCTCTCTCTCCCGAAGGCCTTCTGGATCGCTCCTGGATTTTTCCATTCCAGCAGTTGTGAATGAGGCTTAGATACAGCCATGATCAACCCTAGAGCTGGATGAAGCCTTTCCATAGAATCAGGCATTCTCAACAGCTATAGAAAAAAGATTTTAGTCACACAGAAACCATTCCCAAGTTGGTGCTGAATTTGCCAGATAGCTTTTACTGAGCAGAAGAGTTGAGAAGGAACTTTGCTGAGCTGCTAGAAGGGGTCGCAACAGTCCATCAGCCCAGCTGCCTGGTGGTTAGGATGCTGACACACAGATGCACAGTGCAGAATGTGGAAATGCCCCGTGTATGATATCCTACATCACGGTGGCTTGGACCAGACTGTCAGCCATCTTCCTGCTGTGCTTTGCCAGCTTGTCTAAACACTGCTGGAGGACACGCTTCTAGGGATGAGGAAAGAGCTCAGTCCCAAATGGTCTTGTCCCACTGGGATTACCAGTAACGCTGTCTGCTAGTGCCAGCTCTAGCTATTTTTATTTATTAATTTATTTTTATAAAATAGGAGCCTGCCTGTTTCTTTTAGATGTAAGGTCAGATGGAAGCAGGTTTTAATGAGAAAGAGGAACTACGAGGTGAGAGTCACTGCATTCTGTCACCTATCCTGTAATTAGGCTGATGGCCAGAAATAACTCAGAAGCTAGCAAAGACCTTCCTGTGCTGTCAGATTGGGATCAGAGTTAACACAGCCTTTCCTCCCCTGCAGAATATTTTGAAGAAAGTGGAAGAGAAGTCTGACAGGGAAACCACTGCCCTGGATGCGCATAAAGAACTGGAAACAGTAAGTTTGAATGAGCTAACTGAAGGCCATTAACATTAAACCATCGTGCTCATTCCCTGCCCCCCCCACCCCAAAAAAAAAAGACCTGCAAACTACATTTGCTTCTGGAGTGGTCCCTTTGGATCCTGTCACTGTGTTTCAAGAGTAATTTTTTTTCCTTAAGTCTTCCTTGCTCTCAAAGATGGACTAATGTAGCAGCACTTAGATGTCAGTGATGAAGAATCCCTTGCTAACAACAGATGTGCATGTTTCTGCTGTAAGAAAGGGCAGACAGAATGTTTTCCCTTGAGGTCTTCAAGAATACAAATTGTTTTTGCAGATACCTGAAGGTGATGGGTCCCAGCAAGAGATATAATTAGCTGCCACAGGCAGCAGAGTACAACTGTGTCAAGTTTCCTCCAATACAGCACACTTCTTCCTCTGACCTAGAATAACAGTTTCTTAATTAAGTACTCAGGGCTGGTTTTATCCCTCTTCCCTGAAGCTGGTAGGGAGGTGTGGTGTTCAGTTGTGCTAGTTTCTGCTGTGTACAAAACACCAGGAAGGCATTGGGATGGTTTCCCTCTGGGCTGTTCCCAACATGGTCAGACAGGGCGATCCCACCTCCAGGGTACATAGCTGAATGGTCTGGACGCAGCTGGCAGCTATGTGGGCTGGGACAGAGTGTTTGAACCCTTCTCCCTCAGAAGCTTGGAACATCTCTTGAATCCTGCAGTTCAATAAAAGTATTGGAAGTTGAAAACTGTGCTAGAGATAGAGTTGCAGTTTCTGACTGAAATACTGGAACAAAATGGGTTCTTGGATTTGCCCTGAGCTAGTCTAGGAAGTGTACACTTTGGAGATCGCTAGGGATAAAGAGAGAGACCTTAGCAAAGAAGAATGTTCTGCATTAGTATTTGCAGAATCCCTCATGATGTGTCTGGTAGCCAGTTGTTTTTCCATAGGTCAAAAGCCTGAGGAAGGCTGTTCCTGTAGTATGCAGATGACTACAACTGCTGATGGAAAAAATGCTCTTTTTATATTCAGCTGTCAGGGACTCTTATCAATTTCATAACTCTCTTTGCACGGTTACTTACCTGTAAGTGTTTAAGTTTAGATGCCTGATGTCCAGCTGGGTACAGGCACCACAACATAGATCATCTGATGCTTATTTTCCCTGTAGGAATCCTATTTGAGAGGTAAGAGCTGAGCACTGTGTTAGTTACTGGTATTCTGGTGGATTTTGAGGAGCAGAAACAGAGCACGCTTGTTCTCCAGCGTAATTTTTCTGTCTAGCCAGTTCTCAAGAGAGTTGCTCCTTATGAAACAGGCAGTGGCATCTAGGTTAAGGTCCCTGTAATAGGGTAGTGCCTGCGCATTGATTGTGGTTTTTAAGTTAAAAGTTGCTACTCAGAATGCAGCTGGGCTCTGTATGATGAACATCTCTTTCCCTGGGACATTTTGTAGCCTTGGCATCTGGTGCTGCTTGGCAGAACCACAGCATTTGCATCTTTCAAGTGAAGGTCTTTGGCTTCATTCTCTTCCTGAAGATGCTACTGCACATGTGCCTCGTTTGAAGTGTTGGGGACAAGGAGATGAGATGTGTGGTGTGTCAGGAACTGCAAAATGAGCTGCTCCCTTTGCTGTGCAACCAGGAGTATTGCTTAATACTGTCTGGTTCAGTAACTGAATGCAGCCATCTAAAATGTCCTCTGATAGTCGGCTTCTAGCTATAACATCATCTGGGTGTTTGGGGGGTTTTCAGTTTGTTTTCTGGGGTGGGTTTGTTTGTTTGTTCCTGTCCCCCACCCGCAAATACAGTGCTGATAGAAGAGCTTGGCTTGGTCAATTCCTGTTACAGCAGGACACTTACCCTGTCACGGTCAGGCATTTCTGTGCTGCCCGTCATCACTTACCCGCTTCAGGCTGGTGGAGGCAAATCTTTCTACTCTCTTTTTCCCAGGTGGTGAAAGCATGTAATGAAGGTGTCAGGAAGATGAGCCGAACAGAGCAGATGATCAGCATCCAGAAAAAGCTGGAATTCAAGATCAAGGTATAAGTACAGGCTGGTAACCATCTACAGACAGTGAGCCAACAGCATCCAGGTGTTGTGTGCACATACACGGCAGTAGTAACCTACTTGCACGCCTTTTAGTGAGTGTCCAGTGGTGACCTAGTCCACACTGTCCCCCTCCAAACCTTCGAAGGAGATGCTGCTGCAGGCACTGCATCCGTGCGCGTGGTCTCCGTGCCTGCGTGCTGCAGAGGCCGGGGCAGCCCTGAGGCCAGCACATTGTGTGTGTACACGGATGTGACACGCTGGCAGCAGACTGCCTGTGTGCAGCGGGCAGCTCCCGCTCCAGCACTCAGTTCTGGCTCTTCCCCCTCACCTCTCTTCAAAATGCAGGTCAGCTTTCAGCTATTACTTTACATTACAAGATATGTTAAAGGGAGATGAAAGCTACAAAACAAAACACTTTAAAGTCGAAAAATACCAAAATGAAGACTGTTCCACTGTTTTCATTCATCCCTGCGTTTATGCATTACATATGAGTCTCTAATTACCTGCTAATGATCTGTTTTGGCTCCAGTCATGGAATGAATGAATCAATATTTAGTGATGTGTGACCAGATCTCATTATATACGCCGTGAAACTCCAGTACAGAGTTGTCAATTCTTTGCTTGAGTGCTGTGGAGACGCTTCTCAGATCTTTCTGCTTCGCAAACTTTGAGGAGCGTATTTAGCTTCCCAGCAACCTTTTTATGTACCTGAACAACCAAAGCAAAAAAATGTGAAATCATTTGTTTGGAAAGCCACACTGGGCACTCAAGAATTTGATTTTCCAGAGCACTTTAACAGTGTGTCAAGCCTAGACCATAGTCCTCAGGACAGCACTAGATTGGGGTAGCTACAAGGCTGCCTTCATCTCTTGTAGAACTGAGGCCGTAATGGCAGGCAGGAGCTGCTTCATCCCTGGAGCAGGTCTGCCTTGGGCGCTGGCGCAGGCAGGGCTCCTCTGGTAATAAGAATGCAAGAGTGTGGAAGGAAGGACTGTGCCACCACGCATGTGACAAACACAAGGAGGGAGTGAAGGTGGAAAGAGTAGCAGTTACACAGATATTTTCCAGTCTTTCAGTCATTTGACTAGAAGCATAGCATTCTTCTAATATAAGATGTGCTTTGTTCTGGACTTCTTGTTTTTAACTCCACATATGGTAAAGCTTTAGCAGAAGTGCTGTTGTGGCTGCTTGGACAGTGTCTCCTCCTGTCTGGGATAGACCCAACCAATGAGAACCTGTTGAACGTGTTTCTTGCAGCCAAATGGCCAAATAAACATTTTTGAAAGTCCTTCTCCCTGGCCAGGAAGGCTCAGCCCAGGTGATGAGACACGGGATCCCCAGAGGCAGATCAGGATGTGCAGGGCCTAGCCTGGTGTTCAGATCTGGCACTTGGCACTGCAACATGGCTGTCCTTCAGTGTTTGCTCATCCTCGGGCCCCTGTCGCGTCCCCGTCTGAGCTCTGTTACGCTCTGTGCCGGGCTGCGGTGTGGCTGGCAGAGCACGCTGCCCTCTCTGCCTGGCTCTGCTCCATCCTCTGCAGTGCAAGCTGGGGCAATGGGAGCTCACCACCCTGCCTTCTGCATCTCTTATTGCTTGCAGCATCCTGACCACATAAGCCCATGGGTTTTTGCTGCTCTCCTGATCTTTGCCATCTTTTCATCCCTTCTAGTCTGTGCCCATCATCTCTCACTCCCGCTGGCTGCTGAAGCAGGGTGAACTGCAGCAAATGAATGGTCCAAAGACATCACGAACACTTCGCACCAAGAAACTCTTCAGAGAAATCTACTTGTTCCTTTTCAATGATCTGCTGGTAATTTGCCGGCAGATTCCTGGGTGAGTGCAAAGTTGGAGTAGTACGCCGGGCACTTCATTAGTCCTGTTCGCCCCTGGCTTCATCCAAGCCGCGATGCTGGGCCCCCGTCCTGTCCCCCAGGCACCGGGAGGGCATCCTGGCCCGACCCGTACGCCTCCCTCCAGCAGTCACCTTGCCTCTGAGCACAACTGACTCTTCATGACATCTTCAGCTCTCTCCAGCTGACAATTTACGGCGAACAGGACTTAAACAGATTCCAGGTCAGGTCTCCCATCAGGGTAAGCGAGCATGTAATCCACCAGTTTCTGCAGAGCGGCAAGGAGTTACATCAACTGGCAGGATGACCCAGGAGGCCTGTCTTCCTGTCAAGAGGTGATTTTTGACTCGTCGCTGCCTGAAGAACAGCTCAGATTTTGTCAGTTAAACTTCTAAGAAAGCAGGCTAGAAACTGTGAGCTGCAAGGAGGGGTATAATTTTTGGCCGGAGGCTAGCGGTTACGTTTGACGTGGAGTAAGCTGCCTTGGGAGAAGGAGGAGGAGAGCGTTGTGCTTAGGACTAGGTCTTGTGTGACGAGACACTAGTGAAATGCAGCAGCACAGACGGGTCCCGGGGAACAGCGTGTTCTTTGTAGCACTAACGAGACCCACCGGTAGGGAGCATCTCGCCAGTCCAACGTTTCTAATAAACGTGTCGCCGCAGTGTCTGTACGCCTGGAAATATTTTGCTTCTGTGGCAGCTTGTAACCAGAAAACACAGAGGCATTTTACAAATAGGAATGAATTAAGTCTCACAGTCCGCTTTGATGGAGCACCCTCTGTGTTTTGTACACGGGGAGCTCAGGCAGAGCCAGCAACTTGTTCTAGGCCATGTGGCGTGCCTAAGGCAGGGCAAGGGCAGGGTTTCTTGCTTTGAGGTGGGTTTTCGTAGATACCCACTCATCCCTTACCACAGCAGGACATCTTTTTTCCTCCTGCCATGCTGTGGTTCCTGGTCTGTGTCCTCTGTACAGTTCTGGGCGGCTGAAGCCAAAGTCTGCTGGGATAACTGCAGTTTTTCCTAATCTCCTCTCTGACCTTTCACAGGGACAAGTACCAAGTGTTTGACTCTGCTCCGCGGGGACTTCTTCGGGTAGAAGAGTTAGAAGATCAGGGGCAGAGTTTGGCCAACGTCTTCATCTTGAGGCTGCTGGAAAACGCAGATGACCGGGAGGCCAGCTACATGCTGAAGGCATCGTCCCAGTGAGTACACCAGTCACCCCACCAGCACTCAGCGCTGCTCTCCCCCTACACCGGTGCAAGGGCAGCACCCTGCCTGCATGGGGACCAGCTCCCCGGGCTCACCGGCGTCAGGCAGGCAGAGAACGCGCTGCTGCAGCTGGCCTGGCCCCGCAGACCTCTCTGCCCAGCGTCCCTCTCCCATGGCCACCTTTGTCCTCTCCTACTGAAAGGCACCAGCGAAGTAGGCAGGTTTCTCTCCTGTACGGTGTATCTGTAACACCCAGGGTGGAGGACAGACAGGCCCTTTGGTCAGAAATCAGCCCCAGCACAGAAGCTCAACCGATTTGCAGCCCACAGCATATTCAGAAAGTAAAAGCAGGTAGGACATAACGCTGTGCACGCTCCAGCAGCTCAGCTGGCTCACTCGCAAAGGTCAAGGCCGTGCCTGACCAGCCGTGTGAAGCAAAGTGGCTCCTGCTTGTAGGGAAAGGTAGGAGAAGAGGCCGCTTCCTCGGCGCCTTCCACAGCCGAAGCTGAGCTTGCACAGCCCTTCTGCTGCTCGGGGCCTCCTTGTCTCCCTGGATGCAGGTTTTTTAGCTCGCTGATTTTTCACTTCAGGCTCCAACAAGCTCAGACTGGACAAATGATTCAGCTGCGTGCTAACACAGACCTGACTGTTTTGGAGCTCAGGGCATGGATTTCTCATTGACCCGAGCCTTACCAGGCCCATGTTTTCTAGGCACAACGCCTGTGCTATTGTAGGTGTACGTCTACCACCAGCTAAACAGCTACTAGAGATGATGCACACCCCTGTCAGTAGGCCAGCATTTGACATCCATGTCTCTTAATGAACACCAGCCACAGACGGGACCAGAGGCTGCACCCCGACGAGCCCAGTGCAGTGCCCCCAGCACAGTGAGCAGCCACACCTTCTCCCCAGACCCGTGACTGCAGCTTTGCTGTACCAAAAATAGAGATGTCAGTCACGTTATGCAGGGCAAACGCACATTTGACGTCTGTGAGACTGAGCTGAGCGGAGAACGATAAACCAGGCCAGGGCTTGCCTCAGCTCAGGGGAGGCAATGACAGTTCTGTGCTTCTGCATCCTGTCCCATCTTCTAGATGGCCACAGCAAGCGTGTCATCCAGCGCACGGCTTGCCAACAGGTCTGGTGCTCCGAAAGACGGTGCAGCAGGCTGAGAGGGGCTGGGGGCAGGATCCAGAGAGCCTTGCAGGGAGTTGTGTGCAAGGCCAGTCTGTAGAGACAGGGCCGCAAGCACGGCTCTGTGTGCCAGCCTCTTACTCTGCCCGTCTTCATGGCGTGAGGGGCTGCACTCGACCTGCAGATGCAGATGTTTTCACTGCTCCTTGGCATTCCACTTCAGCCCTGAAGCACATGGTTTTCCCTGCAGGTCAGCCTCCCGACACTCGTCCTTCACATCTCCCTTTTAGGCCTCTCTCCTCCCAGGAAACGCTCTGGTGGCTTTAGATGTGTGTCAAGTTCAGGCTTTAAAACCGTTGTCTGAGAAGGTAGATAGTTGTGGCTCCCTCGGGGCTGGCGGCCCAGCTGCTGCTCCAGGCAGGAGCTGGAACCCCTGGAGATGAGCTGCCCCGTGTCCACGCGGGGCTGAGGGAAGCCTCGAGCGAGCGCCGGGCCTGGGGCTTCTCCAGCGCTTGTGAGATCGTCACCCTCCTGCTGCAGGGCCAGGTTTTGCACAACAGCGTGCTGGATCTGGCGACGTGCTCACGTGGGTCTCATCCGCTGCCGAGCGAGCGGTACCCTTGGTGTGCCGCAGCGTTCGTCTGCAAGCGAATTAATCAGCTCTGCCCTTTAAACATTCCTGCACAGCAGCCACAGGAATAAATGGTTCCTCTGACTGTTTTTCTCCGGGAAGAACTGTTCCTATTGACCCAGCTGAGCCAGGAGCTGCCTTCCCTGGTTAGAGCTGAGAGGATGCCAGGCCCCCCACTCTGCTGCTGGCTCCCTGAAGCCGTGCTGCTCCCCAAAGGAGACCCTGTGCTTGTGGGCACAGCCAGCGACATCCCAACCGGTGTGTGCGAGAGGGGGGCTCAGCATCACCAGCGAGTCCAGGACCCCGGGGGGCGGGCAGGAAAGGGCTGCGAGAGGAGGAGCGAGGAGGGCTGGCTGGGCAGGAGAGCTGGGGTGCCTAGGGCTGTCTCGCGCTCACGGCCTCGATTTGTCTCCCGTGTCCAGGAGCGAAATGAAGCGCTGGATGATTTCCCTGGCCCCAAACCGGAGAACCAAGTTCGTTTCATTTACATCCAGACTTGTTGGTAAGTGACACAGCGTGGGAGCAAGGAGCGCTTCACCCTTACCCCAGGGCACCTTCTTCCGCCCTATCTGAGTCTGGCCCCAGGCCTGGGGTCTCTGCCAAAGCCGAACCCTCTCCCTGGGCTCCCCTTGCATTTCCACCATCGACACCCACTTGTCTCCGGGCCTGGTCCAGACCTTGCTCCCCTCCAACCTGGGCTGGGCTGCACCAGCACTCTTCCTCCCACCCAAGCATGGGTAGCACTGCAGTGGTGATCCCCACAGAGATGCTCCCGCGGTCCCCGTGGCTGGGGCACCCCGTGGCCTCCGCAGGGTTTCCCACCAGATCCGAGAGACCATTTGCAGCGCTCGCGGTGGTGCACTCACCTGAGCCGTGCTGTCCTGCAGTGGGCTCTGTCCCAGACCATCGCTCACTCTCACCCTGTTCCCTGGCAGACTGCCCGCAGATCCAGTGCGTCCACCCATACGTGGCCCAGCAGCCGGATGAGCTCTCCTTGGAACTGGCTGATGTCCTCAACATCCTGGACAAGACAGACGATGGTATGGGGGACGGGGTGGGCCTGGGGTCCCTGTGTAAGGGTGGGCAATGCTCTAGGTAGGTACCCGTCAAACAGACAGGTGGGGTCCTCCAGCAGGGAAGAAACCCCAGCACTGGCATCGCAGCTGCCTCCTCCCAAAGCTCAGCAAATCCAGGCTGCCCCGAGCTGCGGCGGTGCTGGCACAACCACCCTGGCACTGGCTGTGGGCCATGGCGGGGCTGGCAGAGCCAGCCTAGACGTAACCTGGAGCTGTTCTGACCTTGGTGATGCTTCACAGCCACCTGGTCCTGCTCTCTGGGGCACGCTTGTAGCTGGTGAACTCGGTCGCATCGGGTCTCTGCTGTGAACCACTCCTGTGGCGGCGGGGCAGCGGAGAGCACTCGGTGGCGGTGGTGCCTGCTTTCTGCTGGCATCCATCGAGCCAGCTGTCCAAACAGAGTGCTGCTCGGGGGAGTGGGCCTCCTTGGCCAGGTCTACAAACTGGGGCCGCTCCAGCTCGGGCCTCTGAGCAGCTTCCAGAAAGCACTGCCGGCTCCGTAGGCTTGTTCCAGCACAACCGTCCCAGCGCAGGAGCAAGGGCCAGTCCTTCCCCGTTGATGCCTGTCTCTGTCTCTGCTCAGGCTGGATATTTGGGGAGCGCCTGCACGACCAGGAGAGGGGCTGGTTCCCCAGTTCTATGGGGGAGGAGATCCTGAACCCCAAAATCCGAGCCCAGAACTTGAAGGAGTGTTTCCGGGTGCACAAGTCGGATGACAGTCAGCGGAGGAAACTGGGCAGCAGAAACCGCCAATGACCGCTGGCGTCTGGAGCGCCTCTGGAGAGGGGCAGAGGACAGAGCCTGCCAGCTGGGAGGACGTGGCCATGGTGCCGGACCGGGCACACGCACCCCTGAACAAACTGACTGCATTCCCCGGGCTCCCCGCCATGTGTCCCACAGCACTGATCCTGCCCTGGAGATCAGTGCTTCAAACTGGCTAAAATAACCCCTTTCCAGGCGTTCTGTAAAGCCCCGGAGCGCGTGAGCCCTCGGACGCAGCCCGAAGGCCACCGGGTGCCGGCCAGCTGACCCCCGCCCCCCTGCACGCGTGGGGCTGGGGCTGGCTCAGGCCACTCGGGAAAGGCACACGACCACAAACTAACGAAGCAATTAACGTCGCCCCGTTTGAGCGCTCGGAGCTCGTCGCTACCTTATGAGTTTGGGGCCCTCCTAAAACTGCTTCAGTTTCTACCGCTGTACAACGCAGAGGAGCTGTCTGGCCGCCTCTCACACAGCCTGGAGCCCCAGAAATCCACCTCCCCAGTCCCGCTGCGAAGCCGCTGGGCCAGTTCCCACGGGCAGACCCTCGATCTGCTTCCAGTCAAAGGCTCCGAAACGCTCTGTTCCCAGCCCCGCTCCACCAGCAGCCCAACCTCGCTAGCCCCAGCCCATTTCTCTGCCCGCCTGATGGCCTCGGAGCACATCTGGGCTCTGCCCCACGGCCCACCCCTCTTCCAGAGCCTGCATCCCTCCGCAGAGCCCCTACAGAAGCTCGGTACCACGGCCTTTCCCAGTTGATCCGGCGCTCGCGGTCTCCACTCCTGGCTGCTGCCGAGGCACAGAGCAGGGTGGCCACGCCAGCACCTCCCCGCGCACCCCGGGAGCTGCCGTGCAGCAGGCGAGCGACGTCACCCCAGGACCCCGTGGTCCCGCGATTGCTGCCTGCATGCTTGTGACCCCCACCACCCAGCTGCGTGCACAGGCTCACCTCCGTGTAGATACGCACGTCCCCCGTCGCCAGCCGGGACGCATCGTCGCTCCTGCCCGCTGCGGCACTGAGCACCGCATGACGCCCAGGGCACAGCGCTGAGACCGGCCGGGGGACGGACCCGCGGCAGCTGCCTGCTGCTCGACCGCCTCGCTCCAACAGCCCCACGCGTGGCCGCAGCCGAGGGCTTCTTCGCCACGGGTTGTTCCCGAGCTGCGGCCAGCGTCCTTCGGGGACATCGGTTATTGAGCATCTTTCTGTAACACTGCGGAGGGGAGTCACCCAGGCGCTGCGGCCTGCGCTGCTGTACGCTCCGGCGGTGCCACGG
>Ga0065711_1038951_pt1 | contig 18263 bp, 9 predicted proteins | sample Hoacrofraction12_FD_59098 | JGI IMG/M metagenome (GOLD analysis project Ga0065711, IMG submission 59098) | Hoatzin crop microbial communities from Cojedes, Venezuela - Epithelial fraction 12 v2 (version 2) | ecosystem: Host-associated > Birds > Digestive system > Esophagus > Crop | place... | reverse complement strand
ACAAGGTCCTGTGCAGCCTGCTGTAGGTGACCCTGCTTCGGCAGGGGGGTTGGACTAGATGACCCACAGAGGTCCCTTCCAACCCCTACTATTCTGTGATTCTGTGATTCTGTAAACATGGGATTTCGTGTGGATAAAGCTCCTTCTTTAATACTTTTGCCTCTCTGCCTGGAGGTTCAGCTATGTACTATCTGACTGGCAGATGAATATTTAAGAAAGGATACTTTACCTCCTCTAACCATAAAGAAGTTAAACTCCTGGGACAGGTTTTCTTCAGTCACAGTGAGAGGAGGCTTCTTCTGTATAGTTTCTGCTTTGCAGTGCAAAGTGAAAAAAATGCTTCTAAAGTGAAAAGAAGCAAAGATAAGCACATCCCATCACATCTCAGAAATATCTGAGGGAATCATCAAGGTATTCTCCTCCTCAAAAGACAGCTGCAGATCTCAAGACTAGTGCTGGGTTGTGTATTCAGGCGATAACATTGGAAATCTGTGTGTTTTTCCTATAAACAGGCTTTGAAGCCTCCAGGGTATTTCAGAAATGTTAAGGACAGAATTTTCTGAATGACTACACAAGCCTGAAAATATGAAGAGGCTTTCTAGAGTCCATACATATATTTAGTACTGAAAGATTCTTCCTTAGCATAGCTACATATTTTTAATTTTTTTTACCGGAATGTACTGGAGGTATACCTTTCCCCTGAAGAGCACGTCAAGTATATGTAAAAACAAGTGAATCAAGCTAATCCAAAGGTGTTGTGGCAGCACACAAGAAAGAATTGCTGAACCTGGCTAACAGGAAAACGCTTAAAAAAATTGCAAATCAGAAAGGCTAATGACCCATGTTGCTTGAAGATCCAGAACTGCTCAAGGCTCACATAGACTCTTGAAGGCTAGTCTGAGATACGGGATGGGATTTAGAGATGTAGGTGTATCGCAAGGTGAACATCTTTAGGGTGATTTAATCTAAAAGGGCTATTTCACTACATTCAGATACAGGTAATCTAAATAGCCTGTACAGATATGGACACTTATTTTTGGTCAGCTGAATCCCAACTGTGGCATTCATGTATACCTTCGGTACCACAGTAGCATATCCAGAACAGAGCATTCTGCCCACCCTCCCCCCCCCGAATTCTTGTTCCAGGAGGACTGCATTCTCTTCATCTCACATGCTGGCATTTAAACAGCCAAGGTGTTTCATTTTTCTTCAGAAATCCTCCTATGCCTAGGTGCTATATGATCGCCTCTTACAGAAAGAAATTCTGATTTCACAGAAAACTTGCTACAGAAGATTAATCTCTCTTTCTTCCTACAGCCCTGCAGAGTTGTGACATAAAACATACACCATTTCTCATACTGTTGGGTTCAACAATTTTTGTAATAAACAGACAGGTATTTCAAGTAAACTTTGAGTTTAACCATTGAATTGTACCCCATTTTGATGAAGACTTAGGTTACATGGAAAGTTAAAAAACAAAAAGAAAAGGAACAGTTGTGCTGTGATACAATGACTAAGTCTGAAATAGGCTTATCTTAAATCTATGAAGGGCACTGAATCTTATGTGTTGTAAGTAATTTCAAAGCAATGTTAATACACATAACAAGAAAAAAACTAGTTATGACAGGAATACTGCTTAAAACTTAGCTCACTGTTAACTTTACTGTATTCTACTTCTAGTTTAATTCACGAAAATGTGCCCTAGATTTTGTAGAATTATGTCCTATTCTACAGTAAAATTTCCTTTCGAGTTAGTGTTTATAATTTATTTCGAACTGGTTTTGGAAAACAAGTAATAATAAAATAACAATAGGATTCCTAACAGGTCTAGCTGATATGCTGTAGTCCCAGCATAAAAAGCATAGTAGAGATAAAAACTTAGACAGAATCTTGTCAAAGTCAGCTGGTTAGAGAGATAAGCTGGTCCAATTAAAGAGAAAGTAGATAAGATTGTGTATTATAAGGTAACATAACAGCATAAGCTAAGTTTTTCAAGTTTTTACTCAAGGACGAAAAAATAGAAGATGACATGCAACTAAAGGACCTGCTCACACCTGTGTGTAATTGCAAATGGAACAAGAGAAACTATCACACAAACACTCACCTTGCTTGTATTCCATACTTTGTACGACTTGTCATATATTACACTAAAGCCTCTTTTCTTGCATGATTTTTCACCAGTTATGCTTCTGAATATTTACTGGAGAGCAAGTAAGACTGTTGCAGTGACTGTCTTCTTTCTACTTTGATTTCTGTTTTGTTTCCTCTACAGAATAGTATTTAATTTGGATCCAAGTAATGTGAAAATGTCTTTGTTGCCATTAGTTAGATAAACATCTCTACATGCTTGCTAACAAGCACCAACCAGAGTTTAAAAGACCAAGAATAACTTGGTATTATGCTGCTGTCCAGCTTGTTTGCATGCTGTCCCTATGGACTGGTGGGATTTGGTGACCCTGTAGTGGCCCCAACAACTAACAAGAAAGATCAGGCTCTAAGTAGTGAGATGCATAAATATGGAGAAAATACCACGGTACTTTGAAAATTATATGCACAATACGAACATTGCTTTTAGTGCTACAGTCTTTAGAAACATATCACCATTGATTTAAATCTCAACACCTATATCATAGCTATATGGGTTAAATGTCAGATACTAAGAAAATAGTTCAAATGGGTGTCAACCTCTTTCCCTTGCTTTGTTTGCAGGTAATATCACTTCACCCCTAAGTGCAAGAAAAAAATATCTTCCCCTTATGTAGTATCCCAGAGCAGTGATATGTCCAAAATGCTGTAGCAGCTCTATGTCTGTGTTTAAGGACTTACGAAACCTTCAGTGTTATACTGCCAATTTCCAGTGCATAAGTAACACCTAGCCTTGGTGCTTTGGGCATTTAAACTGACTCTCCATGCTTTGGAATACTAAAATATAAAATTAGCTCCTTGGTTCAACTCCAAAGAACAAGCAGCAGAGGATTTGAACTCTGGCAGCTGTGCGAGCATGTGATGGGACTCACTCCAATGGTGCGACTGGAAGCTGCTTCACATGGCACAATAGACACAGTGTCTTCTTGGTGTGTGTGTATTGCACAGCTAGGAAATAAGTAGTGGCAGTTTGATTTCAAGGTTACTTATTTATAAAATCAAAGCCCTTTGTACTGCTCTCACACCATTTTCAGTTGTCTGCCTTTAACAAGCTATTTTGTCCACAGTTGAATGCCAACATGCTTCTTTCCTATGGAAGATCTCCATTTAAAAAAAGAAGTCACACAGCAGATGCAGCTAAGAAATAACAGAAGAAAAGAAAATTCTGGTGAAATGAAAGCAAGGGTGGACACAAGCCGTAGCATTCAGATAGGACTTTCCCAGTGTTTTGGAAATGGTATACCACTAAAATTTTGGCTGTTAATCTATTCACATTTCAGGCTTACTGACAAAAATCACTACCGCTCTGACTGTTTAAGTGAGCTAGGAAATAATAGAAGAGAAAACATTTAAAGGTAACTTAGAGTGTTATTCTCAAACCTAGAGTTGCCAGTATGCCAGAGACTTGGCACATTTCTTTGCATAGCTTTGTCTTTTCCCACTAGACAGGGCAAATCAGTCACTCAACAGCTTATTCACATTTCAGTATTAGCTATTGTGGGTATGGCTTTATTTACTAAGAAAGTCTGAAAATATGTGTTCACAAACATTATTAGCCACTCAAAGCGCTAGCACAACACTGTAGATTAGGATAAAGAGGCAGTTCAGAAAAAAAAAAGAAATACCAAAATAAACATTAAGGTTAGATGACATGAATCTACTGACTGATTTTTGTTTCTTTTGTTCTTCACCCTGTGTTTCCTCACAAGCATACATGTACTCCAACTTTTGAACTAGCACATCTGATGGCTTGTTCTCTCTCTGTATGGTGGTTTGGCCCCAGGCAGCAGGCAGGCACCCATACAGCTGCCTACTCACTCGTGTTCTCCCACCCCCAGCAGGGCAGGGGAAAAAATACAAAAAAAAAAGAGCAAAAAATCTCATTGGTGAAAATAAAAATAGTTTAATAGGTGAAGGAAAAATGGGAGAGGAGAAAGGAAAAAAATAACCAACCACTCACTCACCTCCATCTCAGTCAGGCAATCAGCCTCCAAATAACAGTCACCTCAGAAGCTACTACCATTATCTTCTATCCTCATTCTTAATGCTGAGCAGGACATTACATAGTATGGAAATTCCCCATGCCAATTGGGATCAGCTGTCTGGGCTGTGTGCCCTCTCAGCCTATTAATGGTTTCACGGCTGTACTGCCTCAGCCAAACTCCCCACTTGATGCTGTTTTATCCACAAAAAGAAAGTTAGCTCCAACTCAGCTAGACCTGGTATGCTCTAGCACTGGTCCAAAGGGTCTGCATATGGCTTTAACAGCCTTTAATCACTGGCATTGTTGACTTATCTGAAAAGGCTATGAGCACATGATGCAGCTTATCTGACCAAAGATGTCTCTTCACTAGCTTCATGTAATTACCTGCCTTTACAGACAACGATGCCAGAAGAGGTGCCTACAGAGCACAGTTCAGCTGGCTGACTTTAATAGAAGCAGTTAATATCATCTGGGTCTGAAATGGTGGACATAAGACCTATAAGGTGCATGAAGTCTGAAGTATTAGACTATCATTAGTCTATTAACTCTGCATCAGCTGTAACTTAAATGAGAGCCTGCTATAACTATCCCCTGTAAATAAAGAAGCTGCCCAAACAATTGCTCTTTAACCTCTCACTTCTGCAGAAGTATATATCTAGAGTTCACTGCCATGCTAACAAACAGCTCCCCAGACTGTGAGGGTGGGAAAGGAGACAGAATGAGGGAAGGATAACTCTGAATCTGAGCAAATAGTAGGAGAAAAAATTCTTCCCCTTGACTACAGCTAACCAAGGTAGTAGGATGCCTTGCTGGGTGCCTGAGACTTTGTGATTCACGGAGTGCTATCTGGAGCTTTGTGTCCTCAGGCTGATTTACTAGCCTCTGTCAGCAGCAGACCAGACGTCCTTTTAGGAGCCTACAGAGACTGGAACGCAGCTGTGAGTCCCTTGGCCTTGGGAAAACTTGAAGGGCAGTAGAAGACGTGGCTTAAACCTTGTGAGTGATGGGTAACAGCTGGTATGGGAACCAGTTGTGAATATCTACCAAACCAGATGGAAGTCTCCCCAGCGCAGCCTTGAGCCTGTGATTAGCCATCCTCTATCTGGCTAAAAACAAGTTTCCTATTTATTTATTTATTTATTCATCCCAAGGACCAAGTATGTCATGTAAGGTATAGCACACAGGCTGGAAAGAAAAAAAGGGAGGAAGGAAAAGCAAGTGAGTAGCAATGAAACAAGAAACTGAGTTCAGACATGACTCCAGGATTCAGTGGAGGCTGCCTGCCACTAGGCAGAGATGCTGTGATCCGATGGTGCTTGGGTTGAGAGTTTCTTCCACGTGCAAGTCCTGACTCTGCTCCTTAAGAAAACAATTGCTTATCCTTTACAATGAAATAGTTTCAATTATGGAATAGTGGTTTCTTTGCAGTTTATGGAGAATTCTAGACATTGCTTGAGGGAAAATGGAAACTCTTCAATTTTAATTTTTCTTTTACTTTATTTGCTGTGTGTATAGTTGGGTTCAAAATTGTCTGTGGCAGGAATAAAGCTGGTGCAGCAACAGGATAATGGATTTATTTCCTGTCTTTTTAATTCTAAATACTGAAATATTGGATTTTTTAGTAAAAACAGTGACATAAACAGTAAATTCAGTAAGGATGTCATAAATATACCCAAAACCATGTAATAGGTACAGACATTTTCTATGGTTTCTGAAAAAAAACCCAGTAAAGTTTAGCATTGCAAAACACTATCTGACTTAGTATATTCAAAGCATGAACTGAATACAGCAAGTATTACAAATGTTAATTGTTCTACCGCAGAAGAAGATAATTTGTTTTAGAAATAAATGGTCCTTTTCCCCCTTGAGAAAATTGCTTACTAGAGTTTAAAATAGTAGTGGACTAGAAGGAGTGCACAGTATATTTTAAGTAACAATTTCCATACAAATATAACTAAAGTCTATTTAGCTATGCAGTTCTATGCATCTGTCACCAATGTGTCTGACTACTGCTGGTGCCAACATTTCATTTTCATTGATTAGTGGAATTTAAAACAAATGTATTTTAAACACACTGGTGGAATTATTTCCCACATGAAGCGTAGAAGTTCAACACTTTTCAAACCACGACTCAGATATTGTTGTAAGTTATCTTTTCTTGTTGTGTGAGTGAAATTATCTTTCCTTCAAGACAATTAAAGACTTGCCTATCCAGCCTGTTTTATTTGCAAGCACTAACTGGGAATAGAGGTGTTTCTGAGATCTGTCAAGGGTCTTCAGTTTTCTGTAAGAGTCCCACAAACATGAGAAGGGGATTTTGATTATAGTGAAAACAGGAGTGAATGACAGAAGAGATGCTAAGGTGGTTTCAGTTGAAGCATGCTGTGACATTACTGACAGCTGATTGGGCTGATTTCAGAAGTGTGTCTAAAATTCAGTATTATTTTTGTTTGAAGACTCTTAAAAACTAACATCACTTAGCAGAGAATATATTCCAGGGGGAAAAACTGTTTTTCAGGAATTTAAAAAAACAAAACACCCACCCTCCCCTAAACAAATCCAAATCCTAATGGTGTTTTGCATAATATAGAACCATTTAATCTTGAAGCTGAGCTGGAGATAGCTGATTAAGGGGATTTTTTTGAGATGTTTTCCATTTCATATATTATTTTTGCTTTTTGCTTATAAGAGTAACTAACTAATGTCCTAACATTTCCAGGACTTAGTCCTGTTTGAACTGAAGAACACAGAGAAGGGTTTGAAGAATTTAAATAACCAATGTCTTCTTTTCTGACTGCTTTGTATGTGTGAATTTAAAGCTGAGTTTCCAGAGTGACAGCCAGGCTGTTGCCAGTTCTGTAGGTATGATCTGGGAATAGAGAACTGTCTTCTTCAGGGTTGTCAATTCAGCATTTGAATAGAAACAGGACTCACACATTATTTAAAGGACTGTACTCTGCATAAATTTTAAATACACTTTACCATTGCAGAGTCTAAAGGGCAAGCTATCAATCATTTTAGCAGCTCTCACCCGACCAGCTTGAGCTGGAGTCAGGATTTCACAAGCGCTGTTCTCTTTCTCAGTGTTGCTCAGTGTCTGGGTGGGAAGAAGAGCCAAGGGCAGATACCTTGGGTTGGCAAAGTTCAAGAGCACATTTTTTTAATTATAAATTATCTTAGTACTCATTTGTAGCAATTATAAGTTTTTACAGATATTTAGTATACTGACCAATTAAGATATGAAATTTCTAGCGTACTGGCACTCATCAAAGAAAACCTGACCTGCACCACTTAAATTTTCTGTTAACTGGAAAAGCTATAGTCTCATCCCAATTAAAAGCCAAGTTTTATGCATATTATTCCAACATAATTCATATACATTTCTTGTCAAAGGGAAATATCAATCTGAAGTTAAAACATCTTTATAATTCCCAGTGCTAGTAGTGTGATTCAGTCAATTAATGGGGACGAAACTTGCACTAAGGTGTTCTAAAAGCCAATGGAAAACGATTATTTGGAACTTCCACAGCCAAGTACAGTCATCCTTTTGTAAGCATTTTGCATATCACTCGTCAAACCCAGCAAGTAAATAAAGGCTATGGTGCTTTTATTTTCTGCTTGACGTTTTAAACATGTATCTCATTATCTAAATGTCCATTAAAGTCACATCTTTTATTGCTCTGAAATAACACAGTTGCAGTCAATATGTTAAAATAGTATTAAAGATACAAATTAAAACCAAAACAAGGACATTTCTAGTGTAAGTTGCCACTTCGAGTGAGTGGAATAACATTTTAAGCTAGAATTTCTTTGCTTTTGTCTGTTTTCCTTAGACCCTTAACATTAAATTAATGTACCATGAAGTCATTTTTTTAAGTTTCATTGCTTGAATAAAATACAACTAGAATGGCTACTATGAAACCAGAAAAGAACAGAAAAAGGAATATAATTATTGTTGTGACTTTTGCTCATAAAAAAGCTCAACTAAAGACTTGATATATGTCTATCCCTAGAGGCTGTAGAACAAGTAACCCAACTGCTATGTCTTTTGTAGAAAATACAGGAGTCTTCCAAGAAAAATGACTTTGGACATCCTTGTTCTGTGTTTCTGTGGTAGCAGAATTTTCTGCTGAAACAGAGGCCAACAGTAACATCATTTGTTGCAGGTGATTTTGAAGAACATAAACTAAGTTTAAAAGGTGTGTTAATGTAGTGAGCGCAGTGATCAGGGTTACTGTCAGCCAAGTTATTTGTCTTATTTAAGCAGAATTTGTGAAGGAAAAAAGATATTTAATCACCCTGAAGAATTTGTAGTAACTTTGCCCTGGACAAGTGCTAATTCTGTTATTTGTATTACTTCTGATGAGAATGCAAGGCAGTGAGGATGCATCTTGGAGAAATGCTTCATACTTAATGAGATGAAGTTGGTATGAGACTTGAACATGTCACCAATACAACTGGGTTTTTTTTAAAGTCTGCACTCATTTCCTACACATTCTAAGTATGTGTTTAAAGAACTTGCTGCATAATGTCAAAAATGTAAGCCTTCTCCGTGGTTGAGAATAATAAATGTAAGACATCTTCCTTTTGTCATTCTGATCATGTCAGACAACCCACTTTGTTATTTCCTGTTTTTGTCTTTATCTCCTTCTACTCCACAGCCGAGATCGTCTTCTCATTTTCAAAGCCTTGCACAACCAGAGGATTATCCTGTAAAAGTCTCAAAGTCCATTCTTCTTACTCTGCCCTCTTTTTCCTTCTAAGATCTCTTTTTCTGTCCCCTTCTGACTATGAATTGTCTGCCATATTATCAGGTATGCTTGGTACTGCCTCCATGTTCTCATATGTAAACTAATCTTCTTTTCATTTTTTGGTGCGACGAATTCATTTTTTCACATTTTCTAGGCAGTAGATAACATTCCTGAAATTTAATCAGATACTCAACCAATCATAGCATTAAAGCATATTCGACATTGTATGAATCCAATTTTGTCCAACATTTTTCCAGGACTGCTGTAGAAATTACATGAAAAAAAAAATTACAGCCAGATGATATAGCAAAATCACAGTTTACACAGCAGGATTAATTTATGAGAAGAATTATTTGTTTGTGTGAGCACTTATTTGGGGATGACACAACTAGCAAATTATGCTGAGAATTCTATGTGCATATTTTCTGTTTAAATAGAATAAACTTTCTTATAACAGATATTGTAATTTCCATTGTGGTAACAAAGTTCAGCAATGAAGATTTATCTTAATTTGTATCAAAATTAGTTAGTGGGAAGCTCCAAGAGAAGTGATTTTGCACAAATATAAGAAGATATTAAAAAAATATAAAATGATATGTTTATCTTTGGTCAGTTATGGTAATAATTCTTTGTATTCACATGCAGAGGAAATATTTTTCACTATGAGATCATTATAAGAATAAGATTAAATTATAGTAATTAGACTGGGTAAGAATAAAATGGAAAAATGACAGTGTACCGTTGTAATGATTGTTTAGTAGTCCTGAGAAGAAAAATAGTGATGTCTCTATACTTTCTTTACTGACTTTATAGTCAGTAAAACAAATGAAGATAATTCATCATGTTCCACACAGAAATAACTATTTCATAAGCTGTGAGAGCTCTTTTACACTTTCATCTTCTTAATATTTAATGTTTACACTTACCCTAAACATAAATGACTCCTTATTACCAGTCAACTCTGAAGAGACTTCTTTGGTTATTTTAGAAAAGAGTACAAAAAGACCCCCAATACCAGGTACTTCTAAACTATTATTCTGTATGTAAGGATATCAGTATTATCTTTTTTTCAGGTTTACACAGAACAGCATATTTTCCTTGACTGCTAACTGTCAATATGCCACTAAATTCAGTGGAGAGACCTTTGTGATGGTCTTTTGCACCCTAAATGGTTCTATGATTTTATAACTAAGTAGGCTGGGGGATATTACACACCTTATTTTTCAGTGAGGAGGAGGGGGAGTGTGTCCTGATGAGATTCTGTTTTGGATATCTGCATATTATTTTTCACAAGTTCCTCATCAGTTTGCATTATTGGGTGTAAAGTTATAGTATTCACTGTGTTTCCTAAACTGTTAGTCTAATGTTGCTATGCATGACTAAATGCTTTCCTCTTTCGAGAATGGATGTTCTTGCATTTCAAGAGCATATAAAAGTCTAAGTAATGTATATAAATGGTACAGAATAAAAGGGTCCTTTCATAATTCAAAGACAAGTTATTCAGCTCTCATGTTTCAAACCATACATCTTAATAGATTTGAATAGTATTTAATATGAAAAATAAGCATGAAAAAATGTTACTCTGATATGATTTGAAAGGACTGAAATCCTCAAAAAAGCCTACAAAAAAAACATATACAAATTTAGCTGTGCTATCAGGTATGATATAACAGTGTGACTGGATTACAATCTGATGTTAAATCTAGATGACATTAAATTTTATATTGTACTGAAGATTATGATTTTTATATCATACAGGACAGTGATGTCTGGTCTCCAGAGAGAAAAGGACAAATGCACGTATTTTTATTTTTTCAGCAAAATTTCATACTTGCCATCAATATAGCACAGATATCATGCCTTATCAACATCAAATGTTTGTTTCTGCTGCTATAAATCAACAGAAAGATTTCGATATGTGCTGCTGCAGAGTGGAAGAAATCTGGTCAGAATTTCTCTACATGGAAGAGAAACTGTTTCTCTACAGAGTTTCTCTTCGCCAAATCAAGGATTACACTTTTTTTTTTTTTTATGGTTGTACTTTGCAGCCAGTTTATGAAAACAGATTGCTCATGCTTCTGGTTAAATAATTTGCTTTCTACTTGCCAGAGTACCTGTGATCCTTTTAAACACAAACATGATTAAAGAAAAAACTTCTTTATTCTAGCAAAATAAAGGCTGAAATTCTTGACTATGAAATTAGAAATAAAGTTGCAAGGCAACAAAACCCCCCAAACAACTCAAACCAACAAAGCACAATTCTAGATCACTCTTAACAGCAAAAATCTTCTTTAACTGCTCCAGAATATGAACCAGGTTCAGCAGGTAAAGGATGAGAGTTCTCCTCCTGCTTCTCTCCCACTGAGCTACCTTATGCTGAAGCACTGTCCAAGGCCACTTTGACTCCTTCTCAGATGTAGGGGTATGATGACACTGTCATTTCAATGCCCATTATGCATTTTGGACACATTTCTCCTGTACTCCAAATTCACATAGATATAAAGGCGGCAGAAGCAGGGAGCTGGTTCTGGATCTCTTTATCCTCAGCTGTCTAGTTTTAGTAAGGCAACATTCCCCTGTGATTCCTCATTTCCTATGTACAGTCCTGGAACAAGGTTTCAAGTCTTTCAACCTTTATTTGCAGAGGATTTGGAGTCATGAGCACAGTAAGAGGCAGAACTATTTGCAATATGTTTCTGTTAGCAAACACTTCCTTAAATAAGGATAATTTTTCTCTGATTTCTTTGCCTGATGTGAAGCAGTTGCACTGAACCACTATATTGTGATTTTTAGAGACACCAACCAAATGACCAGACTTTGTTTAACATTTTTATGAGGCTGTTGAGGTAAATAAATGTCTTCATTTTCACTAATATCACATTTTTATGCAAAAAAAAAAAAATTAAGAGGCTAAGTTAATGTAGCCATATGCATTCTTACTAAAGATATTCTGTCATTTATACTATTAGTTGAATCTAGAGACTGATCTTTCCTGCTTAGTTTCTGCTACAGTACACAGATTTCCATGATGAGTTAAAAGGGATATTTTACCTTTAACTGCAAGAATTTATTTTTTTTAAACCGATTCTGGTACTGTCAGGTAATTATAAAGTGTCTTCCCTAGCAGCAATGGACACCGCAGGAAATAAAGCCACAGTACAGACTCAATCAAATCTGAATGACAAGGTCATTGGAAAGTTAAATGCTTTTTTTTCATATTGACATCATGTTCCAGAAAAAGAATTACGTTCAAATGTAAGACAACGTGTCAAACCATTTGCTCATAATTTCAACTTCATTAAAGGCTTATAATTACTTATTAATTACTGAAGAGCAGTAGTCATTCTAAAGTGTTCACTGCTGAGGTCCCCAGTGTTTTACAGAATAAAACCCTGTAGTGTCTGCAATTCAGTATCTCTTTGTTTATTTTCAATTTTTATCTGTTAATGCCATACACACATGTAATATATGCAAAGGCTGTCTTCAGTCACAACTGTTTCATTATTAAGGCTCCAAAATTTAAATAACTGACAGAATTTTCTTTCTGTATGCCTTCAGCTTGCCTCATATCTTCATTTTCCGCAAACAAAAAATGATACCAGTGCAGCTCAAAGGCCTGGAGTCTTTGTTTGAACTAAAGGAATAAAAGAGAGGGCAACTTCATCAAAGGTCATCTCTCCCCTCGTATCCTTTTTGAGTTGGGAAAAAGGGTGACTTGAAGGAAAATCTCTATTAGGTTGTTACGAACTGCTTTAGAGGGGAAAGTATTGCTCGAATCTATGGGCTGTCCCAAAAGACTCCAGGATTGTATTTTTCTGCCCTTCTGGCTGAAGTCATCTTTTACCTTTTCTAAAGCCCTGAAGATGCATTCAGAAAGAAAGAAAGAAAAGATTTTACCCATGATTCAGGAAGGCTGGTCCTGTCTGGGCAACATAACCTAGAAACAAGTGCATTTCATTTCTTCTCTTTCTGTTACTCCAGAGGCATTGTAGATGATGAGAGAGGGTCTTATAAACCCTGATATTCCTGCTTTTTAACTAGGCATGTAACGCTGCTCTCACAGGCTCAGCGTTAGATGCTCTTAAATATGTTGTCTGTAGTACTTTCATTTAATGTCACAACGTTCACAGACTGAGTTTTCTGACAGGTGACCCCCCACCTGAATGAAAATTTGTTTTCAGCAAGGGAGAAATCCACCAGCCAAATGACCTCCTTGGTATCTGTTTGAAAACTTGCAACATGCCTAAAGTTATGGTTTTGCTCTGGTTTAGGGAAGGGGGGTGGAGGGGGAAGGGATGTTGTTTTTTTCCTTGAGAAGAGCTGGTTTTTCTTTTGGTAATGCCAAATAAGATAGATTACAAAGTTTTCACTGAAAGAAAACATCAGAGGATTAGGTTCTCAAAACTGGGAGTTAGGCTGTAGGAGTGACATCGTATTATACAGACCAGAAGGTGAAACATGCCGTATACTTGCATTTGTCCCTGTAATGTAATAGGAAGAGTGTGTACAGAGGAAATGCGAGATGTTTTTCTTAGCATGAGCTGCAGTTAAATTCTATGATACTGGGAAAGACCCTCTCTGGATTCTTTTTCTTTGCAATCATTTCATCTTCTGCAAACTACCAGTGTATATCTTGATTATGTGAAAAAAAGAAAGATGCATGGTAAATGGCTGTTACTCCTTTTCAAATCCCCTTCCTGTCTGATGCAAAGCAAGCAGTACAACGAGTCCTGGATCTTCTGGATGCCACCAGGTTTTAGCACAAATACCTTTCATATTTTACAAGCTGACAGAGGATTGGAGTACTTCTTCAACATTAACAATAAGAATCGGTTCATAATGCAATAGTCTTATGTATTTTACTTTTCTCCTGTGCTTTTATTTGATGTAAGAAAAGCAATGCATCATATGCTCTTATTACCTAGAATTTATGGGGCACAAAAGGTGAATTATATATAAAAATCGATGAATTTTTACAGACTGGAGTAAATTCCCAATCATTTGGAAATAAGGTTGCCCCATTTTTTAGGTCTTTCTAATCTTAATTTAGTGGGCACTGACTAAACAGCAGATTCTGCTGTTTATAACAAATAAATAGCAATAAATATCAGATGCTGTACTTGCACTATTTGTTCCTTCTTTACAATTCTAACTGTTTTTCACTTATATACTGGCAAAATTTGTTCAGCTATCTGCAAATCTGCCAAAATGAGGCCTTCTGAGTGTTTTGGAAAGAAGAGTTGCTTTTTTTCACTTTGCAATTCAAGGCACTTTGGTGACAGAGTTATATGTTAGTAACAAAGACGTAACGTTTGGAAGGTATACGTGCCATGGTAATGATCTCTTCCTATGTTCCAAAGTGTCTGTTCCCTTTATACCATATCTGAAGTAGATTGCTAGGGGATGTATCTAAGCAGGGATACATGGCACAGACAAAGCTAATGGAAAAAATACACACAGCAAGAGACCCAGAAGCCTTATTTTTGTTTTTATTTTCCTCCTACTGAAAGCTGCAAACCAAGTTAGAAAAAAAAGTAATTTTTGGAAGTTGTTACTATTGCAGGAAGTTTCTTCCCATGAGATAATCTTTCTGGTAGTATTGTAAAAAAACCCTACAAATACGTGGTAACGAACTATGGACATACATAAAGACAGCTGATATGTAGGATCAACAGGTATATGAAACAGAGCAGCCAAATTCTCTGTCATGAAATCCCTTTTTATGGCTTCCCATTTGTCCCATGTTTTTCTGGTGTTCTGAAATAGTTCTCCATAGATCCAGCTTCAAAAGATTTTGTCTTCATTATTTCCTTCAGATGGAGAATCTCTTTCTTCTCAAACACTAAAGCCTCATATGACACAATTCTGTTGTTTCTCAGTAGAATAATGTGCATACATTTACCTTTATTCAAATCTGTGAGTAACTGTAATGCAGTAACAAATGTACAGATGAATATTATGATCAATTTTATACAGACTTCTCATTAAGTAAAATTTTAGCCTGACTTCCAAAGGAAATGAAGTGTATATGAAAGCATGGTGTAGATGTGTCTGTCTTCTCTACTAGTATTTGAGCCTATTTGATAGCTTCAACCAACTTAGCATTTTAATGAGGACAGATTTACAGGCAAAGAAAAGATATCCGATTAAAATGAAAAGGTGGCTCTTGTGTTTGACCCTTATCAATTCACCAGAAAATCCACATGAAGGAGAACTCTGTCCCCCAAATGCAAGAAAGTTTCACCTGGAGCTTCAATATACTTGGAACCCAGAGAAAGAAATCCGTAGGAAAATGCTTTTCATTTTTTCAGATACCCACAAGGCTACTTGTTAATAGCAGTTATTAATTTGTATCAGGGTTGCTGTACACTGTTTCTGTCTTAATGTTAATAAACTTTCTGTGTAAAGACAATATTCAGGATTAACAGTGCTATGTTTCTGTGTCTTATGTTAGGCAGTATAAAGTAATAGTCTGACAATAATAAGTAAGACCTTCAAGAAAACACATACCATATGAACTATGACGTCTGAGAAAGAAAATTCCAAAACCGTATGACTATGTTTATTTCTCTGTGCAATTTTTAAAGCGTAAATATATCACTTGACTCAGAATGCAAAAAAAGTTCAAAATAGGTAGAATACCAAAGAAATATTAATAACTATTTTGTTCATTATTACCATTTGGCACTACCTTGAATGATTATTAATCCACCTATTTAAAGTAAAAGGATTCCTAATTAAAATTCTGAAGTTTCATCTAGCCTGTCACAGTCATCTTTGTTGCAATAAAATTTCAAAATATACCACATTTATGACAGTAGGGAGCCTAATGTCTTCTGGTGATGTTTTGACTATTAACATCTCCACCTATATTTCAGGTAGTATATTCCAGTTTTCCAAGTAGTGTATTTCATTTTGCTTATTGAATTGTATATATGAATATTCAAGCTGTTCCTCATTACTTAAGAAAAATAGGCAATTAGTTTTCATGCAGACTGAGTCCTCTACTGCTTAAAATAAAAGTACAACACAACAAAAGACACTTGTGTTCCAAGTGTGAACTGTTTGGCCTCAACCATATTAATAATAAAAGGGTTCAGGTATACATTGTTTAAATATGTAGAGGGAGATAGGGATGTCTTGAGTTAAAGACTGCTTCTAAGTTCTCCTTGATTTGCTTCCTAGTCGGGAATAGTCCAAACATGGGGAGGTCCTGGAAAGTCTCAGAGTTCACAGTGAGCCGTAGAGCCAGACTGCAGGAAGCTACCTGTTTTAGCAGTGGTGGGACAGAGAATGCAAAAGGCTTAATTAGGCACAACCAGACTCCTCCATCTGCAAATGGAGAAATGCAGCAGAGAAAGGGGTCGTCCTGTACCTTTTTTAAGAAGGTAGCGGAGCACGATAATCTAAAATTAGCTGCTGCCAAAGCTGGAGTACGTCTGTCTCTCATTACTGCCGTGAACTATCTCAACCAGTAAACTGTGAGACCCATCCTTAGGAGTGTTTTAAATGTAATTTAGTGAAAGCAGTGAGTTTTGGTTAGGAATGCCCATGGGAATAAGGGGTAAAAGGGTCATATTCACAGAGTGTCAGCAATAAACTTTACGACAAAGTTTTTCCTGTGGGGCTTGTTTGTTTGTTTGGGTAACACACCAGGACTTGTGAACACCAGCGCTCCAGGTGATAAGTCATTACTTCCTCACAGCTATCATAGCTGTAAGATACTCATCAAGGAGTGTCAGTTAAGTCTCACTTTTCCACACCCACAGAGAAAAGGGACATATATTTCACATTGTGAATAGTGTAAAATGAGAATCAAAGCCAGGATATATCACACCCTGCTAGAAGAGGTTATAATGTTATATGTATACATACATCATGCAAATAGGACCTAGGAGTTCAAGTTAAGCTTTTATCAGCTCTCCTCCATGTGACACATTTACAAGAAAAGACGTGTGAGAGTCTAACTTTCCTTCTTAGTTACACTTGCGTAGTGAATTAGGAAAAATCTTGTCAAAGGGAAGAGAAACTCTTAGAGGTTTTCCTTGCTCTTGCAGAGTCCTTCAGTTTTACACACAGCAGGTAAGAAATCCAAAAGGGAAGCACCCAGCAGTTTCTGTCTTTGCTACAGACATGATGCCAAATTTTTCTTTTAGCGTACCACTTCTCCAAGCAGAGTGGAAGCACTGATGGGCCCAGTTCAAAGGTGGTGGTACAGGTGGCTCTCTGGCCCAGCTCAGCAACTCGCACACTCTTTGGGAGTCCAGCTCTGCACAATCCAGTGCAGGCTTGGGACACAAACATGTTCTTTTGGAGAGCTGTGTGCACAACACTTGCTGTTTTTACAGTACTTACAGTCAGCTTTCATAGTTCTGGAATTTAGAATATATTTGAAGAGGGAAATTTATTTATCAATATTTACACCAACATCTTCATGTAGGGCTTCTCTTTATTTTTGTTGCTTTTTTAACGTTCAAGCTCAGTCATTTGTATAGCTTGTAAAATGAGAAAAAATACCCAACAAACAAAAGCAGCTTGGCTGCCTTTTGAAAAAGTTACAAGAAATTAAGGCACATGACAGAAAAGGTTTTGTTAGTAGTAGTTGTTATGCTTTTAAACTGATAAAGCTGTACATCTCTGCTCCTTTTTTTGAATTGTTAATGCCAAGAATATGCAAAGGGGTTCTTTAACCGTGAGGTGAAGTAGATGAAATACCGTAACTAGTTGAATGGAGTATTTTGGACAATTTCTTTTTTCTTACAAATCTAGACATGATTGTGATCATGTGACATGTGATTGTGATCATGTGACATTGTGATCATGTGACATGTGATGGTTTTGGTGGTGGTGGTGTCTGTTCTAGGACAGGAGATCGCAAATAAAATACACTTTAAAAATACACTTTAAAAACTTACTTCTGGTTACATTAACAATTGCTGAAAGACAGCACTTCTGAAACTAGAGATCAAAATTTCAATTTGCCACTACTCAGATGGAAATACCAGGAAGAAAGAAAAAAGCCAAGCAATGAGATAAATAATAAACTAAAAAGGCTGAAATTTATCAATATTAGAATCAGGAGAACATCAGAGATGCTTCAAGTTTATAGAATCATAGAATCATAGAATCATAGAAAGTTTTGGGTTGGAAGGGACCCCTAGAGTTCATCTAGTCCAACCTCCCCGCAGCGAGCAGGGACACCACTAGCTAGATCAGGTTGCTCAGAGCCCTGTCCAACCTGGTCTTGAATGTTTCCAGGGATGGGGCCTCCAGTACCTCTCTGGGCAACCCGTTCCAGTGTTTCACCACCCTCATTGTAAAGAATTTCTTCCTTATATCTAGCCTAAACCTACCCTGTTTTAGTTTAAAACCATTACCCCTCG
>Ga0065711_1038947_pt1 | contig 18263 bp, 11 predicted proteins | sample Hoacrofraction12_FD_59098 | JGI IMG/M metagenome (GOLD analysis project Ga0065711, IMG submission 59098) | Hoatzin crop microbial communities from Cojedes, Venezuela - Epithelial fraction 12 v2 (version 2) | ecosystem: Host-associated > Birds > Digestive system > Esophagus > Crop | place... | reverse complement strand
GGTTGGAAGGGACCTCTGTGGGTCATCTAGTCCAACCTTCCTGCCGAAGCAGGGTCACCTACAGCAGGCTGCACAGGACCTTGTCCAGGCGGGTCTTGAATATCTCCAGAGAAAGAGACTCCACCACCTCCCTGGGCAGCCTGTTCCAGTGCTCCGTCACCCTCAGAGTGAAGAAATTCTTCCTCATCTTCAGTTGGAACTTCTCATGCTTCAGTTTGTGCCCGTTGCCCCTTGAATGATCCCCACAGGATGCTGTGGGGAACAGTGTCAAAGGCCTTACGAAAGTCCAGGTAGACAACATCCACAACATTTCTGTCATCCACTAGGCAGCTCATCTGGTCATAGCAGGAGCTGAGGCTGATCAAGCAGGTCCTGCCTTTCATGAACTCGTGCTGGCTGGGCCTGATCCCCTGGTTGTCCTTCACATGCCCGGTGAGTGCACTCAGGGTGAGTCGCTCTAGAATCTTGCCCAGCACTGAGGTCAGGCTGACAGGCCTGTAGTTCCCAGGATCCTCCTTCTGGCCCTTCTTGTAGATGGATGTTGCACTAGTAATCCTCCACTCATCTGAGACCTCCCCTGTTAGCCAGGACTGCTTGTAGATGATGGAGAGTGGCTTGGCCAGCTCCTCTGCCAGATCCCTCAGCACTCTTCGGTGGATCCCATCTGGCCACTTAGGCTTGTAAGTCTCCAGGTGGCGTAGCAGGTCCTTAACTACTTCCTCCCAGATTATGGGAGGTTTATTCTGCTCTCCATAAGCAGTGGGGACAGGGTACCCTGGGAATAACTAGTCTGACTATTAAAGACTGAGGCGAAGAAGGCATTAAGTACCTCAGCCTTTTCTTCATCCTTGTTGACAATATTCCCCCTCGCATCCAATAAGGGATGGAATTTCTCCTTGGCCCTCTTGTCGCGTTAAAGGGAGGGGGGGGAATGGGAGTCTGATAAGCGGCAAAAGGAGAGCTCTCCCATTGAGTCATGAGGTTCAGAGCAGACCCTCTTGCTTTCTAAACTCTCTCTCAGAGGAGAGTCTAGGTGCAGCTGCATCAACTCCTAGTCCCAGACTTGGTCAACGGTTTATGTCTAAAGGGTTAAAGCCACTTCTCAGATTCAGCTTGCCTGCCAGAGCCCTTCCAAGGACTTTCACTGAAACAGTTTCGCAAATTTGAAACAATAGGTAATTTATTCAAGTGACAGGTATCACAGATTTGGAATTGCCGTTGATAAATGCACTGTCTACAAAAGTTGAGCTCAAAGTAATAGTTTAGGTCTTTAGTTAACAATGTGTTCCCGGGGATATGTCTAACAAAGTCAGAGGCGCGACTCTCACCAAAAAGGCGTCCCTTCTTGTGGGGAGAAGAGAGATTCAGGCCCGTCGACCCGTCCATCAGGTGAAGTTCTCACTTGGCTCCTCCTCCCAAAGAGAGTTTTCAACTGCCAATTTTTACATGTTTGGAAATCTTTTTGTGAGGTGGGACTAAATCAATTATTGTGTATCGATTGGCTCTTGGCATGGAATGTCGTGTCGTCAGAAGCGGGACTCAGCAGTGTGACGCCTTCGGAGCGGGCATCTTGGTATGTGCATCCGGGGGCCATCTGTGCTTTATCCAAAGCAATCTCTGAAGCAATCTCTGGCTGCGCAGACTCCGCAGCACCCCACAGATCAATGGGTTTACAGTGATGGGCTATCCCCCCTTACTTATGTCTGATAAGATAAGCACCAGTTTATGACTTCCTTTGTTAGCTCTTCAGCTCTTGACACCTCAGTCAAGAGATACCTCAGTCCAAGTTCGTCGTTCGTCTTGCATTTGACAAGTCCAGCAAGGCCATCGATTACACCTCTTTTTGTCGTTAATGTATTTGTAAAAACGTTTTTTATTGTCCCTTACAGCAGTGGCCAGCCTGAGTTCTAGCTGGACTTTTGCCTTTTTAATTTCCTCTCTGAAAAACCTGATGAGACCGCCGTAATCTTCTTGAGTCACCTGCCCTTTCTTCCATAGGTGGTAGACACTCCTTTTTTTTCCTGAGTCCCAGCAAGAGCTCCCTGTTTAGCCAAGCCAGTCGTCTTCCCCGCCAGTTCTTTTTGCAGCACATGAGAAGAGCTTGCTCCTCTGCCTTTAAGACTTCCTCCTTGAAGAATGTCCAGCCTTCCTGGACCCCTTTGCCCTTCAGCACTCTCTCCCAGGGGACTGTCTCAACCAGCGTCCTGAACAGGCCAAAGTCTGTCCTCTGAAAGTCTAGGGTGGTGGTTTTGCTGACCCTGCTCTTTACTTCACCATGAACTGAGAACTCTGTCATTTCATGGTCACTAAGCCCAAGGCAGCCTCCGACCACCACATCTCCCACCAGTCCTTCTCTGCTAGTAAACAGCAGGTCTAGCAAGGCACTTTCCCCGGTGGGCTCACCTACCAGCTGCATCAAGAAGTTATCTTCCACACACTCCAGAAACCTCCTAGACTGTTTCCTCTCTGCTGTGTGGTATTTCCACCAGATGTCCGGCAAGTTCAAGTCCCCCATGAGAACAAGGGCTAGTGATTGTGAGACTTCTGCCAGCCTCTTGTAGAAAACTTCATCTACCTCTTCATCCTGGTTGGGTGGTCTATAACAGACTCCCCGAAGGATGTCTGCCTTCTTGGCTTTCCCCTTCATCTTTACCCATAAGCACTTGACCTTATCATCACAATCATTGAGCTCTATACAATCTAAGCCATCCCTAACATATACGGCTACCCCACTGCCTCTCTTTCCTCACCTATCCCCGCTGAAAAGCTTACAGCCATCCATCACAGCACTCCAGTCATGAGAGTCATCTCACCATGTTTCTGTGATGGCGATCAAGTCATAACTGACCTACTACACAATGGCTTCCAGCTCCTTCTGTTTGTTGGCCATGATACGTGCATTGGTGTAGATGCACTTGAGTTGGTTTGTTGATTTCATGCCCAACATTGGCATGCCACACCTGGGCTCATCTCTAGAGAGCCTGGTTATGTTCCCCTCATCCTTTGAATCTCCTTCAAGATTTTTATTATGGCAAATATTTCTACAGCTCTTGGAAATTATAGCTCCTTTATTTTAAGACAGGCCTAAAAATTTTTCTTCAAATCATAGAATTAATTTTCTGAAAACAGCACACGGAAAAACTCAAGAAAAGAAATTCAATGGGTAAGATTATGTCTGAAATGAGACCTAACAGCCAGTTCTATTTGGGAAGGATACTCTGACTACTTTTACAGTGAAAGTCAGGATTAAGTGTAGAATTTCCAGACAAATTACTATAATGTGGTTTACACCAACTACTATTCTTGTGGTTTAGACAATTACCTAAGTAATTGTAATTAAATATCTCACTAGCATCCTTTTTTTATCCACCAGAAATTTTTTAAAGGAGATGCAACATCAAAAATCCAGTATGAATTTTCTTCTAAGTGCAACTAAGACTTTTTGTGGTGGGAAAACTCCTATTTGTTCATTTTTTAGCATCCAAAGTGCTGTTTTTAATTAGATCTTGGAGATTATATAGCTGAAATTGTCATATACTACATGTGTCTGAAAGCAGCTGCTTGAGAGTAAAAACTATACATCAGGCGTATGGTCTGTAACCAACAACTGCCCTCATGTTATCCTGCTTTCTAGTCAGCCAGTTTAGCTCTTCTGCCTATCTTCAAATAGGTAAACAGTGTACGGTGGGGTTTTGTTTGTTTGTTTGTATGTACGTGTGGTGAATTTTGAAATAGCTGAACTGAGTACAGCAGTACTTTGAAACTCGAAAGCAATGTATTGGGGTTATAATGAGATTAATTAAAATGTTCCCACTTTAAAAATTCCATTGTAGAAATCTCTAGATCATGAGATCATTTAATTATGATTTTTTTTTTAATTGCTATAACCATGTATATTTTTTGGCACCTTTACTGCTAGATATTAATTATTTGAATCTAAATACTTTACAATGGCAGGAAAGCAGAGGCCATATTGTTGTGCATTTCTCAGTAGAGCCTCCTACCTGTCCCAGCTCACATTTCTCTGTGGTGCCCCAGTCTTATATAGTCTCTGTAGACTGGGAGTCCTTAAGTACTGAAGTTCTGCCATTCACGTGGAGAAACATATGGCATATGTAAAGAGGGTCATTATAAATTTTGGAGGGGTTGAAGAGGATGCCTAGCTCCTTTTGTCATTTTATGGCAAAGTGGTTAACAACATTTCTCATATACAGATAGAATTTCTGAAAAATATTCCGTCACTGCAAATCATGGACCCCAGTTTGAGTCAAAGATGAATATATTTTGTAAATGTAACTGGCTTTCTGGAATATTTCAGCAAAAGTTTCTGGCGGTAAGTAGAGAATTATGAGTTTTCTGTAGGACACTTGAACTAATCTGAATAATTGTGTATATGAGGTATATAATGCTAAAATTTTCTAAGACTCTGAGTTAGGCACTGACACAAGATTGCTTCTGGGGATCAAAAATGTGACTCAGGGCATTTGCATGGTGGTAATAAAGGGCTCTTATCAGACTGAAGAAGAGAAGATATATACCTGAGCAAAGAAAAGAGAGGTATTTTAGACAAATATAGGTCTACATAAGGGGAAAAAAACTAAACCAAAAAAAAACCTCAGCGAAAAATACTGTCCCCTCCAGAAAATGGGAAATTTTCAACATCATGAGATTTTTGTCCTCTGCTTAGCCTGAAAAAGGCAAGAGACTAGATGTCTGAGTATTTTGTCAATTATTTGATTTAGTTGGTTGTAATTTACAACAGAAAAGACTGAGAAGCTTGAAGGAGCAGTTGGATCTCTGACAGTGCAGTTAGACATAAGAATGTCAGAGATTTTGGCTTGGAAATACGATGATGCTTGACCAGAAATTGACATTTTCATGTTTTCTGAGTCGAGATTGGCTGCAGTGACTCTTCATTGATTTCTGTGGTTTTTTCCTTATAATACTTGCTCCTGTTCTTGGGATTTGGCTTTGTTCTGGGGTTTTTTTTTGACCTGACTCAATTTCTTTTAGACACTTGTTCAGGAAATGCAAAGAAATCACTCTTGTTTTCAAACTCTATTCATCTTTTCACACCTTTTAGACTTCGAGGGATGCTTGCTGGTGCATACTTTTCAAATGTGATTAACCTGTAAAACAGTATTGGGAACAAAGTTTTGTGAATCAAATAACTTTTTTAAAAAAATTCTGCTCACATTTAATCATTTGATGAAAGTTCAAAATCAGCAACATTTTAACGTTTCAGTTTTCACATTTCATCCAATGATCTTTATAAATATTAATTTCTCAAACAGCTCAAAATTCATATGAAATATGCATTATGCTACCCAGATGCTGCTGGTTTTTTGCACTTATGTCATAAAAATCTAGTAAAGAGCATCCTCATGGAAACAGATGTGAGACAGATTAACAAGGCATTATGCAGTTTTTAGGAAGGAAAGAGATATCTAGAAAAGGAAAAGGTTTTGGTTCAAGTATCGATTGTAGTTTATACCTGTGGGAATACAAGATGGGAAGTAATTTCTAACACGTTTGTAGACATTACAGCAAAGGAACGGTCACTTCCTCACTGTAAACCTGGTATTGGCCACATCACCCATGAGAAATAGATGTACAAAGGTAAGTCCATATTAAAAAATCATTAATGTCAAGACAAAGATAAATTAAAACACAGTAGGTACAACGCTCTTCCTCGAGTCTTGCAGCACATCAATGATGAGAACAGGGCATTAGACAGCACAGGGCTTCTACAAAGGCATGCTTTTGATGTCCAGAATCTCAGAAAATGCAAAAAATAACCAGAGGTTTCCTCATTTTTTTGTCTTTGTCTCTGAATCTTCCCATGACAAGTGTGTCTACCAGGCTTTCAAAGCCAAGTTAATGTAAATCAGTATTTTGAAGAAAATCTAATAGCCAGAGGTGCCAATTATTTTATTAAAACTCTAAAATACTAGTTGCAGTAAGTACATGTTGTTAAAAGAGTGTAGAGCCTGGGAGGTATTTTTGTTTCCTTTCTGGTTGTTTTATAAACCTAGAAGTTGCGCAGCTGTCTAATTGTTCTGTTAATAACCATTTGACAACAGAAACAGGAAATGCCACCAGTACAATTGCATTTGTAAAATAACGTGGGTCATGTCATTTACATAATAAAGACCTTCAGGTGGGTTAGTAAAAGGTATACTGATGATTCTTAGATTCGTCTCCTGGAAAATCTGGACTCTAGTGCTTGATCTAACTATATGTGTGCACAAATAATTGATAAAGAAATACTAAATCTCATGTTTAAGTAACGTCAGACTGGGGAGTCTCAAAAGTAATTCACATTTGGAGCTACTACTACATCCTTAATTCAAACCAACAAGATGTGTGGGGCCTTTGCTGTAACTACAAAGTAGGCCTGAAAGGACACTATTACATTTATGTTGTCAAAATAAATCATTAACAGGAGATTTCTGATTAATAACCTTATTAGTTATAGAAATCTGAAGAAATATACAGATTCTAGACAATGAGTTCTAAAGATACAACCAAACACTGGACTTGTAACTATGAGCAGTACTATAAGGCAAAGGAATTATTTGCAGTGATAAATGTACTAATCTAGCCCAAAGTCATTTTGATTCCACCTAAGATAAGGATGGGATCTAGTTGACAGAATCCCACTGTAGGAAAAGAGTTCAGTCTCAGCAGCAACAAGAAAACTGGGTTTAGATTGTTTTTTCCCTTTTCCCAGCCAGCACTCTTCTAGGACACAGTGTTTTCTTTGATATTCTACCTATATGCTATCTGGCATTATTAAGAGGGACGAACTCTTATGAAACAGGAGTGAAAATTAACTCAGTTCCCGTGACTTCAAATGACCATCTGTTTCTTCAGTAAGCGAAGAAAAAATTGTGTAAGAATCCTCTGTTAGGCAGTGGTGGAGGGAGACTAACAAATATTTTTGCACGCAAATTCTTCACATTTTTTATAATTAAAAGAAATAAATAAAATAATAATTAAAGTGGATTAAACTGAAACTATTCTATTCCTATATCTGTACCTATTTTCAGCCTTCTCTTTTACATGAGCATACAGACAGGCACATCCTGTTGTTTCCATCAATAAAATTCTGCTTCCTCAAAGAGATGAGAGTTGTGTTTATTGGCTTGCTTCTTAATTATACTTTACTACCAAAATACTTCACTTTTAATAACTTACTCTTCTTTGTAATTAGATTATGTCTTGGGTTACACTAGAGTTTTCCTTTGAGATTTTATTTTTATTTAATTTCCCTGTATAATTAAAGACGTCTATGTTGTATGACATAATTTCAGTCTTTACTGAAGGTAGCTGGTACCTGGGATGCGGAAATGGTAAGAGATGGGAAAGTTTTGGCCACATTTTTGTGGTTTTAATATGCAATTGCAACACATTCATCTTATTAAATATTTATTCTCATATCAGAAATATATCCTTGTGTATTTATTTTATAAAATAATATTCTTATTGATGCTTTCTTACAAACAGAAAGACAGTAAATAAGAATTCATTTTTTGAGCAGCAAAGAAATAAAATCAGTAATTTGTCCTTGTAAATCCAACAGAGAACTGTATTTTCCACAAACATAGGACATTCAGAGCTTATACCTGGAAAATGAAAAAATATTTAAATAAATGTGCCAGATAAAACCAATACCAATTTGTTGTGCTCTTCTGTGTAAATGTAAGATAAATTAGTTCTGTATTGGTTAATTCAAAGAAATTTTCAGGCCACTTTCAACCAAATGAAAGGAACAGAATGTAGTGTTTGATTTTCTTAGGGGTCATTAGCAGCCTTCATCTAAAATTGTGATTTTAAATCTAAAGGTTTGATAAAGGTTGTAGTGTTGCTATTATTGTGATAATATTTTAAGATCCTTCATTTTAAATAGACAAGGCATTACTTGAATCCAGTATTTGCTTAATTGAATACTTTTGAATGAACAAATAAGGAAAAGGGGAAATACTTTTGAAAGGAAATTATTAGCTGAACTAGTCAGTATCAAAATGAGATGGCCTTAAATTTCTGGGGCTTTTGGTGTGTATCTGTTCTAGCATATTTATTTATTTATGTAAAAATGGCATCTGTTACCAGAAGTATTATGCTGATACAGTAATATGGCACATTATTTTTAGAGATTTGTGCAAAGTGAGATGGCTGGATTTTTTTTATGCCTCAGATAGGAAACTTTAACATCCCTGTTGCTGATTTTATATGTGTTCTCAATACAGACTAGAGATTTACATGTCACTAGAGTTGTTTCCTCGGTATTAAGGTTTGCTGCTGAGACACTACCAAAAAACATCAGCACAACCCAAATCAAAAACTTAAAAGAAAAAGGAGTTTTGTTGCCTCAAAGATTGCTATTTAAAACCCCAGAAAGCCAGGAGTATGTATTTTTCAACAGATTCAATTGGAAGTATTTTAGAGATATTACTGAGAATTGCTGCCATGAAATCTAGATATTAATTGCCAGGATTGAGAATCTTGTTTCGTATATTCATGGATTTCACAGTCATGCAAGACATGTCTAGGCCAAAATGAATGTTGGTTTTATTTGCATCACATGGTCAAATGTCTTCTGAGAGTATGAAACAAAATAAGATCAGGCATTTTCTTGTTGGACTAATAACATATTTAGTAAATCTACAAAACTTGCAAGTTTGCATTTGATTTCTGATACATCCAGAGATGTACACATACCATCATCACTAATCTTGAAAACCATAGGTCATTTCACCATTTTTTTACTCCCAGATACACAGCATTAATGCTGATAAGAGATGAGATGAAATGAAATTGATGCCAAGAAAGACCTATTTCTAGAAAGTCTCACTGAGGGGACTTATCTGTGCTGAGTAATAGTTTAACCATGACTGTTTACATGGAAAAAAAGAAAAAAAAAGAAATTCTAGTTTCATCTTTGAATATAGCTGAGTTCACTGTAGGGTTTGTTGTTGTTGTGTTTGGTTTTTTTTAATAGGATAGAAGACCACAGCTTTTCTTTATTCAAACATTATGTGTTGCATCATTTATGGCTCCTCTTCCACAATTACACAGAAGTATACGCAAAGAATAAATATGAAGGAAATGAGTAAAAGTGAAGGCGCTTTATTTATAGGTTTTGGACCATTTAGACACTAATAATTCTCATATCTGCAGACTGTTTTGCTAACGGCATATTTGATTTTTAGAACACATTCTTATTTTCTCTGCCTACCTTTTATCTGTAACTCCTTCTGTATAGCTTGAGATGTCTGTGACTAGTCATCTTAATCACTGCTATCCCAAATAAAATGTTGGGATTTTTAACGTTGTGAAGAAAAAGATGATTTAACTATGATAAAATAGCTAGGAGATACTGTTGCTTAATTAATTTTTTAAATGTTACATAGAAAGAAAAATTATGAAATAGAAAAATCCATAATATTTTAATTTCTGTGGTGTTATTGTCTCTATTTTAGACACATTAGATACCAATTTAATTTTATTCCCATATCCAAATTTGCATCAACAGTAACATCAACTATTTTTCCTGTAGGGAAATGTGTGGAAAACTTTAACCTCTTTCCAGTTTATTTTGCTAAATACAAAGTAGGCTCATGTGCTTGACTTGCAGCAGAGATGAGGGCTCAGGGTGACAAGGACAATCCTAGAGCCTCCATCTCAGGAAATGTGAGACTTGTAAGAAGTTGCTCACTGGAGGAAAAATGTCACCATTTGCTTGCTGTTGGCTTTTGCTCTTCCCTTGTTGCCTTCCATAGGCCTCTCCCAGAATTGGGATGCATCGTTGTCTGAGTCAGTAGGAATATCCATACTCGTGTACACAATATAAGCAACATTTGAATCCTTAATAGCAGTGTCTTAGGAAAATTTGTCTATAATGATAAGAAAGTGTTTAAATCAATGCACTGAAAATTTAAACTTAGCATGACAGGGGTGTAAAAATTTAGTATCTGATCTTTCTACTTTAATCACTGAGTCAAGGTAATCTCATTTCATTCTGTATGGTGAAGGTGTGTGTCTGGAACATTTACGGAGGTGGATCCTCAGGTTTTTGGTGAAGGGAAGAAGTGGGAGAAACTCCCACCTCAGCAGCAGCCTTGAACTACCTTATTATTCAGTTAGAAGTGATGTTACAATATGGAAGCCTGTAAAATACAGGTTGAGGGTCTCACTGGTAGGGCAGAAAAGTTATGTAATCTTTTAAATCAGCATCTTGTTAAAATTGATTTGTTTATCCATTACTGTTTGCATCAAATACAGCATCTGCTCCAAAATCTGTGCCACTGCTTTTCTTTTATCCATGTTTCACTGGCTGAGGAAGTCTGTGCCCCATGTATGAAAGTCATCTGGTTCCAATTTCTGTTTCTTCTCTGCAAAACATAGCTGATTTCTATTGATTAGATCTTGCAGAAGTCTTTTGGCTTCACACTTTTACAAAAAGCTTCTGTGAACCCCTCCCCAGAGCAGCGGGGTTGGACCAGAAGTCCTCCAGAGGTCCCATGTGACCTCAGCCATTCTGCGAGTCTGTAAAAGAACGAGAAAGAAAGTGTGCATGCAAGGATTTTTCTATTGTGCTAATGAATACTCAGTCACACATATGACCTCAATCTGCACTAAATGAGTAGTCTGTGTAATCCCAAAGACAAGTTCAAGTCTTTTGATCCGCAACGATATTGTTTGTTCCAGCCTAAAGCACTGAGGCTTAGGTGCAGCTTCCTAGAAAAAGTGTTTTTGTGCAACCCAGGATGGGTTACAGCACTTCTCTATTTTTATTAATAATCTAAACATATTAAACCCAGTGGGACTGATGAAAGAATGTTAATTAAAGTTTGCACCTTCTGCTACATAACACACATTTCCTGTACACAGTGATGACAGGGACATGAAGATCTGAAACTATGGACAAAGATTAATAATATTAATTTCTGAAGGAAGTAAGCACGTATTTCTGAGGATTAATGACCAGAAGGACTGTTTGTTAACAGAGAAAAGGTATTAATGATGATAGAAAATGATATAGGCACTAGAAATATAATACCAACCTTTTCTGATTAAAACCCCTAATATGATAGTCTACATACAGTGCTGGATGAGACTTTACACAATACTGAATACAGATGAAAATCTTAGTAAGAGCAGAAAGAATTATAATAATTCTTAATTCTATTTCTCTTCTTGAACATGTCCTTTCTTCTGCTTTTGTTCTGGATTTTTCTAAGCTCATATCCCTTCTCATCTTTCAGATGTATCCTTAAAGTTGCCTCATTGCTTCCAGAAAACTAGAAAAATATTTTCTCACCTCTTGTATTAGCTGTTTTTCTTTTTCTTTGTGTTTGTGGTAGACAGCTTCCCACTCAATTGTGCCTTTCTTTTCCTGCATTGATGTGCCCCCACTTTTTCTCATTATTTCTTCTATATTTCTGAAATATCTTCTTACAAGATATATGACCATTCTATTTCTCAACAGCTACTGTAACATTTTCCTTTTTTTTCAATCTGATTTCCAGTAGCTAAAAGCATTTTCTTTGTTTCTATATATAGCTCAAATAAGGTGTGGGGAAATAGCAAGTGCATAAAATAATGTTAATGCAAGTGTGATGCAGGCAACAGCAACAATAATAGGTGCCCGTTGCTCAGGTGTGTTGAACAGAATAAGATGCAAGGGCTGCTTTTCTAGCTATCAAGTTCATAATATAGCCTGGGGCTGCCATGGTTCTCACGGCAACTTCAGAGAGTGGTATGTTTTAAGAGATGCACTTTAATAATCTATCTATCTCAACTTCTAGTTTTAAATAAACTGTCCAGTTGTATTGCATCTACTCCTGAGAACTTCTGTCTGACTAATCGTATCTTTGAGTAAGAAGTTAGTCTGCATTTGAAAAGCTCAGGAAATCCAATGTTCACCATGTTTTCTTGGTAATTTTTTCAAGTAGATTTTATAGAACGTATTTTACTTACATCTGCCTATCAAAAGGAAGACTGAGACATGCTTGTATCCTAGTGAAATAGCTGATCCCCAGAAAAGTAATACTAGAGTTCTTTTCTCTTCAGCAGATATGCTGTATTTTCCACACTGCGATTTTCAGTTCAAACTGTTACCTGTTTGTGTTCTCTGCACTAGTGTACTTCCACGGAATGCAGAGATATGCAAATGTACACCAATGCCACATACCCGTGGCTATGAGGTAACCTGCTCAAGCCAGTCTATCCTCTCCACAGACCTGACTAATCTGGGCATGTGCCCAGTAATGCATCGCACTGTTGCCCACTATATTGTGATGCAATGCATCCTTATCTACTAAAAATATTTTAAATTCTGGCTGCAAAGGCATTTATACACTCATCAGCAAATTATTTGTAAATATTTGTTGTTGTTGTTAAATGAAAATATAGGAGTGAGAGGATTGAAAGATCGAAATTTTGAAGTCTCTGACTGTAAGCAGTGTTTCCGCTCCTCAGAAAATTTTGTGATAATACACCATACAGTCCCTCATTGTCATTGTTATTTTATGTATGTGGAGACCCCATCAGAATATAGCTTTACCAGACTGATCCCAGTGAAGACGCAGAGGGAGGTAACATGATTTCACTTCTCACACAAAATCATGTAATATCCCTGTCCATTGCAGGGGGATTGAATCAGATGACATTTAAAGGTCCCTTCCAACTCAAACTATTCTACATATCTATGATTCTGTGATCTGTAACATACACAAATCTTGCATGGTTTACCTAGCCAATCCAGCTGCAGCCAGCTGCACAAGTTAACACAGGCAGCACATGTTCTCCCATGACCTGTTAGGGTGCTGTCTCGCTCTACAATCCTAGAGCCTGTTCTGACAAGCAATGGGGTGATGTTGCCTACTGAGGTTTGTTCCATCTGGAGATGCCTCTACACTATTACTCATTTATAATCTTTTCCCTGACATATCACATGCTCTGTTTACTTACATTATGCAAATTAACATTTTCTCATCTTTTGCAGTAACTATACCTTAAAACTATTGAAGCGATGCCTTAATGCTCAGGAGTACTTGAAACATTAATTCAGCATTAGATGTTGCTAGTTTTTTTCATACTAATATTTGAGTGAAGTGAAAAATCTGATTAATGAAAAGAAGAAAGACTCTAGGCTAATATGTCCTATCTGAGGTCATGCAGAGAGACAGTAGTAGTTTCCTTCCTCTACTCACCCCCATGTACTGTTTTTCAGAGAAAAAGGGAACTGGTTTGTGTTTCAGTCAACCAGTTTGTAAGTCTAGAATTCTGCCAAAAGGACAACCATCACCTTAGAACAGATTAAATTGCCTGCCTTGGCAATAATTCAGTTTTGGATATTTCTCTTTACTTATAGAAGCACTTCTATAATTTTGTCCTACAATTGTACACCTAACTTTTATCCATCTGACCCCTTGAATCTTTTCCAAAACTCTCACTGGGGAGTTGCAGAAAACCAGTATACTCAACTGAGTATATATCTATAAGTAGTTTGACCACAGACATACAGAGACAAAGGTACTGTTTTAAAACCTGTCTCTTCAGAGCGCAGATGTCCTCATTAGGCAGTCTAATGCTATTATCCCCCCATGGGGTCCACACCTAGAATCTTCTGTTGTGAAATATATTTCAAACCAGAAAGAGGGAATTCCTTTTTTTTGTTGAATAGCTGTCCTGCTACTCTATTCCTTTCCCAAGAAAGTGCATCAGACAACCGTCTTTGCATAGTCTCCTGTTGAAAATGATTCTTTTTAATAGAGGAAAGGAATCAAGATCAGGGCCAAAGTGAACGAACATCATCAGACGCCTACAGAGATAAAAGGCAAAAGTGAAACAGTTTTGAAGATCTAAATTTTAGCTCAGATGCCTATATTTCATCTGTGTCACATATATTACTTTTTTATCTCTAAATCAGGGATAATAGTACTGCTAACCTTGCAGAGGAACTATGTGATAACAACAGTAAGTAATATGAAATACTGAAATGTAATGAAAAGCCATAAATGTATCTAAGGTATTTAGGTGAAAGGCTGGAGTTCCGATTTTTCATTCTATTACTAGGAATATTTCATATTTCTATGGAATTTTAGGCTTATCAAATTATTCAGGCCTTCAGTATTTCTGTTTTAAAAATGAAATAATTGTCATCTACTCAGAGCAGTAGTGATTTTTTTATGTTTTGAAAATTGCATTAATATCCTTAAATGGAAAATAACACTAGTAAACACAGGACTTGTTTAACTATCTCTTCAAAGTAAATATGCATATGCTCAGTGTTCCAAAATAATCAGACTACTGGATGAATGTGCGTTGAACACCCAGTGCTACAGATGACAGGATGGACCAAAGTACCTTTCATGGAAATACAGTTTCCTGCAGTTCCAGAGACATTTAAACCTAAAAATGCAAGTCTGGAGTATTGTTAGGGTGACATTTTGATCCAAATAAGGATTTGATTTAAGTCCTCTCATTTCACTTCCTAGATTGCAACCCTAGTCAATTCCCTGGCCTTACTGCCAGTTTTTATAGGTTTATCATTTTGAAAAAAAAATTGCAGAACACCAGGGAAAATGACAAGAAAAATATAAGTCCTCATATTCCACAACATTTACAAAAAAGAAGAAAAATCTAGTCATAAAGAAGTCCACAAAACACTGTGGGTGGGAGTTAAATATAAAAAGAATAATCCCACAGCATTTTAAATATTTTATAAAGAAATATAATTTGTATTCTGGTACATAAAGCTATGTCATCAAAGCAAAACTACATACCACATGAATGTTTATTAAAAAAATCATATCAGAAAACAGTGTGATTATTCATAACAGTATGCAATATAACTAGTTATCTCATCATCTAGGAAAAGCTTCCACATTTTTACCAACAGATAAATCTTCTTTCTTAGAATGAGAGAATAAAAAGCTCTCATATTATCTTCATCATCATAATAAAGTCCTTAAATAACCTTAATTTTGCCGGGGAAAAAAAAAAAGTTTGAATGCATGATAAGCACAGCTCAGGATGACATAATCTTTCTGCAAAATATTCCACTCTTATCAGGACCTGGATCATAATAAACTGATGTGGACAAGTAATTTCCTGACACTTCTGTGGATTACGAGTGTGCTGGGGACAGGTAGTTAAACGGTACCCCTCCGTCAAAGAGTTTGAAGGGCTTGTCTGTTTGCTTGGTTTTGTCATTACTACTTGGGATCAGGTTGTGGATCTGGATGAAGTTGGCTTCTAGCTCTCAGGAGAAGGGGCAACAAATGAACCTTTTGGTTAGTGCAAGCTGTTATTAAGTGCCGCTAATGAAAACTCTGTGCCTCACTTTACCAAGGCTGCTTTGACATCTGTGGTGATGAAGATCTGGGTCTTGGCATTTAAATCCTTCTGACTATCATTGTCTCAGGGTTTATGACTCAAGTTTTTGTAAATAAATTTATATTTGAATTGTAAATAGTCTTTTACTGTAATTACTTCCATGTCTGCATAACATCCAGCATGACTAGTGCCCAATTTTCAGCAAGATGTGGGAGTTAACAAAATGTAAATAATAAATGCATATCAGAAAGATCATAGTGCTAAGTTCAAACCAAAAAAAGGGCTCCTCTTTCCTATGAATATTTTTCCATTTCCTGTTTGTTCAGAGAAGATACTAAGCTTATATTTTAGTCTGTTTGAAGGATTCAAACTGATTTAGAAGAGATTTGCTTTAAAGCAAGCAGACAGTGTCTATATTACGAGTTCTGTATTTTTTTCCAGCTCCTTTTCTGCACGGCACATACTCATCAATCATATTGGGAAGCTGACTTATATTCTCCACACTTTACCACTAACTGCATTACAGAGCTGAAAATCTTACTCAAAGTTTAAAATGTGATAAAAGTAATCAAATTGTTCTAGTCAGATTCTAACTGTGGTGAATAGATGACACTAATTACCTTTTCTTATTATGCTACAAATGTAGTTTAGTCCATCTTTATTCATGAAGTAGTATCATATAGCCCACCGAGGGAACTGCAGCAGTATGTAATATTGTCATATTTGTTTTCTCCTCCTTATTTTTCCTCTTCATCAGTATTCTCGAGGTGTGGTTTTAGATTGAAATGTATTGCTATGTGGGACTTTCTCATGTCTTAGTGTAATTACTGCACCCTGCAGATTTCTGAATTTGAACTTATAGAAAAGAACTCAAAGAACTCCAACACTAAAAACGAGTGGCAGACTTACTGGGGGCAATTAATTGTCTTTTTTTTCCTTTAAGTACCATTTTTAGAAAAGTGGAAGTGTACACAAGTAACATACATAATGTGGAGGCAATCATTCTGAATTTTGGCTTAGAATGTTGCAGTCATAGTGAAATGATACTAACCTTAAAAAAGGCTAAGTTTGCTTTATGTAGGAGTTATCAAGCTAGTAACAACAAAATCTACTGGTTCACAGATGAAAGTATACCTTTGGCTCAGATGCCATTCCGTGAAGAAATTCTGTCAACAGACTGTTTTTTGTGCAGCCTACAGCTGAAATGTTTGGTTTGGGGGCTGTTTTTGGATTACTAAACAGACAAGGATAAAGCATTCTAGCTGTTGCCTTCCTTTTTTGGTTTGGAGAACCTTGCTTTCCTAGGAAAAATCTTTCAGATGAAAACGTCTCAGAAAATTCTGCAGCTTAAATATTTGTTAAAGAAAGCTGACAAATGATGAGGCTTCTGTGCAATTCCAGTACCACCTTTGTTTCCAGGCATGCATTTTATCTCATCTTTATGCAGTATCCAAAGACATCAAGAGCTTATATTTTGAATGTACTACTGCAACAGGTTTTCTACATTTAGGGACAAAATGGGTGAGGATGACAGAAAGGATTATACCACGTATCCTCTCTGCAGAAAAGTGGACAGAATTCCTGCTTATGGCCCCTGAGAGTATTGCCCTTACTGTTAGGATTACCTCTCAGGTAAAAAGGTTAGGAAACAAAACCTAAGCATGTTACCCTATAATTTCACTGGCACTGGGGCACAATGGATAGTGACTCCAAGAATATGCACTATGCCATTTCTCCCATGCTCATATGGAAAGCAGACAGCTGTAGTTGGGAAAGTCATAAAACTTTCAAGATCGGACAGTTGGATTTATTCAGAGATGGATTTTCTGATAATGCACGACTACTGGAAAGAGGATAATAAAGCCCAGTGCTCTTCCTTTCTATCTTGAAAAATAAAAACTATTAATTTCCAGTATTTTAGGCACAAATCCAGAAATTGCTACATTAGAGGCTTCCAGCTAGCTATCATTAGCCATTTCAAGGTGACTGCTCATCTTTTTTTACCTGACTGTCATTTATCCTTTCTCTGCCTAATGAACAAGGGAAAAAAGAAAAAAATTCAGCTTTTAGAAGAAATCTGTCCTTTATATCCAAGCAATTGATCGAGAAAACAAATTAGCATTTTAAAAGAATCAACTTTAACATTCAAAAAGAAAAGCAAATCTTTGACCAATGCTATATGATTTATGCCAACTTTTGAGTGATCTTCTTGAAGATGCTTTTTTTGTGTTTGTAAATTTTGTAAGGAAATGGCACTCAAGGAAGAAAATATACGTGAGTCAGTTCCTATCTGAATAGCAACTACCTGCTTGTTATATTTGGGCCTTGGGTCCAGTTAGTACTACAGCAGGGACAAGGCACAGATGTTACAAATTTCTCTGGAAATACCTCTTAAGACTTGGTTGCTTACATATGAAAATGTCCAACCATTAGCAGACTTTGCTGTAGTACTGGCATATTTTTAAAATCTTGGAGCCTGGTGATAATGTCAAAAAGAGAAATAAAGTTTGCTAGCAGGTTGGAGAAGATGTGGATGTGAATTATTGGGCAAAACTGTGATGGAAAACACTTTCATTAAATCTGAGGTTTCAGTTTCCTCAGGCTGACGTAGCTGGACTGGAAAGTACTTTCTCATTCACCCAAAGGATTCTGAGTGTTGGATCTTGAGCCATCTTTGCTAATAATTTCTTCTTGAAAATAAAGAATATTTTACACAAAAACATCTTAAATTTCTTTGCACACTCAATGATATTTGAAAAGTCATGGCAGTCAGGGGAAGTTCCCATTGACTGGAAAAAGGGAAACATTGTGCCCCTTTTCAAAAAGGGTAGAAAGGAAGACCCTGGGAACTACCGACCTGTCAGCCTCACCTCTGTGCCTGGGAAGATCATGGAACAGATCCTCCTAGAAGATAT
>Ga0065711_1006120_pt1 | contig 18263 bp, 14 predicted proteins | sample Hoacrofraction12_FD_59098 | JGI IMG/M metagenome (GOLD analysis project Ga0065711, IMG submission 59098) | Hoatzin crop microbial communities from Cojedes, Venezuela - Epithelial fraction 12 v2 (version 2) | ecosystem: Host-associated > Birds > Digestive system > Esophagus > Crop | place... | reverse complement strand
GCCTGCTGTAGGTGACCCTGCTTCGGCAGGGGGGTTGGACTAGATGACCCACAGAGGTCCCTTCCAACCCCTACCATTCTGTGATTCTGTGATTCTTTTGTGGTTTAACCTGGCTGGACACTTGGTGGCCACAAAAGCTCGTCTATCACTCCCCCTGCACAACTGTACAGGGGAGAAAAAATACAATGAAAGGCTCATCGATCGAGATGAGGACGGGGAAAGCTCACTTAGCAGTTGCCATCACAGGCAAAACAGACTCAACTTGGGAAAAATAATTTAATTTATCACCAATCAAATCAGACTAGGATAGTGAGAAATAAAACCAAATCTTAAAAACATCTTCCTATCACACCTCCCTTCTTCCCGGGCTTAATTTTACTCTGTTATTCTCTACCTCCTCCTCCCATGCAATCGGGGTTATCACATGTTGTCTCTGCCACTCGTTCCTCCCCACACTCTTTCCCTGCTCCAACATGGGGGTCCCACCCATGTGAGACAGTCCTCCACAAACTTCTCCAATGTGAGTTCTTCCCACACCCTGCAGCTCTTCATGAACTGCTCCAGTGTGGGTCCTTTCCATGGGGTGCAGTCCTTCAAGAACAGACTGCTCCAGTGTGTCTCACAAGTCCTGCCAGCAGACCTGCTCTGACATGGGCTCCTCTCTCCATGGGGCCACTGGTCCTGGCAGGAGCCTGCTCCAGCGTGGATTTCCCATGGAGTCACAGCCTCCTTTGGGTGCATCTACTTGCTCCTGCTCCATGGGCTGCAAGTGGATGTCTGCTGCACCATGGATCTCCATGGGCTGCATGGGGACCTCCTGCCTCACCATGGTCTTCACCACAAGCTGCAGGGGTATCTCTGCTCTGATGCCTGGAGCACCTCCTTCCCTTCCTTCATCGACCCTGGTGTCTGTAGAGTTGTTTCTCTCACATATTCTCACTCCTCTCTCCTGCTGCAAATGTTGTTGTGCAGGGTTTTTTCTTTCTTAAATATGTTATCACAGAGGCACTACCACCATCGCTGATTGGCTCAGCCTTGGCCAGTGGCGGGTCCATCTTGGACCTGGCTGGCATTGGCTCTATCCAACACAAGGGAAGCTTGTAGAAGCTTCTCACAGAAGCCACTCCTGTGGGCCTCCCCTTGTAACCAAAATCTTGCCATGCAAACCCAGTACACCCGAATTTTAGTATATTAGGTGATACAGTATTAGATACTATATCTATAGCGAAGATCAGTCATTATGTGAAATTAATGTAATGAAATTAACACAGATTTCCTTTGTGGGATTGATCTACCTAATTTAGGGACAAGACTCAGTTGCATAGTCATCTAGGGTCATCTTTACCCTGAGAGATTACTCCAGCTTCATCTGAGAAAAGGTACAGTGATACCTGTCAGCCCTATGAAAACATTTTGAGACAGAGACATACAAAATACTAGAACACAACATTAATAATGCAACTAAATCTTGCACTAGGTGGTAGTAAATTTATCTGTCATCATTGTAACTAGAAGTCTAAATTTTCATTCGGTCAGTGGAGATATGATCAATAATTAATGAAATTCAAAAAATGATTCGTCTGAAAAAATGTGGTAACTAATACAGTTGCTTGCAAGTACGAACTACATGTAATTTGAGATGCAGTAGATCATCCAGATGCACTCCACAAGGCTACAGGCATCCTCTAGGTTGTGTATCAAATCTTTCAATTTCATATGGAAGGCCCAGGTATTATCAGGAATACCAAATAGTACCAGTCTGGGAAACTGCAGTGAGTCCAAGGTAGACGTCTACTTTTTGATGAGACAAATGACTCCATAGACTCCACTGATGGCACTGACCAGGCTTCAGCTGACTATAACAGGCACTGAGACTACTACATGACTACCTCTACTGTAGATACCTAGATTGGGATTCAAGAAACTAGTGCAGCTTTGGATGATCTTGGGTAATTTATTGGCCTACAGCTGTCAAGTTAAGAAGATACGTGTCTTCTAAAGGTCTCGTATTATGTAGCAGCCTCACACAGATGTCTCTCATAAAATTGAGTGCCTTGGGCTCCAGGCATTTAATTTTAAGTATTTAACTACTCTACTAAAATTAAATGTGATGAATTCTTACTGTCTTAGTCTGAACTCCTGATTCTAGGTTGACTTTGTAGCTGTTGAAGAGAAATAATTATTTCCAGGACATATTCCATCTCATCCTTAAGTAGTTATATATTGTAGACAAGACAGAACAGATGAATCACATTTTGGTGGTGCTTCTCCCTATCTACTTGAGGGCAAAGTGAATCTCAATGATTTTCTGAGATTTAGATATCTACATTGTGGATGCCTAAAGTTAGATGAACTGAATCCAAAGTCAGGTGTCCTGAATATTCAGCATAATATTAAAATTACCCTCTTGGTGCATAATGCAAATTGCTCCAACATTTCCTTCCAACATCATTACTGATAAAAAATAATGATATAATATAATGTAATCATAATATAATAATACTGATAATATTTTTTTAACAATAGAAATTAAAAAATAAAATGCAAGCGCTCAAGAATTTGTCCTCCAGGGATTCTTCATTGTTCTCAAAGAGCTGCAAGTCCTACTTGTCATCACATTCATCACTGTATACGTATTGACACTAGCAGAGAATATGGTCACTGTTACAATGATCTGTATTAGCTACTGGCTCCATACCCCTATATACTGCGTCTTCAGCAATCCCTCCTTTCTGGAGATGTGGTATATGACAGTTATTGTGCCTAAAATGCTTAGTGGCTTACTGACAGGATGCAAGATCAGCTCATTTGCAGGGTGCATGGCCCAGATCTACTTTTTCAATGCACTGGCCTGCACTGAGTGTCTGCTTCCAGCTGTCATGTCTTATGACTGCTTTCTGGCTATTTGCAGCCCCTTGCTCTGTCCAACCATCATGACCCACAAGCTATCTTAGTTGCTGGTTCTTGGATGGGAGGTTTTACCAGTTTCATACTCATTGATGAAGGTACTCTTCATTTCACGCTTGAATTTCTGTGACTCAATCACCAACCATTTCTTCTGTGATATATCATCCCTGCTCAACCTTGCCCACAAAGATACGTCAATGGTAGAGACAGTAGTTTTCATTCTGGCATTGATTATAGTTCTCATACCATTGCTTGTGGTGATGGCCTCTTACTTCTGCATAGCAGCTACTATAATGCGGATTCCCACAGCTCAGGGCAGGTGGAAATGTGTTTCAACCTGTGTTTCTCACATGGTAGTTGTTATATTTTACGCTACTGCTCTGTTTACCTATGCCCAGCCTAAGGCCATGGGTGTCTCTGATTCCAACAAGATGGTGTCAGTTCTATATGTAGTTGTAGTACCTTTCTGCAACACTGTCATTTACTCCCTGAGGAACCAAGATGTCAAAGAAGTACTAAGAAAAATAATAAATGGCAGAAATGTACTCAACAAGAGGAGTTCTGTGTCCTTAAGAGAAAGCACAACATAAATCAAATATTGATGGCACTCACAGGTGCCTTCATAACAGGCTTTCAGGTTACCTTAGTATTGGATGGCTAGCAGATAAAGATATTTTAGATAACCTACAGCATCTGAAATGGCAGAAAATATTACTGGTTAGCTAGCTGAATTGCTCCCCTGAGTATTATCTCCTGAGATAAAATGAGTTAGTGAGTGAAAATACTCCTATCACATAAATTCTCCTTATTTCCTCTACAAGACACACTGTTTTAGCTGTTTTACACAGTCATTGCCTGGAGCTGTTTATGTCTGTTCATTGCTTCTACCGGGATGCTAGGATGATTACACTCCTAATTCCTTCCCCAGTTATGAGATTACATGAAGTGGAATAACTTGGAGCCACCCTCTTCTGTGCTAGAAGAGTGAGATTTATCTTTGCTATATTTATGCATCCAGAACTGAAATGTGTATAGCTAATACATGGGGATAGACTGTCTCTGAAGTCACTGACAGCAAATGGGAACCTCCAGGGCTACAGATCTGAGAGTAATGCCAGACGGAGCATACTGTGGAAGTGTTAGTTTCTCTCCATTGAATGCTGAAGGAAAATAAATCACAAACCAGCTTAAAACCTTTTTTTTAAGAAGACTAGTTTATTTTCACTTTAATCTTTTTTGTTGATAAATTCTGTTGTTTGATAAATTCTGCTTGTTTGAATTACTCTTTCCAATGAATAAAATGGTAATTTTTCCTCTGTGTCTCAAACTTCAATTAAGTTCACAAGATAAGTAGTTAATACCAAACAGTTGAGCAGAGTATGAAGCAGTTCCAACCAACTTGTCCTACAAAATGCATACTGTAAATTCAATACACATCTACATTTATTTTTCCAACTTCTTAAAAAAACATGAGAATATAGTCAAATATTAAGAATGTAGATTTTTTTCTGAATTTTGAAAATCATACAATAGCATGAATATCTGTATATAGAAAATATTGGCAGACCCAATATCCTGGTCACTTGTACTCAGATAAAGTAACAACAAAAACAACAACAAAGGATGTGAGTCATCAGAATATTTTTAAATGGAGGAACAGTTCCTCACAGGCAGAGTTGTGCAAGTCTAAGTCACTCATGGGGGCTGTCTCTGGAGTGGCTGTGGGAGAAGAACATGCTCCTGTGAAATGATACATTTTATTCTAACAGAAGTATGTAAGGATGACTCTACATTATCAATAACCAAGTTGTGATTCCCAACTGTGACCCCAAGTCACTGCATGTATGTTTATTCATATCTGGACAATCTTTTGGAATGATCTAAACATTTCCACATCTAGGGATAATATATTTAAAAGCTATTTCCTTTTAGGCAATATGAATGAAAATGTGCTGGTTTGGTTACCACTATACTGGAATGAATTCCAGCCCTATTACAGGAGATTTGAGACCCTCAAACGTCCCTACATGCAATGTGTACTACTCATCTCATGCTATAACAAATAATATACTGGTTGGATGAAACACAATTCTGTAATTATTTCAGACAACTTGAGGTGGGTGAAAAGAAAAATAATACTAAGGAAGGACTTTTTCTGAGATTTTCAGGGCATCAGAGAGGTTTAAGAGGAGATCTAGACAAAGCATTTCCAAAGAAGGGCAATGAGATGGTAAAGGGGCTAGAACACACATCTTACGAGGGCCAACTGAGGCAACAGTAGTTGTTCAGTCTGGAGAAAAGGAGGCTGAGGGGAGACCTTATTGCTCTTTATAACTACCTGAAAGGAGGTTGCAGTGAGGTGGGTGTCGGTCTCTTCTCCCAAGTAACAGCCAATAGGACAAGGGGAGATGGCCTCAAGTTGCACCAGGGGAGGTTTAGGCTGGATATTAGGAAAAGTTTCTGTACTGAAAGTGTTGTCAAGCTTTGAAACGGGCTTCTCAGAGAAGTGGTTGAGACATCATCCCTGGAGGTATTTTAAAGACCTACAGAAGCGAAGCTTAGGGACATGGTTTAGTTGTGGAACTGACAGTGTTAGGTTAACGGTTGGACTCGATGATCTTGACAGTCTCGTCCAGCCTAAATGATTCTATGACTCTATACTTGTCCTGGACATTTCATTCCAAGGGGGATTAGTCTCAAGCAAAATGAATGCAAATGCCTCTTCACCCTTTGGCTTGTTTTTCAGGAATCAATACCTTTAGCAGTGCAGAATCATAGAATAATAGTTTGGAAAAGACCTCTAAGATGATCGAGTCCAACCACCCACCCAACATCACCATTCCTACTAATACCACCATTCCTAGTAGTACCTAATCAAGAGCAGAATGAATGACCTATGAAGATATTAATATCTCAATGCTGACACATAAGATCAGTGACTAAACTTTTATCTAGGCAGCTCAGCTAAGCTTCTGAAGTTAGGACAATCTGTAGTCAGCGTTGGAATTAATCTCATCCAGCACTAAAAGTACCTAACAGCTATCTCCATTTCAGCTAGTTGTACAAAATTGTTTTGTAGTGGGTCCTTCCTTTCCAGAGCATAATTCAAGTGATTTGTATCTTAATGGTTTTCTTTTAGGATAAGATAAATCCCACCCAATGCTTACTTCTCTCCACTGTTTTAGTTGAGAGAACTAGCTTGTGCAGGTACAAGCTGACAGATCCTTAAATGCGTAGTAACGAATATTTTCCTTGTCATACCTGCAGTGTCAGGAAAGACAAATCCTACCAATGGAGTGTGAAGCCCCAAATCCCTTTTTACCTGATGAGGGAGACAGATTATTTTTATACGCCTCATGTTGATTATAAAAGAAGCCTTTCAGAAGTATCTGTTTTATAAGCAGTTGTACAACTTGTTCAGCCATTTCATCAAGCTTTAGTCACAAAACTTTGAAAAAATAATTCATCAAAACCAGGAATGCTGCTTGCTTAATCTATTTTTGGCTACAGAAAGATTACTAGACTTTCTGTTTTCAGGGTTGAGGTTTTTTTTTTTTTTAATCATAATGATAAACACTATTCCTAGGGTAGGGAAGAGAGAAGTAGCAATTTGTTTCTTTGATTGGTCCCTTTGGAAGAACAGACCACAAGCACAGATGAATTCTTCAGTATTAGAAGAAATACTAAACAGATGTCACAGCACAGTCTCTCTGAACTTCAAACAGTCCCTTCAACGTTGGTACAAGGACTCAAATTTGTAAGTGAAATAGAAGAATTTACTAATGTAGCATTTCTTATAAGTATTAATAACACTTTCTTTGAGTCTGCTGAGAAGTATATTGGCTAATGAAGTTAGTAAAAAGAAACTACGACAGAAAAGACGGGGTTTGAGCTAAATCTTTTTCTTCTTGGTGAGAAGCCACACAGTAAATCTTGTTTCTCACAGAACATCTGTGAATTTTCGTGCAAAGAAAAAAGAGTGAAGCCGTATCTTTTAACTGAACATACTTTTTGACAGTTTCCCTTCCCTTCCCTCCCCTTCCCTTCCCCTCTGAAATATAATGAATCATTCAAACAGCTTTGAGAAAAAGGACCTGCATTACGAAAGACACTATTGCAGGCCTCTATAGTTAGGCATTCAAGAACTAAGTGTATTTTTAATATTAATATGGTAGACTACAAAAAGAAAGAGTTTTGAAATATTTTTCAAGAAATTATTCATGGTATTAATTGTATGATTTTATTTCATTAACAAAAAATTTGTGCTTCAAAGCCTTTACAAATTAAACATCAAAGTTTGGGAAATCCCACCCTGGCTTTCCTATAGTTAATAGAGAAAAACACGAAAGAACCTCAAGGTTGTTTATCCAGATACATAACATGTCATCTGAATTTCACTTTGCCGATGTCTCTTTTTCCTCATTGATTAGACACCAGTGATGTGATTCAGCTGTCAGATTAAGGTTTCTTATTTTTTGTGTCTACACATAGAAGGGTGAGATAGGAGTTAAGATTCAATTGCCTAAGAGTAGGTGTCTAGTATCCCTTGAGATATCCTACAGGATATCCTCCAAATATTGTTTCAGAAGGCCATGTTCCAACTGATGAGGCATATATTGGATAGCCTAGTCTATCTAAAATGACAGTAAATAGCTATATTTAGACAACTGAATCAGTCTGTAAGTCGCTGAACTTCTACTGTTAGTGAACAAGATTATATTGGTATTCACAAGAAAGTCAGGATACCAATTTAATGTAACAAATGGACTTGAACAATTTGTCGACTTTTGAGATGCCCAGAAATATCTTGCCCAGCCTCCAGCTGTCATTTCAGAAGGGTGGAGGTTCATATAGATCCTGTGTTATGTTTATCTGAAATTAATTTATAATTCCAGGGCCACATGGTATCTCAACTGGTAGTAGGAAACCATTTATGGGCAAGTGAGTCAATCCTTCAACACATGATGCAATTGCCTGAAACAAGACTTAGCTCTTAGCTATCCCACCTGACCTCCAGCTGCTATTCCAGAAGTGCACAGGGCTACTGCAAATCTTGTGTCATGTCCTTCATACCCATTTGGAAAGCTCAGATATCCTGGAGTTTCTTAAGTGGTACTACATATCTATGTGTATCCAACTGAATCTTGCCCTTATCATAGGAAAGAGGACTCCAACATTCATTAGTTATTCAGGCTTGAACCCTGCTTACACAAGAACTGGAATGTCTTACAGAAATGGGAACAAGCTGGCAAATTTATCAAAATTCTCTGAAAACGTGAGACAATGTAGGGATTTTTCAAATTTGGTTTTGGATTAGACCACATATTCTGGGCTCATGGGCTATAGGACAGAAAAGCTTTATCTATTGTGAATTATTTTCTAGCAACTCTGTTCACAAATTCACAAATAAATTTATCGTACAATTTAGAAAGTTTCTGGACATAATAACAGATAATTCTGTCTAGGTCAAGGAGAAGTTAGACATTATGCCAGTGGGAGAATGCAGAATTATTGTTATTTTGTTCTAAATACCATGTCTTTGAATACTTTCATAATTAGTAAAACTGGCATTTGCAGCAGTAGCAAGACTAATATTAATTTGACTGCAGTGTGAAAGAAATGTAAAACAACTGTAAAATGAGACAGAAAAAAAGGTATTCTAATGTATTATAATCTCTAATAACAAGAATGTTTTTGTCTTTACAGAGGTAGACAGGAGACATGGAGGTGAGCAATCACAGCACGGTCAAAGAATTCATTCTCCTTGGATTTTCCATTGCTCCTCACTTGCAGATTCTCTTCTTTGCAATCTTTCTCATTGCATATCTCTTAGTTTTAGCAGAAAATATTATCATCATTGTGACTGTCTGGACAAACTGTAACCTCCACTCCCCCATGTATTTCTTTCTGAGTAATTTGTCCTTTCTGGAGATCTGGTATGTGACAGTCACACTCCCCAAGACAATGCTGAGCTTTGTGTCAGTGACAAAGCAAATCTCCTTCATGGGATGCATGACACAGCTGTACTTCTTCCTCAGCCTGGGCAACACCGAATGCCTCCTCCTGGCTGTCATGGCATATGATCGCTATGTTGCCATTTGCAAGCCTTTCCATTACTCTACTATCATGAGACACACTGTCTGTTTCTACCTTACTATGGGATGTTGGTTGACTGGTTTCTTAATTTCTGGATGTAAAGTATTTTTTATCTCTCAGCTAACATACTGTGGACCTAATATAATCAACCATTTCTTCTGTGATGTTTCTCCTCTCTTGAACTTATCCTGCACAAATATGGAAAGAGCTGTACTTATGGATTTTGTGGCTGCCATATTTATCCTCCTGATGCCTCTTTCTGTAGTAATCCTATCTTATATCTACATTATCTTCACTGTCTTTCACATTTCATCTGCACACGGTTGCCAAAAAGCCTTCTCCACCTGTGCCTCCCACCTTATAGTGGTCATTGTCTTCTATGCAACAAGCATTTTCATCTATTTGAGGCCTAAAACACTTCCAGTTCATGACACAAACAAAATCATGTCTGCTCTCTATGCTGTTGTTGTTCCTCTCTTCAATCCCATCATTTACTGCTTGAGGAACCAAGAAATCAAGGATAGTCTCCAAAAGATCTTGTTCAGAAAACGAGTTTCCATGCAGAAATATTAGCAGGTTTAATAACAGAAAAGAAGAGATTATACAGGCAAGAAAACTATATAGAAATAATCAGATTTTATGATTAATTCACTTCATTAAAAGCTCTGGTTTATGCTTCATAAGCTGAAGCAAGTTGGTCCAAATATAATTTTCTTGAAATTCGGGAATTACAGGGAACTGAGTCATAAGAATGGAACAGTCTTATGCATGATCTTTTGTCATTCTGAGTCTCACCAGTAGCTTATTTTAATGAAAGACAACATTAAATGCTTTAAGGGCAAGGGAGATGTGCTTACCTTTGCTTTATCCGTCAGATCTCCTATATAATCAATAGATAAAATTTTATACAGACAGACAAAGTTAGGCAAGATTATCTGAATTTTTCTCTAGAGGACTTTCCATTCCTTCACTGAATACATGAGGAAATCACTCCCATTTTGTCTAGCCTAGGGTGAGAGCTATCCTAACTTTAGGAACAGAGTTATCTACAAAAAGACAGCAGGAGCAAGGGCAGATAGCTCTAAATTATGTGAATATGCTGTCAAAATGATAGTCCAACCTGAAACAATTACCTCTGGGAAAAGAGATCTCAGCTCATATTTGAGATTCAAAGGGAAGATGCAATACTTCAGGTCTCAGGGAATTCCTGTTGTCTCTTGCTGAAGCTGGAACATTATATTTGTGCCCCTGTCAGAGGTATACGCTGGTTGAGGATCATTGTCAACAAACTAAGGAGCTATGGCAGGAGGTCAGCAGATGATATCAGAGATGATGATAAAATAGATTGACAGGATCTTTTGAGACCCTGCAGATACGAGAGCATGAATCCCAAACTGTACAGAAGGAATGAGAGCCGTAGTGAGTCCATATCAAGTTGGGTAATGGAAGCCTGGGTAATGGAAGCACCGTGACAGTAAACGCTGGAAGACTGTGACTTCTGGCATGAGGAGGAAGGCTATTCTTCTCTCTGCAGATCTACAGCTACAGAATGGTTTCAATGCTCTTGAAGTAGATAGGTGACTGAATGATCTATCCAAAGAGGAATAAGTGCCATCTGAGCCTGCACAGCAGAACCTGAAGGATGTGTCAAGTCACAGGCTGAGAGAGTTGGGCTTGTCCAGCCTGGAGAAGAGAAGGCTGCGGGGAGAGCTAATTGCAGCCTTTCAGTACTTAAAGGGAGCCTATAGGAAAGATGGGGACAATCTTTTTAGTAGAGACAACAGTGACAGGACGAGGGGTAATGGTTTTAAACTAAAACACGGTAGGTTTAGGCTAGATATAAGGAAGAAATTCTTCACAATGAGGGTTGTGAAACACTGGAACGGGTTGCCCAGAAAGGTAGTGGAGGCCCCATCCCTGGAAACATTCAAGACCAGGTTGGACAGGGCTCTGAGCAAACTGATCTAGTTTGCCGTGTCCCTGCTTGCTGTGGGGGGGTTGGACTAGATGACCTCTAGGGGTCCCTTCCGACCCAAAACTTTCTATGATTCTATGATTCTATGTGTAGGGATGGTATCAGGAAACCTAAAGCACAGTTGGAGCTGAACTTGGCAAGGGATGCGAAAAACAGCAAGAATGGCTTCTACAGGTATATTGGTCAAAACAGGAAGACTAAAGAAAGTGTACACCACCACCCCCGCTCACCAATAAACGAGATAGAACTAGTAACAACCAACATGGAGATGGAGTTGTTGAGGTACTCAACAACTGGCTTTGCCTGAGTTTTCACTGGTAATCACTCTTCCCACATCTCTCAAGTCCCTGAACATCAAAATATGGACTGGGGAAATGAAGTCTCTCCCACTGTAAGAGCAGATCAAGTTCGAGACCGTATGAGGAACCTGAACATACACAAGTTCATGGGACCCAATGAGACACATCCCAGGGTCCTGAGGGAATTGGCTGGTGTAATTGCTAAGCCACTCTCCATCATATCTCAAAAGTCATGGTAGCCAGTGAAAGCCTCCAGTGGCTGAAGGAAAAGGAATATTGCACCCTTTTTTAAAAAGGGTAAAAAGGAAAACCCTGGGAATTACCAGCCAGTCAGCCTCACCTCAGGTCCTAGTGAGATCACAGAACAGAGACTCCTGGAAGTTACCTTCAAACATATGGAAGACAGGGAGGTGACTGGAGACAGCCAACATGGCTTCACCAAGGGCAAATCATGCCTGACTAATCAAGTGCCCTTCACTAACAGTGGACTCGCTGCATCAGTGGACAAGCAAAGAACCATGGATATCATCTACCTGGACTTCTGTAAGGCCTTTGATATGGTCCCCCACAACCTTCTTGTTGCTACATTGGAGAGATACAGGCTTGATGGATGGACTGTTAGGTGGTTAAGGGATTGGCTGGATGCCACACCCAAAGAGTGACAGTCAACAGCTCAATGTCCAAGTGGAAACCAGTAACAAGTGGTGCCCCTCAAGGGTTCATAGTGGGATCAGTACTATTTAATATCTTTTTCCATGACAGCGATAGTGGGATTGAGTGGATTCTCAACAAATTTGCAGATACCAAGTTGAGTTGTGCAGTTGACACACTGGAGGGAAGGGATGTCATCCAGAGGGAACCTGACAGGCTTGAAAAGTGGGCCCACGTGAAACTCATGAATTTCAACAATGCCAAGTGCAAGGTCCTGCACCTGTGTTGTGGCAATCCCCAGTATCAATACAGATGGGGGGATGAACAGATTGAGAGCAGCCCTGCCAAGAAGGACTTGGGGGTACTGGTGGATGAAAAATTTGGCACNAGCCAGCAACGTACACTTGCAGCCCAGAAAACCAAGCACATCCTGGGCTGCATAAAAGCAGCATGGCCAGTAGGTCAACAGAGGAGATTCTCCCCCTCTACTCCATTTTTGTTAGAGTACTCCCAGTTGAGTACTGCATCCAGCTCTGGGGTGCCCAGCACAAGACAGGCAGGGATGTGTTACAGCGGGTCCAAGACAAAAATGATCAGAGGCTGGAACACATCTCCTGCGAAGAAAGGCTGAGAGAGTTGGGGTTGTTCAGCCTGGAGAAGAGAAAAAGAGGTGAAGGAGGAGGAGGTCTCTGGGGAGATCTTGTTGTGGCCTTTCAATACTTACAGGGGGCTTATAAGAAAGACAGGGAAAGACTTATTAGCAGGGTCTGTAGTGACAGGACAAGGGGCAACAGTTTTAAATTGAAAGAGGGTAGACTTAGACTGGATGTAAGAAAAACATGTTTTACAATGTGCGTGGTGTCATACTGGAACAGGTTGCTGAGAGAAGTTGTGGATGCCTCATCAGTGGAAGTGTTCAAGCTCCGGTTAGACGGGGCTTTGAGCAACCTCATCTACTGAAAGATGTCCCTGCCCATGGCAAGGAGGGTGGACTAGATGGTCTTTAAAGGTCCATTCCAAACCAAACCAAACCATTCTATGATTCTTTGATTCTAGAGGACATAAAACAGTGGGGACTTTAAAGGTATAAAAGTATAATGGAGTCATATATAAGCACCCAGTGATGTTTGTGACGAGTGTTGGTTTTTTTAAAATGTATGTAACATGTATACAGTCAATAGCACAGCAAAATTTATTCAGTACTGCATAAGACCTACGGATAGTACATTCCTAGAAAACAGAAGAATACATTTTTACAGTCTCATAAATTTGTAATAATTGCAGAGATGCTCCAGTTAAAACAGCTTACCCTGGACACAGAAATGATACAAGATTATGGAAAAAAATTTTTCTCTTTTAACTTTACATTTAAAAATATCTTGGTTTGATGTGCATTCAATCATTATAGAAACAACACAAGCAACAACTAAAAACAAACCAACAGAACTGCCTCTACCTTGTGCATATGGTGATCAGAGATAAGCTTTCCTCAGTAATGCTGTCTCCAAATTATTTTCTCACAGACACAATCTTGGTGTCAGTTTTCTTTCTCCCAGTTTTCTAAAACATTACTTAAATTCTGCATGCACTGGACATATTTAATCCTTGCTAGTCACTACACTTACAACAGCAGCTATGTTTCTGTCCCTTTCCTGGCTGTTGTAATTCTCACACTTTTTCTTTGCCCTTTTATATGATGTATCATTTTCTAAATCAAATGCCTTTCTAAGAAAATTTATATATGCAATTAAAACAAGCAAACAAAATAGGTTCAAAAGAATCACAATCTAAATGTTAATTTACAAATAAATCCAATCTCCACCAGTACCCATCATTAATTTTCCTTGGGACATAAAGTACCCTTAACAAGTTAATGGAACACTGTATTTTCAAAATCTTACACATATACTACACAATATTTTTCTCAGCAACATAGTGACACCAGTATTGACAAACAGAAAGGTAAACTAAGGCATAAAGTAACTTACCATATTACAGTGTGTGCAAAGTTCAGATGAATAACCATAGAAGACGATCCCAATAGGATCTGCTACTTTATTGTTCCAAGTAGAAAATCTCTCAAATGAATAGCAGTAAAACATTAAGCTTTGAAATAAAATACAATTACAAGCCCTTTTGCTCTTTTGGATAAAAGTATTATTGTCCCTAAAAACTCAAATCACATTTGAAAGTGGACTCTGATCTTTAACACATGTAAGCACTTCTGAAAGTTCTAGCAGGAGATTTAAAGAAACGTAAGCCAAAATAAAAGTAAATAAATTCAGCAATTTTGTAATTTTTTTAAAATGTAAAATCTTCTAAAAATATTTTTTTACTGATGCAAAGTGAAACCATTTAGATAACTTGCGATCCTCGTGTTATTCAATTGAGACTGCACTGTCATCAAATCATTAGAGCTCAGAGAGTTATTCCATGCTTGACAATGTAGAGTATAATCTATGAAATGGAATGATTCTTCACTCTCAGCCTTATTCAATTCAAAACTAAGTATTTAATTTAGCTCTTCAATGACACTCACCTCTGGACATCTACCTGTTCAACTTATGAAACACCTTTCTCATACACTAGTTGCATTACTGTCCATTTGTGTGTAGACACAAAAAAAACACATACATGATCTCACCTATATACAAATACATATTGTATATGCAGAGATGAACTTCAAAACAGATTTGACTATCAGACCAACACATCTTATTTTGGACCATTAACCATTCAGATCTTCAAAAATTCCAAAGGATTTTTACAAGAAAAATCCACTTTCTTGAACATACAGTCCTCTCTGCAAGTTAAAAGAAATTCAGAGGACTAGTTAACACTTTAAACACACTGTTTTCATTCTTACAGACATGTCCATGTCTTCAGACATTATTTATAGTCACACATACCTAACATTTTCCATATTTTACATAAGACTTGATAGTATGGTACCTCTGCAAGATACAAATTTTACAGTTTGCAATATGATCTGCTCATTGTAGCAAATTATTCGGACAGTAAGTACTATGCAGCCAGCAGTGTACATTCTTCTGACATACTTGTTAAAAATCTTACGAATGCTGTGACTGAAGCATGTACACTAAAGTGTATTTTGTACATGACTGCAATGAGTCACTACATTTTTAATTAATTACATATTGCAGTAATCAATTATTGCACCATTTTAGTTTAACTTTTTTAAAATCAAAAAGTGTGCTATTTAAAGCCACTTCATTACCAGTTTTAGAAGAATTTGGAATTATTTTAAAATCTGTCTTAAGATTTCTGTTTATTTTGCTCCCACTGCCTGTGAATGTGTGCAATGAGTTAGTTAATGCGTGAATTTATCTATGGTATAATAATTCTCCTCAGTTGTCCTTCCAGCAATATTTTTGGAAATGTTGAAAAGTAATCAATACCTCTTTGTATTACCAGAAATGCATAGCAACACTGGTACACATCATTGCACGTGTTTCTTTACTCTTTCACAAACACAGCTGCAGTAGTTCTACTACACTGTAGTTTAACAAATGAATTTCATTACAAATTAGAATACAGAAGATGAGCAGTGTCCTCAAATGCCTTTAATCCCTTTTTAGGTTTCATACATCATTAAAATAGTATGACAGGCAGAAGATTATTTGCTTGTTCTTTTAAAAGCTCATACACATTTCTGCTTTGATTCCATTCTTCAGTGGCATACCACTGAGAAACCTCTGTATTTTCAGAATTGATGTACCTTTCAAAACTATAATCTTGGTTTTCAAGCGCACTATTATTTGCCTTCAGGCGCAAATTTTAAAGCGTATAGGGTTCTAAAAAGAACTTTATGGCTTCAGCCAGATACTGCAAGGCTTGTAGATCAGTCATCATCACAGTGTAAATTTCTTTTCAAAATAATGTTCCTCACTCAGAGTACACTTGTGCTCATACTTGGTTCACTTGTCAAATACAAATTTGAGGTCATCAGAAGCTTCAGGGCAACTTCAGCTATTCCAAAACTCATTTTCTACCTCTATTTTGCTGGAGAAATAGGATTTTAAATGTAAAAATAATAGGAAACTCTACAGATAAAGAAATAAAGGCATCTTATGTGCATGTTTCAGTATAGGTTTGCAGTGACTGCCTGTAAGGACGAAGTCAATCCAATACCCAAGCATTAAAACACTGAAAATATCAAAAGCATATAATGTGTTTTGCTATTGAGTTGATACGTACTCTATTCAAAACATGATTTTAGAGCTGACATCTTAAATATATAGGTTTAGGAACAGATGCTAATGATTCTATTTAAATGTTTCTTTTGTAACAGATGAAACATTTAAACACTCCCATTTACAATGTCTACTCTTGATTATAAGTCACACGTCTGAAAAGGGTAAGTGACACTAGGCTCATTATTCCTGTTGGCTTGGATTCCTTGGCCATATAATAGTAAGTGCTTTCATTTAATTATATTTTTAACTCCTATGTTTTATTAAAATAGAATGACAGACAAGAGAGTACTACTTCTTTCTTTTAAAGGCTGAATTTATGTTTGAAAGGTCAGTGATTTTTTCATCTACAGAGACTTTTTCATGCAACTATAGATCATATTTATAATTAGAGCTGAGTAATTAACACTCTTTTGAAAGCAGAGACCATCTAGGTACTTGGGGAAAAGCTTTTCCATTCCCAAAGTAAAATCAAGTTTTATCATTGACTTTGACACACACAGGAATTCACAGCTTTTTTTCTATGTCCTGAAGCCTCACACATGTAAAGAGTCAAGGAAAACAGGTTTTCAAAAGCAGGAGTTTACATCCAAGCTTCTCTTGGAGACTTCAGGACAAATGGAACAAGGCAAAAATAAAATAAATGAAATAAATAAAGCTAAACTCAGCAAGAAACCTAACCTTTATCTGCTCTGGGGAAACTGTCAGATGCTGTTAAACTGTGTTGGGATGGAAGCTGACACCACACTCATTCATGGAATGTACTCTCCTCCAAATCACTCCCTTGTTCCAAATTGTCACCAGCTGAAACTCTGCATATACATTTAGACATATTTCATGTGGAGCCCTTCCATACCATCACTTCTCACTAACTTTACCCCCCTTTTATCTGCTCCTAACATTATCACTGTGTTTAAACAGTATTTAAGTTGGCTTTTGTGTATTTCCTGTCTTCTCATGCTTGCTCATGTCTGCTGTTAAACTTGGAGACCAGTGGAACAGAGAACATCTGAAGGAAGTGTCTACAAAGCAGCTAGAATACTGTAGTTTATGCAAAATATTGTTTTAAAATTTGTGATATGGTAAGGCATACCCCTCCAGCCTTTTCATTTTAAAAACTGTGCATAAACATGTGAATTCAACATCTTTGGTTTTTAGCTTGATAATCACAAATTGTCATTCCATATGGCTACTCAAACTCAAAGTGTCTGATGGATGTGACCATCCAGGCTGAATCTAAAATAAAGGAAGAAAGTCTCACTCTCTGACAAAACAGACCAGGACAATCTCATTATCCCATTCACATACGTTTCAAAAAAAGAGAAAAGGTATAGTCACAGAGAGGTAAAGCAGAGAAACTACACATTATAGAGTTTTTGTGGGATGCTTTCTACACTGAGGTTGCCTGGGAAGCATTTTGCTTTTACATGAAAAGTCAGCTAGAGCCTATCAATATCATGGGTGTACACGCTTAAAATGTAAGTGTAACACACTCTCCATGAAAGACAAAGCACCAAAATTTTCTATTAATTGACTTACACTGTTTTCATCCACTAGCATTAAGCAACAATATTCCACATAATTAATTTTTAACAAACATTTCACTGTCATGTAAATTTTGAGCAATGATGGAACAGGGCACTTAACCCATTGAAAAAAGCTAGGGAAATATGAAAATATTTTGTCCTTCTATAAAACCCCACTAACTTGCAAGCACGAAACATCAAGCAATTTTAAATCTACGAGCTACTGTAAGCATAATACAAATACTGAGTTTTACTCTGGAAGAAATTGGTATAAACTGAATACTTAATAAGAAAAGATTGACAGGAAACACTGATTCCCACACAAAATGTCTAGTGAATTAAAACTATTTAACAGAATCAGTATATATACTAGCTAAGCAGTAAAAAACAGCCTACCAGTACATTCATGTTTGCACAGATGTTATTTGTCAAAAACAAAACATTTACTTTTTATTTCCTTTGATATTCCTTTGTAGATGCTACATAAAAGAAAATGTCAGCTCCACCTCTACAGATCTCTTAAAACAGTAGATGTTCTGCTTATTTGGGTTTCTGACTATTTCAGAGAGAGAGATGTGAAGGGGGGGGGGGGAAG
>Ga0065711_1038949_pt1 | contig 18264 bp, 15 predicted proteins | sample Hoacrofraction12_FD_59098 | JGI IMG/M metagenome (GOLD analysis project Ga0065711, IMG submission 59098) | Hoatzin crop microbial communities from Cojedes, Venezuela - Epithelial fraction 12 v2 (version 2) | ecosystem: Host-associated > Birds > Digestive system > Esophagus > Crop | place... | reverse complement strand
CGCGCCCGGCAGCCCCTCGTCGGGTCGGGAGGGCGGGGGAGGCCCGGCCCCTGCCCCGACCCGCGGCCTCCGCCGCCGGCCGTGATGCCCGGTGGCTCCGGAGTGTGCCTCTGTGGGCTGGGTGGCGAGCGGCGACTCCCGGTCCGGCGGCCGGACCCCTGACGTGGGGGTGCTCTGTCTACCTGATCTGTATTGCACAGCACCTGCTCGGAAAGCCACTGCTAGGTTAAAACTGCGCCTGGATGAGTTTGTTGACTCCAAACACCCAGGCAAACCATTCTTCCTGCTACTTTACGTGTAATGCAGCTACGGGGAGGCTTGGCAGTGTACTCAGGCTGCAGCCAGAGTGCAGGAAGGTGAATGCGTGTATAGGACTTAGCAGCTTTCTGGAGGAAGAGAAAGCTTTTGTGCACACATCAGCACTGTGACAGAAAGGTGAGGAGTGACAAAGAGACTCTTGATAAACACCAATAAAAAAGCAATTGCAAGGTGCTAGCTGTGCTCAGCTCTATCACACAATAACCCAGTCAAGTTCAGGTCGGCCTTTTGGGTTGAGCCCTGGAGTATCTAGCCATGTAGCTAAAATGGCTGGCAGATACTTCACTCTGCCTAAAAGCCTGGTACAAATCGCAAGTTCTTCTCTTGTCGTGAAAGAAAGCTTCTCCCATTTCAGAGCTAGGGAAAATCATAACTGATCAACCCAGCCCAACACGGTACAGCTATAACTTACCTTTTCCTGTCCAGTTCATAATAGCAGTCTTCTCCCCAAGTATGACAAATGAACTAGCAGAACCAAGAAGTCAGGATGACGCTGCTCAAACCCTCCCTTTCTTGCCCAATGTATGCTTTACCTGTTTGCAGTGTAAGACTACAGTGTTTCGTTTGGGTCAGTTGCTTTCTTGTCATCATTTATTCATACAGGAAAGATGGGGCCTCTCAGGAATGAGCAAGGAGTCATAAATTCATTACAGATGCTGAATGTGGAAATGTATGAGTCATCCTTCAATCTCATTTCCAGTTCAAGCAGTGCAGTACAAGGTTATGCATGAGAATCGTGCAGTGCCGAACCTACACTCAAACAAGCCACAATTGTAGCCCTGTCCCAGCGATCCTTCACTACACCCTGAGTGCATCTGAATTTTTTGGCACCTCTGAATGTGACACTGTACCAGATGGAAGACTGAAATATAACTCATCTATTGCCACATGACACATCAGCTGTGACTTCATTTCCATTTCTGTGTCTTGCAGGGAAGCCCTGCCTCTATTCACAGAAGTAGTGGCATCAAATGGGATCAATGCTAGTGGTCCCAGTAATGTCAAGGACTGGATTTTTACCCTAAATAACAAAAAGAAGATGTGACATCTGGGGTGGGGGTAAAGATAGAGACTTTGAATAGCCGTGTTGCTGGCTCAGGGTTTGGGTGCAACATGCAATAGGGATGCCCTTCCTCCAGGATAGGTATCTATCAAAGAAGAACTGTTTGTTAGAAAGACGAATTCTACTGTCCCAGTTCACGTATAAGCACTGTTTAGATGCAGCAGTACGTGGGCGTCTTTGCTCCTTTCAGCATTCTCAGTCTGAGACAAATCTCATTATCATTTATGCAGCATGAGCCATAATTTGGATTGATGTGGCTGCTGTTTAATGCAAAGCATTTGCTTCCCCTTGTACAATAAAAGCGCTTTACTTCATTTTGTTCATCAATGTATCGTGCAATTAATTCAGCCTTGCTTATTATATCCTGGGCTTGCAAGTCATGCACTCAAGGGACTTAGAAATGTCTAAATGATCTTATGGATATGAAAACAATGAGGGCTATGATAGACATTATGCATTTGCACATCTCTCACACCTGTCTGATCTGGGGGGTTGGTTGTTTTTTATCTCTGCTTTGCTTTGCTTGTAGCTTCTAATTGCCTCTCTGTGTAACCTGCTGTCTCCGTTCCCCTCCCTAGGCTTGATACTTCAAAGCAATATAAACATGGAGAGAAAGATAAGCAAAGAGTTAAAGAAGACCTGCAGGGAGAAACAGACGATCCAGGAGACTAGAAACAGGATACGGAGATTTTCCTCACTAGAACACTGGTCCAGGTGAGTTCAGCTCACTGCAACTAAGATCTAGCAATTAGCTGCTTTATGTCAAATGTATTGGTGGTATGTCTTGTGCAGACTGAATAAAAACCTGATACACAGTTGGCTCCCTTCCTGACAGCATAGAAGTGAGGCTAATAAGACAGAAATGCTTTTCTTTGTGTTTTCAGGACACTGTACCTTTGGTGGATAAGGTGATAGCAATTCCGTGGGGAAGTAGAGGAGCTAACACAATTGTTCCTGCTGTCCTTGTCTGGCATGCAGGGATGGAGACAAGCTCACACCTCGTAATTCTGCCCTTCATGTCGCTCACTTGGGGTCTAGTCTGAAGGTAACTAAAGACGGCAGCTGACACCAATGTCTTGGAGTTGTGCCCCTGGCCATGGAGCTGAGAGCAGTGAAGGTGAAGGTATCAGCTCAGCACAGCTGCATATATTATCAATAGAACTTTTCTAAATAAGCAGTGAGGAAGGGCAGATACATGATGTCCTGGCTCTACAAACTCCCTTTTAAATCCCAGTTTAAAAGGGAAATTTGAATTAGGTGGGAAACTGAGGGCATTTTGTCATGCTGGTGGGGATCCTCCTCATGCTGGTGGGGATCCTCCTCCTGCAACTTCACTGCAAAACAGCCTATGGCAAGATGATTTGGGGAGTGGAGAGGGTTACACTAACATGGTATCTTGACAAGCGCACTTGAAAGTCCTTTCCAATCTCAGCAAGTAAGAACTGCTCCTCTGTTTTCCTAAAATCTAACTACAGCTTTGATATATAATTGAGGGACTACTCTTGAAGACTCACTGGCACTCTAGAAAATGAAGCAACATACCAGAAATGGGTTTGTGGGGTACATATGATCAGTCAGAACATTCCAAGAAAACAGCCCTAATTTTTTGTGATAAAAAAATGTGAAAGCAATGCTTTTTCCAGGCTTTGTGTAGCAGAGAGTGACTGGCATGGACTTGAACAATTTAGTATAGCATGGGTTTGAAATTGAAGCACTTTCAGACACTGTGGATTGACAGCAGGGTAATTACTGTGTGCAGGGAGGGTGGAGAGAGGGTTTCAATAAAACACCCCCAAGCTAAAATGAATGCAGACTATTACAGACCTGAGACGGAATGACTCCCAAGTGTTTTAATTTGGGCTTCCACTCCTTGTCTCCCTTGCAGTCGTAATTTTGGCAACTGCCAGCAACATCCCTGAGATTCAACAGCATTTGCAGAGCAGGCAGCTGCTGAGATGATTATGTCAAATCAGCACGCTGTCCTCTCTTTTCCATGTCTAATGATTCTCACCCTTGGAGAAGTGGTTTAAAATGATGCATAACCCTTGGACTCATTGTGAGGCTGCTAACAGCAGTAGCTGTAGAGCAGGAGTTTGGGTGGGACGCTGTCATTCACCTTTCTTGCATGCATGCCCTGCAATTAACTCTAGAAATTATTCCACAGAGCCCTGCTATGGCTGGTTTGGGCCTGATCCAAAGTCCTTTTGAGACAATAGAAAATCTTGCAAGAGCTCTGGCTTAAGCTCGCTGGGGGCAGTAGAGAAGCTGAGCTTGTGTGAATTCTTAATTTGAGTTTCTCAGACAGTCAGGTGACAAGAACGTATGAATCAAGACTTGCTTGGCATTTGTCTCCCTTGCTCTTGTTCAGACCTAATGGCCCCAAAGGCAGAACTGTCACTGACTGCACTGTGACTGGGAGATACTGGGAAGGAAGGGGAAAGTTGCGAAACGTAACCCAGTGATACTACCGCTCTGCAGCTGCTGTCATGCCCTTGAGACAGCGCAGAGCAGCATTAAAAAGCTTCGCTATACTCAGAAGTGGGTTGGACTTGTTGTATAAATGTTGCCCTGGGGTTTTATATCACACGCTGATCTTGCATTCCACACATTGGCATGTTATTTACTCAACAGCTTTACTTTGCACTGCAATTGCGAAGTCAGTAGTTGATCTAGCTGGTACATACATCAGGTTGTCTGATTCTTTTCACACTGCTGTGGCTGTGCAGCATATGCCTGTGCCGCTGCTCACGCTTTCTGCTTCACCTCTGTAACATCACAGTTTGATTCAGAAAGAATGAGTCTCGGTCATGGGCTCTTTCTGAAACTGCAATGTGAGCAATCAATCCACTAATCTTGTGACTGGATTTATAATAATTACATCAGTTTTCACTGACCTTAGACATTGAACTAATCCCACCAATTAGGAATCATCTGTTCTTTATATTCAGAGGTAATAGCAGACCAAAAGCTGAAAAAGCAAGAGCTGAAGTCAGTCTCCGTTTGGAATCCAAAAGCTCTGGCTTAAGATTCAGACTTGCCGTTTAAGTCTGTTTGTGTTTCACATCATTTGCAACACAGTCTTGCCCCAAACACTGCCCAGGATCCTGCAAGGATTCTGTGTGTAGTGTATGGGGCAATGAATACCTGCATCACCAAAGATAACGACCCCTGCAAAATTTTCTGTTTTCTTTCAATTGCACTGTTCCAAACAGATCTTGGCTCCTGTATTGGAAAGCAGTGTGGTATCAAAACCTGGCTTTGATAATGGCTCTGTGTGTGGTTTTCATCGGTGTCTCACAGACCAGGGTCTGAGAGCTCTGCAATTGACTGTGATCAATTAAGGCCTTTTTCCCTTTATGCTTCCACTAACAATAGCACTGGCAGCACCACCCACTATTCTGCATCTGGGCTGAGGGAGGGGCTGCATTTCTCTCTGGGTTAACAAATTGCATCCTTGCTGCTGTAGTGTAGAGCTGGAGCCAAACCACCTTTATTTACTCCTGCCTTTTGGGCTAAGGCTGTAATCCTGTAAGCAGAAATCTAAATAGCTACAGCCAATCGAGTGGTAGGTTTTGCCTAAATGCTCCTTTACAAATTCCACCTTTAGTGTACCTTCTAGCAGTGCAGGTGTATGTGGGTCAGAACTAATATTGTATTCATAGCATAGCTCTGTAGTTATGACCGGGCATGCATATTAGAGGCATAAACTATTATACTAGCAGCATTTGAGTGAATACACAATGCAGGGTGACACTACAACAGAAACAGGAGTGCAAAATGGAGATTTGCCTACCTATGGCAACACAGGGAGGTTCAGAGAAGCAGCATGAAGAGGTTTGTGACCACAGCACGAGGATTAATACTTCTGTTCCTACAAATAGTGCTGTACATCTCCATGTTCTTGAATATGAAAGGTTTCAGAGCTGTCTCCCACCAGAAGCGTGGTATTGGATGTTAGCAGTAGAAAAGAACATCTTTACCAGCTAACACTACTCCCGTTTAACACAGGTAGACTGTGTTGACCCGATAGATCACTGAAGTCAGTAATTAAGTAGTAATATAAAGATGTTTTAAGCATCTGGATGGCTAGACCAGACAGAAGCTGACTGTTAGCTGCAATTTGAGTGAGGATACAGGGAAGCTTGGATCCCCAATTTTGGTAGGGAAATTTTTCTGCCAAGTGGCACAATTGCTGTGTGCGATTACCTGAAGTCATCAATACTACCTGCTGGCCAGCTCCCTTATAGGTCTTTCTGGCTCCTGCCACGTTCTTAGGTGCAGTTGAAGAAGCAGAAGAGTTGCACAAAGGGAATCTATCATATCTTTATTTACATATCATGGAAACACACATGCAACATGTCACAGGATTTACTACAATGGAACAGCCTGTCCCTATCTCCTGTTACCAAAAACTTTATTTTTGGCTCACTAGGAAAACTATCACTTCCCCAGAAAGCTCCTAAAAATGTCATTAAAAATAACAGACTTGGCAGTATAACTAAATGAGTGAGAGCTGCAGGCGGGGATGTCTTGCCACACCCTTGCAGAAACTACGTGGTTCTCTGGAAACAAGAAAGGAAGGAAGGAGTGGGACTGGATGCTCCCAAAGAAGACAGGTAGTAAGTGGCAGTGTGTAACAGCTAGGGAATGTCTGTCTGTAGCAGTGAACAAGGGAGAGAGCAAGAGCTCTGTCAGAGGGTCCCCTCTCACCTGGGCAGCCAGCTTCCTGCTGATCCGTTTCCCATCTTTGATTCCACATGGAGGCTACAAGCTTCCTATCCTCTAGGAACCTCTGATCCTTAAGGAGGGAGGATCTACCTTTCTTCTCAAACAATAGTTAAGGGGTAAAGTTTAGGCTCATATGCCCTTTGACCAGAACGATCTTTCATGTCTTGCCTCTATTGAGAGGAGGAAATGAAACTGCAGAGCCTACTTCTGCCAGGACCATCAGAATGGCAGTCATGATCATCTCTTACTAACCACGAGAGGGGGACCCAGCTCAATGGCAGGAATGCGCTGAGGGAAGGGAGGGGGAATGCAGTCCTGATACAGAAAAGTTTGATGCCACTATTTATAATTAACATGAGCTTCAGTCTTGTTGGAACCTGGCATGTTCAGAGCCTGCAGCTTCAGTCATTTGCTTGACCTTTTCCTCTAATTCCCATTGCTAGATAGAAACAGTTTGATCCCGCTCCCAACCATCCAGGTAGGAGTCCCACCCTCCTAAACATTAATGAATGATCCCTGCTCTCCGTTGACCGATTCGGGCTCCACGCAGCGCCCTTTCCTCCGGGTCACTCTTCGGTTCCGGTGGAATTTGGCATAACAGCGTAGCCCTATGGAAAAGACACGCATAAGTGAGCAGGAGGGACCAGGGCTCACTACAGCAGTAACATCAAACAATTAGCTCTTGGCCTCAGTTCATGACACAGCCTGCTGGACTGGGGACAGTCCCAGGACTGGGAAGCCTGGGCTGTGTCAATTGAGGTGGAGAGAAACGCCTCACATGGGCAGGGCATATTGCTTTCTGGGCTCTGCTATTTTGTGTGGCTCACTGGTCTGGTTTGGGGTTCATTGGCTCAGGCAGAAGGTTTCACTCGCTTCTTGAAATACCAATGAATTATCCTGATTGTTTTCAGCGATTTTATGGAAGCCCTGCTTGGCTTCCCCCTATTACTTCCCATTACTGTCTAAGTGATCGCTCCATTGGGAAATTACTATAGACTTAATGTGCAGCAGCAATGGCTAGGGAGGTCCCCTTGCTATTTATTTCCCTGAAGCTTCAGAAGAGGAGGGAAAAGACTTTGAAGTGTTATTACTGGGAGGTCTGATCCAAAGCTCACTGCCGGTCTCCGTCAGTTTCTCTGTTTTGGATGCTCGAAGTGCAGGGTCTGAAGGAAGCTATATGATATGGCGTTGATGAATACTGGAGGGGAAAAAAGGCATTTTATTTGTGAAAAACATGAGTACATATTCTGTCATGGCCGTGGAAGGCAATGGGAGCCTCTGGTTAGGGTAACTCATCAGTTTCTAGCACTGGCAGATTAATCTTTTGGTGTCTATTGTCTGACTTTGTTACACCAGAATGCGTAGCTAGTTGGGGCAGACAGGGTACAGCCTATGCGTAAATAATTCTCACAAAAGCCTGGATTTTCAGTAGCCCAGGATCTGGTCATTGCGGTTGTCAGGAGACGATTTGATCATTCTAGAAACTGCAGCTCTTTTTACTTCCAGAGCAGGCAGCAGATAGCAACAGTGCCAGCACTCCCAGAGTGGGAGAGGCTGGCGATTTATACCTTTTATAATGAAACAGCCCATGTACACAGTCCTTGAGTACTTGCACACGGGAGACCCAGCCGATGTCACAGGTCACCGAGCAGCCTTTAGGAGTGCGTGTCCCTGGGCTATGTTGAGACCAGCTACCTTGAAGTTGGGTTTCTGCCCCTCATTACCAATCCCCCCCAGGGCAGTCTGGCCTCCCAGAAGGAGAGCACGCAAGATCAGAGCTCTGCTCTTATCCAAGTGTCTTGTCTATTTTATCTGGACCCTGGATCTCTGGGGATCTTTTTAATGCTACAGAGAATGCACATTTGGCATTAATTTATAACTAGCTTAAGCATAAAGCAGGGCTGGGGCAGCCCTCATTAGGCTTGCAGAAACACTTTTTTAGGCTAATCTGTCAGAACATGGTCTCTGGTGAGGAACTTCAAGTGTTACATGACACACCCAAGGTGAAGACATTTAACATTGCAACTCCAGGAAAGCAGTCTGTTTATCTGGGTAAAAAGTAGGTGAATGACCTGGTCAAAGTCACTAAGTACCCAACACAGCTCACGAACCTTGGCAACCAGAGTTTTGCTCTAGCAGACAAGACCCAGTGCCTGGAGCTGATCCTAAGCATGTTCAGACTAGAAGAAGGCTTTTCAACATCTTCATAATACAACTGTCTATTAAAGGCTTCAGTGGATTCTTCAGATATGGTTCTAAGAAACAAAAGTCTGTGTCCTGCCCACACCTACTAAATTGCTACATGTTCAGTTGAAATTAATTCAGGAAAGCCATATTAGGCATAAGGCCATGTAAAATAAGGATACTAGTCTGTTTTTATAACCTATGATACTTGAAAGCACCACTGAAGTGTTAATATATTGTGGCTTTTTCTGTTAGGTTTGTAAGTATCAGGATTTTTGCTTTCAGGAGGGAAAACAAGATATCCTAGATGACTCAGTGGTCACATTGTGAGTCGGTGGCAGGGAAAGGTTAAGAGCAGCAGAGCTTGGCTCCCATTTGCACACACAAAACACTATTCCGAGTCAGTGCAACCAACTATGAAGCCAGCTGGAAGGGGGAGAGCAAAGAGCCAAACTCACCTTCAGTGCACATACAGTCATCATAACATTTGTTGTTAAGGCCTCTATTGTGTGGTTTGCAGAGGTGTTCACGCAAGTCACAGCAAGAGCCTGCAACACAGGAACAAGGGTCAGCAGAGCTCATTTATCCCCTTCCCTTGCAGGGCTACTGACACCCATGACAGCTCCACGGTACAGACATCAACTGTTCCCGCAGCACGCCTAGAGAGCCTCTGCCCTTCCACCTCTGCATACCACTTTCTGTCAATATTAGAAATCAGGATCCTTGAGCTGAATTTCAAACACTCTCATGTTTGGAGAAGTGACTCTACCAAGCTGATCCTGACCTGGGAGGCAGTCAAGGTGATGATCACATGGCTCTCCTTCAGCTGTCATGGTTTCATTTCCACTGTTGGGGCTCTTACTGCGGCGTTTTTCTATGGAAAAAAAGCAGATGCTGATAGAAAATTTCATGCTGCTGTTTTTATTTTGGAGACTACATTGTTCCAGGGTAAAATCAGCCTCAAACATCAAGAGTTTGAACTCTAACCCTTCACAGTCTAATCTCCTCCCTATTTCTCAACCCTCCATCTATCATTTTTCCTCTGCCCTCAAATTATGCATCCAAAATGAGAAACATTCTGCAACTGAGCACAAAACACAATCAGCATTATGCTTTTTCTCTCTTTCCCAACCATTATAATTTCACATCTCTCAGCACATCTGTCAACACTAACCATGGGACGAGCCTTACAGAATAACTTTTGGGAAAGAGGACAGGGAGGTTTTAGCACCTTTCTTTTTAGCAGATGGCCACATTTCTGGTTTGAGATCCTCATAATCCGTCCAGTCAAAGAGTGCCATATCTAGGGTGGGCATCACATCCCCGTCTTGCCTGAGGCGGGCCTGCAAACCACAAGAAACCAGAGAGACAAGGGATTACACTTCTGTAGTGACACTGAAGTCTTTGCAATTTTTTCCAGTGCTTTTAGACCTTAAAAAGGCTTTGTGATTTCCCCCACCACCTCCCCACCCCGTCTTGTCCACTGGGGATTCTTGGCATCTCACTTTCAAAAGGGAAGAGCTTTGCCTTGCTGCAGCTGAAGCCAAGAGGGAAGCTTCCACTGCTTTTACATTAGAACAAAAGGCGAGCAAGGAGCATTAGGACATGCTGTCTCTCCAGACAAGTGCTCCTACTGCCTCTCTGGGCCTTGAAGCTGAATGAAGATGGCTAGCTAAGGGAGAGGTAGGGCAGGGAAGAGAAGTGACTAAATTAACTGCTTATGAAGAAGAGATGTTTAGATGTCTCCAAGACAGAGAGCTGCTTTTGAGGGAGGGCTTTGGTGTTAAGCAAGCACTTACCTCTAACTTAAAAAAAAAAAAAAGGAAACTGGACCTTATCTGCAGGAGATTTCTGTCTGCATCAGAGGTACAGTGCAGTTACCAGCTGTCTCTTTACCTGTGACCGTGGTGATGTGGCTGGAAGAACAGGAGGCTCTTCTGTGGAAACAGCTAGTTCCAGCGCAGTGATCAGAAGCATAGTGGGAGTCAGGCTTGTAGCTTCCTCTGCCTGGAGGTTTTGAAACTGTTCCTCGAAGCTTTCAGGTTTCTTGTACAGGGAGCTTGGCCCAGCATCAGGAGTCTTCCCTGCAGAGGGCAACAGGTACAGCAGCATTAGCTTTCTCATCCCTTTTCTTACTGTGTGCCATAGATTTGAGTCAAAGGAATTCAAATTTCATCCAGCCACTGGCCAGTGTTCTACCACCCTGAGCTGCTGTTTAGACCAGTGTAAAACAGTCGTGCTATTAAAGTGATAGATCAGGTCCAGAGTATGTGCATCTTGATTTTTACACACTTAAGTCATACATAATCACACTTTCTTGAAGATATGTCTGTCTCTAGCTTAAGAAGCAAAGGATTTCTTTGTATGGTCTCAAGAGTACAAAATGTACCTGTTTAAGCATTTTTAAGCCAATGGATTAAGTTGCTGCAAATACCTGTGAACACATTCGTATTTGATTTTAGTAGTGGGTTATTTCAATTTAGCTCAAGTCAGGACCTACCTAACTTGAAATAGGAGTATTTTCACAGCCTGATCCCTGCTTTTTCTAAGTATTAATTTAAATATAGACCTTAAGTTAAACCAAAGAAACAAAGCCTGCTTTGTAGTCTGCAAATATTGCTCCAAACCAGCTTTGTTGCATACTCTTCTATATTGCTTAACACGAGTTGTTTAGTCCCCTGAGAAGACAATAGAGCTCTTCCTACTGACACAGGGAGAAGTGATAGCTGGAACTCAGGGATACTGACACCCAGCTTGTCAAATGGTGTAGATTGACACAAATTGCCTGGCTTTAATAGAACTAAAGATTTACCACACTGAGCATACCATACAACAGAGACACGCACCCACAACTTGACCTGCAAAGGAAAGCAGTCCCAGTCAAAAACAAGCAACATTTTGAAGTAATTTGTGCAATTTCACATATGCAAAAATGTATATTTTTTTTAGTTCAGCATAAATATAGAATAATACAAGCTCTGATGAGAAGAAACTGATGTTGAAGTGCAGGTTTTGTGTTATTTCTAGTTATGGTCATATTTTGAAGTCAGTGGAGAGATTAAGCATGGCTTGGAATGTTTGTTCCTAAATTGAACTATTTGCTAAAAAAGCAAAAAATGAAAGCAAGCCACCCCAAAACAACCCCTCAAGTCCTCAGAACTTTCAGAGCTCCCCCTCTAAGGCAAAGCAGGTCATTTTCACAAAATTGCAGCCAGCAGTAAAAACCTCTGGTTCTGGAGTTCCCCTTTTTTCTTGTGCCTCTTGTTTGGCAGATTTCTCCCCAGAGCAGGCATGCATCTCACTCCCTCCCCACACCCATGTGGCTCAACCACAGCTGCATCTTCTTGCCCCCACATGTGACACTCATTTCCAGGGACCCAACAGCCTCAGCTTCACTTGGAGCTCAAATACCTCTGTGGTGTTTCAGCCTGTCCCTGCGGTTGTGTCGCCGATGCTCTCGGTTCTGCTTCTTTGCTCTCTCAGACCCAGGGGACTGGTTCTCCCTCTCAGGGTGTGGGAACTCAAAACCCAGGAACACATCCTTATTCTGTTTCAGGGCTGCTGGCTGTCCCTCTGCTGCCAGCTCTTCCACAGCTGGAGCTCCTCTACCTGTTCTGACGGCTTCTTCCCCAGCTGGCTGCCCTCTGGGTGGCATGGCATGGACCCTCTCCTTCTTGGCCAAGCCATGCTTGTGGTGGTGGCCACTTCTGGGCTGCTGCAGCCACATCTCTTGGTTTTGAAGATGGTTGTTGCTCTCTGGGACATTTTTGAGCTTTGTGCCAGGGTCCAGGGAGACTGCAAGACTGATGTCAGAAAGAACCAGCACGCACAGGAAAAGGAAAGGAGAGAGGAAGGTGGAAGAAGTTGCCATAATCCTGGATGCTCTGCCTCACCTGCAATTAAAAAAAAAAAAGAAAAAGAAAAAATAAGCAACAAACTTCTAGGAACTGTAAAGGCAAGCAATATTCAGACCTAGGACACTTAGATGAAAATAGTTATGGTGTCCAGAGCTGGAAGTGATGTTTTTTTTCCTCCTTAGTTACCTCCTCCTCTCCCAGCCCTGGTTACAGCAGCTGAGACACACGTGCAGGGCCTGCAGGGCTGAGAGGTCCCAGTTTCATGTGCAAATGAGGGCCATCAATCAGTAGGACATTTCCCTTTGATTCCTGACTAGCCCCCCTACCCTCCCATTCACAGCCCACCATCTGAGGGGCTGGGGAGGCTGGCTCCGGCGGGCCACAGCTCCGGAGCCGCCCGCACAGCACGGGCTGTCGGGCCAGGGCTGCCGGGTTGGCATCCTCGGCCTGGCTGGCACTGGCCCCTTCTCACAGCTGGTTTCCTTGCAGGGAAGATGTCAAGATGAACAGAACTGGAGGCAGATGGTGGCCTCGCAGGACCAGCAACAGCCCTGAGCAGCTCGAGGAAGACAGGCGCACACACACACATACTGCTTCAGGGTGGCTGAAACTGGTCAAGGGAGGAAAAAACACTGGAAAGTTTGTGCTGATACCTCACAGTGTAGCAGAGAAACAAATCTGCTGTCGGGAGAACAGAGGATGCTAGTGTAAAGATCAAGGGGCAGGCTTGTCCCACTTTCCCTCCTTGACCCTGCACAGGTCACTTCACCTCACCCCGCCAGGTGAGGCTGTCACTGCGAGGGTAATTTAAGTCCAAAGAACACGGAGACTGAGTCCCTCAGCACAGTGGCTGCAGACTATTCTCATTCATTCTGCTTCACTGTAGTATTTTTGAGGGTCTTCCTTTGTCCCTGTGTTTGTGTTTTAAGACAGTGGCTTTGGGACATTGCACAAACTGGAGATTTCTCTAATGAAGTCATTCTCCCCTGTCCTTTCCTACAAAAAGGGGAAAGGGATTTTCAGCATTTCCAGTGCAGCCTTTCACTTTGGGGTAGCTTCCTCAGAGTCTCCCTCTCAATCTGGGCAGCAAGAAGGAATGCTTAAAGCCAGAGTTCCCTGTGACACTGACTGTCAGAAAGCCAGGCCTATCCTTACATTTGAGAAATACTGTCAGAAAGTTACAGCCACAGCTCTTCACTCAACCTCGCCCCCATCTCTCCTGCACCCCAGCCCCTAGCTGTGCCTGATTTCCATCTGTCTGTTCATCTGGTGAACCACTTTGCTGCATAATTACAGTGGCTTGTACTCCCTCCTCCAGGTGCTTTGCTGCTTGACCAGCCATTGTCACCTGTGAAGGGCAGCAGGTAACATCCTTTGAGGCCCATCTCAGTGCCTTTTTGTGGAGCTGACAGGAGACACCCTAAGAATAGCCTTGGTTCTTCCTTTCCTCTTTTCTTTCAACCTATGAAACTGATGTGGAGTGTTTTGAGTCAGTGAAACCTGTCTTCATCCTCTTAACTGAAAAGCTTGCTTGCTTGTTCACCAGCCAATTCTGCCTTTCCAAAATTCAGCTCTGTTACTGCTCAGAGCCTCAGAGCAAATTTTCAAGACCTGCCCCAGAAAGAGGTAGGTGGCACAGGGGCCTTCTCTTTAATGCCATTTCTGAAAATCAGGTCTTTCTACTGGCTACAAAGGACTGCTCCTTGAGGACTCATTTAGGAGGTGCTGCGTAGTTCATTTGCTGGTGGTATAACACTATGAAATAGTATTTTATTGGCAATTACCTGGGACAAAGGAAAACCAGATTGACAGCTAAATCTGGTAACAAAGCACTTGAAGTCCTCCTTCAAAACCAATGGAACAAATGGCAACCAAGCAAAACCCAAGCTCTGCATCCATGGTCTTTGCTTTTTTCCTAGGATTTTCTCTTTAAGAACCAGAGCAAACCAGCTGGATCAAGGCATCACTCAGAACAACTCAAAGAGCTAGAAACAGCATCTTACCTTTTCATCTGTAGGCAAAATACCAAGAGGAGAGAACAAGTGCAAAGAGAATGCAAGGCAGGTGTCTCCAGTCTCACTCACACAGACATGAGCCCTTTGATGGTGAACCCAGCAGGCACATTAGCTGCAGATTCTGGCTTTCAGCAGGAGCTAGAAAGCAGCTAAATGCTGCAGGGCAGCTAAACAGAAGGTCTGCTTCAAAGTGTAGCGGGCATTTATTTAAGCTGCCCAGCTGTCTTGTTGGCATGACACAGGACGAAAGTGCAGCTAGAGCGCACAGGCTGCCTCATCTCTGCACTGGCTGAGAGGGCAGGCGAATGTGCTGTGTTACTGTGTCACTGGGAACCTTGCATTAATAATGCAGATAAATACCTGTACTGTGCTGTTGTCAGGGGAGATCTGAGCTGTTGGTCAAACTGAAACAGTGCATGGACAAATTTTTTTCCTTGGGTTAATGCAACACTGCTCTGCTAGAGGCACAGAAGTCCCAGCCTTCTCTTAATCACTTGTTTCCATGCCCTGATCTATCTTTAACTTCAGAAACCTCTTCTTACCTTCTTCATTTTTCTCACCTTACAAAAGCCGTAAAATTCATGCTTCCAAAAGGCAGCTAGGTAACACAACAGCATCCCTAGTTCTCTCAGTGCTCAGGTCCTCAATGTCTGAACACTAAAGTAAACTTCACTCTCTCCTCTGTCAGGGCCACTGTCTGCAAAAGAAGAGTGTGCTAGCTGCGGGCTTGCTGATGTAGGCGACAGCGATGTTCTCACACTGCTGATGCATCTGTTCTGCAAAGGGTGAAATTGTGCCCTGAGACATAGGCCAGGCAGAAAGAATTCTGGCCTTGGAAGGAGATGCCTTTCCTACATTGCTCAAAAACAAACACACAAGTCACAAGTCCAGAATTCATCCTCTTCTTACAGTTCAAATGTTAATAAAGGAAATAGCTGAAGTAGCTGCCCAGTTAAGGTGCCCCTGTAGTTCTTCACAACACCAAACCTACATTCTCCTTACTCCACCCAATGCCTTGCACTTCCTTATATACCCTCAGGACTACAAGCCACCTGCTTCTCGAGGTAGCAAATCTGCCTACTAACAAGAAAATGTGCAAAGCAAAGATAAGGCCTTAGAGCTACCCAGGGTGCAGGCTGAGGGCTGATGAGTGAGTTGCAGTGCTGTCTCTCAGCCTCTATTTCTGATCCATTTTGGGTTAGTAATGGATGGTCTCAATCCTGTAAGGGAAATTGGGGGGTTTTTTGCATGTTGGGTAACTTTCCCTGCGGGCAGTCTCTGTCACTGGAATCACTGGTACAATTGCTATTACTCTGCTCTCTGTTTGTAATTGTGCAAGGCAGCCATGGGCTGAGTAGGTACACAGAAACTCAGGCGTGTTTTCCCTCTGTAGATACAGTTATGTCACCTTGGCTCTGAAATAGGCTTGAAACTGCCCCTGTTGCATTTGTTTTGTATTTGACAAAGCAGGAACATCAGATCATCTACGTTCATTCACATATCTGACTTAAAACATGATACAGGGCAGTCCTAGTTTTAATTTTTCACATATGTTCTTCATGTCACAGCCAAGAGGAACAAAACTTTTGAACCAAGAAATAGAGAATATCAAGATCCTTTATCACCCCAGCCCACAAATATTGCAGTTTGTATGCTCAAGGGCTGAACCAAGCTAGACCCAAGCATGTGCTCTGGGCCACATTTCTCTTTGGCTCTGATAAGCTCAGACTTTGGCAGGAGTGCGTAAAGATTTCCTGGACTCCAAACAATCGCAAGCTGCAGCAACAGACAAGTGTATGTGCATCTGCATGGGTATTGTGTGTATGTGCGTGTGTGGCAGGGGTGCTAGACAATAAACCCAGCTTCGTGTGCCAGGCTCCCTGTAAATAAGAAGCCACAGGGTGATGGATGGGCTTGGGCAGGCCTGGAGCAGAACGGATGGGCTAGGCGCTATGGTAGCTGACATGCAGAGAGCTGGCTGGAGCCAGGAGGATGGCATTGTGCGGATAAATGAGATTTCATTTCCCTGCTGGGTCTCTTTCCATCTGTTTTTCTGTTTCTGGAAGCAAATGCTGGGAAGCTTCGTACACAATCTGCCAAGAGACCTTCCCATTTCAAAGGGATCTCTCTCAGGTTTCTAGGGTTCCCAAAAGCAGACAGGTAATCTTATACGCACCCTTCTCTTTTCCTCCGCGTGGCAAAAGTAGTAACATTTTTCTTCTCTCCAGCATTTCTTGCACACTCACTTTGCAAAGAATATTTTTCTTGCTGCTGGCTCAGACATCCTTGGGATGACAGAGCAGCAGAGTCCCCTACTCACAGATCTCCAGTCCTCTTGGGTCCCTCTTTGGAGCTGCCCTCCTGCTTTCTTAGGTTTCCTGTACCCTTTGACACCTTTCCTCCCTGCCTTGCCTTTCATATTTATCTGACTCCACAGTTTCCTTGTCCCTCATGACCGTGTTTGGTGTGAGAGATTTCCCCTCTGCAGATACTTAGCCTAGGCTACTTGAATCCCACCAGCACCCTTTGAAACACCTGCTCTCCTTTTGCTTGGGTTGTTTTCTCTGACTTTCTGCCATCACCAAACAGCACTCCACTGTAGAAAGGGCCAAATTCACTAATACACCAGTTGCACTAGTGGCACAAGAGCCAGACATAGAGATTCAGGCTTGCAGGAGGTTGACTAGTAGCTGTAGCCGCCCCTGTGCTTCCACAAAGCATCCTCCTGGGGCAACTCATATCCAGTGACCACGTGAAATGTGGCTCACTCAACACTGGTTGAAGGGCTGGAGCCGGGACTCTGTTTCTGCTGACCTGCTGGCCCAGGCAGTCCCTTCCCCTGACCGGCCAGCTCTGGCTGACAGGCTTCTGATGGCAGAAGTGGCTTGTTCACGCGGCACGGCCCAGGAAATACCCTCTCCTGCAGCCCAGACCTGTGAGTGAGCTGGCAGTTTTGTACTTGTCACTAGGTCTTTGCTAAGCTCCAGCTCTGATGAACACCAGACACCTTGCAAAGCCTTCTAGTCACTCCATGCCTCTCACTGTCAGCCACAGCCCTGCCACCCTTTCTCCTGTGCCTTCCCTGCCAAGCACAGAGAGCTTCCCTGCTCGCAGTGCCAGTGCCCGAGCAGAGAGGGTGCAGCACCGACACCGTCCAGGGACAGAGCAGCCCAGAAAGCCACTGCATTTGAAGGGGAAGAGGGGCACATGAATGAATATGCAGTACCCTCTGCTCTGCTTCCCTCTGGGACTTCACGGAGTGGCTGACGCAGCCATCATAGGCGACCTGCTCTCAAACAGAGTCTACTCTACCCAATAATGAGATTAAAATAGCAATGAGTCTGAGATTAGCATCCAAGATATAGTCGCTTGCTGTCAGCACGGCAGCGAAGGCTCCCCAGTTTAAAGCACAAAGCCTAGTGACAAATGAGACACAATCAATAGCAAAGGTCATTGCTCTCCCGCCTGGAGAGCACCCACCAGTGTGAGAGGGAAGAATGGGGGCAGATTTGGCCCGATCTTCACTGCGGGGAGCACTGGATGTGTCCTGACTGGCAGAACAGTTCGGCTGTGCTTTCAACATTTTTCCTTGCATGTCATTCTCGCTTTGAACCAAAACATGTAGGATTAATGCCTGCTTCTGCAAGGGAGAGGAGGTGGGAATACAAAACCATTTCCATTAAACCCTCTGGCTGACGGAAGACTTCAGGTGTGAATTGGATAAATGTCACTTAAATCCTACATGATGAATTACTAGCTGTAATAAGCCATTAACTGATGCCAAATTGATTTAATTCAGCAACGAGATCCCACTTTTATCAACAGAGGAAGAGCAGAGAATAACCCGTGGGTACTCGGAGCACGGCGGCGCGCGGCTCCGCACACACAATGCCTCGGTGGGAGAAGCGTCCTTCGCCCCTCGGCCACTTCCCCGGCAGCTCTGGCTCAGAGCCAGGCCGTACCCTTGGGGTGCCCGAGGGGCTCGCCGGCCAGAGGCCCGGTGCCGCTCTCCGGGAGGGCTCTGCTGCCGGGGAAGGGGCGGGAGCTGGCGGTAGCCCCGAGAGTAGCCGGGACTTGCAGTCGGGTGGTGGGGAGGCAG
>Ga0065711_1038948_pt1 | contig 18264 bp, 12 predicted proteins | sample Hoacrofraction12_FD_59098 | JGI IMG/M metagenome (GOLD analysis project Ga0065711, IMG submission 59098) | Hoatzin crop microbial communities from Cojedes, Venezuela - Epithelial fraction 12 v2 (version 2) | ecosystem: Host-associated > Birds > Digestive system > Esophagus > Crop | place... | reverse complement strand
TCCCTCCTCCTGCTGGCCACACTGTTCCTGATACAAGCCAGGATGCCGTTGGCCTTCTTGGCCACCTGGGCACACTGCTGGCTCATGTTCAGCCAGCTGTCAACCAACACCCCAAGGTCCTTTTCCACTGGGCAGCTTTCCAGCCGTTCCTCCCCAAGCCTGTAGGGTTGCATAGGGTTGTTGTGACCCAAGTGACCTGGCATTTGGCCTCGTTGAACCTCATACTGTTGGCCTTGGCCCATTGATCCAGTCTGTCCAGATACCTCTGCAGAGCCTTCTTATCCTCAAGCAGATTGACACTCCTGCCTAGCTTGGTGTCATCTGCAAACTTACTGAGGGAGCACTCAATGCCCTCATCCAGATCATTGATAAAGGTGTTAAAGATGAAGTCCAGCACTTCATTATTCTGCAAGAAGTCAGAGTGAACATCCCAGATTTAACCCTGACCTATTCTGCAGCCTGGGTCTCTGTCAAAATTATGCAGTCCTTTTTCTTCAAGGCAAGAGATTGAACTAGATATAAACTGTACTCATAGTTTTTTTTTTTAGATGAAGAAGTGACATTAACAGATTCTAGAGGACAGAAAAGCTATTTCCCACTGAGATTCCCAAGAATTCTTCATTCAATGGTTAATTCTTTCACTGGAATCTTATCTTACATCTTTTCCTCAGAAGCTAGCAGGACAAGACACCTGCTAACTTGTTTTTGGTTTGTTCATTAGGGCATCAACCAAGACTAGTATTGCTTTGCTTGAAGTTTTAGATCACTGCTTATTTCAAACTAAAATGGGATTGTTGATCTCTGGTATTAGCTTTTCAAATAAACTAAGTGATATTTATGATAGTCTTCTGTATTTATCTGCAAGATGACTTTATTTGTCCTAGGCTACGGATCCCTGCTTGATCTTAGCTTATTATGATTTGTTTGTTTTAGCTGCTTCTCGGAGATTTATATTCTGAAACTCCTCCAGTGACACTAAGAAAGATTTGATAACCCAGGTGATAAACCAGTCCTGTTTTTAAGTTTCTTAGTAAACTTCATTACAAGTGAAATTAATCACTGTAGATTTTAATACAAAGAGAAGACAGAGGCCGTTATTTGATGGACTGTGTTCAAAAAGCTGGGTAAGCTTTATATCACTCTATATGATAATAAAAAATTATGGTGTAAGACCAAGGTCATAGCATCACACATGAGCAATAGCACCGGCTGCTCATGATGCACTGACAAAGGATGCTTGTTCAGCTTTATAGCTCATGCTGTAGCCTTTCTCTACTTCATATGCACTCCTAAAACATTTGCAGTTCAGCTATCTACCTGAAAACAGACTATTTTAGGAACAGCTAGTTACATTTAGTTCCAGTTAGCTCAAGAAAAGCCTGTCTTACGTGACTACATGAATTTGGGATTTTCAGAAGTACAGTGCCTGTCTTAGATCTATGTTGAACTAAAGTGGTGATGCGGTTACTTGTATGTATTATCATTTATATTCTTATTTATCTGTCTTGCTCAATGCTCTGAAATCCCTTGAAAGCTCCAGAAATAAAGTAGATTCTGCAGGCGAAAAAGAACAGCATGGTTTGCTATGTTCAGAAATCTTCTGTCAGTGGGAAAGGGCAATCATATTGAGAAGCTGTTCTGCTATTCTATTTTTTATTCAGAGCAAGAAAATATGTGTTAAATAAAGTATTTCAGCTAGTATCTATAGGTGCATGAAAGGCTGTAATACAGTGGTGTCTGGAATGAGTTGAAGGAGGAGTGTGTCCAGCTGAGACTCCGCAGCAGGCAGAGAGCACTGTTTAACAGTGCCCTTATTCCTGCTTGCCCGTGGAGCACTTAAGCAGCAAGAGTCACTTACACTTTCACATAGTGACCCATCTACTTAATTCTACCCTGAAATCCTGGAAAATGAATATTACTGAAATGAGACCTGAACAAAGGTTTCCTGGCTCAATAAGTAGGAGCCATTGGACCGTAAACATAAACAGATGTTTGCACATGTGTGTGATTCACTCAAAGTATCTAGTTGGGTTTGGAGATGTAGCTTTCCAAACTACATAAAGAGGATAAAATTATGAAATTACAGTAGGAAATTAATTATCTCCAATTTTGCCAAAATGCATCCTGTTCTTCATAATTTTTAAGGTCTTAATTTATCTCATTTTGGTAATACTAAATTGAGACTATACTAATAATAACTGTTATTTCACCCACTAAATAACTAAACTATCAAATAGATGATACAGTATCACAAGCATAATGAACAAGACATGCACTGTCCCTTTCATCATCGTCACTAGGGCCAGACTCTAAGCAGCTGGAAAAGGTGAAGCTCTGTCACTACACCACTTGGCAACAGCAAAGCTTCACCGCTTCATGCTGTGGAAGTGCAGCGGGAATCAGCAATCAGAGACAAATAAAGTTGTGTTCAGGTGATTTGATGCAACACACCTACTGTATTTCATCTCTTCCAGGAAGATGAAAACAGATTTAAAGGTCTCAATTGTAAAACAGGAATTTAAGTGATAAAAATATTCCAAAGTGAGCAGCCCAAAAGCGAGTCTTTAGAGCTGCTTCGCAGAACAATTTCGTGCAGTCATGGGTGAATGTGATTATTTTTTTCCCTGAACATGCAGGAGGCGGTGACAGATTTAAGTGCTTCATGTGATTAAGCAGATAAGATGGCCATTTTTCTGCATTTGTGCAATAGCAATAAAAATGCGTGGTCATGCACCAAATCCTAGGGTCAAAACTGCAGTTACTACTCAAGCAAAACTCTCATTGACGTCTGTAGCTTTTATTGAATGTGGGCAGCGAGCCTTCTTTCACGCATTTAGTCTGTCCTCACATATTCTTAAATAGCACCATCAGGTGGCTAAGCAGGGGAGGAAAAAAGGCGATGGTTCACGTAGTCGTATGAATGCCTAAAAACTGTAACTGCTCCTTTTTGCACCCTCGGACCCATGAGGATTCAACAGAGCAGCCTGGAGGGTGTTAAGACAGTCGACCCATGAGCTGGAGTCTTGCAGGAGGATCACTGCTGAGACAAACCATGCTGCTCTGGCTTGAAGGCATTCAATGAAGTTTGGGCCTGTTTACCTTTTCAATCCATTTGTAGCTTAAAGCAGTAAGTAGCTCAGCATAGTGCAGCTGCACAGTGCGTGAACTGAAGTGCTAAAGCTTTAGTTTGAGCATGCTAAGAAACAAGGACACGTACTCTGTGCTGTTGTATGACTGCTCAAAAAACAGAGGACAGGGTTAGCCCATTGCATTCTGTTTCATACTGAACTATAAGCTGAATGGACTCTATCTACTAAAATTTATGTTAGAAATGGGAAATAATTTTTCCACAATAAACCTTTTTTCATAAGCTCAGTCTCCACACCAGAGAGAGCAGGGAGACAGGAGTGTGCTCTCAGCCAAACGTGCCCTCCTCTCCACCGAGCCCTGCAGTTTTAACCAGCTCTTAGGTGTCCAAAGAAGTCACACACCGAAGTACTGTGCGGTGCTCTGAGCCTGCTGGTGCTTGCACTGGCTATTGAGCGGCTTGACATTTACAAAAAGGCGCTTGTTAAAAACAGTTCCTCCCAGCTTAATTAACACTAAAACCCTTCAGGTGTTCCACCAAGTACATATTAAAACAGCTGTCCTTTTCTCTGAAAGGGAACTAAACTAGAAGCGAGCTTCAATAAAACCAATGGACTATGACTTCTCCCAAACACAACTGTAATGAAATGTTACTGCTGTAATATCCAGCTAAATAAAGACTGGTGAGCTGGCTAGGCCAGCTGCAGTGGCAGATGCAGACAGGATCATGGGCTTTAAACAATGCTATCACTGAATAAACACGGGCGAGGAGATAACATTTCTACACCTCCCCAGTTTCCATGAAATTAGTTTTTGTTATTCTAAATCAAAAAGCTGATAATCCTCTCAGTATAAAACGAATGGTGGTAATTGTTCCATAAATGGTATCATAAACTACAATTAATCATTATTCATGAACATTTGGAATGATGTGTTGCCCAGCACTGGAAATTGCATTGCATATTTGAGGAGACTTGGTGCTCTGGTTGGTGAGAGAGATCACCCACAGCTTTATATTTTTTACCTCTATGCCATGCTTTCCTTCTTAAGACAGTTAACGCATGACTTACAGGCCACACTCCAACTGGAATCCTTCCTTGTGGAAATACCTCAGTAAATTCCAAGTTCAGAACTGGCTAAAGGAGCAAGTTAACCAATTCAATACAAACATGTGTTTTCTATGTTAGATATGGCCAAAAAGAGAGAAAGTACATCATTTACAATATACTGAAGTTTCAAAATTAAACACCATGCCAAACAGAGGTCAAAGTTTAAATTTTTTTCCAATTTGTCTGTTGCATATGGTGTCATCTAACAGCATCGACATGAAAAAAAACAGAATGAAAAAAATGGCAATAATATCCATGGGTTTTTTGAGAAATTGTTGTGTTCGTTTGAAGTGTTTAAATCCTACCACCAATTTCCAAAGGAAAAAAAATGCTATTTAGTGTTGCCAGTCACTTAACAAGGCAGATCCAGCAGAAAATAAATGCCAAATAAGTATCAAAATTTGCCTTGCATCCCAATATATGTGTCAAAATATATAATGGTCCAAGCTCAGAGTCTTCCAGTACCCTATAGGCCGACTGGTGTTGATGAACCGGGTTTGGATGCATATTTGATCCTTTCAGCACTTGTTTTCTTTTGTCTTCATTAAAACTGAACTTTCTGCCTGATTAAAATTGGCTTGGCAAGATGATAATTTATCTGGTTATAGGGTATAATAATGTGTTTAATAACAATGGGGATAATTTGGTTACACTTGCTTTTATTAAGTAATAACATTTTACCCAACAAGAAGTTCCACTGAAGTCAAAAGGCCACTTGGTACTTGGATAATAAAGTGCTCCCGTGCCATAATGAATATGACTCAGTCCTACCCCTGTGCGTTTTATTGGATACTATTTGGCCAGCGTCTGAACAGATTAAGTACTACTATTGTGGAAGATAAATCATCACAAATTCACCATGTCTTCTAAGCTCATTTTTATAGTATTTGCAGGGAAGGAGCTTTAAGCTCAGATAAATATTGAAGATGACACTTTCACTGAAAATAGCCAGTCACTGGGAAATAAATGAACTGTGCATAGATACTGCTTTTAAAGATAAACTTGGTTGCCAGGTTTTTAAGGTCGCACTGAAAACGAGCCATAGAAATGAAACTCAATTTATCTTGCAGGGATTCACACGGAGCCCACAGAAGAGAGCCATGAAGAACCATATATGCCCATGCGGATTTCAGGCTTCTCCAGAAGCCAATGGCCAAGCTCTACAAGCAAGAGCAAAAGGCAGCTACAAGTGTGAGAAAGGCTCTCTCAGTCCCCCTGTTGCTGTTTCACTTCCTGCATCTTCTCCCTCGTTGTTTGTTTGCACCAAGGAAACTTTATCTAGCTGTAACATCCCCATCTTCTTGCTGGGGAAATTACAAAATTTCAAGAAATTTTAATACCTTGTAATATAAATGAACAGGAGAAAGTAATGCAGGAGCAGCAAAGATCCCACTGTTTAACATAACTATCCTATGGCAATAAATTTGGGGCAACAGGCACAGATACCTGAAGGGTAAATGTATTTTATTATCCTTTGGGACAGACACAACAGTTCATCTTTTAAGAACAAACTCAAGAGAACATCTTCTTCCCTCCCTAGCATCATATTACTCTATTATAAGAGGGGGTGATTGTTTACCATTGCTTACAACATATCACCAAACAATTAAGCCTCCTTCAGCTAACATGATGGATTTGTAATAAATTCACTTAGCAAAGTGATTAATGCAGAGATCCTTACCAGATATCTGTTACCTGTTTCGCAAGATCCAGGGCATCCATCGGTCAAAAGAGTCCAGGCTGTTGTTAATTTAGAGGCACATATTTCTACTTAAGCAGACTTTTTGATAGCAGGAATTACAGACACCATAGCAAAATACATAGCCCCAGACTTTTCATAGAATCATAGAATGGTTTGGAACCCTTAAGGATTATCTAGTCTATTTGTTCCTGATTTAGGAATCTGCTTAATTGCTTGATCATATAATAAAATTATAATTCTCAGTAGCAACATCACTGTTTTTCACTAGGGAAATAAGTGTATGACCTCACAGATTCTTCCTTGCAGGCTGAAAAACAACTGACATTTCTTTAACCTCAGCTTTCCAAAAGAGGTATCAGCTGTGTCAAGAGAAGTGATTAAGAACCACACAGATGTAATAAACAGTTATTTCATTTTCATTCACTATAATTTCTCAGTCCACTATTTCCAGGGAAAGACAACCTGGTATTGAAGAGGCTAGCCTAAATCTCAAGAGAGACAGATTGGATTCCTGGCTTTTTCTCCATGATTCCAACCTTGTAGCTTCTCTGCACATCTCTTTTTTTTTTTTTTTCTCCCGTTAATAAATGAACAGAACTAGGTAAAAAGAAATAAAATAGCTCTCAATTTGTGTTAATCAACTCTAGCAGTATTGCAGTACACTGCACTAAAACTGTTGCTTTCCCTGTACAGCTATTACTGCCTGTTTCTAATCAAGAAGGAATACTAATAAATAGAATAAACACTTCTTTCCTGCAGTCATTACAGGTTAAGTTCAGGCAGTTTGGGGCTGGTTTCATGTGTGCATTACCTGACAGGCTAGAGATTGATTTACATCCACAGCTGTGCACACGCATATCCTCCCAGCTCAGAGCAGAGCAAGAGGATAATCTGCAGCCGACACACACTGGCAAGACCACGTTGATATGCTGGGAAACCCTGAACAGATTTGCTAACTGGAGAGAGTTTAGTAAATCACAGGTTATCCAGCTTCATCCAAATTACATCAAGGAATCACGCAGAGTTGTCAGTTTAAGAGAAGACTGCTATATATAGTATACTGCTATACTCCCTCCATTGCTGATAAAACCTAAAATCATTTGCTTTCCGCTTGGACCATAATCATGTTTTTTTCTCATTTTTCAATTTTCATAATGCTTTTCAGTAGTTTATCAGGGTTGCATTTTTTTCCGCTTTGTCTTTATACACAGATTGACTGTTTGTTCATCCCAAGGACATTTCCCTTGCTGTCAGACAATAACAGGATCAAATAAGTGGGGTTCAGACTCTTTTGCTTCTTTACAATTAGCAAACAGACTGAAAATGGAAATAAAGCTTCTTATTTATGCCTTTCCCCCATTACAGGAGCTTTCAGGCAAGACAAACAAAGCATTTTTTAGCACTTCACATAATTATTGTTGCACTTAATGAAATTATGGAAATTTGTTAATGAGTTGCCAGTCTGTGACTACTATAACTCCCCTTGCAAGTGGTGAGTAGCACCAAAAAAAGGAAGCCCATGCAAAGCTGCGGCTCTGTATTAGGCACCTCTGTGCTGGGACCAATTTTCAAAAGGTGCTTGGGGTACATGCTGCAAGTGTTCTGTATCTACAGGAAGGACCAGATATATGTAAGTACTTAATAGGTCAATTTATGCACCACATGAGCAGACCTTGAAAAGTCTTGGCGTCTTTTGAATATACTTTTCTGAATATCAAATCTGTTATTTAAGCAGTTTTGGTGTGACTTGAGCTGTTCCAAATAATATGGCCAGAAAACCATTTTGCAAAGAGGTAGGTGTGTGTGAGTACTTGTTCCTACATGGTTTCTGCTGGGGTGAAAACATCACAGAAAGCGAGAGCAGCTAAGGGAAACCCTTTGCACTGACAGCACAGTTCTCCGACTTATGGAGTGGATACTATATATTGCAGGAATATTATTGTCAAGCTGACGCCAACAGCATGTCTGGGAAGTTTGGGCTCAGTGTGCCTGAGCCTGCCCTTTGCCTCACAGTGTGGATAGACCCAAAAAAATTCCTGTTACAAAAGTGAGAGCTGCTGAAACATCCATTCCAACTCCAGTTTCTTCACCTTATGCCCTCCCAGGTGTGCTGCTCTAGCATATGTGAGTAGCACATCAGAATGTAACAGAAAGTGAATTTATTTCTATATGATGCTCCTGAGACAGTATCAGTAATCCTTCTCTTTCTTATTTATTGTACTGGTGCTGTATTTCTTTATATTGAACTTGCAGTCATCTGCTCAGAGAAGTATGGAAGAGCTCATCTCTCGTAAAATAAGTAAAATTATGGCTATGTTTTCCTTCTGCTGTCCCTCCCTAATGGGACTGTTGCCATTTTGAGTAATGAACCTTTACTTTAATTCCTCCTTCTTTTCTGCAACAACAAAAGAAGAAACTGGACTATAAATCATTCAGAAAAATAAATAAATTTTTTGTCTGTTATGCCTGATTAAGTGTTCTTTATGCTTATGCCCTTCTCAGGAAAAATAAAATAGAATCTGGACTGGCGCTTGAGCTGAGTTCATCGTTTGTTTTGATTTGAAAAGTCATGAAAAGAAAGGGTTATTGAAGAAGTAGCCAAATACCCTGAGAGAAGGGTCAGACTGTAGGCCTCTCCAGCCCATAATTCAGCTAAATAGGACCAGAAGCCAGTCAAAAGTCAAGAAATCAAACAACAGTACAGAGACATATTTTTGCAATTCAGTATGATCAATGGATATTATTGCACAGAATACACCTACCCTAAAAAACAAATGAACAAATAAGCACACAAAATATGGAAACCTGATTACTATAAAGACAAAGTATCATGGTTGTGTTTCAAATCATCTGTGAAAAGTTGCTTGGGGAGAAAAAGAAGAGTGAATGTTTATAAAAGACCATTCATCTATATCTAACCACATTCATCTATTTCAAATTCTTAATCTTTGAAAAAAGAGGAATCACAATAAAAGGGAAATTTCTACCTTTGATCAACAACAAGCTTCTGCTTCAAGCTGGACACAAAAGCTGGATTTTTCAAGCCCTCAGACTCCAAAAGGGCCTTTTGTACCTTAACAGATTAACTTCCTCCCTCAAATGTGAATTTTACACACCTGGATGTTATTGTCCAGCATGTTACACTTGCGAAGTGCCATCAGCATGTTCATTGCACTACCTGAGAGTATGGACCTGAGGTCTGACTGCTGCATGACTGCTGCATGAGCTGCCATCTCAGCAGGGAATATCCCCATCGCCAGTGTGAAGGGTCTCCAGTGATGCTTCCCCTGCTGGAAGAAGGACAGCCAAGTATAACAAGTTAATGTTCCTACATCTGCTCTGGCTCATTGCTGCTGCAGCCTGAGGTGGAAGAACAGCTCTCTGAGCCTGTGGAGCAGCAGCCCATGGCAGTGCAGCTTGGGACTACTGCCAGCTGAGGTGTCCTGCAGCCTTAGCTGGTTCAAAGGAGAGTAAGGAATACAGACATGCATTCATTGCACATGGTTAAACAATCTCAGCTGAAAGCAGAGATTATCCCAGGAGCTGGTAAAAGACCCATGTGTAATCTCTTCTTCCTCTCTTCTTCAGCTATCTTAATGCTTGGTTGATAGCAACACAGTTCTGTGACAGCAAATGGGTATGTTGTCAGATGCCTCATAACCTAAATGCTGTAGCATTATTGTGACTTTAATGTTATGGAACTGATGTGATTTGAACCGTGACCTGCATCCCGTCTGCTAAAGCAAGAATAGTTTCTCGTTGTCCCATTGACATTGCAAGGCTTGCCTGCATCACCAGAAAAGCCAGCACAGCGAGTACAGGGGCTGAGCCCACACTACACACCGACCTGGCTGCGAGACCAGCTTGCATGGTCAACCTTTGCTGTCATTCACATGTCAAACCTGCAAACACAGGCTCATCCTTGGTCAGGCACCACTGCCAGGGCACACTGGATACCATAAGTCTGAATGTGCATGGGGTTTTGTTTCCCACAGCACCAAGCAGGGTAGGTCTGGGTACAGGTTGTCCCTGAGGCTGTATGTGGAGAGGAGGCGGATCATGCAGTGCTTTCTGCCCCTCCAGAGGCAAAACTTTGAGCTGCATAGTCACAGTCAGAGAGTTACTCTTCTCTACAGTTAGCCTTTATGAGCAATCTTCTTCTATACGCTTCTCCTGGAATATGATCAGCCTTTTAATACACTTGGATAAGGCCTTTTGATCCTGGTTATTTGCAAGAAAAATCACAATGAAAAATACCATTCACTAATCAGCTTTTTAATTTTTTTAAAAGGAAAACATTAGTTTGCTGCTTTCAGTGAGCTGTCATTCCTGAAATTTTTCACTTACAAGTTGTGTCTGATTGGCCTGAACTTTGAGAGCTTTAGCCAGGCTGTGATCATTACTAAGCTATCATATGCAAAATACAGCACTTTTTTGACAGCTCCTGTCAGCTGCTGAGACAGATCCTTTCCTGATAAAACATTTGACGATCCTGACAAAACATGAGCTTTGATGATCATGCAGGCAAATGTTTACCCACTTGTCCACATATCAGTTTGCTTAAATATCTTTATGCTCACTCTATCTCTAGGCATGTTTGTTAAGTAGGATATGCTGCTGTGCAGACGCATTATTCTACCATCTGCAAAATAAATTAAAGATGTAAGGTTTAAACTATAGGTTAATGAATAGCTGTAAACTCTCAGAGTCAATTCAAGAGCTCAGAAGGAAACCTTTGGCCCCATAGCTAAGTGTATGCCTAAAGGGAAATGAAGTCAAGACCAAGAAAGTTTAAGACTGCATTCTAAGCCCTAGCGAAAGGGCATTGCTGCTGTTCGCACTTAAAACTATCCCATAAAGGCTATTATTTTCCCAAAATTTCATGAGTATAATGTAGCAATCTGCTAGTGGGGGAAGAAACTCATTTTCACCACAGTCACTGCTCTGCTAATGTTAGTTATCTTGTAATTTTAGGCAATCACGAAGTACACAGAGGGTTCGTTGGGTCTAATTCCAGGCACAAATACCAAGAAACACTTGAAAACAGAAAACATCATAAATTGTGTGGGAAGAAGTTATTCTATCAAACTTACTTCGATGGTTATGCCAAGTAATAAAGACCTAACAGTTTCCACAAATGTAAGCATTTTCCTGGACCACCTAAAAATAATGTTATTCCAGTAAATATTGTTCAGTGGTACTTCTGATCATCTTTCTCTTCAGTTGCTCGGTTTCTGAAAATATTCTGTATGTGGGTTGACTTTGTAAGAGCATTTCTATAGTGACACATGAAACTGAAATGGAAAAGGTAACAGAGGAATTACAACATGGATAAGGAAGAGGCCAAACAGAAAGAGACACCATGCCATTTTTGCTGGGAGAGGAACTACTGTGCTGAAGAGAGGCTACCAGTGGCATTCCTGAAGGAATGATTGTGTGACAGATCTGACTTGATGTTTTCTTTGAAATTGTCGGCATAGAATTACAACTGATTTTGATATTTGCTGATGTTGGGGTGACTCTCAATACCGGGTGGGAGATCTATGTAGTCTTCAGAACATACTGAAATCCATAGGGATTATGACAAAAAGCAAAAACACAAAGTGCAAAGTGCCTGCGCTGAAGGACAAATTAGAAGAATTTCTACGGCAAGCAGGGACCTCCTTATATAGAAACTGCAGAAATGGGGAAAAGAGTTGGATGAATCAAGGATGTAATAAAAGGAAGCAATATTGGAGAGTTGTTAAAAATGGCAACTGTTGGACAAAAAACACTTCTCCTGGTCTGAAACAGAAGCAGTAAGCATAAAGCAAGAAGTATGTGTCAGCGTTACTAAAAAAAGCAGAACAGCAAATGTCTGAGATGGTAAGAATCTCTTAAACCATCTCCATCATCAGATCAATTAAAACATGGAACTGCACCCATCTATTATCTCTCTTAGACATGTCAATCATTAATAACCATACAGGACTTCAATGTAGCACAGCTGTGAAGAAAGAAATGCAATGCATTAACTGTGTCAGGCAGGGTACTTGAAGACTGGAGGTTTTTGTTATTTTTCAAAGAAATGCTAAGACTTCATCTGGAATAAAATCTCTGACTGTGGTCGAGAGAGAAATTTCACCTGAAATTACATGATTAGAGGAATTGCTCAGGTGGTATGAAGAAGTCCGTCTTAGAGAAAAGCATATTTAGTGTACCAAAACAAAGGCTGAGAAGTAGATAGGATAGTTCACTGTAAAAATTTTGAAGTGAATGGTAGGAGAGAAAAGGAGTGATTTAAGATGAAGGACAGTGTTTGCGTAAGAAGTGTGATCTTGAAATTGAAAGAGGCAGACTAAATGAAACAGACTCCAAACTTAGAATTTCTCCTGTATCCAAGAAAGCAGATTCCTCAACAGCTGTGTAGTGGGATGTGTGGGGGCAACCCTGAACCCCTAGAGTTCTACTTGATCCAATTCTGAACAAGATACAAAGACAGAATGTCTGAAAGACGAGAGGATGGACTCAGTGATCCAAATATTTTGTACAGCTGTGTTCCCGTATTCTTGTCTGTCGCACAGACAGCAAAACGTGTTAAGGCTGCTCACGTTTGCAGGGGATGTGGCATGGGTTGTGGGTAGGAATCTAATGAGAGAACAAAGGCAATCAGCAATTATTTAAGTGATCAGATCCACAGTGCCAATATCGAATGCTTGCATAAACACTCATAGGAAATGGGTTTTGTATCACCTATGTGTGCGAATATGCCACTACAAAAGATTCATCTAGCAGTGGCAAATAACTTCGGTGGCTATTTTAAAAAGTCACCTTAAAACTACAAATTTACTGAATAAATTATTTAGTATGGACTGTTCATGCAACTCTTCTTGTGACGTGTGAGAAGAATGAATTTAACTATTTAGAAACCATACACGAGCTCCTTTATTAATCAGTGAATTTCCAGAGATAATAGAATTTATTCATTAAATTTACCCTTCAGTGATGTAAGAAAATGGTACAAAATCACAAATGCAAAATCACAGAAAACATTGAAGCAAGTACAGGCCTGTGATTCAGCTGAAGATTTTGTTTATGTTGTAAGCCATTATAAAATTAAGATACATTTGCTATATCTCAGTGACAATGGGTAGCATTTGGAGGGGCCCACATTGGCTTGTTGGTATTTTACAGAAAGACTGATGAAACCTCTGTCCCTGGGATCCCCCTTTAAAAGGTTGGCCCACAAACCAGTGAAAAAGATAGTAAAACTCCTTTTAATTCCCCTGGGCTTTGAACAGTGTCTTTAATATTATATGATAGTTGAAGCAATTTTATTGAATTTCAGAAATGGTGTTCACTTCTGTAGCAAGATGGACATGCAGGAGTTGGTCTTATTTGATATTTCAAGAAAAAAGCATCGAACACCCCCAAGCAGGCTTCATAGATTATGAATCAAAAGGTATCTTGCAGTCTGGCCTCGAGCAGAATACTGGCCATGGGACTTCTTGTTTGACTCAGTCCTTTAGAAAGACATGATTATATTTTTTTCAGTGACAAGGAGTGAAAAACAAACCTTGCAAGTTGTTACAGTGAATAATTCACTACCTCACCATATCCCTTACCTCAAATGTGAATTTATCCACCTGATTTACAAGAGTATAGCTAATATTTCAGTAATCTCCAGTTACTCTGTGTACCCAGACAGGGACTACTCTGTCCCTTTTGCCATAGCCCCTCCTGTTGTCAGATGGTCATTTGTCATAATCATGGAGCCGTTTTTAAAGTCTCTACTTCCCAGTGTTGAAGCAGAATCTTCATTCTTTGTTGCTGAATATCTGGTTTGCTTCTCTCTGGTATGGAAACACACAGTTCTTTGCAATAACCCACTTATCATGCTATCCAGATCACTGCCTATCAGTAATTTGTCTCCTTTGTTATTAGTCATGTCCCCATCCTATGTATTCTGTGCAAATTCTATCAGCAATGAGTTTAAGTTTTCTTTCAGATCATCAATGATGTTGAAGAGTTTAGGAAGATGAACAGCTCTCAGCAGTCTCTCACCAGAAATTCATGTACTTTTTAGTGATTTCTCATCCATAATCATACTGTGAGATAGCCATTTATATCAATTTTAGGTTTGTCAGGTGGATTTTAATCATTCTTTTCACTTATGAAATAATTTGTGTCCCAAGCCAAAACTGTTATGAAGCCCGAGTACCTGATACACAACCATTCCCTGACACAGCAATGTTAAGCAAGGAGTGGCTAGAGTCATGTCGTAACTACCACGCAGCATGTTTGGCTGTGTTACTGGGGATCTACAGCCAAACTACAGTTCTTTGAACATCTAGACATGGTACATTTTAGCAACATTGTGGCCTTTGTCAAATAAGTTTATAGAGTCATAAGCTTGTAGCCAGTTTGACAAGACTCCTTTTCCACTAATTCAGCCTTGTTATTTTAGTCACATTTCTTTCTAAGTTAACTGAAACCAATACTAGCCAGCCGTTATTTTGCTTGGGAGGAATGTCAGGGTCGTATCACCTACTCTATTACAAATATTAGACCAGGATTAGTTTTCCTTCAGCCTTCTGGATCTTCTCAATCAAGAATACAACAAGCTCCTCAGACAGCTCTTTTAAGGTTTTGCTTGCAAGTAATCCAGATGCAGTATTCAACTTCAATTTTATTTAATGCCTTTTTTGCTAATTGACAGAAAATACTTTCCTCCTCATTGGCTAAGATTATCCTTTCTCTCATTTCTATCTAGTAAAATAGCAGCATAATCATTAGTATTTCTTTTGTTCATATTAGACTTAATTCTGCAGGCTGTGTATTTGTTCTTTTCCTCCTCTTACCAGTCTTCTAGAATTCCCAGTTTCTAATTTCTATTATTTTCTAATAAATCCTCAACAATTCCATCTGTTGTAAAAATAGGTTTATCAGGAAGTGTATATGTTTCCCAACTAATAGACTGTTTATTTTCTTTCTGTAGAGGGTCTACACTGGCTGTGAATTGCACAAACATACTGGAAAACAGTAAAGCAGTGGGGTTCTCAGACATTTTTTTCAGGTACCCTGCCCAGGATATGTTCAGTTCAGTTCTCCACTGCTTTCCCTCCATCTTCCAATACTGGTTGAGCAGTTATGCCACTAGGGCATGTACCCAGCACAACATAACTGGAGAGCAGAGGTAGAGGATCACTGGGAAATGGCTCAAGGAAATGTTTATACAAATCTCTGCAAAAGCAAACCACCATGATTTGCATGTGACTTTTCCCAGCTGCTTGTAAGGGAACAAGTTTTATGATCAGCTTGATTTTCTTTTGTGCAGGAGGAGGTTCTTCTTCCTTTTTCTTCCTCCAGACTGCTTTAGTAGGGAGAGGCTGTATGTCTCTCTGGGGAAGAAGAGACCTGTGGGCACAAGGGCAGCTGGAGTGCAGATATGATGTCAGATGTGTTTTAACACAGCTGGCGGAATGCTATAAAACAGGGCTTTTAGTGTTTCATTGAGGAGAGATTTCCATGAATTCCAGATGTTCACTATATGATCAATCTTGCTATGTATACAACAAGTGTGTCCCCATGCACGTGTAAAACAAAGCCTGCCTAACCTAGAGAGTGAATAAGGACACGCTTGCTTTCCTGGAAGTCTTTTGTTTGCTTTTCCATTGAGATCTTATGTGTCAGGTCATACACAGTTTCTGTCAGGCTCATGAGATTAATACGGGACTTTATGGCCACTGTGATGATGTAATATCTTGATTTCACAGAAACTGAAGAATTTGTACCTAAGAAAATAAAGTTAAAATGTCAATGACTAAAGAAAACCTGTCTGAGCCTTTAGAGATGGACACAGATGTTCATATTTCAAGGCAAAAACCAGCCTTTGAACTGGAGGTTAGGAAGGAGTCTTCTTTATAGGCAGGTCGTGCTGTAATTATTTCTAAAGCCTTTCTTGTCACATCCTCTAACGTAACTCCTGCTGGCCAGGGTCATAGACAGTGCTGCAAGAGTTGGATTCCTGGCTTGAAATGGTGCAGCAATTCCTGATTTCCTGTCAGTCACTGTTAATTTACTCCATTATAAATAAGACTGGGATCAGGCCCTTTGTAGTTCACCGAGAGCAACAGTTCCACTCTTTCCAATGGCATCAGCATTTTGGTGTTAAAAAGCCTAATACCCCCAAGTAGTTCCAACAAATGCTGTACATGAGGACTATTCTCTGAACACTAAGCCTTTTATTTTCATTCTCAACAAGCAATATCACAGGTTAAAGTTGCTTACAATACAGAAAGGTGACTAATAAATGAAACAGAAACTGGGAGCTGGAAAATACTGTGATTAAAGCCATGCACAAACCATTAGTTTTAGCTGGAAGGCTTCAGGAAATCAAAGCCCGCAGATTTTATTTGTTTGGGCTCAGTGAGTCTGAAGCTGGAGCAGAGAGGAAGAGGTCATTGGGTTTGTTGCTTACTCCCAAGGAGTTATTGCACGTGAAACTGAAAGGCTTTGGTCTGTCAAGTCAAATATTCCAACTGCTGAAGACTTGGCATTCAAAAATATCTCCACTGGCTCCAGCTGTAGCCAGATTTTAAAACCACCCCCTTGCCTGATCACATTATAGCAAATATTGCGATCAAAACCTGGAAATGGTTGGCCCTGTTTGGGAACTGACTCTTCTGTAATCTGCTAAGGACCACAAAAAGTGGCAAGTCTTCACATACTTTTTAACTTTGATGTGAAGACAGACGCAATCTTGGTAGCAGTTCTGGAAGTTGAAAACTCCTCTGAAGTAAAGCCCACAGTGTGAACCAGATGTCTCCAAGGTAGGCAGGGCACTAGCAGAGAAAGTGTTAGTGTCAAGCTGGGTGTGTGGTCCCCAGGCTGGTACCAAGCCCATAAGCCCTGCTGAGCAGCTGAGTTGCCTCACTGGTGCACAGCATCACGCTGCTACAGCTCGGCTTCTCCTGGTGCGGTGGTCACAGTGGCGTGCGGACAAACCGTGGGGTGAGTCTATTTGCCATGCTCCTACTGATTGCCAGGTGCTGTAGGCATGGCCTCAATTTCATCTTCCCAGAGGGGCCAGAAATCCAAAAAGCAACTTTTTAAAGCAGAGAACCAGGAATTAGGATTCTTGCTATTATTTATGATTTCATCATGGCTTGGGGTAACTCACTGAACTAGGGTGATTCAAATTACTCAGCAACAAAATGCAAACAACTGTTCTCACAGGAATGCAATGAGATTCCACTCACCCTTTTCGACTGCTTTGCAGTACTCACATTAAAACTAGATAACCCACAGAGGTCCCTTCCAACCCCTACCATTCTGTGATTCTGTGATTCTGTGATTCTCTGATTCTGTAAGGCATTTATTTCAGTGCAGGTACTTTCTTGGTGGTTATTGTCTGAATGAGATGCAAACAAGATTTATTTTGTTAAACATTCACTGTCATACTGTTTGAAAATCTCAGTCTGGTTTTACCAACTGGCTATTTTTTCTCTTCATGCAGGAAGAACATCCTGAATACCAAATAATCCATGAAGTGTGTTTAAACACAGTATTACTGGAACAAGATAGCTGCATCATTTGAGACTTTTCCCATGGGGAAACAAAAAGGCAAAGCTGCTATAGATCTCCAGGTAAATCTTGCCTTAGTGGAGATCAGTCAGAGACATCCTTCATTCAGAGGCGACTAATTTATTCCTAAACCCAAAAGAAAGTATTGCTATCCATGCCAGGATTTTGTAGAGGTTGAGGAAATTGCTGTAGCTGAATGAAAGTAATTTTTTAGCACTCTAATGACAAAATAAAATTGCACTATTGTTCATATTGCCTGCAAGGGAAACACTGAGCAAGTAAGAGACCCCATGGTGTCTCTATAAGGGAAAAAGATTTCTTATTGTAGGAGGATGTATGTGATTCAACACAGTGACAAGGAGGAGAGTCCTACAGAGAACTCATAGGGTTATGTCTAGAGGCTCTCTTCTCTCTGTGGGTAGTTGGGTAAAGGAGTTTAGCAATCAGAAAAGGGAAAATCACTTATATGAAATATGCCCCCAGGGAGGAAGGTTTATATCTCATGAGTTTTTTCATTGTTGATATTTACCGTAAGATAATATAAATGGTTCTGAATGAGTGACTTTTTTCTTACCAGTTTTAAAGTTTAAAGCTCCTGAGCCAAAATGTGATTTCCAAATGAAAACAAGATAGAGGGCACTGCTGTGCTTTGGACTCCCATGAAGAGCTCACTCTGTCACACTTTCTACTGACCATCACCTCCATCCCGGGAAAGGTGATGGAGCAGCTTATCCTGGAGGCCATCATGAAGCAAGTGGAAGAAAAGAAGGTTATCAGGAGTAGTCAGCATGGATTCACCAA
>Ga0065711_1038946_pt1 | contig 18267 bp, 11 predicted proteins | sample Hoacrofraction12_FD_59098 | JGI IMG/M metagenome (GOLD analysis project Ga0065711, IMG submission 59098) | Hoatzin crop microbial communities from Cojedes, Venezuela - Epithelial fraction 12 v2 (version 2) | ecosystem: Host-associated > Birds > Digestive system > Esophagus > Crop | place... | reverse complement strand
CCCCACCCACCCCGCGGCGGCGGAGGTAGCGCGGGGCCGGGCCGGCGTCCAGCGGGGCTCCGGGATCGGGCGCGGCGAGCGGGGGCTGAGATCCAGCGTCGGGATGCAGCAGTCTCCATCCGGAAACACACACAAAAAAGAGAATCCCCGAAACACCACCGCGGTGTCGGACGGGCGCGGGGCTCGGCGACGCCAGCCGCTCCCGGGGCAGGCCGGGCTCGGCCACCTGGGGCTCCTGCAGCTCCGTGCCGTAGAACTTGGTGCCGCCGCCTTCTTCATGAGTCTCAAGGCAGACGTATCGAAAGAAAACAAACCACGTCCAATCACTGTCAGACGTACCCATCATTAAGGCATACGTTTCGCAAGGATTTTTGTTTAAAAAACCAAAATCTCTTATTTTTTTCCCCGTCATTTCCAGCATTCGCTTCATGCCGTTTTATGACCTCTTTCTTCATCTTTGCGGCTGCAGCCGGCGCTCGGAGAACAAAGAGCAGCCACCGCCCTCAGACCCAGCAGCCTGGTGGGAGCAGCGACATCGCTTGATTTCCCCACGCCACGTCTCAGTCGCTAGTGATCCTTTAGGAAGTGCGAACAAGCCTCAGCAGCCACGTTTCCTCACACCCACAAGCCCGGCGACCGCCCCGTCTCTCTACAAACACCAAATTAATCTTGCAAACGTCGGAAGAACCTGAGAACTGACTCAACGCTTGAAACCCGCAGGGGGCAAAGGCAGGGCTGACGCGCGCTTCCTCCCTCCTGGCAGCGTCGCCGTGCCCGAGGACAGAGCTACTCCACCTTGAGCTTTGTTTTTATGTTCATGGCTGCCAGCTCCGCCACGAAGTAACGGAAGACGTGGGGCACAGGGACAGCCTCGATCATGTCCACCTCGCCGCAGACGGAGCAGGAGTACCTCCTGCTGCTGGTCACAGAGGAGGAGTGCGGCGGTTTCTCCAGCACGGGAGAGGTCATGCTACCGCAGCTCATGCAGACGTAGGCGATGGAGCCGTCCGAGCAGTTGAACAGGCGGTCTTGCAGCAAGAAAGACGTGCCGTGAGCCAGCAAAGCGTCGCGCTCCATCTCGCCGAAGCGAATCCCACCTTCCACGTTCCTCCCCTTGACGGGCTGGTTGGTGACAGTGTCTCGGGGCCCTGTCGTCCTCACCTGGAACTTGTCCGAGACCATGTGGCGCAGGCGCTGGTAGTACACGACTCCCACAAAGATCTCCGCCTCCAGCTCCAGGCCGCTGATGCCACTGTACATCTTTTCCGTCCCAAAGAAGTTATAACCTGCGCTCACTAAAGTCTCGCCGAAGTATTTCAAAGCGGAGTTCTTCTCTGTGAAGGTGAAGGGAGTGGCGTCGTAGGAGACGCCGTGCAGCGCTGCTGACTTCCCCGCCATGCTCTCAATTAACATCCCGATGGTCATACGGGAGGGAAAGCCGTGAGGGTTGAAGAGGATGTCGGGAACCATCCCGTTCTCTGTGAACGGCATATCCTCAACTGGCCAGAGCTGGCTCAGGATACCTTTCTGGCCATGACGGCTGGCGAATTTGTCTCCGACAGTTGGATTTCGGGGAACCCTCACGGTGATGCAAGCCTTCTTGAATTTCCCGGTGCCGCGGTCGTTACTGCACAACCTGACGTTGTCCACAATGCCGACTTCCTTATTCCTGTGCAGGCGGAAAAACAAATCACAGCAAAGGATGGTTTTTAGCTAGGAAGGGGAAACAAAGGAAAAAACCAAACCACTTCATAAGTCTCACAAAATGCCCTGGGACAGCTGGGGAACACCACCATTCTTGAAAAGTACTGTTCAGTAGTGGGGGGAATCAGACTGCATAAGAATCAGGGCAAGGAAGCAATAAAGTGGCATCACACAAGTGCCATTCGTTTGCTTTTTCTGATACTAGAGGCACAGCTGCAACTTTCAGGTGAGCAGGTAATGTGCCACCCATGATGTAAAATAAAGATCATTTAAACCAGGTTTCCCTGTATCGCACTGTATCTGACAAACTGCATCCCAGTGCCATCTGTTCCATGTTAAGGCAGCAGTCCCTCTCCCTACCCCCAATAAATTCATGCCATCTTGGCAGGACACTGACATAAAATATCGGGTTCAGGGCAAAGCAAAGTTGAGAGCAGGAAGGGGAGGCACAGTGTGAGCCGAGAGGGCTCTGCCAACAAGTGCCTTGTTCAGGGATGTGCTGCTTCTCCAGGTGAAACCTCAGCCCGATGCTCCAGGTGCTAGGTGTCTGCTGCAGGCTTAACGGTTGTTACAGAGCTTTCAGCCCAAGCTCTCCACTCGTTTTGGAGATGACAGCTAGGGAATAAATACATTTTGTCCCACGGTAAGACAGGGTTACTATTCTTCTCCTTTGAAGTCCTAATGAACACGGTGTTTGCGGAAGGCCTGTACCTACGTTTAGCTATGTTTCAAAGCTATTATTTTGCCATGTCCAAATGCAACCAGGGTACAGGCCATCCCCCCCAAAAAACAGAAAGAAAACTGTGCTTCATTAGATTCTTCCAAGCGTGTTCAAACTTCTGGATTCAAAGCCTCCGTCCTTCCTCTCTTCCAAGCCACACATAAGACCTAGCAGCGCACGCAGCACTTAGGAACTCCCTCTTAAGGGCCCTCTGGGGCGGGGCAGGAGCCAACACTGAGAGCTGGGAACCTCATCTCTCTGTAGGACCAAAATAACCGTCTGATTTGGACCAAGAATGAACGCAAGCTGAGCGGGAGAGAGGTAAAATAGCTCTCTGGATAAGGAACCTGAACTAAGGCTGGGCTGGCATGAGAGCGAGCTGGGGAACGGGAGCGCAGGGTGGGAGAGCCGAAGGGGGCTCCACAAGTACAAGGATGAGGCTGAGCTTACAGATCCCCTCTACCACGTGCCGAATCTCTTAGCCCTGCTCTAGGACCAGCATGACTCACTCTACGAGTCCACAGCAGTCTCCCCAGTGCAGCTAAGGCATCATCTGTTATGGACTAATAAACAATCGTTTTCCCAGTAATGCCAGTTACTGTGTTACTCAAGTGCTTCTCAAACCAATTCGCCCTCACAATGTGAATAACTACACAGCATTATCCTCACTGTCGATGCTGTAGAGAGATACAGCTGAGGCCCGAAGTTGTACGGACAACTGGGAGTACAGGATGCATTTAAACATTATCAGCTTTTATCAATGTTTTTGCTTCCCTTTCCTGAAAGGATGAAGAGGATTTTAATGAAAGCCTCAGCAGCCTTCTTTCAACTGAAGTTCAAAAATCTTACAAAACTTATCCCCAGAATATTCCAGGGAGACGGAGGGGTGCAGTTGACACATGTTAATATTCTAGCAGTTCGGAAGCTGCAATGTTTATAAAAATGCTCTTTGAGCCCTAACCCTGTAACAAGTTTGCTTACAAGGTTTTCTGGCAAGTCCCTGGAACCAGACACTTTGTTTTGGTTTTGTCTGGTGTTTCCTTGGGTTTTTTTTAAGGTATGCTACCTTATGCAAGTCAATTAACAAAAAGCTGCTGAAAACGACTGCGGGGGACGGGCAGAGGAACAGTCCTTGGGAGACAGCAAAACATTTCTGCAAGCTCTTTTTACAGGCCTCAGATTCTCCTCCTGGGATAAGCCAGGCTCTGCAGCGTACACTGGCTTAGAAAATAGCTGTGACACACACGTGGGAGCCACCTACAACATGAACTTTATGCTCTCTCTGTCAAGACATGGGTGCTGTCGCATGAGGAGAAAAGGGAAGGCCTGTGGGAGAAGATACTGCAGCTGATCAGGGCCAGATGCCCTCAGACTGCTCACCACCGGGTGTGGGAAGCCAGGAGGGACAAGCTGTACTTACGGGTAGTACATAGTGAAGTTCTCCCCTGTGCTGAGGTTCACGAAGCTGTAGAAGGGGTCCCCAGGCTGCAGGACAGAGCCAACAAAAGGCAGCCCGTCGGCATCCAACTTCTCCGTAATGTTGGGATCACCAGGCTTGATGCCAAATACTAAATTATCGCCTGCCCTGCTGGCTTTAAGGGAAAGGTCAATGCTCTCCATCTTGATAACACTACCATAGGCAAACCCTCTTTGCCAGGATGATTTGTTCACAATCTAAAAAGAAGGAACAAAGGCCTGTTAAAGACTTGCTAATCACTTCAACAAAGAAAGCTTACCTTTTTAACACTGCCTTCCTAAACAAAGCCTCCCAGCAAGTCAACGTTCCAAAAGGCCCAAAACTCCTGTAACCCCTGTATTTTTCAGTTCTGGAAGGCCACTACTTTGCACAAGGGAGCTCTGCTCTACTCTCAGTACCTCCAGCATTACCTGCGGTAACAACACTTAACCGCTGTGCTCCTATGTCTGCCCTAACAGAGTACATGGACTAGCACAAGCCGAAAACAGGCTCTTCTCAGCTAGGTACCACCATTTTTCCCAGTGCCCCACATCAAATTCCTTTACAGGGCAGCAGGACTCCTCCTTTTGGTAGCTTACCATTGCATCTTCCATGTCGTAGCCACTGTAGGAGATGACAGCCACAATGGAATTGGTGCCGATCGGATAGCTGTCCATACCGTAATAGTCATACATGCTGGGCCGCACCAGAGGGCTCTGGGGAGTGTGAAGGTGGTACAGCTTGTTATCCGAGCGGTCCTTGTAATTATAAACTGGAAACCCCATGGTTTGCTTTCCTATAAAGAAAGTTGGATTTATTCAGGATCAATTCAAAGCTGATTTGTGTTTCAGGATCAATTCAAAGTTGATCTGTGTTTCATCCTCCATGTATCTTGTTAAGAAGAAAGCTGGAAATACTTGCAATTTAGCGGGATTATCAATCTTAAACCCCTTGGAATTTAGTAATTGCCCTAAGTCCAGCTGTAAAAGTTTCTATGAACCACAACACTCAATTCCTTTTGCAGCATTTCATAAGGACTTTTTGTAATTTTGTGTCTTTTCTGCAATTTCAAAATCTCCAATAATGTTGATGTGGTGTTTTTTGGTTTTGTTTGTTTTGAGTTTTTCTTTCTTCCTCTTCCCAGAGTTTTCCATAATGAGGCACACCTTACATATTTCCAGACCAAAAACCGTTTGCTTCTGCAGTATAGACTTATTGGCAAGGAAAACAACTTTTGAACATAGTCACATTGGTGCCTTCAGAAAAAGTATGAAAAAGTGGCAGCGTTTTAAGGACATCTTTCTGATAATATTGTCAGAAATGTAATATGCTAGCAGTCCTATTGAGGTAGTAAGACCTACTCTCTTGAAGTCCCTACCCACACACTTTCTCTTAGCCTGCCTTTTTTTTTTTTATAAGCTTCTTGCACATCACTTGCACTTCAGCTGATTGAAACTCTACTACATACCCTATCCCAACTTCTTTCAGCCAGAGAAACTGACTTAAATCTTTGTCAAATAGTTGTCAGAAAAAAACCCTCCCTGTTGCCACAGTGCTGTGTTACTGTCTTGCAACAGATGCCTAGCACATGTCCTCTCCACAGCTGCAGTGTCAAGACGGCAGTCGCTCACTGCAAACAGGTGGCAAGGAAACCTCACACTAACTATGCAGAGCATCTACTGCAGCTACCAGTCAGAAACAGGTTAACCTCTGTCAGTTGTGGGGATGAGACGACGGTTGGCAGCACAGCTGTCAGACACCACCAAACAGCTGGTGCAGTGTCCTTCACTCGTCCATACGATCAACAACACCAATTTAAGAAAAAGCAAGCAAAACGTACTAAAGGCTTAAGGAGAACAACATCAGTGCAACAACCTAGAACTGCCCATTGCAAGGCAGCCAGGACGATAAACCTGACTTCATTTACTTTGCCATGAAAAAAAATGGCTGTTAATCAACATCGATGTTGAAATAACGGCTGGGAAGAGCTGTTATCTGGGAATGTGGGAAGACACGCGAGAGCTTTTTTTCTTCCCCCTCTCCCTCGCCCAGTGACTTGCAGCATTAGGTACTACAGTACATACCCATCTGGCACTGGTACATGTTTCGTGGACTTTGGTTGTGGTCGGAGAAGGGGATGAGGTTGGCCACCACGCTCAGAATGCTGTGAGGGAAGAGCTCCTGGTGAGTTGTCACTCCGGGCACCACCTCGGACTCCAGCGAGGCCACATTCATGAATATCTGGAAGCATCAAATCGGACAACACTCATTTGCTTCCTTCTTTTAAAAGTTACTAAGCAAAACAAAGCTGCCTCCAATGTCTTTCTACCCATTTCAGTTTTAGCTGTGGTTGCTGTCTGCACTTTAGTGTACTAGCAGGCAAGGGAAACATGAGACAGCTGTTAAACTACCTATCACCAACGGCAAGGAAAGCAAGTCTGGAAATACAAATCTGCAGTAATGTGCCCTCCTTCCTGTCTCCCATTTTAATTGTTCCGAATGGGCAAGTTCCCTGGCAATCCACTGCTTGGCTGCCCATGGGCAGTTTGGGGAACATGATATAACACAAGATGAGACAGTCACACAAGACAGCAATTCTTTGCCTCAAAAGCTTCACTAAGTTAATACTGAGAGCAGATTTCAGTATCTCAGAAAGATCCCTACAGTCCCTCCAAGACACTTATTGGAAACCAGCTAGCAGGAAGTGAGAAAACCCTTTTGCCACCTATTCTAGCTCTTCAACACAAGCTCCCTATGTCCCATCCTCAGCTCCTTCCACAAATATTTTCCAAAACATTGTTTTTGATGCCAGGTACCTCTGCAGTAGTCAGTGCTCTTTAAAGGAAATATGCAACCCCCACCTGTTCCAGAGTACCAATCCATTCATTCTTTCCATAGAACAGGTTTCTGACAGGCCGCACCATCCGGCAAGGTGTGGTAAAAATGAACAACCCAGGATACAGACTGGGTTTTCCTGTCATTTGGATAAGGACCACTTCTGCCCGTGCAGGAAATCTCTTCTCTTGTGTTATCTGTTTTTGCAAAGAAATGCAAATTTAGAAACACAAACCAACACTGGTTTAGTTAGGCTGCATCCAACAGGCTACACAATGAAAATGCCCACCACATGTGTAGCTACTATTATAAAAGGGTGGAAAAAACATTTTAAAAATACTTGCAGAAAAATCTCCACCAAGGAAAGGACAGACTATGTCTATCTTACCTTTTTCAATAAAAAAAGTTCTTCTAAAAATGATGACTTCATAGACCAACAGACCAAACAAATGGATATAAATAAGAAAAAAAGAAAAGCCCACTCCAATATTAACATACAGCCAAAGATAACTTATTGTGTCAGATTAAAAAAAATCCTAAAAAAGGAAGTTTAAAAAAAAAGTTCCAAACATGCCTATTTTTGACAACTGCATATTGAGGATGTTTAGCTAAGGAACATTTTAAACAAGACAACCTTGAAACGGCGGAGGGTTTCTGCAATCTCAGGAGCCAGCTCCCACTCCACCCAGCCCACCACAGAGCCATCCAACACAACTCGGTAACACTCCGTGTAAGGCTTGCTTGGAGTCGCATCAACAGGGGTGACACCTGTGAGAAGAAGGGGTTGGTAGAAGGAACAGCCAAAACAGCAAACAAAACACAGAAGTTACTTCTGCAGGAAGCCTCAATCCACACCAAAAAGCTTTCTGAGGCATCAAAAAGCTCAGACCTACAGGGCAAAGCTGCAGGTTACTTAATGGAAAATATAAAATGTGCACAATTAAGAATGCTGTTCCCCTCCCCATTTTTCAGATTGAAATAAGGATTCCCATTATTGTGGTAATAACAAGTGAGCTGCAGTTTAATTCAAGTCATCAGCAGCATTAGAAAGTCACTGCTTGGTCCACTTTCTTAGCGCTTGTACCGTGTAATTCCTTGTGCTTAAGCGAACATCTTCACTCTGCAGCATACAGCTGAGAGACATTTGCATCGAACTTTACACTCTCCTAAAGGCTGACACGCCTGTATAAGCAACGTGGTACTTACCACTAAGCAGCAGTATGGGAAGAACAGGTTTAAACTGATTTCACCTTCTCAAGTTAACAGCTTACAGTGACGGTATCTAGAGAACCTTTCCCAGATACGGGTTTGCAGGGCAGAAAGGTAAAAAGGGAAACTGCTTCATTAAATGATCAAGCCAGCAAAGCGTACCTAGGGAACATAACAAAGGTGGAATGTCTGTCACGGGCACCATCTCGGTCACTATTTCACACACAGCTGTCATGTGGTTCATCAGACCGCAGGGTTCTCCATCTGGGGTGTCCACAGGGCACAGGAACCCCCATGATTCGGGCAGCAGCTTGCGGACAGTTGTAGTTCTCATCTGGGAAAATGCTGCCCCTCTGTGTATGCAGCGGAAGTGGGAAAGGTAGCGAACGAAATTGAGCTTGTCTCCCACCACACACAGACCGCTGTCCTGCAACATGCCCAGGCCTAGGGAACAAAATTGAGATTTATGTCAGGTTGTCATCCAGCTTTAACAAATAAAGTATGATGTTACAAGGTGGTTTCTTATTTTTCACTGGCAAGCCCTAAAGATCTCACACAGGATCCCAACAGAAGGAACATGTGCTGCTGCCTGTGCACAGGCAAACTGGTGACCTGCAAGAGGCCTAGGGACTTTAAATTCCCACCTATTGCTTAAAATCCGACTCCTTTTAGAAACACATGACAGTCATTCCCAGTGAAGTGACCTGGGGTTTTGCAGCTGGTACTTTTTGCTGAAATTCTATGGCCTTCTAATCTCGCTCCATTTTCTAGTGGGCATTCCATTACAACATTATCACACTAGACACTTCAGGGTAGCACCAGGCAAATTTGAAACACGCACTAGCGAAGCAGTTTCTCTCCATTTAAGCTCACACAACCAATGGGGCAGTCCTGACAAACAAATGCCCCTTCTCTGTCTTACGTTGCACCTTCCAAGAAGAAATCATCTTTGGGAAAACAAATCACAATATGGTTGCTGTTTTGGACAATGCTAAATTTAGTTTCAAATATTTATCTTTGTAGAGGCCTTGTTTTAATAACTAACCTGTTTTGTACCATGCATAAAGTCTATGCTTGAGGAGAAATCTTGCCTGTTTCCTCAACTATGCCTCTCCTCACACCACCTTCATTAATTCAGTTACAGCGTACAATGTCTGCGTAGAAGCAGTTGTTTTCAATCAACATTTTATGTTGTTTCTCATTCCATTTAGCAGGAAAAAGCCTGAAGACTTACCGGTTTTAGACCGCAGGTTTCCAGTTGCAAGAAGATATTCAAATGGCTTGGTAAAGTCTGTTGCCAGGCTGAATGCCTTCACCAAGCTGTCCGCATTTATGCTGATATCTGCCTTTTCTGTTCTTTTCTCCAAAACGAACTTAACAGATTGCAACCAGCTTTCAAGCCTCTCCTACGGTTTAGAAATGAGAGATTTAAATTTAGAACAGCAAAATAAAAGCTCAAATTAGAACTTCACATCAGTTGCATCTACTACAGAAATCCCCTGAAATCAGCAGGATTGACAGCTTTTAGTGAACTGACAGTTTTCCAACCATACTGCCCACATTGACTTCATTTATCAAAATGCTGTGTCACACCAACACAGACCTCCAAGGAAAATACCCATCAAACAGCTTAGTAACCACTTCCACCCAGACTGGTAAAGAGTCTGGCAAGTGAAGTACAGTAACAGAATTTCATAACGGCGACTAATCTGACCACAAGAACAACTCCACCAATCAGCCTCCTAAACACAGTGACGAAGAAAAAACACATTATGAAGTAAGTTGAGATACCAAAACTTGAAGGCCACAGACACACAGTAAACGTTGCTGCGAAAGTCTGAGACAGTTAAAATGAAAATCTAGTCCACTATAATTTTATCACTGCTGTGATCTCAGATACTATATGAAAACAGGAAAAAGGACATAAGATACCAAACAATGTTTTGAATTCTTAGTAAAAACCCACTGTATCCAGCCACACTGTGTCTAACTGTACGCTCTAGTCTATTTTGGATCTTTGCAATCAAAACAGGGGCTGTTAACTCACTCCCCTGCTGATCTGACAGGGTCAGACAGGAAAGCAACCTTCTCTGGTTCCTGCTGGCACTTCCATATAGCACTAAAATGCTTCACAGAACTCACTTTTTATTTTATTTCTAAACCCACTGAAACCACTCAAGAACTAGAGAGCCTTTAGTAGTCTTTCAACAAAAAAATGCTAAAGAAAATTTTGGCTAAAATGGAAAAGAAAGGTTAAAGAAGAGTTATCTAATATCTCATGGAAGTATCTTTATTTGGGGATGGGAACTACTATTTCACAATTATTTTCATGGGACAATCAAGCTTCTGAACAGGAATACTTTCCTGTCGGTGTCCTAAAATGAGGAATCCCTAGAAATAAACTGAATTAATATTGAATTGGGATAGATTAGGAAACAGCATTTTTATATCACCAGTAATAAATTAACAAGTCAGAAGCATGCTATCAGCTTCCTGATCCGTAAAGGAATTTAAAGACGGCCGAGTTATACTTCGCGAATGAATCCTCACTTTTGCAACACTGGGGGGGAGGGCAGTTATTCGCTTGCACTTTTGCCACATGAAACAGCAACATCACCACAACAAGGCAGATCTTTACCACTCCTGTATCAATTGATACAACAGAAGTATGCTCTTTCAGAACCCTCTTCAAATACCAGAAGGATGGGTATTCCTACTTCCTCAGCCTCCCACCCCTGAATGGGGCACTTTCATTTGTTCTGGAAGGCTACAAAGCTCTTTATTCCAGGTTTTGTACAGGCTTTTCTTCAGCATATTTAGTACCCTACTCCGAGACAGCCAAGCCTTCCCTGACCACACTGCCTGGCTGCACTACATCCAGCACTCTCTCAGCCGTCACAGCATATCCAGGCTCTCTGCTCTTCACTCTGGCTCCTGCACTTCTCCTGTCCCCGTGGTCACTGTGGGGTCTGGACTGGATGACCATTACATTCACAGGCTTAAATCCCTTCAGACCCTACCTTTAGAAACATTAGGAAAAGCTGTCCTGGGGTAAGCACTTCTTGATTCATCAGACTGTCTGGATTATCCTCCATGCACTCCCCTTTGGCAAAAGCATACAGCTTCCGGGTCATCATACAGAGCAGGTAAAACTTTTCAGTTCTGTTCGTGAGGTGTATGCAGATACACTTGCTGGAGAAAGAGAAAGCAGGAGGACAACTAATGCTGTATCTTCACGGTAGCTGTTCTTCAAGTTTCTCCTAAACAATTGCAAACCAAATTTTTTGGCTAAAAAGCCTTACGAGGCACAAGCTTTTCCAGTTGCCCTTAGTATTATTTGAAAATTCCAAGAAGTAATAATAAAAAAACCCCAGAGACTGAGCTGAAAAATTATCAACTTGTCTTTTTAAGGGGCTAGTTTGTTAAGGATAGATCTGGTTGGTGAACCTTGTAAAAGGTTGATTTTACACCCTCCCATGTCAGAGGTCCTTGTAAGTTTACAGTTTATGTAAACAGATACTTCAGTCAGGACCAGCCAACAGATAGGGTTTGTGCGTTATTTTACGGTAGCTATGACACCAATCATATACACGCGCATATCCACATACATGCATCCCACCCAAATCTGAGCTGGAAACTAGTAGCAAACCACAAAACATTTCTGTTTAACACCATCAGTGTCCTGCCGCAGAAAGTCCAAATCTCCACTCCTGTCAACCCACATGCAGAAGAACTGTGGGCTGAACAGCACTCTAGCACACGCAAAAAGGAAAGCCACACCTAATTCCCATTAAATTCCCTAACTCAGCCACTGCTTTCCATGCCACTTGAGATCACTTGCTCTCCAAGACACAAGCGCAATAGTCTCCTGTCAGCACTGCAGGATTTTTTCAGCTTTTCACATCTGCTCTACATTGCCCCCTACCGAAGCCTTCACAATTTCACTGCAAAGCAAGACAAAACTCCAAAGGTAGGTTCTGTCCAGGGAAGGCACAGCTCCAGCACTCTTATACACGGGGTACTTCCCAGAAAAAGAATTTATTTAGGTGAATGCCTGTCACACTGACAGTCTCAAAGCCAGCTCTTCCCTTCTTGTCTAACTTATTCCATGGAAGAAGCAAGATTTTAAAGCATCTCATTTCCACCATTTTAAAAGATAAAGGCAATTCTCATCACAGTTGCCAACAACTGCGTGAAACTGATAAAAAAGTACCACAAACTGCAGTATTTCTGTTCAACTTGAGCAGTCACAGACCTAGCTTCAACCTTCTCCTCCTTGATCTTTAATATTTACGTTTGCCATCAAATACATCAGAAAATCATATCTAAATAACAACTGATAGCCTCTCCTGAAACCATTTTGGGGATACTTGTGTCAATCCATTAAAATACGTATCTCTGAACACCACAAATAGAGATTATTACAGTATCCTGGAGTCCCGTCAAAAACTGGCCAGTGGCTATAGTGGCTATATAATATATAATAGAGGCTATATAAACGCACGTGAAAACCGTAACAGTGTGATGTAATATGGCAAAGTATTCTTAAATCTGCCTATAATTTCAATACAATTACACTGAAATACACACTCCCACATGCATGCATACATACTTCAAAATGAAATCTGCAGCCTGTTCATTGCTGTACCACTCAGGAAGGTTAAGTTTTATTCTGAAGCTCTTTCCCAGGTATTCGAGGACGTTTTGCTGTGTAAAACAGCCTGCATCCACTACTGCTCTCATCATCTCAGTAACGCAGTTAACATAAAAGGTGTCACTTTCCTTTCCTTTGACCAACTCTTCAAAAATCTGGTAGTCTGGGAAATTAACTAATGCCTGAAAGACAGAAGCGTATCAGATCAGAAAAACAAAGCCATAGCAACATCTGTCTATAAAATACAGAAAAAGAACCAGGGCACTCCACTGATGCAGGTTTTCAGTCCTCTGGAGATACCCTTCCACCACACAAACTGAAAAATACTGTGAGGCTGAGGTGCTTAGGGAGTAACGCAGGGGATATTCATACTCTGATGATCATCACAAGTACTCCCAACCCAGTGAGACCCTTGGAAAAAACCAAACTTGCACCCTCTCAATTAACAGGCTTCTCTTGTTATTGTTTACTAAGATTTACTAGTATCTTTACAGAATAGGCTCACTTAGAAACATGAATTTAATTCACCATTGCCTCAAGCTGCTACTTATTCTCATGCAAACCAAAAGGCAATTTAGCCTTTTGATGAAAGCTATTAGAACGAATCCACTTTAGTTTCAGCACTTCATATACTAAAGCTCATAGTTCAATCCAGCATTCTTAGCTCTTGGTGTTATAATGGTTTCCTAGTTTTTTCTTTACATCAGGGTTAAGCAAATATGTTGTCCACCAATGACTTCTGTATTTACTGACAAATGTGCCTCATCTTTAAGCAAACTATTTGTTCATCACGTTAAAGTAGGCTTCAAAACGTTCAGGAAAAATTAAAGGCTGCACAACAGGACACTAAGGCAGATTTCTTTATGAAAGAGAGCAATGTAAGCTCAGTTCTGCCGCTTGGTAATCACGATGTACGCAATTTGGAAGCAGCCAGAGTATGTGCTGCCTCTTGTCCAGTAGAGGAGAGCACTGGGATGATTACATAGCAAGAAGAAACCAGAATTACAGCCAGAACAGCAGTGCAGCGGGGCCACAGCAGCAGCAATCTGCCGCAGTGGGGCCTGGACAGGACACAGGAAACCAGTACAGAACTGAGCTTGATTGATGCAGCGGGGGGATGCAAACCCGTGGAGAGTAACTACTTATGGAAGAATTTGAACTTCAGATGACAGGGCCTGCTTATCCTGAGATCTCATGAGCTACCAGAAAGTCAGTACAATTCCTTTGCATATTAAAAGAACAGGTAATGAGCTACTTTAGGTAACTACTTTTGCTGAAACCAAAGTTGAAGAAAAGTGTTGAAGAAAAAGTGAAATGTAATGTGCAACAGCAATATGAATACAGCAGGCTGAAGGAAGATGATAAGAATTCACTGAGGCTGATTTACATGATGCTTTCATCACGTAGTACCACAGGCCTCTGATTTGCTCTAATATCTAGCTGCTGTAGTAAAACACACAGCTGAAGTACTCTGGCTCTGCTACTAGAAAAAGTCTTCGCTCAAGTGAAACTTTTGCCTGCTATCCAAAGAACAGTTTACATCCACAAAATATGCTCAAATTGATCCTTCCAGATCTTCATTGCTTCTAGTGCCAATCAAAACCAGCACTTTATTCTTCTCCTTAAAAAAAAAAAGCAGCTGGTGCACTGGTTTCCTTTCAGATGGGACAACCTGCCTTTAATCATTAATGTTGTTCACTCCTGAACACTCAGCTGTCATTCTGTTTCAAAAAGATTCCTGAAATCTTTCACATTAGGTGACAAACTCTTACATCCTCCAAGAGCCATTCATCCAGAGCATTCATTAGAAAAAAGCCATGAAGCACTTGCATAACTCTCCCCTCGTCTCTTGATTCTGCACAAACTTCCTCTGCTGCAGATGAGTGTTACATTGCAGGCATAGGTCTGGACTATAGTTCTGCAGCCAGTATAGAAAGGATGACTGAAAATACTTACCATGGAATTAGCTTCTTCTCATTGCTTGAATAAAAATGCTTAGCAAAACTTCTGTATTTATTCAACACAGAAAGCACAAGCATTAGCTGTTTACCTTCAGAGCAAATCCCAAGGGAAGGAAGAACAACTCTTTCTGAAAAATGAAATTCACCATGATGCAACCATTCTCCAAGTAGTGAAGGTTCATATTTATCGCAGTGTGCTCATCCTTCACACAGTGCATCACTACTCCTGCAAAAATGAACACAAGCAGAGACCAACATGAGCTGTACAAAACCAACTACCCGCATTGCTGTGACATGTCCGAGCAGGTGCGAGACAACTCATGAGAGAAACTTTGGAACTTCAAGGCTCAGCATGCGAAGCAGATCACTAGTTTCAGCATCAGTTTCCCACTTCAAATAAATACACCAGCTCAATTCAGTTCTTACTGGACAAATACCTCAGGACAGCCAGCACACTTGCTGAGAAGCTTGGAAGACGCATACAGTTTTTAAGAAAAAGAAAGCCCCAAGCCTCAACTATTCAGTCTGTAACCTTAGGCTGTAAGATACAACAACACCAAGTACTCTTCCTAACTGCACTCTGGGTCAAATTTTCACATCTCTGTGTTCATGTGGTACTGCTGAAGCAGTGTTTCCTGGTCTTGTCCCATGCTATCCACTGCAGGACAAAGTAAAATAAAACAAATGGCACTTACAATGGTACACAACGGTAAACATTTACAATGGCACTACCTCAAAATTATTAATGTGGAATTACAGCGTGTGCTCAAGCACCACGGTCCAGTCAAATCAGCAGCTGATAACAGCCAAGATTAAAACTCTAACTTTTCTGGTTAAATTAAGCTTTACACTGATTTTACTGAGTATGCATGACAAAGGTATGGGACAGCCAAGAACCCAGCTGATCTGCTTCACGTAAGTTAAATCTGCCATCTCAAAGTACAGATAAACAAACTCAACGAAACAAGTTCAGCAGTTTACACTGACTTCTAGTGAAAGTGGGGTTTTAGTTACACCTGCCACCTAACAAAACATTACGTGTGCTGCAAGGCCTGGCATACAATCTCCTCGCTCAGCATGGGAGGCTCAGACTGCTCCCACCAGGCCAGCACCTGCTGCACACTTGTACCACTATGGTGGTGCTGACCCTTTATTTTCATATGTAGTAAAACCTATAAACATCGTACAAGAGCTACATGAAAACAAACTACCAAAAGTCAGCTGTAGATGGTCACTCCTGTTTGTAGTTACTCGCAGGATGCTGCAGGAAACTGCTCAGCTTACCGTACTCTGTGAAACCAGGGCCTCTGTTTTTCCATTTATGTCTTGTCATTGCAAGAGGGAAATTTCGCCTAGGCATAATCAGCATCCTAATAACTTTTTCTAAGCCATTAATTATAAAGTAGCCTCCCATTTCCTGGCGGAAGAAGAAAAATCATTTTAACGTGATTTGAAATTCACAACCCAGCATTTTAAGTAAAAGACAAAAATGCCTGTTATACAGTAAAAAACAAAAAATTGATGTTTTAACTATGAAATACATAGCAAGACATATGTTTCAGCACTGCATTTGGAAAGGCTGCAGTCCTTGCCAGTAACTATTAGAGTCTAAACGTGGCATACAGTGCAAGGAAAGGGATGAATGTTTCACAATTTAAAGGAAGAAAGAAAAAAACCCCACACCCCTGTGTAGTCAACTGAATGGCTTTGAAGAGCTGACATTAACTATTTTTTTAATAAATACTCTGAAGTTCTCATTTTGAGTTTATAAACCCCAGAGATCTTCAGTGCAGAAAACCACTTTCTGGTCGTATACAAGCTTAACACTCATAAATTTATAGCTCCCCAAACTCGCAGCCTCAGCTGCTGGTTAGCAGTTGGGAAGTCGTATACTGGAACTGCAGGTATTAGCACCAAACAGATCCCTGTACTCAAAGACACTTGTGACTGCACGCTTTTCAGGATGCTGTATGGAACCACCATTCAGGGTACATTCAGAGAAAACAACCAGTCAAACTTGAAATAAAATACAAATGCTCAACTTCTGTAAAGAGAAGCTGGCCTGGGATACTGCTCACAAAAAAATGCAGATTTTCCTGACCCACAAAATCCCTGTTACCTCTTCCTCCTCGTGGTGCTGTATGAGCTCTTGTGGAGAAAGATTATAAAGGTTGCACAACTTGGACTTCACCATGATTGGAATATAGCCCAGGGGCTGTTTAATAGTCCCCTGCGGCATGCCATTCACCGACCAGCTGATGTCCACCTGAAACGACACAATGCAAACAGTGAGCAAATTTAGTTGCCCTTTCAATCTTCCCTGTTATATTAACTGTACATTCAATATAACCACAATCTGTTTAACAAAATTCCATCATTGTAAAATGGTCTGAAAAGCGAGAAAGAAAAGCGTGCATGAAAGAAAATAATTTCTGTACAATAACAAGATCTGTCAGTGGGTCTGTAGAAGGACCCCTTGACTGCAAGAAACAAAGTGATAAAATGCACTCTGGGAGCAAACAATCCTAACTTTATATGCAGAACGACAGGCTTTAAAAGAGTTGCTGCTGTGTAGGAAAGAAACACCAGCACAGCAGTACAAAAACATTGGTTCAACATCTGGCAAGAGTTAAAAGAGTAAATCGAGCCTTAGGAATCACTAGGAAAGGGAAGGGAAATGTTACTGTGCCCGCTGAAATCCACAGTGCAGCCTCACAATGAGATCTCTACGCAGTTCTGGTCTCCAGTTTGAGCAATGACCAAAGGAATAAAGTGGCTCCTGGACAAGCAGCCACTCAGCAGACCAGGGCTCACTTCTCCCCCTGGGGAAGCGAGAACTGCAGGAAGAATCTGAGTGAGGGGGATACGGTTAAAGGCAGCGTGGTGGGAGCAGGTAATGGCTACATCTGCAAGGGCAGGGAGCGGGATCGACCAACCAACCTGTCCAAGCACAAGGCAACGCCTTCTCACACAAGGCACAGCAAAATGTCTGGTTCCAACTGTTCCTAACATTTACGCGGATTCAAAAACTAACTAAACAAACCAACACTGGAAAATAAAGATGGGAAACAATTCAGGTATGAAAAATAAAAGCATCTCTAGCTCAGGAAAACCTAAGAGCCACTGGGAAAATGTCTGTGAACAATCCGTGAGTACCCCACTTTCATGTTCAGGTAAGATACTGCACGTACAGTCACTTTTCCCACTGTTCGTTGTGATGCTTTGGGCAAATTAAAAAAAAAAAACTGAAATTGCAAGCAAGCATTCCCTCACACTGGGTGCCTCATGCAAATGTGCAGCTCAGATGCAATTACATAATTTTAACAGAATACAGCAACGGCTGGGCAATCCTTTCACAGTGCAAAGGAGAGTGTTTGTTGTGGATGCTTCTTCCCAAGGCAAATTTCAGAGCAACTCAGGAAAATGATGAAGACATAATGTGAATGAGAGGGACTTCTGCCAGGGAGCTACACTGCTTTTGAAAACCGGATTCCTGCAGAAACAAGATTCGGATTATCACGCTCTCCGGGACGACACAGCTCTTCCGAGCCAGCCGGCTGACGGCAGGGCAAACTCAACAGCCGAGCAAAGCAGGCAGCTATGGTCCTGCCGAGACAGGGCCTGCTACGAGCTCGGTTTGACGGGAAGCTTGTGCCGTGGGCTCGTCCTCCACCGACACCCGAGACCCCACGCGGGACACAGAGCTCTTCGAACCCCCCCCCCCCCC
>Ga0065711_1006402_pt1 | contig 18267 bp, 12 predicted proteins | sample Hoacrofraction12_FD_59098 | JGI IMG/M metagenome (GOLD analysis project Ga0065711, IMG submission 59098) | Hoatzin crop microbial communities from Cojedes, Venezuela - Epithelial fraction 12 v2 (version 2) | ecosystem: Host-associated > Birds > Digestive system > Esophagus > Crop | place... | reverse complement strand
AAAAAAAAAAAAAAAAAAAAAAAAAAGAAAAAAAAAAGGAAGAAAGGGAAAAAAAAAAAAGAATCACCCCAAAAAAATCAGCTTCAGACCTCACCATGTACATCTGGTTTGAGGATATTGGCAGATACATCACAGGGATGCAGAGCACTAGTAGCCTGCTACTGCATTCCCAACAGCTGGAATTTCAGAACAAATTTGGAGTAATAACGTAATACCATAAAGGCAAATGCTTATTTTGGGTTTAGTTACAGCACTTCAGCTTTCACAGCATTTCACCCCACCCACACAGAGACAATTTCATCTTACAAAAATGAGGATAAGCCCTATTACCTGTAGAATTGTAGACGTATGCATGACTTACATTTCCAGATTATGTTCTGGCAATAGTCCCTCTAGATGAAGCCCTGACCCCTTCAAGGCTTAACTGTAACTTCAGCAACTTGGTTGTCAGCTCTCTTCTTAGACAGTCCACCTTCTTCTCGGACCAGCTCATTTCCTTGGTATCACTCCTTCTCTGTGGCCTCAAGCCCCTTTCAATATTTTGCTTTGCTACCCTCCCCTATGGCCTCCATGCCCCCAGTACTAACTCATTCCACGGTAACAGCAGAAGGCATGGTCCTCCAGCATGGGGATCATGTTTAGTATGGCAGAGTGAACCCTTCTGAGCTCACCATCATTTTCTTAACAAGGGGCCCTTCAGCAACTGAAAAACACCATAACATTAAAAGCAAACAAACAAATTTCTTCCTTGAAATTTTAATAGCTGACTTAGTGGTGGTGACAGATGTCATACTGACACCACTAGAGAAGAGTTTTCAATGATGCACACACAGGTTCTGGTTAGGCACTGACAGTGGTTTTTGCCTCCTGTGTCACCCCCTAGACCTCCCTTCACGAATATAAAATGGTGCTGAAGCCTTCGCCTGGAGAGACCACCTTGAAGAACAGTGTAATCCCCATGCTAAATTAATGCTTAGGTTCCTATCTGACACTGCCAAGAGAGGTGCCAGTCTTGATGGTCTTTGTAATGCCCATACCTGCCACCCACTGAGAACCAGACTGAGAGACCATCAATTCATAAATTTATTCTATTTATTTTATGACATCACATCAATTAAACTTCTATTCTGAAATCTTGGGTTGTAGCTGAAAATACCTCCAGGCAATACCTTCACATTTAAATTAAAAAAATATCTCACTTCATCTGGCTTCTTCTGTTCCTCCTTCCCCTTCATTGTAGCTCAGAAATGACATACAACAGATGAAGGAGTACGGAAACAAACTTAAAATCACCTTTTTAGACATTATCCCAGCAGGTGTGCATGTTTTACTTGGAATTTATGAGAAGTAGCAGATATTGCTAACTCAGCTGTGCCAGTCTTGCTGCAAACTCTTTCTGGCCATCTTATATGCAGCATCCCACTGCCAGTGGTGGCAGTGGACATAGCTGTCAGAACCCACTACAGTAGACTCTAAAGAGGTAACACTTTCTAGTACTGCCTCCCAGTAACGCTTTAAATTTGTCATAAATGCTTTTATATTTTATCTGTTTGAATTTACATGTGTATTAGCAGTTAACAGAACAAATCTCTTGGTAAAATAGTGGTTTGGGCCCCTTCCTGTTCTCACGAAAATCACTTGGCCTAAATAAGCAATCTTGTCACTGCTGAATTTCATAAGTAATTTCCTGTCATTAAATTAGATTTGTTGATAAAAAGAAACTGAAATACAGTCATACAAATTCAGCTCTTGAGTGAAACTCATTGCTAAATGAAACTATGAAGAGACCCTGGTCATTCACCATATGTGCTATGGGGTCTTCTTTGTTCATTGTGGAGATGCTCAAGTGTAGTGAGATTGCTTTTCCTAACCTCTTTTCTTAACCCCATTCGTCCCAGACAGTCATCTCAGTCTTATTCCTGGTAGGAAGTACTCTGAGACATCAGGCAGGTTTTGAAATAAATGAGAAGAGAATCCAGTCACATAGCAAAAGCAAGACATGACTTTTCAATAAAACACAGTAGTCACCCTGTCCTAATGAAGCCAAAGAGCAGAAAATATTCACTAAGAGAAGCACCAAGCAGCCTACGCAGTCTAGGAAGCTGTTTTCTCTGCAAGGTTATCCTATTCCACATGCCCATACTTCTGAGGTGTTGACCTGGAAACGTCCCCAACATCCTTCTCTCCCCACTTGCCTCCTCAGAATTAGACCCCTTGGTTAAGCAAAGTGAGCACGCAAAGAAAGAGAAATAAAAATCAAAGTGCAAATGATCAGCCTTGAAGCTCATCCCATAGGCCCTGGGCATGGTGAGACTGTTCAGCTGGCACCAGCCCCTGTACGTAAGTTGCCTAATGCTTTACATTTGAAAATTGTTGCAATCAATTTTTTATTAACATTAACACCTCTATTGTTTGCCTTTGAAATCTGGCAGAAGTAGGGATTGCCTTAGGGCTAGTGTCATGCCTTTCACTGGTTCTGTTAATAAATTCAGATTTGGACAAGCAGTAGAGGTGTTGAAAATCACCATTTTTTGACTGTATTTTCCAGAGCTCAGAGTTATTTTGGCAACTAGCTAAACCTCTCAGAGATTTGATGTGTCTGCCTGCATGCTGCGCCTACAACATGTCCATGAGTGGCGGTGTCTTGAGCTTGTAGAGACAAAACAGCTCTGCCAGTCCACCGCGGGGACTCAGTGTAACAGGCAGTGGTTACAAAGGCCTGTGGGGTGATATGGTGCAGCAGCAGCTACAGCAGGGAACAAGGAAAGAAGTCGTCACTGAGATAAGAGATCTGTTGTGTGGGAGCTACCCACATGAAAGGAAGAGGGAGACTTGTGGACAAAGGTGTGATGAAGACATCACTTCAAAGGAAAACTAACTCAAAGAAAGAGAGCTCGCTGCACCTCTCCCTCGAATCTCCAGTTCACATAGGAAGTGACCTTTTTTTTAATGAACTGAATAACCTGTTTCTGGTTGATGATGCTTAATTGGAAATTGCTTGTGTTGTTACGCCTGGAGGTCAAATTTTATCAGTGGAGAATGATAACTTAGAGTAGAGCTTTTTCTGTTGTGTTTGTTAATTAAAAGCCCATAACTAATGTGAAGTTACATAAAATGATAAAAGGCCCTTATTTTAGCTGCCATCTGAAGTCTTCCAAAGGTAGAGAAAACACAAATTTACAATTGCCTTGTGTATACCTATGCATTGCAGAACTTAATGAAGGGAAAACATTTATATTTTCTCAATCTGTAATACAAGTTATCTCCCAGTCACCCTGAGGAGGTGGCAAGTTGAACCTAATGTACGAAATGAACTTGGACCTAATATACCAAATAAACAAACAAAAAAACCCCAAACAAACAAACGGGGGAGGGGGCGGGGGGGGAAAGAAAGGAAAATGGATGAAGGAAATACAGCAAATACAACACATCTCCTTAGGTCACGTATATGGTCATGATTCCCTTCACTCATTTACATTTTGGTGCTTGTAGGTACACCCCAGAGCAGAAACAGCGAGTGACGGGGAGGAACAGAGGGGCACAAAGTTACTAGAACACAGTGAACTGTGAGGCGATCACATCACTGGTGGAAGGTGGAGGCAATGGCAAACCCACAAGCCATCATGAACTAGGCACAACATCTGTGCTTAAGAAAATGGAACGCAGGGTTGAAGTCTGGTCTGGTCTGCACTGGGCAGAACTGCTGCTTTTAGCTCAATTAGCCGTTAGAGCACATTTGAGCATCCTAGGACAGCCCTGGGGACTCACATCCACCTTCAGCCTGCATGCTGTTTTCTAGCCTTTGTCTTCCCAACATCTGAACCAAGCACTGGGGTTGTGCTTAGAGTGCTCCCAGGCCCAGCATTCTGGCACGCACTGCTTGTCTGCTACTGTCTTCAAAATTCAGGAGCTCCAGGACTTCAACTGTATGTTTCCAACTGCAGAGTCAGTTATGGAGTAGTTATGACAGAAGTTATAGTAATTGAGTGCTACATCTGGCTTAGCTAAGATTTCTAGATCTGATGATAGCCTGCAGTAAGATTTTGCAGTTGTTCGGCAGCGGTTGAACACAAAGCACTCCAACAAGGCAGAAGTAACAGTGGCCTGCTTTGGCAGGGGAGGTGAAAATTCTATTTCTATGGTTTCTGTGTCATCTCTAGACCCATTTTTATAAAAATCTCAAACTCAGCATGCTGTATAAGCACAGATTCAAACAAATGTTGCGAGGCCTTCTGAACTTCCTCCATCTAACTAACAAAAGGGAAGAGTTCTCCACAGAAGAGTGTGGAAACTAACAATTCCCATTCTGTCTGAGACTACTAGGATTACCTCCGGGATTACTGCTTACTCATTTCCCAGTAATGCTTACATACTAATTATTTCAAGGTAATGTTCCAAACTTTTTTCCCAAGGGGCCGTGTTATTATAACCTTCCTGAACTACTCTTTAAATCAGTATATGCCAACCAAAGTCTGCACAAAGATTTGACAATGCAGAGGTAAGATTTTTCCTGTGTAGAAGTCGACAGCATTTGTAAGTAGATTGGGGAAAGACAATGTTCATGTCCCATTCGAATATCTTTTAAGGCACTGCGTTTTAATTGCACTGCATCTTTTGCTGGGTGTTTTATGTATATATATTAAAAATATATACATAATGTATATGTAAAATACATATATTCTTTTTCTGAGTGCATTTTCTTGAAATGTTGTTGAGTACTGCCGTGCAGTGTTGAAATGCTTTTCTATTCCATCCCATTTTTAGCTATGTGTGAAATTATAGTGTCTGAGACAGAGCCATCGAAGCTAATGGAAGTTATTGCTTGGGCTTTATATCAAGCTCATGTTAAGACTTGCAAGTTATATCTGAAGTCTGCATAGTATTCTGAAAGTTTCTAGAAGAAAAGTGTTCTGAAAAGAGGAAAAATCACAGAATCACAGCATGGTAGGGGTTGGAAGGGACCTCTGGAGATTGTCCAGCACAACGCTAGTGCTAAATCAGGGTCACCTAGAGCAGGCTACACAGGACTGTGTCCAGGTGGGTTTTGAATATGTCCAGGGAAGGAGGTGCCACAACTCCTCTGGGCAGCCTGTTCCTGTCACCCTCAAAGTAAAGAAGTTCTTCCTTGTGTTCAGATGGAACTTCCTATGCTTCATCTTGTGCCCGTTACCCCTTGTCCTGTCGCTGGGCACCACAAATCCTCGCAAGGTGTAGCTGCCTCTACAGGACAAATTATTCTTCAAGAATAGGATATATAATGTAATTCTTGTAGAACTGTGTGCAACAAAATAGAATAAACCTCAAACTCACCAAATCCAAAAATGAAAGAAACAATTTGTTAAAATACACATTAATCACAGTTTCACAACATAACAAACCAGTCATTTTTATAATTTTATATTAGTTGTTTCCATTTAGCAGTCAGAGAGGAGCAGGAGAACTGAATCAGTTATGACATGGAAATAACGCTCAAACAAATATGTTTAACTTTAGGGAAAAGGCTTGTTCATCTCTGCATTAAAAATAGAATGATTAATACTTCAGCTATTGTTTTAATAACTAAAGGGCAACAACTACTATTTTTCCGTTAAACGTTAGCACTGACTCAGCGTGCGGTTATATGAGGTGTTCCTCTCTGGATGCGTCAACTGAAAAGGGAGACTATTGCAACTGCAGTGCAACTCTGAAGTAAAAGTAAATGGAAAGAGGCATGCAGTCAGAACCTGGTGATGATGGTACAAATATATTTTTTTTCTGTGTCATTAAGCGGCAGTTTTCTTTTAAGATTATATTATTTAATCATACGTTACAGTCACACCTGTTAATCTTCTTGCTCACCAGAGCTATGTGCTGCTAGGTGTGTGGTAGATGGAGAGAAACCAGGAAAACCTCACAATGAATGCTTTCTAGGTGCAGACATGCAGTTTTTGCAGAAGCACAGTTTAGCAATTTGGATGATAAAAGCTAAAGTTCATTTCAAATGGATTTACTGAAAGAAAGGAGGGAAGGGGAAAGCACTTTCAGCTCCCTTCAGTACACATTGGTTGGTGTGGTAAATGTTTCCCTACCACAAGATGCAGTCCCAGACATGAGGTTTCATAACTGCTTGCCAACCCTTTCTCCCTAACTAGATCAGTCCTGAGACCTCTCCTTCTACACACATTTTTAATCTTGGATTTTCAGTTGCTTAAAACTTTCCCAAACCAATCCACTTTCTACCAGAAGGCAATTTCTGCTTTAGCTTAGTTTCAGTCTGAGCAAATTTCATTTATGTATATCTGCACTCTCAACTTACATGCTTCCCATATGTTCAAAGTAAAGTCTTGTATTCACATAGCTAAAAAACACAACCAAAGCTGTAACTTTTGCATGTGGATACATGTAAAGGTTCCTGCATCTCCTACTGACATGAATAATGCTACCAAATTTTGCTACAAATTTCACAGGACAACTCATGTAAATGTTGTAACTGATATCCACCCTTATGAGCCAGACACTAGCAATAAAAGAATACCCTTAATTAGGAAAAAAGTAACTAAAAAGAGACAGGAGACAAAATTAATATAGTCCGGGACTGCAAGGCACTCAGCACCAAACCACAATTCTGTTGAGCAATATATGAATTTATGTCAGCTTCTCAAAAGTGTAGTTTTGCATAAACACAAGCACTATACCTCAGTAGTTTACCTCAAAGGGGGTGCCCCTAGACAGAAGAGCTTCCTGTTACTCCCCAGACTTACTGCTGTTTGCAAATAGTTTAGTCTACATATACATACATATACAATGTATATACGAAGTATAGACATAGGTACACATATGCATACGTATACTATATACATGTGAAATTCCTCTTAAGCCTATTTTTTCTCTTACATATAAAGCACAACCTATCTAGACACATACATACATATGTATGAATAGTCACTTTTTTTTTATATATTGTTCCCATAAATTCAGAGGATTAGGACTGAGCAATCTGAAGCATAGCACTTCATTCCATGCCCAGATCTCTCTGTGATAAGTGGGCTTCTCAAGAACGTTGAGCTTTTCCCCAGCAAGAGACAGCTTAAAATGCTGAACATGGCTTTTTTTCTCTAGCCAGACCACAAAATCCTTTCTCAAGAAAGAATGACCTCATATCTTATTAACCCGAGCACAAAGTGAATGAGATCACACACACACATCAGCACACACATACACGCACTCATGCACGCACACATACACACATACAACCAACCAGCCAAGCAAAAACTGAGACAGACTTTTAGGAACAGGACTTCCAAGGAAAGGCAACTAAACATGGATCTTGGAATCTAAGTTCTTTTCTAAAGGTAATGCCTGATAATGGTTCTTCAAAAGCTTCAAAAATTACATAAAGAATTTGCAGAATTAGTTTATAATTTTTCTTTTTTTCCTTCTCTTACTTGATTCTAACAAACAAATAAATTAAAAATCCCTATTTGTCACCTTTTTGTGTTGCTTGGAGGGGAAAAACAGTTTGATGTTTTCTTTATAAATACTCCAGTAGGACAGAATACGCCAAAAACCATTCAGTAAAAGAAGCATTGAAGCTGCAGGTGTAACTGGCCATTACTGTGGAAATGTGTGAGGGAAAAGCAACCTAAGTTCTGCATACTCTTACATGGTGTGTTTGCACACATTTGAATAATTTCATAATTCTGATTGTCCTTTGTTGATAATGATACAGTAGAAGTGGAAAAGATACAGAGCATATCTATTCTGAGAAAAACAACTTGAATTAAGGAAGAAAGAAAAGAAATTAGGTGGCCTACAACTTCCCGGCTGGAAAAAGAGATGACAGAGGAGAAATATAATAGGGCCTACAAAATTATGAATGGTAAAGAGAAGATGAGCAGAAAATGACTTTTCGCTATTTCTCATAACATAAAAAATTAGGGAGAATTCCATTCCCTCCGCATTAAAAACAAACAAAAGGAAATACTATTTCGCACAACATAATAATTAAACTGTGGAAGTCTGCCACAGGATGTTGTGGAGGCCGGCACTGTAACCAAGGTCAGAAAAGGTTTTAGGAAAACTCAGGAAGAAGAAGTCTATTGGTGGTTATTCAAAATGATGGTACAAATGCACCCTCCAGTCACCCTCTAAATCAGTTATTACTCAGAGATGGGAGGATTTAACTGGAGATTATTTACTTTATGTTAGCAGGTGTGTCTGCTGCTGGCCCCTGCCACAGTGGGCTAGCTGCACCTTGATTCTCACCTAATATAGTCATTCTTAGCCTCTCTGAAACCTTTAGGTATCAAGGTCTGGATAAGTGTAGGTCCTATGAAATAATGCACGTAAACAGAGCACTATGACATTTTCCTTTCACTTTCATTGCAATGTTACATCCTGAAACTGATGAAGAGATGAAGCTACCATACTCGTTGAATTGAATTAGCAAAAGGCTTCCCAACACAAGATGTGGGGTCATTTTTCTGCTTAATCTCCACACAGTTTCAGTTTCCTTACTTTCGATACGTGTGCATATTTTAACACGTGAACGGTGGTTTAAAAAGAACTACTTGCAGGCTTAATGCTAGGGTGGTTTGTATCATTGATTTCATAACTGTAACACCATCAAAGAGTTGGCTTCTTTCTAAAATTAACAAACAGACAGAGTAGATTGGTGCAGGGCATCGTGTGCCCTTAATGTCCATTGAAGAGGCTTAATACTGTCTGAGGCCAGTCATGCGCTAGAAGTTTTCCATGTAGTCCTGCGATGCCTCTCAATCCTGACATAGGTTCCAGCCCTCTCAGTATTTTAGCCCCTGTTGTGCTTGGTTCTGAACCAGAAAAGCTCAGCAGCCTTTCCTTCACTGAAGCACTTGGGTAGTCTCTGTGAAGTCACTTTGGCTATTTGTACTTCCTACATGCTTTGTTTGCTCACAGGTCTAGTGCACAAATCCGGCTTTCAGCACACTTTCTGTTCCACTTCTCTGGCCTACTTCAAAGTATGGATTTGGTAGCAGCAGTATCTTTCTTGCACATTAGGTATCAAGACGAAGCAGCCAAACTCTTGTCAACTTATTCAGGATGTTAGCCCAACTCTCATGAGATGCAAAGTCAGTCAGGGCATAACTAAAAGGGCACTGTCCCAAATTCATAATTTACTCCTAACAAATCCTACTGGAATTTTCTTAGGATTGCCATCCATTTTCAAGGATCAACATTACTTCTGGAGCGCAGACTACCTAAGCAAGGATCTTCTACGAAAACTGGGCAGCATAAGTGGTCATTTTTAAATTGGTTTCTTTTGAATTTCTGCAAGTACATTATTCTGTTTACGTTCTTCCCATCTGCATTGTTCTGTGAAATGTTGGTAAGTCTTCTTCCAGCCTGTAATCCATAATAGCTGCTCATATTTAAAACATGTCACAGTCCTGACATGTTGGGAAGTATCACAGCCCAGTATAATATTTGGCTTTCAAATTCTTGTTTCGCAGCGAGAGGACCAACAGTCTAGATCGGCAAAAGCAACTTTGGTTATTAGAGTTCGGACATGAACTTGGCTTGCTAATGCCAGAGAAATACAAGAGCCTCCTTTCATGCTCTTAATGAAATCATTAATTATGTCAGCAGCTCAAACGATACATCTCCAAACACTTTACATTACTTTGCAAACGGGTAGTCACATAAAAGTCTTAGAAAAAATATTCTTACATTCTAAATTCATAAATTCTAATCATAAATAGATTTCTGGGTTCAGGGATTTGTACAGTCATTTTCTCTCATACTTTTATTCTCCCATACTGTCACCAAAGATTCTGTCATAGCTTGATGAATAAAAAGTAAACTGAACAATATATCTATATACTGTTGCCTTGTTGCAACTTGAACGAACTTCCTGAGCCTGAAAACTTGCCGTGCTTCTAATTAGCAAGGAAAACATCTCAACACATTTCTTTCTTTTTAGCTATTGCTATGACCCTTGCTATACTTCCTATAATTACTAAATAGCGTGTTTTTATTAAATAATCAACCTGTTGATAATACTATAAATAATAATTGAATTATTTAACTTTCTTGATTAAAGTATGCATAGCTTCATCTTTTAAAAAAGCCTCCATTAGAGAGCCTTCATCAGAAATGAGCTTTTCTATATGATAAATTAGAACAGATTTCAAACATGAAAATCAAAAGCAGTCTTGGGGAAAACTGTTCCTAATCACAGAGCTAGGATAATGCTGTTTGTGCTTCATGCTGTACTACCCTTAGGGAGACAGAGAACTTGTGAAGTAAAGCAAGGACCAACATTCGGATCGTTTTTGTTAATCTTTCACAGAAAATATATGATGCAATTCTTCATTCCAAGAAGGCCAACTCCACTGATACTGTGTCTTTCAGTAAACAGTCATTCATTGCCTTTCCCACATCACTAAAAGATGGAGTTGATCTGTTCTGTGATGGCATAAAAAGAATAAAAAACATAGTAGCATGATGAATAAGGCAAAATAAACAAGATGATATAAATAAGTCAAAACTAATACATTTTGGTACAAAGTCCGTCATTATGTTTATTGCCGAGCACTGTATTCATATGCCTTGTCACAACGTTATGAAATTTATCATGAAACTTCTGCAAAAGAGACTGGAAAAAAATGCCAGTATTTCTTCACAAAGCAGTGTTTTCATGGAAGTCTGTACATGGGATTTTTGGACTTCAAGGTGTGATTACATAATTTATAAAGTGCTTCCAGCAAGGCACTGGAAATAATGACAGAAATGCAAACAAACTTCAGATATGTGGCCTGGCCAATATCCTCAGGGAACCTTCCAGTATAAAGGAGAGATTAAACAATCATCAGCTTTATCTGGGATGTGAGAGAATGGTTTCAGGTCAGTGAACTGGCTGGCTTGGTTTGGTTCTTTGGAGCAGCTTGAAAGACTCAGTAACTTGCATATGAATTACTTAAGGAGGTAATGTAAAACTTAACATGTTTCTAAAATAGCTGTGGTAGGAGAGGTGCATAATCAAACTGTACACAAAAATAAATAAACCAGGATAGAAAAGCTTGGGTATCAGGGTATGAACCAAAGGTAAGAGGCAATTATTACAAAAGTGAGACATCCACAAAGGACAATGATGGACCTGGGGGATTAAAAACAAGAGAGAAAAGGCATACTTTCCATAGTAAGGTAAAAGTTCAGGAACAGGAAGACTGACATATGCTATGTTGTAACACAACTGGAGTTGATTGAAATTCCTTATAAGAATTACAGTATACAACCAAAATTACATACCTGTGAACTTTGCACTAGGCAAAATATTCCTGTCCAGCACCAACGGGATGAAAGAAGACAGAGAAAGCCACAGCATTGTTTTAAACATGCTGTAGTTCTTCCTGTCTTTAGACACCCCATACTTGACAACATTCCCATTTTCTTTCTCCCCTCGAATGAGGAGGCATGCCTTTTGCAACACCAAAAAACCCCTAGAATCCTTCTCACTAATACTGTTCACAGCTGTCTCTAGTTTGACTTCTAGCTTCTTCTTTTGACTAATGCAGCTCTCAGATAAGTTTCCAACCTCTGTCACTTGGCTAAGTCCCAGATCTCCTCCTCTATCCACATCCTCATAAACTGCTCAGTTCTGTTCAGCAACACCCTGTTTAAATTCCACATTGCACTGGGCCTTGCATTTCGTTATGGTTCTTTACTTGGCCATTTAAAACTTTATCCAGATGATCTTTCCTCTTTTTCCCTCTTCCCTTTCTTTGGGCTTTACGCTGTGCTGTCTTTGCACCCGTCCTTTATGATTATTATATGTTTGCGTTACCATAACAGCTAAGAGCTGAACTAAGGATCAAGGCCCACACTGTAAGGCCTGCCTAAACTTTTATTCACTCTCAAGATATCTTTAGGATGATGACACATGAAATTGCCTCCATCCAGTTACATCCTTTATTCCATTTCTCACTTGTATAGACTTGAGCTTAAGCTAAACGTGGTTATGATCTCAGCCGAGCTCTTCTCCAAACCCACTCTTTTTTTACTGTTTCTCCCTGTTGATAAGTGTGTTATCAAACATGGCATCTCTTGGGTCGATGGTTATGGATTTTGATTTGAGGTGGTTTTTTTGAGGCATTTTGAGGCTTCCAACACTTGTCTTCTACAAATATTTTCCTTTTCAGCATCTCCAGAATGTATCCTGGATATAAAAGCTTTCACCTGGGTGCTTCATCCCCTGCGTCTTAACCCTCAGCCTTGCAAGCTGTTCACCACCTGGTCTGCTCAAAGAATTGCCCAAATCATCCTCTTTGCTAGTTGTTTCAGTCCTACAATTTATATCATTCACAGCCTTCTGCTACCTACCCCCTTCTAAAATGACAAAAAAGCCTTCACCGTTTATCCCTCCCTTTAAATCCTTTCACAACTGAACTGGGCCTGACCTGGCTCTTCCGTTCTCTCCCCATTGCCATCTTCGCTCTACCAGCACTGCCAGGTTTCCCTGCCCACCCATCCACATTCACCTTGCACCCCCCTGTGCGTTGTCTCCTTGTGTCCCTTGTGCCACTGACGTCTGGCAGTTACTGCCTGATAGACAGCGGGTTGGACCGATACAGAGCTAACTGAAATGGATTTGGGATTATTGTTACCCCATTTGTTCTCTCCCTACTTGTGGTTTCGCTTCCCTGTTGCAACCTGTGCTTAAACTGGGCTGTGAAGCAGAAGCTGCTCTTGCACCACATGGCAGCACAGCACCACACAGGGCAGAGAGCCCTCACGCTCGTTCGCAGAAGATAGATGCTATCTGCTGTGTAAAAGCTCTGTAGAACACACACGGGATCTCGGAGGCCCCAGTGCTTGGCAAAACTTAACAAGACTGTCTTGGTTCAGCTTTTGTGTTTTTGTGGGAAAAGGACCTCAAATTTAACAAAGGCACTGTTTTGTGCATTCTTACATGCATTTTTTTTTCTTTTCTTTTTTTTTTTTTCCCCCCCAGTAAATGCATTTTGAGACTTAACAAGTAAACAGCTTACACAAGCCTGGGCCTGAAGCTGAGCACCTGCAACTTAAGTAAGATCGTCATTGTTTGAGTAGGGTTTAAATAATTTAGTACAAATTGGCTTTCCTATAGGTGTTGACAAGCACATCATCACTACTTACTAATGAGTACAGGATTCCAGAGGACTGCGCAGATATCACACTCCTCCTCAGACTGCGCATGTGTCCCTCGAAACAAAGTATTGCACAAACAAGCACCTGGAGACCTTGATTAAAAAACACCTGCTCTGAATCTGTTGGGAGGACAGATTGCACAGCGTGCAGATGGCCTTCACAGCACGGGCTGCTGATATTTCTGATATCTGTAGTCACTGAAATCAAGTTTGTTTCCCTTACTCCCCCACACCAACCCAACCCTTTACGCTGGCTGAGGAGCAGTTGGCTTCATGAAAGGATTTTATGAGTGTGTCCTCAAAGAGGCGGTTGAGGGAGAGTCTGCCACGATCTAACAATGACTACAACCATAGAAAAGATGAGTCTAACAAACCCTGCCTTTGTGACAGGACAGGCTGTTGTTATCACTGATTACCTTTTGGCCTGACATTGCAACAATAGTGATATTTGGTGAAAAGAGGATAAAGACATCTCAGGGGTAATTAGCGATAAGCAACCATCTGAGAAGCCTCACCACCTGTTGCACAATTTTCCCCTCTTCATGCATGTGAATCCGTGAATTGTTAACGAAGCACCATGCAGATTTAATCAGGCCTGGCATTCCCCTCTGAGCCCTGCAAGTTCTTTCTCCCCGTACAAATGGAATCCCTCAATTTTAACATCAGTTTTTCTGGTCTACTGGTCCTGGCACAAGGTTCTTGCAGGAGTTTTAGTACTGTGCTTTCAAAGATAGAAAATAATCAAGCGAGGAAGAGCTCTGTTGAGTCTGGGGACACGTGAGGAATTTCTGCGTTGGCTAGGGTCTGAGAGGGTCTCTAAAAAGGACTGGAATAGCCACACGCCCTGAATGACTTTACTCTTTGTGGGAAGCCTTGGAGCTTTTTATGTCTGTTTGTACACGGAATTTCAAAATCAATACATCACTCCGGGCTGAAAGTGAGAAACTTGACACATTTCTGTGCTCATCTGCTGGCCTTTTCCAGAAAGCAACATCAGGCAGGCACCTTTTGGCTACTTTAGGCATGCTTGTTATACTGCAGAGGCAAGGCTTATTTGAGAGGGTACAGCTAGCCAGACAACAAGTGCAATGCTCTGACAGGCCAAAGATGGGCAAACCACTTAAAGATCTTGTCTCTAACCTGGTAGTCTTCAAAGCAATAGAGAAAGTGAAATATTTCCGATAAAATAGAAGCCAACCCCTTGCTGCTGTTCTGTATCGACAGAATAAAATGATGTCTACAGCCTCCTTTTCTCAGGGCTGTGTATTACAACCTTGGATCTCAGTCCTGCCAGCACAGCAACCTACAGATCCTTCCTAGAGCTGTCCTCAGCCTGCACTAAGTACAGCTTGCTTTGTTTTTACATGCGCTATGACTACAGAGGCCACCCCTGAGTCATACGGGCTGCTCTTGGAAAACTCTCCCATGTGTCATTCCCTCATCTGCCAGCTGAAGAACCTGTATAAGACTCAAGTCATCTCAAGGGCTCGGAAGATAGAGTGATTTCAGTAAGGGCAGCAGAACCCAGGAACCCTGACTGTCAATGTCCAGTCCCGCCCAGATCCAAAACTCTAACTACTTTTCAATTTTAACAGAAAATTAGACCTTACCACCTTGACTTGCTAAAGCCAAATATTGCTCTACCAGCTTTTTGGCACCGTTACACTTCCATCTCCCACAGCCACTGAAATTGCTTCACACATTTGGCAGAAATGAAGTAGTCAATACTCCCAAGAAGAAAAGAACAACCTTTAGACCAATTGAGCAAGTACCATTGATAGGTCAGACCAAAAACACAGAGCATTATTTCTGGTTTTGAGAGATGAAATTTTGAGATGAAGGAGTGATTAACTTAATCTCCGTGTAAGACAAGGTGTTAGAATGATATAAGAAACAGTTTAATCATCGTGGGGTAAACAAATAACAGCTAATACATAACTTTTATAGTTTTTTAATTTTTATTTATAGTATTTTAATTTTTACAGTTATTTATTTCTTCAGGTTAATTGAATTTCACAGAACCCTGACCTGCAAGGGTTAATTGAAGCTCCTTTAAAAATGTGCTTGCTCTCATCTCCTGCTGTCCAAGCTGATTATGCAGCATGTCATGGGCAACTCTATGGGCTACATTTCACTATGCCTGGCCTGTTTAAAGCAAGTCAGGTGGTCATTCCACTTGTTTATTACAGCTTAGGTTTCACACCCTAAGGGACATCATTTCTGCCAAAGTAACTGGGAGATCAAAGAACATTCAGAATTTGGAGAAGGGATGGCCATGGCAGATGCTGACCGCCATCCAAACAAAGTGAAGGAAGAGAATCAGTTTGGCTTCAATGTGAGCTGGACCAGGTCCCATGACTTCTGGGAAAAGTTAGAAGGTGTAGTTTATTCCCCTGGGAATTAGGGATATGAAAATGTATACTTACTGTTGTATGAAAGGAGGCAATGCAGGATCGTTTTACTTGTATAGGAGCAAGGGAAGAAGCAAAGCACACCTGAGCCAAAGCAGAGGATGCACGTAACAGTTCCAGTCATCTCTCTGTTTTAAAGCAAACAGCAAGAAGTAAAGTCCCTGAAAGGCAGACCAGAGATTACCAAAAACAATTTGATTAATAAAAACCAAAATGCATGAAACAAAGATATGTATTTAGAAAATGCTAGCAAATAAAGACTATGTTCATGGTAGAGCATGTTACAGTACCTTGCTGTCCAGATACACAGGCACGACTTCAAGTTTCACACAAATAAGTTATTTCTATGAGCCCAGGTGTGGAAAGGCAGCCTGTCTTCTGAGCTGGGAATTCAAATGAGGCTAGATATGATCCTAGGTGCAACTTTCTCTTGCTTTCCATTTGCTAAAGAAATAGAAAAAAAGTCAAGCAAACGTATGTTGAAGAAAAGCATACCTTAACAATACTAGTCCTCTGCGCCCGTGGGGAAGGACAGTCCTTTTTCGAAACAATCTGCAAACCTAAAGCTGAGGAAGGATGCCTTAACCACACTAGCCCCATGCGCCACAGGAGAAGGAGACTCCCTCCTTTTTTCCTAGCAGACCACTTCACAACTTGCAGTTCCCTTACATTGTTATACGATGGCAGTCTGGACCTCTCCATATTTAACCAAAAATCCCAGGCCGCTCAACGTAACTGTTAGATGGGAGTTTTTCCTCGACTAAACGTTCGTTTTTCACCCATTGGAAAATATCAGTTCATCACAAATATCATCAGAAAGGTTTTTAGTTTTGGGACGGAGCTGAAAGAAGCCAGCAGTCCAGGGATTAGGGCTCTGAGTCGGAGCAGGGAAGGACTTGAGCTCTGATGTCCCACATCCCAGATGAGTGCACTAACCACTAAGCTATTCCAAGGCAGGAGGTGAGTCTGTCTCCTCTCAGAAAAATGTCTGAAGGGCTGGATTTTGTTCCAACACAGTGCAAAAACAAATTGCAATGCTTCCCCCCCCGCTCCTTTAAATTGAATTCTTGTTCTCCAGCCAGCCCAGCTTGGTAATAGTTTTGTGTAAGTTAAATAGACCAGACGTGTTTGTTCCTGTCGGTATTTAATAGATGTTCAGTCACAAAAATTGAATAAATATAACAGCCCAATCTATGTTAAGAGATGTTTAAAGCTGAGTTCAAGACCAGGCCTAGAGAGCTTAACAGCTTGAGGTTTCAGAGCATCACCGAGAGCGCGGTCACCGTCAGCACCTCTAGTGCCGTGAGAATTTGGAGCGGGCACGGCTGTAAGCCCCCCGTTCAGCGCCGGGCTGACAGACCTGCCATGCCCTGCAGGCTGCTCGTCCCACGGCTCGGGATTCGCGTGGGGGCTCCGCGGCCACCGGCGGCCCGGACCAGGGGGTCCCTGTGCCTGGCGGGAGGGTGGGGAAGGTGGGCACCAGGCTGCACCCCCGCTCCCGACGGGGCCAGGGCCAGTCTGTCGGTCTGTCTGTCGGTCTGTCGGTCTGTCAGTCTGTTGGCCTGTTGGTCGGTCGGTCGGTCTGTTGGTCTGTCTGTCGGTTGGCCAGTCTGTCGGTCGGTCTGTCGGCCTGCCTGTTGGTCTGTCTGTTGGTCTGCCGGTCTGTCAGTCTGCCTGCCTGTCGATCTGTTGGTCTGCCGGTCTGTCTGTCAGTCTGTCGGTCGGTCTGTCTGTCTGTCTGCCTGTCTGTCTGTCTGCCTGCCGGTCTGTCTGTCAGTCTGTCTTCCTGTTGGTCTGTCTGCCTGTCGGTCTGTCTGCTGGTCTGTCTGCCTGCCGGTCTGTCTGTCAGTCTGTCTTCCTGTTGGTCTGTCTGCCTGTCGGTCTGTCTGCTGGTCTGTCTGTCTGCTTGTCGGTCTGTCTGTCTGTCGGTCTGTCTTCCTGTTGGTCTGTCTGCCTGCCGGTCTGTCTGTCTGCCTGTCGGTCTGCCTGTCGGTCGGTCTGTCTGTCTGTCAGTCTGTCTGTCTGCCTGTCTGTCTGTCAGTCTGTCTGTCGGCCTGTCTGTCGGTCTGCCGGTATGTCAGTCTGCCTGCCTGTCGATCTGTTGGTCTGCCGGTCTGTCTGTCGGTCTGTCTGTCTGTCTGCCTGTCTGCTGGTCTGTCTGTCGGTCTGTCTGCCTGCCTGTCTGTCTGTCAGTCTGCCTGCCCGTCTGTCTGTCAGTCTGTCGGTCTGTCTTCCTGTTGGTCTGTCTGCCTGTTGGTCTGTCTGTCTGCCTGTCGGTCTGCCTGTTGGTCTGTCTGTCGGTCTGTCTGTCTGTCGGTCTGTCTGTCTGTCTGTCGGTCGGTCTGTCTGTCTGTCGGTCTGCCTGTTGGTCTGTCTGTCTGTCTGTCGGTCTGTCTGTCGGTCCGTCTGTCTGTCGGTCCGTCTGTCTGTCTGTCGGTCTGTCTGTCTGTCGGTCTGTCTGTCTGTCGGTCTGCCGGCCGGGCGGGCGCCGGCACCACCATGGACAGCTCACCGGAGCCGCCGCCGCCCCGCCGGATCCCGCCCGCGCTCGGCACCGCGGGGCGGGACGGGCGGGCTTCGGGAGTCAACGGCTGACTCCTCGCCCTCCAATTTGAAAATTATTCCTTTTCGGCGTCTGCTGGATTCTAGGAACCAGACAGAAGATTTGGATAAAACCCGCTCCAGTTCCACACAGTCGCCTTCCCCCCCCC
>Ga0065711_1038945_pt1 | contig 18268 bp, 5 predicted proteins | sample Hoacrofraction12_FD_59098 | JGI IMG/M metagenome (GOLD analysis project Ga0065711, IMG submission 59098) | Hoatzin crop microbial communities from Cojedes, Venezuela - Epithelial fraction 12 v2 (version 2) | ecosystem: Host-associated > Birds > Digestive system > Esophagus > Crop | place... | reverse complement strand
TTTTTTTTTTTTTTTTTTTTTTTTTCCTTTTTTAAATGAGTGATGACGGTGGACTTTCTTGTAAGCAATTAAGCAGTAACTAGGAGATTGGTTTGCATTTTTCAGGTGGTAAGAAAATGGATAGGTCTGTGATATTGTAGCCCAGAGGAGTTTCTTCATGCTGGGAGGGGAAAAGGATCTCTTCCATACATATATGTATACAGAAATTGCTTTGGTCTTTTTTTCTTTGTGTGTGTGTGTACCTCATCTCACTAGCTGCTCTGATGTTACTGGTACTCATCTGCCTCCAAAATGAAGCCTGTCAGAACAATGCAAGCAAAATTAATAGCACTAAAAATCAGCTGGTAACTGAACCCTAATGACAATGTTTACTGTTTGTCCCAATCCATGCTACTTTTACTTACATCATCTGTTGCAGTATAGGATTAAATTTCTAGTAGAAGTACTCCTCTTTGCCGCTGTAAGAGCTAAAGCTTCAGTGTCAAGGTGAGGGAACACAAGCCCTCAGTCGTTTCTAGTAGGTCTAGTTTGTTGTAATAGAGAAGATACGGCTGTATCACCAATTTCATATCATCTTTAATGTTTTGAGATGGTGTATTTATTTTACCTTTATGAAGTAGCTGCTATATTTGGCCTTAATCTTAGTTTTAGAAAAAAAACTGAAGCTTTGTGGACTATGCTGTCAAGACTTACTTGAAAATAAAAATTGCAATCTTGCTTTTAAAGTTAATTCTAAGGCACTTTCTGTGCCTGGATCATATGGAATATGTAATGTTTGCAGAATAAGAAGGAAATCTGATATAGCATGGGAGGGGAGCTTGTTCCCCTTCCTCCTCCACCTCCTGAACTGTAGACGGCTTTATTGTCTGGGCTACTTACAGCTTTAGCAAAACATTGCAGTTGGAAAAATAGATGCAGGTGTTTTTTAAAAATGATGTTATGAGTCTTGTGAGTAGGAAATAAAGGTGTCAAAATTTTATGGACTGCTGTTGCTGTCACTGGTATTTGCAGCGTCACCAGTGAGGAGTGGTAGGTATTTGTAGGATAGGAGGTGTCAGGGCCCTAGATACCTTGTTCCTCAGCAGTTCTTTCAGCTGTCAGTGCTCAAAGTTAGCTTGGATATGGTGCAGCCGTGTAACCTTGAGTCAGACTGCTGTGAGAAGAGCTGTGAGAAGTCTTGTCAGGGTTCCCCTTTCACTCAGGAGTTGTCTTTAAGCTGATGTCCTTGGCTTTGGTCATTGCCTCAGCTCGGTTGTGGCTTTGTGGTTGTCCGGCCACGTACCTGATCTGGATGCAAATGTGTTGACTGCCTGGCTTGGCATGCTACTTCATTGTGGACTTGTCCAGCAACCAGTGGGCTGTTGGCTGACCCTGGTCACTGTCAGTACACCCGCTCTCCTTTCCTCATTCAGGTGCTGTGAGACTGCCCTTGGTTACAACCATAGACTGTAGGCAGATGAGTTCAAGACCAGTGTGTAGAAATCGGGTCTGCAGAAGATGACTTTGGACCTGTTGTTGGAAAATACCGAGCACCAAAAGAGCCTAATCCACACTGAATGCGAGTAGCGCGGAGCCATTACTGTGTGATATTTCTTTGTGCTGAGAGCACTGGCTCAGTCAGAGCGTTTGGTCTGCTGGAGTAGTGAGCCCTTCGTCGTTCCACCCACAACAGGCTTTCCAGGAGATCTGAGCTATGCTGCTGCTGCGTTGACCTTTCCAGAGTACAAAGATGGTGCATAATGGTCATCTGAGCTACTTGTCACTGGTTATCAGGGTGAACTGAAAACTTACCTTGTGTTGGAATGACCCAGAGCTTCCAAGAAAAACTGCAGTGTCAGTCTGAGCAGCCATTATGGCCATGGAATAACCACTGTGGTTTGCAATCCTGGGTAGAGGCTTGAGCTTGTAGCTGACTGTGAAACAATGGTGTGGCCAGAGCACCTTGTCGGAGGGTATCTGCGTGGAGAGCTCCTTTAGGGTCTTTGTGCGTAGACAGGTCACTAGCTGTGAAGATGACATTAGGACAGCGCAGAGAAGAGGGTTATTAGGTGTTACGAATTTAGAATTTTTACAGCAAAGAGGGAAGCGGAGCCCTGAGTGTTGTTTTCAGGATACATCTTTCTCCTTCTGGAGCCCTTCTGGCAGCTGAACCCCTAGGGTGATGGAAGTGCACTCAAGTCTGTAACAGGAGGATCCACATAAATGAGATGAGGCCTGGGGGAAGGAATTGGGACCTTTGGATTGCTGTTCCAGCACTTCAAGCACAGAAAGAAGCTGTAAAAGCAGCATGGAATAGAACAAACAGTAAATGTTTGTTGCTAGTTCATACTTACTGTTTTGAGTTGTCTCGGTGAAAACTGCAGCTGTAGTACAGAGTGCTGTTGCAGGTAGAAAATAATTGTAATTCATTCTGTAGGCAGATTACAAATGTTTATTCATTAGGGGGGACACACATTGCTTATTAGTAATACAGTGCAATGCTGTTAAGAAAAATCTCTTAATACTGTTTTACCAGTAATGTAGAAGTAGCCTAAATGCCAGTGTTTTTATGAACTTAAGACACAGATATTTGAATAAAATACAGATAAAACTCTGCTCTGATCTGCAGTGGCAGAATTAGCAGAATCTGGATGTTGCTTTAGTGGCTTAGCGGCTGACTGGCTGCAGTTGGTAATGTCTGTTCATGCTTTTCAAAATTTATTTTCAAGATGTTTTGCAAGACATACTGAAAGTTGTGTGGAAAGGAGGGTGAGAACACTCTGATACTGTGTCAACTCGAACTGATGCTTCCTGTAGGCCATAACCTGTTTCAAGTATCTCATTGTCCATCCTTCTGCTCTGCCTTCCAGAGCAGCAAACTTCTTTTTCACAGATTCAACTTTGTCGTTATTTAAGTTACTTCAGGTTTTTTGACAGATGCTTTGGCTGTTTTTTCAAATAAGCTGTAGGTGATGTTAACTTTGTCCATTATTTCAGTGTGCTTCTCGTATGTATTAATCTTGAGTAAGGGATCATGGAAGGTAGTTCATATTCCAACTTGACATAGTGCTTTTCTACATGGCTAAAATGTCAATGGTAATGTTTTTGTGATGTAAATATCTGAGTATTTAGATACAAATTTGCATTATTGTCAAAGCCAAATGAAAGAAAGGTTGGGTACTAAACTAGCATCAAGCACCTCTCAGTGGTGTTTTCCCTGAGCTTGGTTCACCTGTGATCTGGAGCTGAAACATTACCTGGTCAGGATGAACTGCTGTCAGGTTCTTGAAGCAACCAAGTGCTATCTAGCTATTGCAAGGGGCATTTCCACTTCCTTTATACTTTCATACTTGGCAATGAAAGGTCAAGTCCCTTTTGACAATGTGTAAACATAGGAAACAACTTCTGAGTGAGCTGCATATTGTATTTAATCCTCAAGCATGCAATTTATTTTTTTTTAAAGGAGAAAAGCTCGGCACTTCCATTTTAGAAAAAAACCCAGCATGTGTTTTCTTTTTCTTGAAAAGTAATTGACCTGAAGATACTTTTGTCTAACCGTACTTGCTAAAAATTATGAAAGTTCTTACTTTGCAGGAATTGTTTCTGAGCTAAAAAAAAAAAAATCCATTCCATAATTAAATGGGAAGCAGAGGCCAAAGCTCACACTTCAGAAGTAATACAGACCAAATTCAGCATGCAGAACAGTAGTCATTAATCTTGTGATGTACAAAAGGAGGCTGAAAGAACTAAGTTTTTTGGCCTGTGGAAGGGGAGGCTAAGGGGAGATCCTGTTTTCAGCTAAGTTATGGGAGGGTATAGAGGACAGAGCCAGGCTCTTCTCAGAAGTCCACAGTGATCCAGTGAGAAGTAACCAACATGAGTTGCAACACAGGAGACTGCAATTGTATACAAGGAGAAAAAATTTTCGCTGTGAAAGTGGTTAAACACTGAAACAAGATTCCAAAAGGGTCTGTGATTTCTCTGTGCTTGGAGACGCTTAAAAGTTGACTGGACAATGCCATGAGCAACCAGGTTTATCTGGCTCACCCTGCTTCAAGTGGGGGATTAGGCTAGCAGAAATGAGACGGTCCCTTCTGGTGAAAATTATTTTATGATTCTGTCATTGTTGCATGTGGGACCAAAAAATGGCTGGCCTTACTGTCACTTAAATGTTACAGTGTCAATTTTAATGTATTTTTTTAATTCAGAGAGTAACATTCTTATTGTAAACTTTCTTTTTTCTTTTCCCTTCTGTTACTAAAGCAGACTGTTTAATGCTTGCTGCCAGCATGCCTATTAGTAGTACTTTTACCTCTGTGTTAGCACTTAATTTTGGTGTTACGGTGTTTTAAATTATTCTTATCATGTTTTTGCAAACTGTTAAAGGTGAGTGACTGGAACCGCATGCAGTATTAAAAATACTGGCACACTGACAGGATGTTTTGTTCATTTCTTAATATTCTGTTAAGAGCTCAGCAGTAGTAAAAGAAAAAAACTATGGCAGGTATGTGTTTTTTTTGCAGAACATCTGTAACTGGAAGTATCTTCTGAATAAGCTAAGATTCATGAACGTACGCGGTCAGCTATGTCACCCACATTTCTTTACATTTAGCAGCTTTTGGAAAGATATAATAGATTGAATTCTTTTGCTCAGTATTGTGAGATTTTTCCGTAGCTCTTTTTTAACAAGCTTTGAACTGAAATGAATACAGCGCTAACAAACTGTGTGACCTTGCTATTCATCTTCTGTGGTGTTTATGAAAATGTTGAACAGTGTAATTTCTACCACAGATCCTTACAACATGTTTCTGGTAATCTTCCTGCATTATAAAAACATTGTGTTAAAAGTCTGAAAATCCAGGGATAATTGTAATTTACCAACTGTCTAATAGTTTCCAAGAACTTGATAAATTTCAAGCATAATTTCCTTTAGATGTGCTCAGTTTGCCTTTTTTGGGTATTAACATTTTATTATAGTATGAAATTGGCCTGTGCTGATTGTGAAAGCGTACCTAAAAATCTCACGAAGTCACCTTTCATGCTACTGATTTTTTTGCTGTTAGTGTAATACTGCAATGGAAAAATGAATCTGTTTTATTCCTTCTGTGTTTTCTGTGTAATGATAATTGTCACCTTCACATGCATCTTGCATTTTTCACCTAAGTGGGTATTGTTAAGGATGATGAATTTAACGGGTCTGAGCATGTATGTTTATTTAAATATTAATTTCCTTTAATCCTTCAACACGTTTAAATTTAGTAAACATTTAAGGTACAGTGACTCTTTTAGAAGTGAGCAAAATCTTCCTGAGAATAAAGGTACACAGAGTAGGTATCTTAATCATTTTCTTCAGAAGTACTTCCATCACAATGATGAATTGTGCTAATTCTTTTAGTGAATTTAAATTTTAAAAAATACAGCTACTTGTGAAACCGCAAGTTTGTTTTTACTTCTGTGGAAATATTCCTCTGCAAAAGACCTTCAAAACTCTTTTCACCCTTACTAATCCAGTAAATGGGTTTTCTCATGGCCAGCACACATCATCTGTCCTGCTTGTGGCTTATAGTTGTTGTTGGTTTTGGAATCAAATGGATGAACCTCAGCTGAGATTCAAAGGAGATAAAAATTCCTGTTCTTCCCTTTTCTCTCATATGAATGAATTGTCATTTGATAATCTGAGGAGTTGAGGACCAGCTGCGTTGTTTGGGCTGATGGTGGCCTTCCTACCAAGCCACCCAGACTCCATCAATACTCAGCTTGATTCCTGGAGTTCATAGTCATCCATCTTGACAGAAATTTCTTATATCCTCATAGCAAGTTCTCAGCCAGTGCTGCTCTTTAACATTGCTTAACCACTTGTACACTGAGTCATTAGCTTTGAAACCCGTCCACTGTTCCTTTCGAAAAGTGTTGCTTCAAAAAAGGAGAAACAAGACCATCTTCCTCAAGAACAAGCAGCAGTTCTGTTCTTAATGAACCTAAGGCCTCTCGTATCTATAGGATTGTGAAATGTTTAGTTAATCATCTGAATTATTGAAGGACTGATATTGGTACAGATGATGGTTACTGTATTGCTTCTTGTACAATTTTGCTAGATTTTTTTGAAGGGCATCCAGACATAGCCACCAGTACACAGCCAGACATAGACCAATTGTTTTTTAATAGTATATACTGAATCAACTCATGAGGAGTGTTTTTAATACTTGACCAAGAGCGAATATAGGCGAGGTTGCTTAGTTATCACTCCTGCTGCGTTTAACATGGTGACATGCTTATTAACCCTTCACTTACTGAGTACCACTTTGTACCAGATGATGTGTTTTACATTGTTACTGCTTTTACTCTGTCATTCTTCTTACTTCACTTTGGGTTATTTTTACCTTTGTATAGATCCTTTGCCCATACAAAGAACATATGTATAAGTTCTGCTGCTGGAAGCAATGAGGATGTTAAGTGTTCACACTGCACTTGAAATCTCTAAGGGTATGACTGTAAAATGTCTCTGGAGGGGACTTTTTGCTGAGCTGAAAATTCCGTGAAATTGTAGGAAGGTAGTCAGCTGGAATTTTTAAGTGAGGTTTACTGATTCATGGTGTAATTTCTGTGCCCTTTCAAGGAAGCAAAATTATATTGGTGTAAGTGCATATATTCCTCACTTTTTATGCATACATCAAACCTTCTGTTTTGTGACTTGATATGAAATACAGTTTAAGATTAAAATTCAGTGTGATCTGTTTCTGAGGAGAATTTTTATTCTCATTTCTGTTCAAAGCTTTTAATAATTAATTTCAACTTCTGTAGAGTCGGCTAATTCTCTCTATGTGCTATCATATACTGTTAGCTACTGAAGCTGCATTGTAAACCACACCGAGTAAGTGAGCACCAGCATTATTTCATAGATACAGGAATGTTTACGTTGTACGCAGGCAAGGTGATCCTCTGGTGGTGGTGGCTTCTACATTCTAACCTGTATGCCCAAGATAAACACTCTATACCAGTGAAAGCACAGTCTTGCAGCTTAACAGAGCCTATGGCTTGGCTTCTGCCCACATACTTGTGTCTCAAATGACAAAACTCAGTTACATGGTGCTCTGAGTGTGTGATATTTTAAAGCCACAGGCACGCTTTTAATGAATTCCACTTAAAGCACATTAAAATCATGCAACACTATTTCTGCTATAATTTGCCACTTACGTTTTCTTTTTCAAATGCAGCTAAAATCAGGGTTGGGATCTAATGCTGGGTTGTTATCAGTAGTGACAGTTTTACGTCAATTTTCATAATTGATCTTGTTACTGATAAGGATCTGAATTTTATTATTTAAATATTTTCCTTATAAATTACACAGTCATGTGTGGAATGTAAAATATGTAAAAAACTATTAATTTGGGACTTCTAGTTGTTCGTAGCAGTCTAAGCTGACACACTTCTTAATTTTGGGGAGTTTTATAGAAGGTTTTTGATGTTCATTTTTGAATTAAAGCTACCAGCTGTGTGTCTTCACACAGCCTCTGGAACTAAATTCTTACTGCTTTTGTATGTAAGTGAAAGCATAACAATGTCAGGAATGTTTCAAAGGTGTCTTATGTTCATTCAAGTCATGTATGAACAATAATAATCAAAGCTTGAAATCCCATTATTCATTTATGGGGAAAGTGTGTTTTCTGTCCATTGGGTGTAGTAATTTTTCTTTAAAAATATTTTCCAAACAAACTGTAACTAGTCTAAACACTAGAATCTTTCTTCTAACCTATTCCCAGAATATTTTTATGTCTTTTGCTCCTGTTACATCTAATCTTCTGTAGAAAGTGTTTTAAAATACAAAAATTGGTGGACAGGCTTTTTTGAGGACTGTCTGTTCAAGTTATTTGCATGCTATAAACATTTGTGTTGTTCTTGTCCCAGTAGGAAATGATCTTATTGACCTTTGAATCAGAATACACACATCCTCTCTAAAGTAAAATGTGTATACTTCACTGCATAACTTTTCTCACTCCCACTTGTTAGAACTCGGCATTCATTAATGTGGCTTAAGGGATGAGGAATCCTAAAGCTTATTTTTAAATGGAAGAAATTAAAATAAATAGCTTTCATTGTACATCTAATCTCCTGTTTAAAAAGAAAATGGTAAATAAAATAATCGATATTTTGGGAAATGGGCTGGGAGATGTGTAAACACGTCCAGGGTTTCTGGCCATGCAGTAATGGGTTAGTCTTGGATTCAGAGCTAATAAAGCCAAGCGACATGTTTGTGCCCTGTAAATTTACAATTTGTTGGAGGCTCCAATTTAAATGTATTGCATAATGAAATTCTCCACTCTTTCTGCTGTAAGAGGAGTGGAAATTTGGTGCAAATCACCAGAATGTCAGCTTTTCAAGCAGCTAAGCAGGGTCACTGTTCTAATACCTACAGTTTCTGTTCTTACTAGAATTCCCTTGTGAGACTGCAGACATCTGTTTGAAGGAAATGTACATGTTTTAAGACATATGAGGCAAATAATGTTGGATTGTGCAGGAATGATTTTTTTTTTTTTAGTTAAATGGAAAATTCTTAGATGTTTAATTCCTGACAAAACAGGCAGGTTTATTATATCTTTAATCTTCTTAAAATATGATACGTTGAAAGCATGTATTCTAGTACATTTTGAAATGGGCATAATTGGCTTTCTGCTGTATTTCAGTCAAAACTTTCCTTGCTGAAACATGTTTTTTATTTCCTAGCAGGGAACTACTAGTAACTGCTGTTGGCATTTGAAGTAATTGTTGTTAGCATTTGACACGGCCAGCATTGGCTGCTAAGCAACTTTGTGACCTAGCTCTAAAATGATTTCTTTTTCTTCTTCCCAAAACATCGCTGCTATCATGCTTGACCATTGTTACAGTACACAACGTGCCTAAACTTCACAGGCATATGGGACTAAGTAATTGTTGCTTGTGCCAAAAAATGAGGAAGACTATGGACTGAATTGGAAAGTAGGATTTTTCAAGGAATATTAAATAAAATAAAATAAAAAAACGAGCACACTGAACCCCAAACACAACCATCCACCTCTCAGAAAAACCCCACAAACAAGCAAAAACCCACACAGAGGGAATGGGACTTACTGTCTATTAAAATCTAGTAATATTCATACTTTCTAATCTAGTATGTCATCTCTTTCTAAGCCAACACATGACCCAGCGTTCTTCAATGAATGCTTGTGATATCTGTTGATAATTATTCTAAATGTCATCATTAAGTTCATCTGTTTGTTCAGAAGCACTCAGTAGGAAGCAAGCAGTAGCCCCCAGGGTTTAGCGTATGTACGGGAAGTGAGGGGAGGAAGAAGCAGGCTGATACACTCTGGGGGAGTAACCAAGTTATTTTACATTTTGGTGATTGATTGTTCCTTGAATTATATTTAGTGCAGAGGTGACAGGTAATATTGATTGGCAAGTTACTCAGACTTGTGAGCGGTATCTGACTAGAATTACGAGTGTGTTTCAGGATGGTTACGCTTGATTAGCAGATACTTATTTCAACCAAGTGTCCAAAGTAGCAGCGTTTATTCGGTGGCTCATGGGTTTCTTCAGTTTACTTAATATAAATCTTTTGAATTACACCATGCACTTGAATTATGTTCTGTAATGTAACTGGGGTCTGGTCTCACCACAGTAGGGTTTATGCCGTGAGAATGGATTCAAGTACACTGTAATGGCTAGGAAACTGAGGATTTTTCTCTTCAGGTTTCTAGAAAGGGCTTTGTGTTTAAAAATTGGTTTTGCTGTTGTATTAACTGTATGTATGCCAAAAAGCTCTACTTAGAGTTCTTTATATGTTTGGTTTCTCTCTTCTCTTGTTAAGACAGGGGGTTTTTTCTTCTGTTGACTATTTGATTATCCTCCCTGTCATTTTTCTCCCTAATTTTCAAGTGGATTTTTTATTTCATTAGTTCAAGCCCATTTCAACTTATTTCACTCGTCATTTCCTGTATAAGCATTCCTGTTTTCCTCTTTATGGTACCTTGCCTTTAAAGTATTTATACAGTTACCACTTTTACTCTTCACTTTCTATTTTTAAACATTTTAGTATAGTCTAAAAATCCTTATTTCTCTTAAATATTATAAGTACATTCTCAAGGTTTTTTAAAGTTTTAGATATCTGCTAGGGAAATAGTTGACTTCTGATAAAACTCTTTGTAAAGCAGGAGCGGGGGGCAGGGTGGTGTTGGTCCACTTTGGAAACATCATTAGATAATTAGGAGCAGAGATTATTCACTGCTGATCTGCCTTTATCATCATTAGACTTATGATGTACACCTGGAAAAGATTTTACCGGAATTAATTTCAGTGGCTCGGGTTGTTTAGTATGTAAAAATTATGCCAAATAGTAGAGCTGCCTGTGCTGGATTCCCCAAGGACTGGAGCTTTTGGAGGGAATTGGTGTTGTGAAGCACCTGTTTTGAACTTCCCTCCAGGACTCACAACATGTGTGCTCCCATTCCTTTCAGGCTCTCTTTAGCTGTGGGGTTTTTTGGGTGGTAGCTTTGTTTTTTGTTGTTGCTGTTTAACTACTCTGATAATGGCTCATTTGTTTCTAACAGCCCTTTTTTCTTTCCATTAAATGGAAGAGTCTATTGCTTTAAGAGACTCATAATCCAATGAAAAGCTGCTCATTTGAATGAAAATTTAGCCAAGAGATTTCTTTATGTAGAAACAGAGAATTTTAAACGTTAAGTATCTTTCTACTTAATGAATTCCAACATCTGTTCCTGCCTCCTCCCTCCTCACTTCTGTATCATGATTAAGACTACTTTCATACACAAGCTGTCATAGATGAAACAACTTTTATCTTACGTAGAGTTACCTCTACATCCAGCCTGTAAATACAGGAGAGTGTAACATAGAAGCACTATCAGTGCTAATGCTTTATTGAAAACATAAAGCTTGAATGTTCGCTACTAACCAGGACTTGTTTGCTGGAAATAAAGCTGCGTGAAATAAAACCACTGGAGTACCTGAATGTCCAAAAAATCTGAACTACTTGAAAATAAAGTAAAATGCAGCTTGCTTTTGAATTTTAGGTAGAAAATGTGCCACGTGGGTATGACTTAAGCATTGTTTTTAAACCTTATTTTCTGTCAATATATAGGAAAGCAGTTCTCATGGTTTGGGTGCCAGTCTCTTTCAGGCTCATTACCAAATGTGAAACGCCAGCAGCTAGGAACAGTGTAGTTTCTCCAAATGCAGGGAAATGAAAATTTCTAGTTACAAATTTGTTATCTGAAGAACAGCCAAAAGGTAGTTCTGGCAGAAGCTCAGTTCCTTGAAAGCAAAGGAGTGACCATAGCCAGTAATTACAGCTGGTTCTCATTTCCCCTCTTGCCTGAATGCCTGGGCCATGGTGCTGCATAAAGGCAGCTGATGTAGATGAAGGTCATGCTTTGGAAGTTTCAGTCCACTGTACAAGCACTGCTTGAGATTGGGAACTCCAGTGCAACTTGTGCATCCACCTACCATTCTCAGCTCACTTCATAACTGGCCTTGAGCTAAACAACTTTACTGTGATAATAGCTGGTTGATTTTCCCATAATCGTTATGGAAGCTCTAAGTACCTGCAAAGTATTTTTAGTTATTGATCAGGAGTTGTTCGGGAACCATGGATGTTGTTGTAGATCAGACCAAGTCCATCTAATCTTCAGGACATCTTTAGTAGGGCCTGTTGTGATAGGACAAGGAGTAATGGTTTTAAACTAAAAGAGTGTAGATTTAGACTGGATACAAGGAAGAAATGTTTTACAATGGGGGTGGTGAAACACTGGAACGGGTTGCCAAGAGAGGTGGTAGGCGCCCCATCCCTGGAACCATTCCAGGCCAGATTGGATGAGGCTCTGAGCAACTTGGGCTAGTTGAGGATATCCCTGCTCATTGCAGGGAGGTTGGACTGGTGACCTTTTGGTCCCTGCCAACCCAAAGCATTCAATGATTCAATGTCCTGTTTCTGACAGGAAGTGTGTTAAGTGTTTCAAAACAACAACGAAAAAAAAAAAAGATGTGGAGAACTACTCTATAGGAATGTTTACAGGTATAATACGTGGTAATTAGAGAAGGACCTTAAACTTACAGCTCAGTTCTTTTGGAGTAAGTCTGGGTTCCTTTGTGGTCTTTCACATCACTTACATGTGCATTCCTTTATATTCGTTAGTGAGATAAAGAGCTGAAGTTTGTTCCTCTCTATGCCACTTAAAATGTTTATATATCATGCTCTCTTCAGTGTAATACAAGCACTCTATTTTTCCCTGAGTGTTCCTGTGGCTTTGATTGCTGTGGTTGTTTTTTTCTTGTTTTAAACATTTCTTTTGGCAAAGAAATGCTTCTACAGGATCAATAATGTTCCAAAGGAAACAACATAAACAGCAGTATGTTTTATGTATTTTCTGATCCAATGTATGCATACAACAGTATCTTGCCTGCCTTGAGTTATCTGCAGCCAAACTCCCACTCCCAGGGTTGCTAGTTAGAGTGTAAGATGTATTGCGTATTGTATATAATTATAGTACTTTCCTGTATTCCTTGAGTTTATTTTTAAGTGCTGCTAGAAGTAATAGCTTTAATTAAACTTTTCCATGCATGAGTTGGAAGATTTCTTCCCTGCGCTGGCCACTTATTTACAATTTCATGTATTAGAATAGCATACTTTTAACTGGCAAAATGTCATCTGTAAGTAGTGTTAATTGTTGTCGTCATGATTTCAGTAAAATCAGTAGTGAGACTATGAAGTAATAGAAATGCAATGAAAACGTAAGTTCTAGAAGACAGAAAAGTACTCCTTGCTTGGGATTGAGGAGTAATTTAACTGTTTCAAAATAAGGTAAATACTTTAAATGGAATTTTATCAAGTGTTAGACAAGGTTTTGTAATCTTCTTTCTAGTTTCCTGTGATTGTCCTGTGTTCTTCTCTTTTGAAGGGCTTGATTGCTAGTTCTGGGAAAAGTGCTAATTCTGGTAAATCTATGCTTTGACAGATTATGTCCTTTTCCCATGCCTTGCAGTCCCTCTGCCTTCATGTCTGGCAATTTCCATTTTTCTTATGATACTGAACTCTGCTTATTCTTTGAAAAAATGCTACCATGGTACTATCAACTGAAATGACTAAAAAACATTGCAAGATATTGGACTCCACATGTTCAAGTACAACTACAGAGTGTGAATTACAAAGCTTCACTGAAGCTTTAATAATGCTTGCTTTTCCAATGGACATAAAATTTGAAATACGCTAATACTTGCTTTTGGCTGGCAGAAGGAACAAAGTTATCAATACACTTGACATGTTCTGCATAGCGCCCTAGTTCACAGTTCAGTGTTGGGTTTCCATAGCATTAAAAACCCTAGCCCTTCAGTAGGTTTGCAGACATGTTTCATAAGATGTATTGTCTACTTGGAAGTAGGAGTCACCTTACTCAGACTTTTGTTCTATACCTGTGTCTTAAAGAAGCAGTTACTTTTAGCACGGTTTTTAGTTAGTCTTCTGTGACTTTTTTTTTTGCACATGCTGCTTCTCCTCTGTGTAGTGGTCTGTGTATTCTTTGACTTAAACCTCTGTTTATATGAAAAAACCTAGCTGCCCATTCAAAACGAGCGGAACATTTTTTATTGCTGTGTGTACATAGTCTGGTAGCTATGGGTATCTGACAGTTTTAAAGAAAAAGTGCTATTTTAATGAAATGGGGAACTGTCAGCAGAGCAAAACTGGTACCCCTACTGAGCCTTTATATGTGAGCAAGAAAGGGCTCGCACAGCTGAGAAAATTTATCTTGTGCATGAATTTCCTGCAAATTATAGAATCATAGAATGGTTTGGGTTGGAAGGGACCTTATAGATCACCTAATTCCAAGCCCGTTCTCGTGGGCAGGGACACCTTCAACTAGCACAGGTTGTTCAAAACCTCATCCAAGCTGGCCTTAGGCACTTCCAGGGAGGGGGCAGCCACAGCTGCTCTGGGTAACCTGTTCCAGTGCCTTACCACACTCATTGTAAAGAATTTCTTCCTTATATCCAGTTTAAATCTACCCTCTTTTAGTTTAAAAACATTACCCTTTGTCCTATCACTACACACCCTTGTAAAAAGCCCCTCTCCATCCTTCTTGTAGGCCCCTTGCAGATGCTGGAAGGCTGCTCTAAGGTCGCCCCGGAGCCTTCTCTTCTCCAGGCTGAACAGCCCCAACTCTCTCAGCCTGTCCTCACAGGAGAGGGGTTCTATCCCTTGGATCATTTTTGTGGCCCTCCTCTGGACCCGCTCCAACAGGTCCATGTCTTTCCTGTGCAGCGGGCTCTAGAGCTGGAGGCAGGACTCCAGGTGGGGTTTCACCAAAGCAGAGTAGAGGGGCAGAATCACCTCCCTCAGCCTGCTGGCCACGCTTCTTTTGGTGCAGCTCAGGATGCAGTTTGCTTTCTGGGCTGCAAGCATGCACTGCCAGGCTGGGCTGCACCCCCAAGTCCTTCTCTCAGCAGGGCTGCTCTCAATCCATTCTCCACCCAGCCTGTATTGATACTGGGGTTTGCACCGACCCATGTGCAGGACCTTGCACTCAGCCTTCTTGAACTTCATGAGGTTCACACAGGCCCACCTCTCAAGCCTGTTCAGGTCCCTCAGGATGGCATCCCTTCCCTCCAGCGTGTCAACCACACCACACAGCTTGGTGCCGCTAGCAAACTTGCTGAGGGTGCACTCGATCCTGCTGTCCATGTCACCGAAAAAATGTGAAACAGCAGCGGTCGTAGTACCGACCCCTGAGGGACACCACTCATCACTGGAGTCAACCATGTCTCGTTTTTGGCTTTCAAAATGACGTAACAGTGAGTTTTACTTACCACAAATTGTGTAAGATAAATGATGCAGATGGAGGCATAAAATATGCCATTACAGTTTTTGTTTGTGTAAATCTGTGTCAGGAATTGCTGGACATCCAATTCAAATGTAAGACTCTATCTTTGTGATTCTGAAAAACTATGCTCCTGTTCCAGTAAGAGACTAGAAATTACTCATTTGAAGTATAATTAGTGATAGGGATAAGTGTTTGGATTGAATAGAGTCTTAAGACTACACTAGTGCCACTGTTCAGAAACAAATTCTGTGAAAATTATGTAAAGGGTGACTAGCAAATGGGGGGGGTGTATGGGGTTTTTGTTTTGATAGGAGGGTGGTTTGGTTTTGCGGTTTGTTTTTGTCTTTTGTTTTTTAAATTGCTCAATGAATAGCTCCAAACGCAAATTTTGGAATAATTGTAAGGAGTAGCTTCTGAATAACCGTGGCCTTCCCGTGGTCATTGGGGAATGGAGCACCAGAGTTGCTCAACTATGGAGACTTTTACCTGATGGCACTCACTTCAAGTATGTCAGTTAACTTCAGCAGTTGGAAGTCGGAGGTTATCACTTGTATGGAAATGGAAGGTCACCATGCAGTTAACTAAAAGAGCATAGCCAGATAGCTACTGGCATGTGGCTGAGGATAAATGACTTCTGGAGGCATCTCAGAGTTGGTCTGCAGATGTGCATGTGTTCTCTGCACAAAAATTATGGTCTGCTCAAGTCAGCTTCTTAACTACCTTCTATTTTCTGTCATACTTAAATCAACCTTTCAAACCTTAAAGGTATGGGTGGGCTTGATTTCATGGCAGGTACTCGAGACAAGTACCAGAAGAGATTTGAGGTCTAGACAGTTGAAAGCTGTTGATGAAGGGGTGAAAAAAACCCCAAGCAAACACAGCACAGTTTCTTAGAAATATGTGAGTTTCTCAGTCTGTATAAAGAACATCTCTCTGCTAGGATAGCAGGGATGACTGAGGTACTTAAAACAGTCAAGCCATTTCAAAACAAATGGTGAGGAAGGTGGCTTGCCTTGTGAGGGTGTTTCTTGACCCTTTTAGTTGTCAGTCTTTAGCTTCCAAGATTAGTAGTAATTACAGCTTTAATGCTTCCTCTCCTTTCAGGTTAGTGTACTATAAATCACTGTAATTGTGTGTCCATTACTTGTACGATTATAATCTCTAGTTAGGCTTTGGATTTTGTGGAGTTACACATTCATAATATGCTATCCCTAAGTGAAATCATGTTGTTTACACGTCAAGTTGAACTCTTTTCAATTTCACAGTTAATTGGGAAAAGGTACCCACTCCAACCACTTGGTACATCTGAGACTTTTTACATTCAGGTCATAAATTCAGCTGGCTTTCAGTATGTGAACTACTCAGTTAAATACTCTTTTTCCAGGAGAAATTGTTCATTGCTATAGTTTTTAATCCAAACAGAGAAAAGCGTGTGTATTCAGATACAAAATTTGTGTGGCTTAAAGTACCCTCAACTTGTTCACAGCACCAGACAGGAATTTTGGTTTATTTGTCAGAAGGTTGTTGCTCTGTTGAGGGACACTTGCCATTTAGCACCTTCTTTTCAGTTCTCGAAGTCTTCACTATCCCAGGTGTCTTGGTGACACTGAAGTATGTAACTGGTTATGGCTTTGTTCATGTATACTACATTTTATTCTGTATGTTCTTCAGGGCTATTACCGTACAGGGTTTTTTCTGCAGTTAATCTTCAGAGCAATTCAGTGTACATAACTTTAAAAAAAAATTGCTAGCTGTTTTAAGCCAAGTACGTATTCCAGGTTCATTGTAACAAAAGTACATTTGAAAGCAGCTGCTCTTAGGAGGGGAAGAACTACTTCAGCTTTTGCTGTCCTAAGGAGAAGTTTGTCAGGCACTTAAAGGAGAGGAACTTGTATTTCATCAGCTGGACTGTAGGTATCTGTTAGGCATTCAGTTTATTAGATTGTACATGCACGTGTTAGGTTGTGGGTGCTTGTATTCAGTAGTACCACTTGAAATCCTTTGTTTGACGGTAGCTTTTGCTGCTTGTTGAAGAAAATTTTAGCATTTTATGATACTCTAAGGAGAAAGAAAAGTCATCAACTAGAAGTAGTGGGAGTAAATGCAGAAATATTTACAAAGTCAATCTAGTCTGACTCTGTTTTTTAACATGTTATTAATGTCTTAGCAGTTCATATCTTAACAATAAATAAGTCATTATGCAGAAACATGAAATGTGTTATTGTGTTAATTTACGGAGGCTGTCTGTGGTGTGTTCACATTTCTTGTCTTAAGCTTAGTGCTGTAGTTTTGTGGACATTTTACTTGCATATGGATTTTTGTTGCTGTCAAAATATGGTACTGCTTTCTTCACCTCTGGCCAGTTACTTTAGTATTTGTTAAGTATTGAAAGTTAAGGTCCTGATCCTGCAAGTTTTTGCTGTGTATAATGATCTGTAATTTCACATACACTAGCCAGCTGCTCATGGGATTACTTCAGCGAAACACAAAGCACATGCAGAATTTTGCGTAATCAAGGCTAAAGTTCTGTAGAATTTAAAAGGTGTAACTTCTGTTCTGTAACTGTTGAAATGTTAGCCATAGGACATATTTTAATTTGTCAACATATGAATGTTTATAAACAGCAATCTAGTGTTAGTTCTTTCATAACAGTAACCTAAAGTTCTACATCTATATTGGGAGTAGGTGATTTAGGCTTACTTCAGTTTCAAATTATAATTGGTGGGTTTGTATCGATGTGAATATTTTTTTAATTTTTTGAAGGTTCATTATTTTGGAAAATACTAATGGCAAAAGTAGTGCTGGCTTACTTGCTTATCAGTTCTGTGTATTAAGTTTGAACTGTGCAATCTAATTTCAATTTACATGCAAGTGCTAAATAATTAATTGCGGAGGGTCAGCAGCAAATGAGATATTTACTCAATTTGTTTGAAAATTCATGGTTAATTTTTTTCATATCTTATATTCATCTTGGTGATTAACTATGGCCTCTTCTAGAAGGCCAATGTTGTTTAATTTTGCAGTTCTGGCCACAGTTAACCAGCCTCCTGTAAGTTCTTAAATAGATTGTTAATGCAAGTCTAACACTTGTACATGTGGAACAAACATTCAAAACAGTGTTACAAATTGACCAAATAGTTGAAGATGCTAAGTGCGTTGCTCCAGTTTCTTTAAATGTTTCTTGCGCTAATCGAGTTTTTAAAAATCTCGAATAGCTGTTCTGTGCCTAGATGTGGTTACTGGAGCGTGTGGTGTTGTAGGAGGCGCTTGATATAAAAATGGAGTTTGTGAGGTGGCAGCTCCTGAAAAAGTGGCTCTGGCTTAGATCTAGTGCTGAAACTGAAGATCCACCTATTTACATCTAATACTAAAACCAGAATATTTCTGCAAATGTGGCATAATACTTTTTTTTTTTTTTTTTTTAC
>Ga0065711_1038944_pt1 | contig 18268 bp, 10 predicted proteins | sample Hoacrofraction12_FD_59098 | JGI IMG/M metagenome (GOLD analysis project Ga0065711, IMG submission 59098) | Hoatzin crop microbial communities from Cojedes, Venezuela - Epithelial fraction 12 v2 (version 2) | ecosystem: Host-associated > Birds > Digestive system > Esophagus > Crop | place... | reverse complement strand
GGGGTCTCCTCTCTCTCTCGGCGCTTTTTGCCGCCTCGCCGCTGCGGTTTTGCCACCGGAGAAAGGGTCCCTCGGCGCGAGCCTCTGCTCCAGAACCCTTCACCTTCAGTAGCTTCGCCGAAATAAATCAGAACTTCTGACTGCCCAGTGTGCTGGTGTTCTCTAGTGGTTGCCATTTAAAAGCCCAAGCCACATGGTTTAGTGCAGGAGAAAAAAGAAAGATTTGAATCTGAAGCCAGCTTTTCAAGTAGCTCTGCACTCTCCGGTGCCATACGTACCTTTATGTCAGCAAAAATACATCAGCTGGCATATATGTTTAGAGTTTCAATTTAAAATGGGGATTTCTAAAATACCTCTCTGAAAAGAGTTGATTACAAAGTTTCTATTGCCTTTAATGGAAATAAAGGTAGGCCTAAATTATATCAGGCCAGTAAGATCCTTTAGGATAGATCTATATAGTAACCATTCACATATATTTGGATGTTTCTCCAACATAGCAGAACTGATTTACTAACGTCTGTGTTGCTTGCATCGTCTTCAGCTCCGTTTGAACCCTGAAGGCTCAACATTTGTCTGAACAAATATTTTACGACATCTATTTTCTGAAATAAATGTATCTTTGTGTTGCCTGAAGTTACTATGGAATCCAAGTTAAGTTAGAAGAAAGAAAAGTGTTTGGAAATGCAAAACCAAGCCAACTCAGGCTAGAATCATGAGTAGATGAGGCATGATTTGTAAAAAGTAAGGAAAGTGTTGCTTGCTTCTGAACAGCTCTGAAGAATTTCTTAACCAATGGGTTAAAGAGGATAATTATGGGGAAAGAAATAATGAATTTCTAAGTTTTGAAGTGGTCATGCATACCTAAAGCTTTCCTAATTTCTTCTGTTTGAAAAAAAAAACTGGAAAAATATCTAAAAAGAAAAGTTAATGACTCATATTGCTTGGTTTCACTTCTTAGTTCAGCCGTGAAACTAAACCACCTTTAAAAGTCAACAGACAAATAAACAAACAAATATCATGCAAATTGTTGTTTATCTTTAAATAGAATGAAATTTAAACACATCTCACAACGTGACTTCCTGAATGTGTGATCTGAACGATGCATATATGCGTTGCTGAACGGGAGACTATTTGAAGCATTTTTGATTTAAAAGAGGGTACTGTAAGCACTTTATTTCAAAAGCGATATACTTAATAACTGTGGGGGTCTGGGACTGTTTTTTTGTTCTGTTTCATTTTTTAAATTATTCTGACTCCAAGTCTAAAATCCAATTATAAAACAATTCATCAAAAAGATGTTTGGTGCATCATGTACAATGAAGTCGAGATCCTTTCCAGTGCAACTTTTCAGTTTCTGAGTCTGTTCTAATTCTCCTTCTACACTCTTTTTTCCTTCTTCACTATAGTTATTTTGCATCAAGTTCTTAGACCTTTCTTCTTAATTTCATCAAAATGCTAATAAGCTGGGTTTGTTCACCTTTTTAAAGAAAATTGAGCTGCTTCTTGAGAAACAACTAATAAGATGGATGTATATTTCTCATACTTTTGAAGTTCAATGTAATTTCTCTAAAAAAACATTAGAGCAAACAATGCAGAATCTATTTTGCCTGATATTTTAGAAATGATAATAATTTAAAAAACATAGCAACATGATAGCATTTAATTTATTTGATGGCTATGATTAAATGCGAATGTCAAACTTGAGAAGGGTCAGAGAGATGCCAGAAAAGCAAGCTCACTTTTTTGCAGGTGTATGTTCCTATGGAGAGTTTCATTAACATCGTTTCTCTTGAATCACACAGCTTCTACGATGATCGAAGAAAAAGGAAAGAAAAAAGAAATTTAAAAAATAATTGCTCCAAAATGGATGCAAACCTGGAGAAATCATTAAACATTTTCAGTAAAGACAGAAGAGGTTGCGTTTAGTCCATAATCTTTAGCAAAACTATGAAGTTATTCTTTACTAAGCTGTGGGTTCATAAAGACAATTACTATGTTCAATGTTGTAAACCCTGGTCCTGAGCTTGTGCTGTGATCTTGCACAGAAAGTACAGAAAATTTAGGACTCAGGAAATAACTTTGTGGTGGTGGACACTGGTTACAAGTGACCAGTCAGACTATAGTTGGGCAGAATATCATCTCTAAAAATTGTATCAACTGAACTGATTGGCAAAGATTCACTTATTGTTTGATGACCTGTAAGCACAAAAAAGATACTATAATTGTAACATAACAATATTATACATTGCAGTCTTCTCATGCAGACAAAGCTGTGAAGAATGCATGGTGGAGGTTGAACATACCTTTATAAAACACATCCAGACTGGTGCTGGAATAAGTTTTAGTTACTTAGTAATGAGGACAATAAGTAGCAGACAGGTTACAAAGGGAGTATGTAGGTTCACTGTCACGTAATTGCACTGTACATATTTGCAAATCAGATGGCTCTTTCTATCCCTCTCTAAGTAACCCTATTTAAGTTCTATAAACGATGCAGATGGATAGGGACTTTTAGGGTATGTTCCACTGATCTGCTTAAGATGCTTAGTTCACAATGACATAAAGCATGACCCAGAACATGTATTTCTGGGTTACTAATATGTCAACTGGGCAAATGTTCATCTCTGGGGTTTTCCAGAGCAAAATACAGTTATATATTTTTTTCCTTTTTATCTGTGGAAATGTGTTTTAATCCATGTCTGAAATAAATAAAAAATATGTTATTGGTAGAGAACACAGTGAGATAAGGATGAATGGTATTGGTGAAATTTTAGAACTAGGATTTTTTTCCTAATTGAGATAATCCACTTGCATAAACAACTATATGTATAAACACATGCAAAAGAGGTACCAAGCTCCCAATAATTTCTTTGTCTCTGGCTTAAAGAGTGTTTAATTATTCTATGCACAGAATAATAGTTTTAGTGGGAGAGACTAAAAAACAAATTTGGATAATCCACAGGGGAAAAAAAAATATTAAAACTTTATTTTAAACACCCAACAACATAACTGCTCCCCAGTCCTCCCCAAACCACATGAATGGCTGTACTACCCAGTAATTGGCAGGTTTAACAGCCTACCCTACTCTGAAAAAATAGCTTCTGCAGGTAGTCAGGGCTGATCCCACCATTTGTACCTCAACTGCCTCCTCAGTTGCTTTGTAAGTGTATCAGCCCTGGAAGGCCCGTGTGCCACTGGAGGTTTGACACATTGGTGATATACATACTTGGCTTTTGGTTGTTTGATTTTTTTTTTTTTCCATTCACCAGCAAACCAAAATCCCAGTTATAAGAACATTTGTTTTAGAATAACTGGTCAGTATGGAAATTGTTTCTTAATACTTGTCAGCTAATGATACTTTTCTGTATAAAAACATGAAGATTTATTCCCATTCTGAACAAAATCATTAATTTCTATCTAATATAACAGTGGGTGTTCCCATTATCCATGTAAATGGTTAGTTGTTTTAAAGCTTACTAAGCTCTTAAACTCAGTAATGTACTATGGCAATGAGTTTTATCAGTTAAACAAATTTATACTGTGAAAAACAGATTCTTGTCATCAGTTGTAAATTGGTTCCTATCAACTAACTTTAACTTCACTTTTAAAAGGATAAGCAAAAGTCTTCGTGTTTGCTGTTTCACTTATTATTCCTACAGCTTTATGTACATCTCTACTGGAATGTATGACTATCTTTTCAATCCTTCTTTCTGTGTGATAAAAACTAAATCTTTTCTTTAATCTGCAATCAATTGTAACAAAAGTGATTACTAAGGCAGATTGCTCACAAGTAAACTCTGGGATGAAACCAGAGAGAAAGGGGATAGATCCAAGATCATAGATCCAAGAATAATCAAGGACAAGCCCTCAGTGAAATGCTTGAATTCATAACTTCTTTAGCCAGGATTCAGGTAAATTTGAGTCAAAATTTTGGCACTTTCAATAACTCCTGTGTCATTGGTTAGCCCTTGATGATGTGGCCCTCTGTGGTCCTCTGTATAAGAAAGGTAGGAGTTGCTTCCTTCGCCGGTGAGTCTGACCGCATGTATGAGGCATCAAAATGCACAAGCTGAAAAGCTTTCATTACCAGATGAACCTCTAGACCCACCATGCTGTGTCAAAGTGGTTGAAATGAATTTGTTTATAGCTATGTGAATTAAGTTCTGACTTCCTGACCTCTTTTGGTTTCACATCCAATGTCAAGCCCTGACAATACCGCTACTGGTAAGGTTATTTTTTTGATATTCCTCAATAACATGAGTTTCTTCAAAGCGCTTCTAAAATGACAGTTTTCACAACCTGACAGGAAAGAATTTGCAACTGTAGCAATTTATGTGATTTCTGGTATTCAATCAGAACTCTCTTTTTTTGGCAGTAGACATTAAAAGATAAGAGCCACAGGGAAGAAAAGAGGTTTCTCCAGTTTCACGGCTAAAGAAGTACTCCCAGAAGGAGAAAATGAGGGATTCCATTCCCATTTTATTCTCACAGATACTCAGTACATTCTTAAACAGGCTTCTGCAAATATGGCTAGAATAGAAATAAACAGTGTCAGAGCCCATTTTCTGTTTCTGAGGCTAACTGTTTTAGTCTGACTCTGTGCCTATGATCTATTTGGGAGATTTGATTTGAGGCAGAAACAGTTAAGGATTGTTCTGACAGTGGCTAGTCCCTTGCATTGCTTAGTTTACTAATACATGCATAAAGCACAGGGATGCTAGTGCAAGCGCCCACAAGCAATTTATTGACATTTCTGTGGCACTCCTTCCAGGCTCATTATCTGTGTAGACATCATGCTGATAGAGCTGGATTATTATTCCTAGTATAGGCATATTTCCTCTATTTCATCCCCTTATTAGGAAGGAAGGGGGATAGCAGTTCCTTTGTCAATGCTAGTTCTTTAAATCAGAAGTGGTAGCAGAAATTGTTTTTTCTCTCTTTGCACTTGAGCAATGCTAGAATTTAGATCACAGCTGCGTGATTTAGGCTGCTTGGGTGCTGCAGTAATCTGGCTGATTTTAAATAAGAAGAGAAATTCAATATTTTTTTGTTTCACCTTAGAAAAGCAACACATTTTTCTTTAAATAGAAACCTGTGTAACCTAGATGCAATGGAAAAGCAGCTCATTTCCAAGTTTAACGTGTACTTAACTTACTTAATTTCTGAATACTTTGAAGCCATTCATCACGCTCAGCAGGAAGTTACCAACCTGGAGGAAGAGCATAATGCTCTGCACACGGATGGGGTTTTAGCTGAACTTAGTTTTCCTGTCATGGAGCAGCATGAACATCAAGATGAGAAAAAATTACTCACGTTGAGCTGATAAAATAATTAACTCAGTCACATAATTACTATTAGTGCTACGTGCTATCCCTGCCATCAGGTGCTTTGCCCTGCTCTCAAGCCGCTAAAACCTAATATAAAGCAAATGATCTCAGCATGTCATGTGCTTGATGTCCCCACTACCATCACTTCTGAAGACAGACTGAGCACATTCACATATTTTCATTCCTTATAATTTTTTCTAGTACCTCAACAAAATTGAAGACAAACAATCACACCTGGGCTTCAGGAGAAAAATGACACTGCCATTCTAAACTGGAAATAGTGATTGTAGCTCAGAAATGTATTTATTTTCACCTCTGCAGTTAAATCACTAGAGTAGCAGCAATAACAAGAAACTCAAAATCATACCTTAAGAAATCTCAGACAAACAAACAAACAATAAGATTTAAGGTCAATATTAATAGCCTTTGTTAATGTTGTGTTTCATATGCTGAAACTTCATACAATTTATAGTTCATATTGTGAAAGCTGAAGTAATATGTTGCTTTGACTGACGTATACTTCAAGTACATTTATGAAGTAGGTTTCTATTAATATGATAAGTCAGATAGAAGTGTCTACACTTCACAACAGATGAAGCCAAGATGAAAAAAAGGGTAGGAAAAAACCTGTTTTTTTAAGAATATATCTTGAATCATCAAGGTGACTCTCCCTCCCCAATTCATTGATGGAACACCATAAGGTTCCTACTGCATATTGAATTGCAGCATATTCACTTCTGTAGAAGATAGCTCTAAAGTTTTCAGGAAGCAAAGTGACCATGCAAATAACCATGTATTCTGAGTAAGCTAACATTTGTAAAGACACTATGATAAAACAGAAGCTTTCAGCTTTATACTTAATATCTCGATTTCTCTGATTAGTAATATCCTTAATTAAGTGGCAGTTACCTCACCAATCAGCAATATTATACAATTTCTGTTGAATGAGAATCACGTTTCATTCAATTTCTACAGTAAATTGGCAGATTCACAATTAAAGATCTTGCTTTTTTATCTGTGGCTCTAAATATCTCTCAAGAATCTGACAGACAGAAAAGATTTCCCTTTTAAAGGTATGCCAATATTAGAATTTTATGTTAAGGTGAATATTCAGCATCCTCGGTATGCTACACAAATTGCACGGCCTTAAAATCTAGTTTTATACTATAGGTGACGAGGCCTGAAAATTATCTGTATTTCTCTGTTCATTGAAAAGCAACCAAATATATGAAATAAATGAAAATACTCATTTCTGAACTTCTGTTAAAGCATCTGTCAGTTACTGAAAATAGTAGGTAAAAAAAATAGATGAGGTAGACTGTGGGTCTTGCAACAGGAAACATATTGATAGAGAGGGAAAAATGCATCGAGCAAAGAGGAAACCTGGTTTAGGAGAACTGTTACATAGGCAAACCAACCTCAAAAGTACAGTGTAACACAGTTCCTGCCTGTAATCTTATAACTGAATAATCCTTAATATGTGATTTATCAAAACGCACTGACAGCTACCGCTGGACTAGCCATAAGTGCCAACTGGGCATGAATCCCAGTATGATGAGTAGTGTACACATTCATAGAGTAGCCTTGTACCCCAAAGGGTTGTGCTCTGGTTTACATGATACTTAACTGTAAGATGGATGGGTTGATGTACTGTGAAAGAACCATTAACAGGACAACACACTTAGGATGGTAATTGATATAAAATTCACAATGTACTTTTGCAGAGGGGTCTTGAAAACTGTCTCTTATAGCTAAGCTTCCTATCTCTTTCGCTAATGAATATGTCTTTTTGGTTGCTTGCAGCTTTGCCAAGTAATAAATATGGGAGGATACTGTCCAAGCCACCATCTGAGGTTTTGTGGAAGTATCAGTGAAATTTTGACCATTTCCAAAAGATGAGTAAGGAAAATACACTGCCATTGAAAACAACTGGCTTGAAACTACTGAAGAAGGAACAATGAGAAATGGCAACATCTCTGTTCTTGGTGAAAGGACATAAAGTTTGAAATAGCTGACTGACTGCCATTTTGATAGAAGGAATGTGAGTTTTACTCTGCCGTGAAAATTTATTCAAACTTAACAAAAGTTATAAATATTTAAAAAAAATTATTTTGCAAATACATGACTAAGCCATTCTGTTGGAAACTTCTGAGATGTAATTTCACTTATTACTAAATGTAATTGAACAAAAAAGTCTGAATTTCTGTTATTTCTAGTCTAAGTTCAGTATGAAAAGCAAATAATAATGTTCTGCCATTTGGTGAAATGTTTTGCTGCTTTAATGCTATTTTAACATAGTTGTTTAGTACTCCTGTTAGTGGAAATGTTTTTTACATGGGTATAACTAGATATTTTTCTGAACATGATAATTGATATGTGTATCTTTTAAAAATAACCCAATTCTAGCTTTTTTTTTTGTTCTGCAAAACTACAAAATTCACCGTTGCGTTCTAAAATTTAAAATGACCGAATGATCATAGATAACAAGCATTCAAAACATATTGTCCATAATTATTAGATTCTTTCTCCATTCGTGCTTCTGCTTCCTGCTGTCTCTTTTGCCCACCAGTGAGTTATACATTTAAGAGGAGGAAAGTAATCTGTTGACTGCGGAGTCAAATTCAGTTAATATGTCTCACACTAGCAGGACAATGCATGTATCACAGCAGGCCTAATTTGCTGTCTATCTCTAGCTACGAATATTACCACCAAATGTACGCAGTCAAGTGGTTTTCATTACACTGAAGTTCTGTGGTGAGGGATTCTTTGCAAAATTTAATGACCAAAGTTCCGTATTTGAAAAAGTACTTTTACAATGACATTCTGCTCGAGCACCACAAGCAAGTGAAGCACACAAAAAAGTAGACCCACTGAAAAACATGAAAAGTCAGCCTGTCATAGTATCTGAAGCAGACTGTAACCAATGGAATACTTTTGTAAAGGAGCAGCAAAGGATCAACTTGGTAGCATTATATACAAATATTTATAGTCCCTGAGAGTGGGTTCTTCTAATGGATTGCCAAGTCCATGAGAACACTTCAGTACATTATTTTCTGGAAGCACAAAGCATGGCTTTGAAAGGAGATTTCTGCTGAATGTGCAAGGTTAGTGTTGTGTTTAAAGTCAAAAGAGAAATTCAGCAGGAGAACTTCTTTCTTCAAACAGTTGTTACAATAATCAGAACCCTGTTTTATGGCTGGGTTATCAAAGGTGCTGCCCACAAAAAAAGCTTTCTGCTATATTCAATACCTTGTTCTCATTATGCTCATTGATAGTAGCATTAATCATTCCTCTATTTTTACACTGAACACTGGCATTGTTAATTCACTGTTGAGAGCAGGGAGAGGAAAAAAAAAGAACTCTAGAAATTTTTCAGTTGTATAAATCTTTTGAGATCACTTATAAAGAGGGAAAGATTTCAGTACATCCACATACACCTGTAAATGTCCTCATTGTCTACAACATTCTTCGAGTTAAAGCTCTTTCCTGTGAACAAGCCAAGTTCCTTTGCTGGTTTAGTAAAAGCCAGGCATAGGAGGATGTGTTCTGGTCCATGCTACTTTTTACAATGTACAACAAAGTAGCTGCCCTTCGGACTTGAGCAGAGCTACTCAGAGAGTAGGTAGTTCAGGCTTATCCAAGCTGTTGCAGAACGGCTCATCGTTCTTGAAAACACATGAGTATAGGAGCAGAAAATAGAAAACTATGTTTTCAGAGGATAATTTATGGAGTAGAGCCATTTTAGAGCATATCCTTATATGATGTACTGCTGATATTAATAAATTGCAAGTAAATGAGTACCTAGTCCCTTGCCTGAAAGAGTTTAAAAAATCATCTACCAGGCATTTGTGTTTCTGAGAGAAAAGGACTATAGCTGTACTGTTAAACTGAAAGATACTTGGACTTGTGGCCAGCTAAAAAGGTATTTTAACCTCTGAAAGAAAGTGCTAGCATTTAAAACACAAGCTGGAAAAATTACCTGACCTGTCTGAACTCCTGAACCTTGCATGGAGCTATTAGCTAAAGTGCTGGCTGGCCTAAGCCAAAATCATAGTAAACACCCATAGACAGTCCAGTTCCCGTACTTCTGCCCAAGCCCTGGCATTGTGAAGGTTAACAGTGAGATAGTAGCTTGTTCCTTCTTAGGAGTATCTCTGAAATGGCCCAAGGAAACCACTGTAAACAAAAGTCTGCAGGAAATTACTGTTAGAGCTAATTTACAAGTCTCCATGGAAGGAAGGAATCCACTGGAAGAAAGTAGTTTACTCAAAAAAACTCCACTCATAATGCACACATCAATTTCAAATGAGTTCTGATTTAAGAGTGTGTAATTCTGTACTTTTAATTCAGCTAGCAAATGGATCAGAAACATCAAGGAAAATGTCAATAAGTTATTTTAACTACTTCTAAGACTTTGTTACTATGCACAAACTGGAAGCGTGTCTAATTCTTTCTAAAACTGGTCAATCCGAATGAAAACAATACATATAATGGTATAAAAGAAAGACCCCTTTAAGGACACAGGTTTTGACAAAAGAGTTATCTAGCATCTGCAAATCATAAATGATGATGATGGTAAAAAAGAGGATAATGATAAAGAAGAAAATGATAATAAAAGGAAACTTCATTATGCAGAAAGCTTCTCAGTATCGCTGGGATGTTTGAGCAGATAAAATGCCAGCACCAAGAAGAAAAAACTACAATGCATTCAAGAAAAAACCCAAGATCTGACTCACTTCTGGTTTGTGGCATAAAAAGGTAAAATGATGACCAAGAAAAGTATATTCCTTTTGCTCCTCATTTGGATGCCATGACCTATGAAAAATGTATCATTTAACAAAACCGTTTGCATTACTGCAGTCTAAGGGTGTTGTCCCTACTGGTACCAGCACTGGCAACAATATTATTAAAAACGGTTTACCTCCTGTGGCCATTGTTCCTACAGTTATATGAGCTGCATGAAGCCCAAAGTTAAATTTGAACTGAGAGTTTAGAGGCAAAACTCCTGAGCTAAAACATGAATTCAAATTGTCTTGGGATTATTTAAGAAAGACAAATGGAGAGACATCTTATCTCTTATTTTTAGAAAGAGTAAATACTATGAAAGCAAAAGAAAGAAGGGGGGATGATTGTGAATAATTTAATAGTGAGTTACATAAAATGCTGAGAACATACTCATAGCACTATTAAACCAATGGCAAGATTATTGCTAGCTGTGTTTTTAACTCTAGTAGCTGAATTACACTGTAAGATTATTAACTAGTACAAGACATAAATCCAGCAGCTGCTGCTCAATTTTACCTGACTGCATTCAGTACCAAATAACATGATTATCTATAGTATTTTTTAATATCACCAGAAAAAAAATTGTTGTTAGCAAACAGTAGAAAAGGTTTAGAAAAGTATTTTTTTTTCCAGTTCCTCATTTCAGTCTGCCTCACAATAGAGAAATTGAAAAAAAGGAAAAGGAAAACTAGGTATGGTTATTTCAACACCTGTAAGAAATAATTTAAATGAAGACATAATTAATCAACTTGTGGACATCCATTTTTACATATCAGAGCTGTTATTACACAGAAGGAAAAACAACGCCTATAATAATTAAAGTAAGACTACCTTTCCTTCATAAATTAAGTATGATTATATTATATATATTTCACGGTTAAACTCAGATTTACAGTAAAGCATTGAGTATGAATTCAATTCTCTACTGTGAGGCTGAGTTTAGCTTTGCAGGATGTGTTGAAGTAATCACAGACCTTCAATTAATTATTTTATGATCATATTTTTTCCCTATATGTGAAGGCTTTTACAAAATTAGATGGTTTTTTTTTGCATTTTTAGGGGTGGAAATGAATATTTAAATAGCTGTTTCCAGCTACAGTTTCGTGCCCTTGTGGAACTGAACTTTTCTAATTAGATTTATATAGCCCTTAGCCAAATTACTAGACTAGTCTTTTCACTGTTTTCTATGCAAAAATGTAGCCCAGTCAGCGTTACACAAAATTCTGTCTCAACTAAAGCACACTCCATTCCACTACTGATAGCGGTGCATGTGCTCTATTAACTTGGTGCTTTCTTGCTCAAGCCACTCTGTATTAACTAGGAGTATTGTTATATCTAACAGCAGAACATGTTGTTAAAAGGAAGCAGTTAATTATAGAAATGCACTGAAACAAATTTAAAAAATTAACACCATATGTAGCTGTTGGTAGGATCCTGAGATCTTAATAGACCACGTCTGACTCTACTCAGAACAGTTTGGGAAGGACAAATATTTCATATGGTCTTATACTACAATAAGATTAAGATAATTCCAGTATTTTTGTAGAATTAAGTGGGAAAAAAAGTGAGTAAAAGCTGGAATGTAATCAGTGTGCAGTGGAATAATTAGTCACAACTTCATTTGCTATCAGCAGCCAAACTATCCTTGTCCAGATATTGTAGTAAGCACTCTAAAAATTAATAGGTGAAAAAGCTTTCATTAGGGCACATCCTTAGGGCAATGAAGGGAATCACAGCTCCATAGATCCTCTGCTGAACATAGGTGGATGTTGCTCCTGCTCCTCGCCTGGACACAGGACATGCGGTACTGAGTCATTCAGATGGCACATGTAAGCCAGCTCTTGACAGTGGACAATGTTTTCTTCTTCCGCTTGATTTTTCCAACAAAGTAGCTAGTACTATTCTTTCCTGCTTTGTGAAATGGGCCATACTATCCATACAATCCGTCTCCTTCCTGTACCACTGCTCTCCTGAGCTTCAGCTTCTAGGTCCTTCTAGCTAGGTTTTCCATTCTCAGTCTAGTTGATAACCCCTTCATCTTCATCCAGAGCATCCCCTGTTAGGTTCCACTCTATTGATCTCCAACCCCATGCACAAAACATCCTCCTTTACTGCAGACAGACTTGATGGCCACTGCCAGGGCAGCTGTGTGCTCACCAGCGCAGCTCTGCTAGCATTTTGGAGCCAGCACACACCAGCATTCTCACACTGGCACACTGCTGTGGTGTCTTACTAATGGTGGGTGCACTGCAGATACAGAATAGAAAGTTCAAGAGGCTGCACTGAGATGATGTGAGATAATATTTAGTGAAGAAAGCCTCTTCCTGATTCACAGTAATTAGAAGAGACTGAAAATGAGAACTTCCCCAAAATCTTTCTCTTAGAAAGATGTGTTAAAAACACTTTGGATATTTAGATTAGCTATGCAAAAGTCAGTGGTTGACTGGATCCTACACAGAGAGCTTTTAGCCTCAGCAACATACTCTGGGTGGGTAAACTCCAGAAAGCAAAGTATGCATTGTGTAAGAATAGAAATGTGTCCATTTATGAGGTTTGAATTTACTAATTATGAAAATCCTCGAGTATCTCTTTGCTCTTGCAGAAAGAAGTAGAGAGACTAGAAATTCCTGATTTGTAAAGGCATTCATTGTAACAAATACAGAGAAAACAGAGAGAAGCAGGTAGAATATATGTAGATAGGGCTGATAAATACAGGGACATAAACTTACTCTTATATGTACATTTTTTCATTACAGAGCAGTAGTGGAACCATAGGAAGAAATAAAACTATCAAATCACTGAACACCTGAACTGTAGTGCATCACTCAAAGTCTGAAAATACAAGTGAATCTTTAAGTCATGGGGCTGTCTCTATGAGTCCTTACCATCAAATATGGGGAGGTAAAGATGAGGGTGAATTAATCTCATACTGGAATAAAGCTATACTCATTTAACACACAATTTACTCAGATTGTTAGATTCCAGAGCTAAGAAAGCCTGTCTAGATAAGGAATATGTTGCCACTGTGACTACACCAACAAAGCTTCTAAATGCAGAGACCTTACAGCAGGATGACAACTCTCGAAACAAGAGGTTTATATTTCTCTAGTAAGCGAAAGGTGCTGTGTCAAAACCTGTTTTGTTTCGGGTTTTTTCTTCAGTATTACTGCCTTTGCATGTCGTTGTTGTTGTTACTATTTGAATTACATAGATATAGTCTCTATATATGGCTACACTAGGTAGGTAATTAATAATAGATAATTCTATCATTATCAGCATATTAAAGCTATGTAACTATTTAAGTGCATGTTAGTCTGAATCTTCCAGCTTAGTAATCGATAGCAAGACGAATGACAATGAGCTCTTAGAAACCCAAATCTCAGACTATGCAAAGCTGTAAAAATCATCATTAATATTCTGATTTACACCTGAAAGCATACTCAAAGCTGGAAAAGAAATTTAATACAGATGTCAGCAGGACTGACAAAGATTTTTGTTTTGCATCCACGTAGAGTCAAACAATTTAGCAAAGATGATGATCTTAGCTTGTTCAAGAATATTGAAAATGAGATATCTTTTAAAGTTAAAAGGACAGATAATTGTGAAGACATTGGCAAGTAAGGACATCTGTTTTATGAAAGACCCTCACAAGATTTTTACTACATCTCACCTGCAATATTTCTGTTTTCTCTGTTTTTCAGACTGAAGATCTACCTCCTGATTCTTCCCAGAAACCACAGCAGAAGGAGTATTCCACCAGTCTTCATTTCAGTGCATAATAACTATTATGATGAAATGTTTATAACTCATTACACCACAATGTTTAGATCAAGCTAAGGATCCTAATATTTTAAGGCACTACATAAAAAAGCGATTTCTAGGCCAGAAACTTACTGTTTGATATTGGATGTTGTCAGCACCCTGCTCCAGATAAGAGGACCTTAGTCCGACAACAAAACAGCAATGGCTAGAAACTAACAATAGCTTCCTATTTATTTTCTGTCCTAGAATAACATAGTCTTATTAGACTCTAGTACACCATTGCATGCTGACAAAATGCTTCTGAAATGAAGAATACTTGTGTTTGCAGTGAATAAAATGGAATAAAGCACATGAAATAAGAGATTAAATGATCATGCTATTTAATTTTCCTGATGTTTCTTCATCTAAACAAAAGCTGGGAGCCACCTGATATTTGAAATTTGCAGCAAATTATTTCCCCAGATGCTTTCAGTGGCTGAATCTCTGTCATTTTTTATTTGTAAATCTCAGATGGGTTGCCATCTTCTATAAGTAATTAAAATACGAATACGACCTCAGTCAAAAGTACTTTTTCCCCTAAACTTGACACTGAATCAGGATAAACTTCCATAATAATATATGATTCCTTTGACTGGATATCTGGAATCGTAAGATCTAAGCTAAACTAAAATCAATATGCATATAACCTGATTCCACTGCCCTGGGTTTGCTGTCACAGCTTCTAATAATTTTTAGGAAAGAACTACATTACCTTTGAATTTTTTTTCTCAACTTCATACATACCAGCCAAGAAAACAGTAGTGATGACAGAAACAAAAGACTTATAAGCTGCTGCCTGTAGCTGCAATCAAACTGTCCCTAATAACTTCAAGAATGAGCTGAAAACTGCCTGCCATGGTGCTTGAAAGCTGTGCACTGCCAGTAGTCTCTCCTAATTTAATGCAGAGAGTCATCCAACTTTGTAAAGTGGCAGTGGTAAATGAGCACTACCTTGTCATTAGACTTCAACAAAGGCTTAGGTCTCTAGATATTTGTAGGTGGTTATAGTTTAACAAAAAATAGTCTGATTGACAATTGCAATGCATGTTATCTTAGTTATTAAAAGCAACAAATCTCCCTCCTCCAGAAACAGATAGCCTGAGCAGTACAACTGTTTCAAAGAATAAGGCCATGAAACAAATACATCATTCTACTAATGTGTAAAACAAGGTTGTTCTTTTGTTTTAAAAAAATCATGTTTTGATTGAGAAATTGAAGTAAAGAAATCTCTTTAAATCCCCATGAAAATCTGCTCAAATTCAGTTTGCACAGAATCCTTCTTAGATCTCTGCTTAATTCCTAAGAGGTTTTGTCCATCTTTAGCACAGTCATTGCCTTCCCCTCTAAGCCAATAACTAAGAAATCCGCTAAGTAAGTATGTATCTTACCCATCTGGCATACTGAATTTCACAAAGGATGAAAACTCACAGGTGCCTCTAGTTGTTTTATATTATTTGATATGACCCACAGAGTGGATCTAAATTTTCCACCTTTGAAAGACTGCATAAAAAGAAAGAAGTACCTTCTTGTTAAAGCAGTTACTTGGTGACCCAGACAGCAGACTGCTTGCATGGGAATATAATTTTCTGATTGTAGTTAAGTCACTGAAACTTAGTTTTTCAGAGGAGGGTAGCAGCTATGTGTTTCTCATTTTCTAGATGTTTAACTTGAGACTATAGTGTCAGATAGAAGTGCAAACACAGTTGATAGAAATTGTGTTTTGAATGTATAAAAAAAACAACGCAATATAAACATTCTGCAAAATCAGAACCAGCATTTGTTACACTGGACACCTAGAATTTCTAGATACCTTGAATTTAATCAATCAAAGGCAACAAACCTTATTCAGAATAATGGGGATAGCATGTCATCTGATAAGATCTTGTGGAAATAAATTCACAGCTTTATGTGAAACAGACAGATATGATTGTGGGGGGAGATAGAGGAGATGGGACAAAATAAATAATATTGTCTTAAGAAAAGTAGTTGAGCTTAAGTCCACATACCACAAAATGAGAAGAGGTTATAATATAAACTATATTCAGTCAGACTGAGGAAAAGTAGTTCAGGAACATATAATAAATATTATTTAAAAATGTGTTAATAATTTAATATTTACTTTTCCTTTTTATATTTTAGGTTCTTACTTAGAGCTTTACCATGGGTCTGTTTTTTTTCATTTCACAGTTCTTTTATAAATACCTTTTAAAAAAAAAAAATGTCCAAGTTATATCATGAGTCACATCAAATTAAAAAAAAATTATTTTATGTGTGACTAGTATTAAAGACCAAGTTTAGAATACCTTCTTCAGATACTTAGCCTAAATATATAAGGCGTGCATCTCTATACATAGAAAGAATTAGGTAGCTCTGCAGGGGAGGGATATACTTCTACATAACAGTGAAGAAATGCAAAAAGACACTTCTATAAAGCTATTTTTAGAACATGAATTGCAGTAATTTTGGTACAATTAATTCCCATACATCACAGCAGAAATTTGCTGACTCCACAAATAAGAAAAAAAAAACAGAAAAAAATGTTTCCTTGCTTTTAAACTGGAAGATCCTGAATTCAAGGATTTTCTGTTGTCTTGTGGTTCTTGATGTTTGTTGTGCTGTTCCTGGAAAAAATGTAGTTTTTACACTATTTGTAGCTTCTAGGCAGTACAGAATACAAAATAAAATGAAGCAAAACAGAATAAAATCCCTGTGCAACTTTGTATCAGACAGAAACATTACACTGTAATGAATTCACCTTTCTCTGAATTAATTGGTATTTGCTACTAACATTAAAAAAAAGATACTCACAAACTTGCATGTTTAATGTTTTGCAATATTTGTGATGTTTCTTTCCTTCAACAAATGAACTAATTTAAACAGCTTCATCTATAAATATAAATGCTGTGGATATCTATATAAAAAGCTTACCTGAAAAAAAATGTGTAAGTAGATTCCATCTTTATTCACAGAGAACAACATTTCAGATCACAAAAAGAGCCAAGTTTCCTAATGAAAATAGGAAATTGTATTTATGGAATCTGCTGGTTTTTATGAAAACCAGCATAAAAATCTAATTCTCCACAATTCTTACAAAATACTTTTAAAAATTATTTTTAATAAGGTAGTATTGAATATCAGTCTTAGCTGTCTCTTCAGATAGTTGAAGTCCTCTATTTCTTCAAAGAAAAAAAAGTATGTGTGCTGCTGCCCATGGTGTAAACATGCTTAGTGTGCCCTTGAGGGCCCAATCCAACTCGACTGAAGACAATGTGTGTCTTTTGATGGACTTCAGTTTATAACTGAATAGGACCTTAAGGGAAAGGCCGACTAAAAAATAAGTTATATCAAAGTCTAAAAGAAAAAGCTCATCTCAGCCACAGTCCAAATCATGTCAGCTTTAATAGCAGCTGAATCTACCCTCAGTCCTTGGCTATTCTGTGAACCTTACCAGCAAAGTGGTGTTTAGTGCAACACCAGTAGGGAGCACGCAAAGTAGACAAAAATCACAATAAAATTCAGTGCAAAGAATAAACAGATTCCTTTACCTGCGAAAGTATTACTTTCTCTAACCAAAGAGTAGAAATCCTTATGGTTTTCAATGTTTTTTTCATGATCCAGAAAATATTACAAAGAATAATAAAAGTCAGACACATATTTGGAGAAATCAACATGCACAGTTTAGAATATGCAGACTAATAGTTTTCCCAATTTGATGTGATTCTTAATAGAAAACTTTTAATATAGCTGCTAAAGTAAAAGAATATCTCCAAAGAGTACTGAAGGCTCAATTCGTTAGTTCAATTAAAACAACTAGCTCTACACAGCTCCACTCAAACGTTTGGAAGGAGACAGCTCTGCTTGAACATTTCATGTTAGCTGTGATAATATTGGCATTCTCCTCATGAAAGTCTTTAAAGGTAGAATGTAAAACAATAAAAGATATTATTCTTTTAATCAGATGCAAAGAAGAAAGAATAGTCTTAAATATAAGAGAAGAAAATAATTAACAATCAAATATAATGATAGTATTGTTATGCTGATTAGGACATCATGAATGCATCTTGGTGATGGAATTCATCAGAAATGTATACTGTTTTCTTTTTAAAAGTGTCTGTGGAATGAGGTAAATTCAGGATACAAAAACGAAAGGAGGCATCTTTTTTTTCAATTTCACAGAATCACAGAATCACAGAATAGTAGGGGTTGGAAGGGACCTCTGTGGGTCATCTAGTCCAACCCTCCTGCCGAAGCAGGGTCACCTACAGCAGGCTGCACAGGACCTTGTCCAGACGGGTCTTGAATATCTCCAGAGAAGGAGACTCCACAACCTCCCTGGGCAGCCTGTTCCAGTGCTC
>Ga0065711_1007265_pt1 | contig 18269 bp, 12 predicted proteins | sample Hoacrofraction12_FD_59098 | JGI IMG/M metagenome (GOLD analysis project Ga0065711, IMG submission 59098) | Hoatzin crop microbial communities from Cojedes, Venezuela - Epithelial fraction 12 v2 (version 2) | ecosystem: Host-associated > Birds > Digestive system > Esophagus > Crop | place... | reverse complement strand
GGCCCCGCGCGGCGCCCCGCGGTCTGCGGCGCCCCCTGACGGCCGCGGTCAGGCACTGCAGGGCGGGGAGCTGCGTGCCCGTCCCGGGCCAGGGCCGGGGGTGAGGGGGAACACCCGACGCTGCCCATGATGGGGAGCGAGGACGAAAATGGGCCGAAAGCGGGTTTTAATGGGACTCGCGTGTACGGGCTGGGACAGAGGCTGGCCTGGGTTTCCAACAGGCCGGGAATTGTCCCGGCCCTGGCAGAAGCGTCACTGGAAACACCGGCGCTGGGAACATGGAAACGCGTTCGTGGGTTGGGAGGCAAGTACAGAGCACCAGGGAGCCTTGCGAAATACTCCTCGAGAAATATTTCCCCAGGAAAACGGTACAGGATGCCAGCCATGAAGTAGATCTCGTTTCTGCCCGTAGGAAGGAGTTGCATTTCCACGACCTTGAGAATGAGAGCGAAACAGAGAAAAACCAAGAGGCTAGCAGCTGGACTGGGGTGCCAGAGCAGAGGTCAGCGTGGCGAATGGGGACAGCAGAGACCTGCGTCTGATTTTCTTCCTCACGGCAGATTTCCTGGGTTACTGTGCTTTGGCCCCTTGGTCTCAGCATCCCTCCACCCCTCATCTGAAACGGAGAGAAGCCTCAGCAAGCCCGGGGGCTGGAGGTCTCTGTTTTAAGGTGCCGCAGCAGGGTTGGCGTGCCTCTGCCACCAGTCCCGTGAGAAGGTGGCAAAGCAGGACCCTCCCCAGACATGCAACAGGACTCGCATATTAACTAACCGCAACAAAAAAACTCATTTGGCAATTTACCGGAGAGAGGTGCAATCGGCATCCTCAAGCCCAGCTCCTTTCCAAGACTTCAAGCACTTTCTGGCCAAAAAAGCCATATCCTCGTATCCTCAAGAGGTTACCCCCAATACGTCTAGCGCTTAAAGGAGCATCAGTGGAGACGTAATTGGAAAAATTAAAGAGGAGGAGGGGGAAAGTAATTACAGGCCACTAGAGAAAAACAAACATGTTCTGAATGTAGACAAGACATTGAACAGAGGGGAATTAATAGTACTACAAATGAAAAAGGAAAAATGTCAGCAGAGATCAGCAGAAAAAGAACATCGTATTAAAAGCGAAAATAGAAATAGTCAAAACCATGGAGAAGCACAGAAGGCTGAAGGAATTTGGAAAGCAACCTGAAATAAAAATAAAGGAATGGAGTAAACTTTACTCGGCACTCAACAATAGTTAAAGCCGATGTACGAAGGTTTAAAAAAGCTGAAGCCCCACCATGCAGTGTGGGATCAGCTGATCTGACACGAGGGTTTTGTGATTTGTACCAGCTGTTATGGGCTGGCTCCCAATATACAAAGTGAACTGGGCAAGGCTGGAAAATCCCTGTAGAGGATGAAAGGGGTTGTTCTGGTATCTCCCGTGGCCTTCCCCTTCCTCCCTGGCCTCCCCCAGTGGCTTCACAGAAGGAAGGAGCTGGGGACCGGTGAGATCTGGGCTTTGGGGAGCTGTTGTCCCCTCTGGGCAGCACAGTGAAGACTGTGAACACAGTGAAGTCACTGCTTGATGCTGGTGGGTTGGTAAAAGCCTCCCGTGAAGAACATTCTCCCCTGCTGAAGCCACGTTCTGAAACAGGCCTGTCTGATGCCGTGAAGGCTGGGGAAGCTTTGGTTACTGAGCTGTTGAAAGAAGATGATATGACAAAATATCAGGGGGCATAATGTAATGGGGTGATGGCAGAAAGGCTTCCAGCTAGTAGCCCTGAAATAAGTGAAATTTTGAAGTAAAAAATGAAATCATCTGTATGTGTCTCGAGAGCAGGATCGTGACTAAGGACTGTCATCGCAAACGTGGAGTTTCCCTTTGTTGGTGTTTCACCTGCTTTCATTCACAGAGTTACTACCAGGCAAACAGCAGACTGCTTTCTGCTTGTCTTTAAGGGAACCACAAAGGCAGGTTAACACATCAGCCTTTATAAAATCCACAAACCCATTTTTCCCTTTAAAGCATAAGGAACACATTCATATTTCACTCCCATTTCACTCCAGTACAAAAGCACAGGGTCGGAATTAATGAGTAAAGTATTTGTGTGACGTTTTATATTGTATTGGCATTTATATAGTGCTTTTCACAGGCTTCATGTCAAAACCCTTTACAGGGCAATAAATCATACACCTTTCCTGATGAAATTGTATGTAGGCAATTGGGCACCTATCCTGCCCTCAGCAATGTCCCACGTACGAGCCACGGGAAGTGTGATGAAACCTGCAGAAGTGGGTCTGGAAAAAAATGGATGTAGGTCAAACTTTCTCCCCCTTAATATCCTGCAACATGTTAAAAAGTCTATAGAGCCCACTTCAACAGCCACAGGAAAGACCTAACCTTAACATGACAAAGCTTCTATTACAGTCTGAATTACTCAACATGCAAATTGAATTGTGGGTCTTACACTTAACCCCACCGTTTTTTTTTGTCTCTGAATTTAAACAAGATGTCCATTTACATGGAAAATACGGATTTTTCAATTGAGCTCTTTTCTGAAAAATAGTCTTCCTTCACAAGAGTGAACCCAAGCACCAAATTTTGGATCCTAGGCTTTCTGTTAGCATTCACAAATATCTCTCCTAACATGAAATCTGCAACGTGACAATGCATCTCTGCCCTGCCAACATTTCCTTTCTTAGTTGCAGTTTTTCAGATAACGAAGAATAATGAAGTTTTGAGAACTGCACGCCCGATTAGATTGACTCTTTTACACATGTATTTGCATTCCTGCTGTGCTTCTGAAGCCACTTTGGGGTAAGAAAATACAGAAAGTCATTGAAGGTCTTTTTGGGGAGAGATGGCTGGGGCTGGTAAGCAGGAGCCAGAGCTCTGCTCCATTGTCTGCCCAGGAGAATCGCGACACTTTGCCCGGTTAAGGGCTTTTTTGGTTTCCGCAGGTGTCAAAGGAAGCTTTGCAGAGCGTCCCTCCTGGCAGAGTGTGCCCCCTACCACTTCAGTGCAATCACCCCGAGATTGCACAGAGGCAATGGCTGAGAAGCAAATGGAAAATCTTTGCAGTAGCTCAACACCATTTTAAAACCACTTTTCTGCCTTCCCTATCTGTAACACATGAAAACTGATAACATTCTGCGCTTACTGGCTGACAGTTCAAATGCATTAGAAACCAACTTAGTTATGACTTATTAGCCGGAAGGGCTGTTGGAATAAATTCTAAGTGTGAAAGAATACAAAAAAATTCTGTTCTCCGCCAAACAGACGTTTAGATTACCTAATCTAAAACCAAAGTAATTCAGAAATAAAACAAAACTAAACAAGTACAAACACATTGCCCAGTTCCATTAGCTGCCATGGGCTACATTCGAAGTGGAGGGTTCTTGCATCTTTTCAGAGGTGATTAATGTCTTGTGAGATCCAAGCGCTAGCTGTGCAGATGCACTGCCATGTAATGAACTAACACTGCCTTTGCTTCCTTCTGAGTATTGTACCGCAAGCTCTTAACTCACAAGAGCTCAAATTCACACTCTGTTGTTGTGTGCTTTGATGGCAGCGTAGTATAATTTTATCTCATGTTCCTGTCTCAGTATACAACTTATTTAATAGTTTAGAGAATGATCTGTAAATAACGCACATGCATAGACTTCACTGAGATGGATGACAGTGATAATTAAAATGGTCTTTTCAGTGGGAGACACTATCAGTATCAATAGTTACAGCAGGATTTTAAGAGTAACCAACACATTAGAGCCTGTAAATTCTATTCTTTCTGGCAGTAACACATTCAAAGATTAAATTAGACTAAATGTTTGTTACAACAAACGGATTTATGTTAACATTCAGGATTATGCTTCCAGTCAATGTTTATTATGCTTTTGGTTGTATTTATTCTAAAGGTCTCATTTTCCTACTTCCACAATTTTTTTATCAGCTTTGTTTAAACTGGAAGCCTTTTACTTTTCACTTTTAAAATTACTGATTTTTCTTAAAACGTCTAGCAAGTTATGATATCTGGAATGAGTACTAAGAAAAAGGAAACAAGCTAAAATAAATTACTATCTAATCTAACCCACTTGACCATTTCTAATGTACCTATAATTGGGGTATCAAAGTACTGGATCTCTGATAGCATGTGATCTTTGATCTGAAATTGGACCTCCGATAACATTTTTAATTAAACATCTTATTTGACGCCTGCTGTAGCTCAGAAGCAAATAGCTTCACATAAAGAACAAAAGCTATGAGAGCAGGGAACAAAACAGTGGCTAGTTCTAGCACGTTTGTTGTACTAAAACAAAGCACCCCATCCTCCTGTCCCTGCTGAACTGAAATGATCAGATTCAAAGCTCAAAGACTGAGAGAAAAACTACCTAGAAATGAAAAATGCTTTCAATTTATTAATATTTTTATTAATATTAAAAGTGTAATGAACAGCTTGCATCCGAAGCAAATTTGAAGTACTCACGAAAATAATTCAGAAAAACAGTAATTTTTTTTTTGGTTCCTTTGCCCTTCAGTGCCCAGCAAATATTCCGTTCTGCTGAAATCCTTCACTAGGAATTTTGTTGAAGACTTCCCTGCCGGCTGAGATAAACCATGTTTGCTCTCTTTGAAAGGTGTTTTCAAATTACTTTTTGCTCATTAGCAGTAAAGCACGAATGCATGGATAAACTTTATACAACTATATTCATGGTTGCTTTGATAGCTATTTCTAAGAAAAGTTAAGAAAGAAGATATCATTAGAGCACTGCTATTTCAATTTGTTGAGGCTTATATGAAAGCACATATCGACCAACACCTTGTATCAATACAGGGCATATACAGACAGCACTTACAGCTGACAGCAGTCGAGTGTGTTCAATTCCTTCCACGTCGGGCAGGAATTACTCCTGTGTATGTTATACTCTGCTGCACACGCTTAGGACATAAGCACAGATACTGTTGCTCAGACCTTTCTGCCAGATACGGAATCCCAAAAGATTTCAGTCACACTTAAACCCAACATGCACTAAAGCCCCACTGTTCTAGACGAGAGTCATCAAGCACACCATCGTGATACTTTGGCTACCAAGTAGTCTTTTTCAAAATGTCCTTGGAAAATTTTCTAAAATATTCCCATTTACTTTTCTGTACCGTTTCTTCCGTTCTGCACTCATCACCATAATATGAGCGCACTCTAACAGTACACTAAACAGCTGTTCGACATTTATTTTTCACCAGCATCTTCCCAGAGGGGTACACGTAAACTGTGAAGCAATTTGGAAGAGTTAAATTTTTCGCGTAGATGCAACCCTGTGTGAAGATATCACCGCGAGTTCTCTGACAGCTCTGCAGCCTAGAGGAGCAGCCTTTTGGTATCTGCAGCCCTTAAGAAGGCAGAGTATAAACAGTAGACATCTCACGCTTCTTTGAGGTCAAAATTCAGCCCTTTCCTTTCAATTGTCACACAGATAATGACAAACAAAATATAGCCACAACTACAGCAAGCAGTAAATAACAATAGATGTCAGGTTCCAGAAAGAACAGCAGATTAAATTTCCAGTTGCTAATTTTACAGTGTAGTTGGTGTTTCTAACTACAGCGACCAAAAAGCCCCTGAAGGTGAAGAGCTGAGTCAATTTGTGGCTTCACAAGGGATCAGGTACAGCAGAGCCATCAGGGCATTGCCCACCTGTCCCTAAAGATGCTGCAGCCCAGCTCGGAACCCCAGGAGACCCTCTACAACAACACGGCGGTGCTGGATATGCGTCTCGTGTTCGAACAGGAGCAGCCAGGGTCTGCAGTAGGAGAATCTGGCTGAAGAACGGATGACAAAACCCTACAGAAGAGGCAGGAGAGTGAAGATTTCATTTTTCTCCTTCATCACATTTCCTAAGGCAACTGTGGTTTAGCCTTTTGGTTTTCATTTTTCAGGAAAGTCCTTAAGCCTTGTTCACAGCAGTCTTTATGGCTGAGGGCTCATTCATCAAGAGCAAAATCTCAGATGCAAAGTTCGTGACAGAGTGGTGAGGTGCAAAGTTGAAAGAGAAGAAAAATACTTTTTCCCATCCCAGAAATAGTTTCAAAATTTCAGAAGCATTCCCAATTGCAACAAGATGAACTTAGAAGTGGGATTTGTTTGTTGTTTGTGTTTTTTGGTGCCTTTTTTTTTAAAAAAGCACGGGAAAAGGGTGCTCTAACAACACTGTAACCCAGAATTAGGGGTCTCCTGGAATGTGAAGACTTTGGGGTTAAATCCTTCTTCTCAGACAGGCAGATCAGGGTTAGAGCACACTGCCTCTAGATTCCAGCCTGAAAACAAACTTTCTATTACAGAAGTTTCACTGAAACTGGCATGTTCCCACAAAATGTTTCAGTGGTGAGAAATAAAGAGTTCCTGAGGGTGAAGCACTGCCAAAAAATTCCCAATCGTTTCTAGCCAATGAGCAAGCAAATGTGTTGTTTTGCCATCAGTGGAGCAGGATCTCTCTGTCCCAGCGGTGCCTCAGCTTATCTCTAGCAACTTGTTTGTGCACCCACACTGCTAGGTACCTAAAACAACGCAGGGTCATTTTCAAATGCATTTGAGCAGTTTGTATTGTAAACGCTTGCATAAAAGCAACGAGCATGGCTAAAAAGCACAGACAGAAATCTACCACAACGTCTTTTCTATCCTTTTACAGCAATCTTTATTCCATGGACGTACACACCCATTCATGATGTGTGAAGAGATTTTGGAAATAAACCTTTCACAAATATTTACTCTTCAGACCTATATGCTTTTAAAAGCAAGGTGGGATCCAGCTTTCACCTGTGGCACTTAGCATTTGCCTCTTGTTTACACGTTGGGAAAGGCTGGAAAAGAGAAGCTCTTACGTTGCCTGAAACTGAGTGCAAGGTGACAGCTCCACGATTTGTCAGAACTCAAAAGTCTTTGTGGAGGAGGAATCCTGAAAAGGAGCTGGTTAACACAGCACAACCGCAGTCACGAGTCTGATGGAAGGTTTGGTGGATACCAAAGCAAAGGACAGTGTGAGTCCCGCCGTCAGCTGAGCGTGGCTGGATGTATTGGAGAGTGTACACTTTTCTTAACCTAACTGAGAGGAGTGGTTGTTTCAGAAGTCAGGGGTGCTGAGTCAGCACTTCTAGAGACCACTCCTGCATTTGTCACTTGTGAATCCTGGATGCAGTTAAGCATTTCATATTAACATCCCTCAAGTTGCGTCAGGGGAGGTTTAGATTGGATATTAGGAAAGATTCCTTTACAGGAAGAGTGGTCAGGCATTGGAACAGGCTGCCCAGGGAAGCAGTGGAGTCACCATTCCTGGAGGTGGTCAAAAAACATGTAGATGTGGCTCTTCGGGACACAGTTTAGCAGGCATGGTGGTGATGGGTTGACGGTTGGACCTGGTGATCTTAGAGGTCTTTTCCAACCTATGATTCATGATTCTATGATCCCCACACCAAGTTTACACATGCTACTCCTTGCTGTACTCAATCCACAATAATAGCAATGCTTTGCAGTTAAAATGCATTAGTCAACCCATGCTAATTTCATTTTTTTCCAAATTCCTTTGCTATCCCCAAACAGGAAGCACAACACTTGCTATTATCCCCGACAACGCAAGTACTACCAGAGAGGAAAAGCAACGCTACGTTACAGGTGAAAGAACACCTCCATTGGCTGCTTTCAAAGAAAATCCAGCTGAGCAAAAGAAATCCTGCTTCCTCTCTGAAGAAGACCTTGTGTGCTCAAAACAAACTTGAAAGAACTCAAATACTTCATATATTTTTTCATTAATTCCACCTAGACACACAGCAGTCTGAGAAGCTGCAGTGTTATATATATAATCTTCTTACGTTTCACTATTTACATTGTGTTATTCTCTGGCTAGTTCCCAACCTTATTCATTCACCCTAGAGATCAATTTATGCACCAAAATAAAGTATGATCTTATCTTTGAGCGGTACAGAAAACCGAAACAAAATTTCTCACGGGAGGCAGGGGTTAAGACACTGGACTGGGTGTCGGAGAAGTGGTGTTCTATTCTTGGCTCTAGCACTCACTTGCTGTGGGAGCTTGTAGAGCAAGATATAGAGCAGGAATGGAGACTCCAGCCAATAAATTCCTCCTCTGTAACTTTTCCTCTTTCATTATGTATGAGAGTGAGTTTTTCCAGCGTTCAAGTGTACATCTGAAAGCTGGGGAAACGCGACTCAACCAAAATACAGAACCAGCAGAGAAAGAAAATGAGTGGAAAACATCAATTACAAAGTTTTCTTGGGCGCCTCTGAAGTACTGAAACAGAATCTCTACTCACAGAGTGAAGACAGAGGACCAAATTCAGCCCTGGTTTCAGTAGGCGTGCTTCCAACTCTTGCGCTGGACCTGCACACCGGCTGACTCTGGCCTGCTGTACTGCTACTCCCTGATCCATTTTCCGCTTCGGGCAAGTTTTCTGAGACTGCAAACAATAAAGACTCAGGCCAGCGGGGAAAGGTTTTGTTTTGTTTTTAAAAAAATAGGAACCTATGCTTTGGTTTTCAAATATACAGTCTGACTTTTAAAAAGCAAAAATAGAATTTATTAGGGCAACTTTGATTCAAAAGCCATAGCTAAGACTATATCCAGATCTGGAGTAGCTAACAAACAGCCGAAACTAAAAATGACAAACTCTCAGTTAACTCCTAGTGGAAGCAGTGTTTCCATACCCTTCAACAGGAACAGACCAGACAATTGCTGCTTGCTCTAGGTAATAGCTGTGATCTAATGCACAAAGTTGCAACTTTCCTTATTGGTTTGGGAGAACTGAAGGAAAAATAAGCATGTAGGTCCACGTTTAGGCATGACTGGAGCTAGGCTTTTGTACCACCATGCCTCCTAGTGATTGAAGAGCTCTATTTTTGCAACTACAGTGCTCTGCATGTAAAATATATTGTCGTGACACCAATTTATCCTGGCCTTGTTAATTTTTAGTCGTTTAACCTCCTACTCAGAGAATCTGCACCACATTCTGCTTTGAGCCATGTTCTAGATGTTCGGTGCAGACTCAACTCTTTTGCTGACAGCTTTACAGCTGGGTCTTGGACCCTTTAGGCTCACAGAAACAGAACACCAATATAGTTGTAGAATATTGTTCAATATTAACTTTGTTCTAAATTGTGTATATGGTGTATGGGAATAGCATCTACCTTGTTTTAAAATTTTAAGAGTCATATGAAATCAAAGACTGACCAACAACCTCGCAAGAGCAGCGTCTGGAAGGAGTCAGTTCTCAAACGCAGGCAAACCTGGTTCCACTAGGTAACAAAATACACTTTCTTGGCCAAGATGGAAAAAAATTTCTTATTCTGACAATCACTCAAAAAGCCAAGTTTTCAGAAACTTCTGGTCTGAAAGTCAGGCCCACTAGGGCTCCTTTAAGGTGACGAAATATAGGATATAGCAAGTCATAAGTGACTTATTCGAAATGTTAGCAGTGAACATTGGTGTCCTTACACACAAAAAGTTTGTTCCCACCTGCTTTTTTCATGTGAAATCTCTAATATTTTTTATTTTTCAGGGCCTGTAGCAAACTGTCCCGGCCAGTTGCTCAAGAAGGAGAACTAGTTTCTTGATATGTAAGAACAATCCTTCCAAATTCATGCTTTCTAAAATTTTCTGTATTTTGATTGCTGAAATATTAGGTAAACTGCAGTCTTTAGTCTTTAAACTAAGTGCAACACACACCTGATACATAACAATGATTTCTCAATAAAATATAATTATAAAAAATTCAAGTCAGTCTCTGAGAATGCAACTGAAGCTGTTAACGTACCTGAGGGATTATTTCCATGCTTATGTGTATTAGGTGTTATATAAAGCATAGGATTTCTTGGGACCTTATCAACAGAGGAGAATTTTTTTTTAAACCTGCTTTTTACTGATTGCGTTATCACATTCATTTTTATTAGCTTGAATCTTCTGGGGAGGATATGATTTTAATAACGCATAAAAGGTTTGCCTAGTAGTTGGCTGTTGGCTTTCACTTGATACTTAACGTAATCTGTAATTACTATAGCAGCTCCTATGTTGGCTAGTGTGTTAAGGTCACTGGAAAGCTATACCGTGTTGTACTTGGTGTACGAGAACATCCTTCTGGTGATTGATGGATACACCCTATGGAAATGTTTTCATTTTGCCCTTGAAGTACTCCTTTAAGGAATGCTGTCAATATGTATTCTTCCTTGTCAAGCAGCACACTGTCCTTATGAATCTGTAGACAGCCCAGGATCAGTCTTTCTACCATTGACCATTCAACAAAGCCTCCTTTGGATTTCAAATTAATTTCCCAAGTCTTCAACAAATGAACTTACATACCTCTTATTTATTAGAAAGGGCTTGTTTAACAGGCAAATTTTACCTTGCTCAAGCATTAAGATGGAAAACACTTGAAGCCCTTGCTATACTTTAACAAAAAAAAAAAAGGTGTTGCAGAGCTTGGCTTCAAGGTAGACTTTCACCTTTAAGTATTGTTCCCTCTTGTAATAATCTTTCTTTAAACTGTATTCCTGAACTATCTGAAACACTTGGCCAGAACTTACAGTTGAGAAACACACTTAAAACATGATTTGAACTGGCTTATATTACAAGATTAAACCGTATGTTAAAGAAATTTAACGTTACTGTGCTGTAGCCAAGCCCTGCAACACAGCAGGCTTGCAAGCCAGCAAATCACCTGCAGCTTCATGTGTCACCTGCTTCAGTGGTGCTACCGAGGTAAACTTGAAAATAGAAGCAAAGTGCTGGAAATATTCCAGAACTGAAGTATCCACAAGTTTATTAAATGTGGACTTTATACTCACAAGATTTCCATGAAATAGATTGACAGCTAAAACAATGGTCAATATTAATCACAGAATCAGCAATTTAACTATTAGTCCACATCTGTTTATGATCCTCACTGGATGTAAACCAACTTTTTGTCCTGGTTCTACAAGTCTGCTTCATCAAAAATGGCTTTCCCAAGGGAAAAAAATCAATATGGAAAGTCCTCTCACCGAAAAATGAAAAATCAACTTGGTAGAATACCAGATGATTTTGAAAATCTGATTAATGGGTAATTTTTTTCTGTATTTCATAACAATGTACTAGATAACATTACCTTTGCATTCCGTAAGTTTATTTCAAACAAATTGTCCATTGAAAGGTTCACGGTCTTCCACAAGGAAAACCAGGAGCAAGGCTCCACTTCTCATTTACCAATATTTGCCACACATTTTCATAGTTTCAAATTCATCGTCGCTGCTCCCTCTGAAAGCAATCGGAACAATGATTCATAAGCCATAGGAACAGAAATTTGTAAAATACTTCATCAGTAATATGTTGATGTATAAAGCACCAATAAAGAATCACTATATTCAACTCCAATAAGAAAAAAAAAAAACAAAACAAAAGACTCCTTGAGATGGATTTTAAAGATTTTTTTCAGAATAGGACTTCGTGTCTTTTCTTGTTGTTTACCTGTTATCTCAGTGAAGTTAATTGATTTCATGTTCACTAAACAAGCTGCCATTCTGTGAAGATGGGTGTCTCTGGTTCTAGTGGAGAGTGACTGTGGTTTTTCTGTATCTCCCAGCTCGCATCAACAATTATGCAGATTCTTCCAGGCACCAGATGCATTTAAACTATAGACAAGACTCAAGAGGATTTTTTTACAATATCAACTCATCTTAGCTCTTATTGCAAGTTTAAATCTGCTGCAAGACCAACACAGATGGAAACTAAACATATTGTCCTTCACGTCTAATGGAAGAAAAGGGAGCTTTTAAATATTGCTCTCTAGCTGCTAAATGACTAGCGTGTACAGACCAATAAATCTCTGCTTTTGAACAAGTCTTGTGGTTGTCTTCACTGAAAATGAATTTTTTTGTGCTCATCAGCTGTGTTGCATCATTCTTGTCATCAGAAAAAAAAAAACCAAACAAAACCAAACACAAGAAACTGAGTAACAAAACACCTAATATTTCTGTTTCCTGCATGGCCAAGTCTGCAGGTTTACTTTTTTGCTATAAATAAAAACAATCTAAAACCAACATTAATACAGAAGAAAACTGCTATTCAACACAATAGTGAGAATCCTCTTTACCTGTAAGGCCACTGCTGTAATCCCTAATAATTTCTTGGGAGCAGAATCAAAGGACTACAGCAAGAAACTTCAGTAAAAAAATCCAGCCAGAATAAACAGAGAAAACATGAAAACAGTGATTTTCTGGCATTCCGTTTGAAAGGAAGAGTTAAATTAATACATGAAAAGATCCTATCAGCTCTAACTTGTCTGAGTTATTAATTGAACACCTTCTTGGAAACGTGTAGATAAAGATGTGTACCTTAGAGAATAGGAGATAAGAGTGAAAGGAACGGGAGAGAAATTAGCAGTTTTGCCAGTTCACTCCCTTAATTGTCAAGCTAAGGTTGTTCAAAGCTGCCTGAGGAGTGTAATATGAAATGGTAACTAAAGTGCAGGCTGATGATGCAGGAGATAAAAACTTCAGGATTGTACTTAAACATACTTATCTTTAGACACCGAAGAGGCTGTAAAGCCAGCTGAACGATATAAAGCTGTTCTAAAACAAGACAAATGTATACTCCATCTGCTATAAGCAGTTCAAGCTGCTTCCTGTGATGAAAAACATGGACTGTATGGTAGACATACTACGGCTAAGTACAATAGATCCCATGATACAGTTGTTTAAAGGAATATTAGAGTGATGAAAGAAGTGACGGAATTCTGCTCTTTAGGAGGCTCAGAGGCTGAACGAGGGAGAAACGGTTTAAGTGTGCAGACTTGGTAAAATTTCCTTATCCTGAAAGTTTGCGACCTAGAAGACAGTTTTATGCACGAAGAGCCCAGCCTCTCCGGAAACAATACAGCTCTATGGGTCTATCGCCCCAGGCAAAGGGAGAAGAGCACAGTGCTGCTTCGCACTCCTTGTCTGCAGCCTCAAAAGGAGGTCAGTATCGTTATCACCACTTTATAGATGAAGAATATAGGAAGCTGAGAAGGGCACATCTGGAGCCAGTAGCAATTTTGGGATCAAACCCCCTTCATCACTTCATTTCAGTCAGTTTCTATCCTTTCCGCCTTATTTTGTCCCCCACAGAGCACAGCGAAGCATCCAACTGTACAGTTCAGATAATACCAATACAGTAATACAAAACAATCTTATTAAAATACTAATTGCAGCCCTAAAATGTTTTCTACAAAATTTTCATAGCTGCCAATATTCCATCATTGATGTACAGAAGTCTGACTATCTTTTCAATAAAAACAGAGAAATGCTAGCCTTTAAACTTGTTATCGGTGCAAAACAGAATGCTACGATAATGCATGAGAACTTTGGTTTGCAGCTGTAAAATTCCCAAAAGTCTTGTGATTTGGTTATAACTTTGTTATAGATTATTACCTTCCTCACTCACATACCTCCCACGGTCGCTTCTAGGAAACAAAATATATATTCCACAAAAGCGAGCAGTAAATTTATTCAAACAAATGAGAAATGCAGAAAGCAATTTATCCTACAACACACTGCTGTACACTAGAAAGACTAGCACTTGCACATCTCGTTTCAAATTATACAATGTATTTTTAGAGGCAAAATTACCATCGAAAGTCTGTAAATGCTGACCTCTGACACTATTTTCAGTGCGGTCAAGGTGTCAAACTGATTTGTCAAGGTAAATCGTAAAGTTTATAAACAGGAAAAAAAATTCTTTCATTTGTGTAAAGAACTATTTAAATGAGTTTCTCAAACAAACATAAACTGAAAATTACTACTGTTTTGAGCAAGCTTGAAAAGGAATGAAAAACTATTGTTAATCAACATTTCCTAATCACTGGATTTTATCTAGAATGCACATTGAAAAACACATTTTAAAATACCTTTTTACATAGGGACAACAATTCATTATAGTACCTTCCTGTGAAGCTTACGTAGCATCTTTCAGATTTTTTTGCTTTGAACTGGATTCTATAAAAAAAACGTATTTTAATTGAAAAGGTTTCTATTTAACCGCAATTTACCTGTACTTGGAAAAAAATAGAAAGTTTTTACAAATAGTTTCACTTCAATTCCTGCCCAGGAATGATCCTACTTGCACATTGTATTCTGTAACGCACCAGTTCTACTCTAACGTTTCACAAATGAACGGCTATTGCCATCTACCGTTGGAAAAAATACAACCAACAGCACGAGCACATCCAGCAGACCTTCTCACAGCACGGGTACGATGTAGAAGACAAAAACTTCACCAACCATATGGGAGAAGCTTACCCTGTTGAAATCTTTGAAACATAATATTGAACGGGAAAAAGAGAGGTAGAAAACAAGTCTTTTCTACTCCCATTATATTATCATTTTCAGGTCTGATTTAACTGGGAAATATACACAAATCCAAACACTGACAAGTGTTGTTTTTGTATGGATTTGGTTTGTAAGACTCCCCAGTGACTGCGGCTAGAGTTCCATATACAAAATTAAAAAGGCTAACAAAGCTTTAGTTTCAGATACCATTAAGCCCAAGTTACGATCACACCTTTGCAAGCTATAAATGCAGAAGGTAAAAGCCATCCCGCAGGTCTCTATGCAAAGGCCATACAATACAGAACTCTTGCTTGAAGACAGACCTCGTCTGACCCATCAAGCAGGTCAAAGTCGCCGAGGACAGGACCAAGACCCAGAGCTGTTCTCCCAGGGTCTCGTGTCAGGGGCTTAGCATTGCCTGGAGTCGGTTTTTCCAAACTTCTTTGGATAAAACAACTTCCCCGCCCGGGTGTGCCAAGCTAAATACAGAGAACCAGGCAAAGAAAGGTACAGGAAGTTATTATATGCTTAAACCATTTTTAGTCCCTATTTTTAGCATTTACAAAGATTTGATTGCACAGCTTCACTTTACCATTAAATTACTTATGTCAAAGTGATTGAGATGCATGCTTCTTCCATTCCCTTTGCCAATAAATATGCTTAGATACGACATTCAACCACATTTTGAAAGTACCCCTTGTCGAGGCAATCTACAAACAGAATTTGGGTAGGGTTCTATTAATGTTTGCCAGACCTGTCAGAGGTCAAACAGCCTTTGAATCAAACCGTTCTTTACTCTTTGATAATTATTATTTCTCCTTAAGACACTTTTTGTTGTCTCATAAGCAAGGTCAACTTGAACCGTTTCACGAGACTCAATATCGCAGTTCAACGTTAACTCTACTCGCACTGTTCCTACAAAGCCTGCCTGCGCCGTCACCTCTGCAAACAACTTTGGAAATATTTAGCAGAAATTTCAGTAAGAGAAAAAACTTCAGCTTTTCTATTGGTCATTTCAAACACACAGTGAAACGTACTTTAAGTTTACACACAAAGTCATACTGACCTGTGAATCTGCGCTAGTTAACTTTATGCTAGTTTGTCCATCTTTGCCTGCAAACCTTCCGAACTGATTGAAGTCTTCCTTGTTTTGGTTTGTTGTGCACTGACACATCACATATAACCCAAACAGTCATGACTGATTTTAAATTAATGCAAGAAAGCTAAAACATAACCTGGAAACAGCTTAATGAAACCAATATAAGACAAAAATACTGCTGCTTTCATATACGGCAAGTTCTGCAGAGAGCAGAAAAGCGTTCTGGTTGATGTCGGGAGGGGTAATGATGTTGAGAGGTGACTGAAGGCAGAGCCAGGAGTGGAACACAGCTCAAGACCCCCGCACACCGCACAAAGCCACAGGCAGGATCAGCCATAGCAGAGAGCTCATACTCAGAAATGTGCAGTTGAAAATGTGGTAATGAGGGAGGTACGCTTACCCCCCCAGGGCCCCCAAACCCTTCAGTTCTTGAATCACCCTCAGAAGAGGGGGTTTGCACAAGCACAGTAAGATTACCCCCCCTGCTATCCCGTCCTTTCTGTGGGATCTCCTAACGGATTTCATCCAGACAGTGCTGATGTTTTTTTTTCTAGGTTTCCACGGAAAGGGGACGATTTCTCACAGGGAGAGAAAACTCCAGGGTGTTTAGAAACAGCACACTGGGAAGATGACCATGCAAAAGCAAGGGAACCCCGTGCACGTATTAGTAGAGTACAGTGGGACCATTTTGCACTGCTAGGGCGATCAACCACTTCATCACCTTTGGCAAAAACACTTTCCATGTACCCAACCTGATAGGACAAATGTCTGATGACCGATCTCACACAGTGAAAAGGTCCACCCTATGCAGATGTAAGCAAGACATCCTTCAAAGTTCACCATCTCAACACTTGTTAGAGAACCTCCTGATGACTTGGTGTTTATTTCTGAGCATCTAGCACTCCATAAGAAGTCACCCAGAATGCACAACCCAAACTGCCAAACCGTCTCAATGGCAGCCTGGAGTATGAACCTGCAGAACACACTTTCATATTTTTATTGAGCACAAGAGCTCCCCTTCTCTCAAGTCATCACCTGCCTCTGTATCACTTTGTGTCACAGCTAGCAATGATGAAAAATTCCTTAGCACACACAAGCTTCAAACGAACCATTAGATTTTTTTAAAGCAAACAGATCTGGAGATATCAACAAGAGCACTTACGCTCTGCGGGGAAGAAATTCCACTTACTGTCAAGGGATTCAAACATGACGCTGAGGCGGACCCGCTTCCCTGAGCCGCTGACTCTTGCAGGGAATGGCTGCTCACTGCCGGCTGAGTTCTGCTTAGAGGAGAGCCAGCAAACACGGGTTCATCCACACACTGAGATGGCTGCCACTTGCAAATGGCTCTGAACTCTTCAGGGGAGAATTTGCTGAGAGCTTCTGCACCGGTGCCTAAAAAGCCACAGTAGCACCTTTTTCGAACAGTTTCTCGGGGCAGCTGCAGGCTGTTCAGAAACAGTAGCAAGTTGTAGCAACAACAGCTACATTTGTTGTAGTCTCCACAATAATACCATATCACACAAAGTTGTCCTTGCTGCCATAAATAGAAACAGAAGTAGACCAAGTTCTCGGTTTCTCAACATTGTTTTCTCAGACACACAGATCTGCAGAGCATACACTTTTCCATGTGTACAGAAACTTGGCAGCTCAAGCTTCTCACCTCTTCCAGAAGTGGCACCGAAAGAAATCGGTGTAAATGCTGCAAAACCAGTTATATTTAGGAAAGAAAACTTCTCAGGGAAATGAGGCACTCGTAAGACAAGGAGAGTTCCATTTTAAAAAATAAGGTACTAAGTAGATGAAAATATCTTGCTTTGCATGTTTAGTTGCAAGTCAGAAACAAAGTATTTGATGCTAAGTGAAAGCTGTTGCTCAGAAACAAGATAAAACAATGAAAACATGTAAGTTACGTTGAAACGAGAAAGAACATTACCAGCGGCAGAGCCAGTGGTGGTTTTAGGTAGGTCGGGTTCATCAAGAGACACTCAGCCTCCACCACCGGAACGGAGCTATACGCCTTCAAGCGCGTGCTGTCGGGCTCTCGCATTTCCACTTATTCTGGCAGCACAAGGTTTCCTTCAAACAGCATTAAAAATAATTAAGCACCCGAGTTCACCCCCACGCTCCGTGCAAAGGCAGAAAACAAAAATAAGCAGGCCACAAGATGGCACTGGTCAAACGCTCAGGAAATAATCGCAGGGCCGGTGAGACGCGAGCACTGAGTCATGCCCAAGCCCAGCTTCTAGGGCCATGTCTGTTCCCCGCCGCGGCGAGACTGCGTGCTTGGCTTCCATCGCACATGGCGCGCACGCGTGCCCGCGTTTCTGGGCTGTTTTCGATGAGCAGCTGATACTGGCTACAGCAGCGGGGGAAAAGGTTTGGCCTACGGCAAGAGCGGCCAGCGGAGGTACCCGAGCCGCCCGTCTCTGCGATAGCAAGCGGCCAGGGCGGCCTGGCTGCGCTGCTCCCTCGGGGAGCTCGGCAGGCAGAGGGCAGGGCCGAAGCCTGCGCGCCGGGAAGCACGGCCGGGGACAAGCCCCGACGCTTTCCCCCTCGCCATCCGCTCTTCCACACCCCAACCAAATATTTGTCGCCAGCCACCCGCACTCGGAGGCTTGCATGGGGGTTTTCTTGCAAGGATCCAGCTCTGCGCTTCTACAATCGGTGAATAAAATTCAACTTTTCTTAAACTCGATGAGTAGAACTCGACATTGCTGGGTTTCCATCGCCGCAGGGCGCTGGCGGAGAGCAGGCCGGCGGCGGTGGGCCCAGCGCTCGCTCCGCCCGTCCTCCGGCAGGCAGCGGCTGCGGAGCGGATCCGGCGGGCACCGGCGTTCGGGGGACCGCGGCC
>Ga0065711_1038942_pt1 | contig 18270 bp, 13 predicted proteins | sample Hoacrofraction12_FD_59098 | JGI IMG/M metagenome (GOLD analysis project Ga0065711, IMG submission 59098) | Hoatzin crop microbial communities from Cojedes, Venezuela - Epithelial fraction 12 v2 (version 2) | ecosystem: Host-associated > Birds > Digestive system > Esophagus > Crop | place... | reverse complement strand
AACCCCCCCCCCCCCCCCAAAAAAAAAAAACAACAACAAACAAAACAACCTGAGATAGTATTTAATTATTCTTTTTTATTTGTATTTTAGTCTCTGTTTCTTTGATTAGAAGTGGAAGAGGCTTTCTTCCATCATGTATGTACTCTTTCACCTAAAATAGTGGTAATAGTTTCAATCTGGAATAAAGTAATCATTTGGAAGATTTGTATTTTGTGAGTTTTGTCGTGGATGTAACTGAAGCTTGAAATCCTAATGTCCTTTACAGGTGGTATGTCAAAATAGATGAGTACTGTTCTCTGAACTTTACAGATGATAATCTGTCTGCCAGGGACAGATTTCATTAGAAAAGAGGTGGGGGTAATTAGAATGAAGGACAGACTTACAGAAATGGGAGACGTTTGTCACTGAGAGCCCTATAAAAATATTTCCTTCTGTAAACACAGCTGCTGTATGAAATGTTATTTTAAAATATATTGTAAGTGTCATGTAAATGTCTAATTGACAGCTGAGGTATTGCAGAATGTAATCTGTGTGTATAGGTCAGGAAAAGAAAGTGATAATTCAATGACGAGATTGTTTTTGACACAGTAGTTGCAAATTCAAACATTATGTATGCTTCTCATTTACAGATTTAGATAATATGTACCTTCTCATATGGGACTTAAATCTTCCGGGACATTCCTCCTCCCGATAAAACTGGTTTCGGCTTCATCAAAAGCCTATTTAAAATAGTGTATTAGTTGTTTGTGGAAGGGAGCAGAGCAGTGTTTTTCCCTGCATTTTCATGGCCAGGCCTGGCATAAAAGCCTTCAGTTGGCCATGTGTAGATGGCAGCATTTACCTACTGTACATTCTTCTTAAGTGACTTCAGGCGATGGGGATGATTAGTTCTCAGTGCTGGAATAAATCATCTTTCAAAAAAACAATAAGGATAAAAACTAGCTTTGTTCCTGCTCATTTTTTAAAGTCAGCAGAAGGACTGAAATAAATGGGCTAGGTGAGTGGGGAAAGACGCGTATGTCCTGCTGACGGCCTGTTTATCTTTACCAGAAAGACAGAAGTCCTGCTGTGGGGATGGTGTTTTCTCTATGGGGAAAAAGTTCAAAGCACCGTCTACTGCTTGAGGGTTTGGCTATTTGGGATAAAAAAGGGCAGCGCCAGGTGTTGGTGGCTCCTGCCTTGAGACCTTGCCTCTTGGCCATTGTGCTCGCAGCGGTGGCTTGCCTTTCCCAGAAACTGCATCACTGTTGGTTTGGGTCTTGTCTGTGTGTCTGTTGTTTTTCACTGTGAAAAATCCATATGAGTGCTCTCCAAACTGCTTTCACGTATTTGAGGCTTGACCTTTTTATTAAATGGCTTATTTCTTGTTATGGAGGTTTAATTTGAAAAACACATGTGAGTAATACAGAAATTCTTAGAGAGCTCTGCAGGATTTTTCTTATTTATTTAAAAGCATTTTAAGTAATTGTGTGCAGGAGGATTAGATGCCCCCTGAAAAATCTTGCCATGAAGTCCAGCTTTTGGACAAGTAAGATACAGTTTTTGGAAAGTAAACACCATATGGCACAGAATGTGAATGGCTGGCAAGCACCGCATAAGGCAGCCCTCTTTGTTTTGCAGCACTGGGAAGACTTCTAAAGGAAAACTTTCAAATCACATTGCTGTTTGCTTTTGACCTAGTTTATCCCTCAAGTGTTTAGAGTGCTTTTAATCTGATAAACTACTATTATTATTCCTGCCATCACCTTTACACCAAGCAATCCATTGCAGGCAGCTCACAAGCAGAAACTCGTGTGCTTCTGAGCAGGGGACCAGCCGGTACATGTGTGATGCTGTGAGAAATGCTCTGCGGTGGTTGTAGGGAAGCCTTTTACTCTGGTAGGCTGTGAGCTCAGCCTTAGCCTTGGGCAACGCTGAGGTCAAATGATGACGTGGTGTTCAGTGTGTACTAGTGATCACAATTCAATATTCCACCTTCTTCTGGAAACTCAGATTAAGAACATACAGTACAGACTGCCTCTGCCCCAAGGAGTCTGCAGGATAAATAAAATCATCAGAGCAGAGTGCACTGGGGAAAGCAAAAAGGAAATACCTAAGATTGGGGGAAAAAAAAGCTTCAAATTATTATTGTTGACTCATATTTCTGGCTATTATGTTAAATATAAAATGAGATGAGAACAAAAACAATACCTGGAAAACCCATGGTGTCCAAAAGTAGGAGGAATCTCACTGTACAGGGTTTTAGTATTATAAGATTTTTATAAGAGTCCATGACTTTGCAAGTTCTGTTGCCATAAGGATTGGCAGTGAAGCATCGTAAAGTAATAAAAGGGCAAGGCGTGGAGCCAAATACTTCTCTTTGTAATTGTGGCAGTGATGTGCAGAGCAGCAGGAAGAGCAAATCAAATGCAGATGGGTTTTTGTATGAAGTCTTGACTTTTCCTGGTGATAGTGCTCAAGGTGGTGTTGATGCTCAAATATCCCTGAATAAAGGCTTGTGTTTTGCAGTGTTTAAAAGGGACACAGACAAGTATCCTGCATGTCATGGATGGTGCCATGCTGCAGTCTGAAGCTTCATGTTGGTTGCACTCTCAGTTTTCTCACTGAGGTCTCTACCAGGTTGGTCTTATCAACTGCTGGCAGTAACTGTTCAGCTAAACTGTTTGCTGAACTGTTCGGGTATCACAGGAGAGAGGGTTGGGAGGAACATGTGTGTTTTCAAGCACAGAGGCAGAACCTGGTGTTTCTTGGTTGTTCCTGGAAGTGTCTTCTCCTGCTTCTTTGTAGGCACTCCTCCCTTGCAGTGCTGCAGCATTTCCTTCTGTTGCTGACCGAAGTTGCTCTTGTTACTGTTGAAGTCTTCTGGTTTTTAGACACGCAGGACAGTTTGTTCTCTTTCTCTTCATGCTTTAAGGCTATTTCCATATCATTTGTCCCAGTCTTCTTTTTCTAGACTGGTTTCTCAGCTCTTTCAGTATCATTCAGTTGGTGGGTCACATTTAATGACTATGGTCATCATTGCTCCTCTTTTCTGAGCTCTTTCCTTTGGATCCACACTATTACTGAATTTACGTACTGCAATTTGATCTGAGTGCTGTAGCTAAGGTGAGCCTACGAGTAGCAAAACAAAAGGATTATTTCGCATGCCATACACATGGCACTCCTGGTTTTATGCCCTAGCACGTTGTTTGCCTTTCTTACAGCTGGGGCACATTATTGGCTTGTGTTCAGATGGGAAGGCCCCCTCTAACAGAAAGATGCAATAGCTGTGGCCTTTCACCTATGCGGACGGCCGGTTGCTCCATCACTGCAGGAAGTTAGGTCTGGTTTACAGAGTTGGCTTTCAGCTGCTTTTTATCTCCTTGCTGTCTTTTAGGTGCCTATGAACCCTTTCTTTGGCTGTCTAGGTGGCATCTCTCTCCTTTTGCATTCCTCTAGAAAAAATCTACGTAAAATCTCATGGCAATGGCTTGGGAATGAGCAGGTAATCTTTCCTCCTTCCCTCCCTCACTTCTCCTTCAGGAGTGATCCATCATGACACGGAAACAATGCCGGGACATAACTGCTCTCCCTAAGGGACATATTAAACAGCCCATACCTCCCGTGTCAGAGGCATGTGTTGGAAGGTCACTTGTAAAACACCAGAGTGTATTGACGTAGCTGTCATGCTGTGTTGCCCACAGCGTTGCCTGCTTGCTCAGCAAGAATATTGAAGCATGCAAAGAAGAGCAATAAAAATTGAGACGATTGCAGGTAGAGGGTAAGGCCAATGAAGAAAGCCTAAGGGAGCTAGTTAATTTTTCAGTGGTTAGAAGACAGATGCCTTAGCTGTTATTTAATCTGCCTACTTATATACAGAGAGAGAAGTATGTATTAACGGCAGTGGAATAAAAGTAGCGAGGCTAGGAAGGGACAGTTACTGAGTCAACAGAAGGAAATAGGTAGATTTTTCGAAAACTGTACCTTCTGTGGCACCACTCCTACCCCTAGTAGGTAGAAGAGGAGGGGATCGATTGTGGGTGAAGTTGGGAGTGGTAACTCAGGTAATCTTTTCTTCTCCTTTCCCCAAGGAAGCGGCAGACCCTGCAAACCCCACATTCCGGTGTGCAAGTAGGTGAATACTCTGCCAAGAAAAGCCATATTAGACTCGTCCCAAATAAGTCAGATTTAATTAATACTGGTACATTAATACACCCATAGTCATGTTAAGTCAACGCACTTATAACTGTGCTGCTGCATTTTGAATGAGCTACGAGCAATGGAAGAGACCTCGCAGCACTTTCCAAAGAATGGGATGTGTTGGCAAGCAAAAGTTGTGCCTCAAAGTTGTGTACCACCACTGCTTCAGCAGGACGAGAACACAGATAGTACAAATTGCATGGCTAGCAAAATAGTTAGACCGCCTCTGCTTGGTTCGTGTGTACTTGGCAGAGCTGAGATGGAAACTGAGATAAAAGCTCTCGTTTGCTGGCCCTGAAATAATCTCAGTAGTGGGCACCCAGAGGGAGGGAGCAGCCGTTCCTGCAGGATACCACTCTGCATGGAGCTGGCAACAAGGAATAAACAGGCGGTCTCTATTAAATACGAAGTGTATTTTACCTTCTGTTTGAAATCACCTTTCTGAGACTTGACGTAGGCTTTGAGGATATTCAGTAGCTTTCAGCTTTGAGGTATGTCAGATTTCAAACTCCCACTGAAATTACTCGGTTATCCGTCCCTCCTACTGAGATCCCCCTGCAGCTGGTCAAGGTTTGCTCTGAACCAAATGTTAATTTGATACCTTCAGAAACTTTCCTCCTAAAATATCAGGGAGAGTTAATGCTGACAGCTCTCTCTGGTTTAAAATGTGGCACTTTGCTTTCTCTGACCATAAACTTGAGTTTGTAAGAGAGTTTTTATGAAAGTGTATTTAACAGAACATTTTTATTAAATTCTTTGTAAAACACCATTGTGAGCCAATGAACACTTATGATGAAGCTCTCCTATGGAGATTTTTCTTTGGCTAATACATTCCTGGAAGGTGGGTCTTCCAATTTCACACAAACCTTTTTGTATTTGAAAACATTAAGCCCAGTCCTACTACACACACCTTTTTTAAACTGAACTTTTGTTTGGTGGATCGTTAGCTTAGTCCCATGAGTGCGTTCATACCCACTACGTGATCTTAACTATTTTTTTCACTTGGCTTGAAAAAGCTGTGAGGTGATCTCTGGTCATGGTTTTAAGGTTAACTGTGGCCAGTGCTGAGCAGATGCACACAAGCACATGCAAAGGCCTAAGAGCAGATGCCTTAATTACAGAATTACAGATGTGCTAATGTATTTTTGTTTTTAAGACGTACATTCATAAATTGTTAGGATTTAAATTAATCTCTTTTTTTTCCTTTGTTTTTACACTGTACCCTGTAAGTGCGGGTGTACTTTCCAATAGGGTCTGCTGAGGGGACGGCTCACTCTGGAGCGCTGCCCTGAATCCATTGGATTTTGAGGCTGCATCTGGTAGCAAATGCAATAACAACCTGTTTTTTCTTTTGTGTGTCAGTCCTGTAAAAGTTATCTAGGTTACTGGAGCATTTGGCACTTGGCAAGCGTTACCTGGCCCTATGCCAAGTGAGACACAACTTTTGTTGCTGTGGTGCAGAAGTTGTACAAATAAGATTTTTATGCCTGCAGGAAAAAACACGTCAATCGAAATTCTTAGTCATCTTAGTTACATTTTAGAGAAACAAGATGGTATCACAGCCATTGTACAGTTACACAATTGGAAGGGACATGTGGTAAGAGTAAAATAAATCTTTTTAGTTGGCCTTATTTTGTTACATGGTTGCTGTTTTCTGTTTTGTAGCAGATGACTAACATAATGGACCACTTTCTGGCATAGTTATTGAAGTCAATAGGATTTACACTAGCAGGAATTTTGATGTAATTTAATTATGATTTCAATACCAGGAAATAAGCTCAAGTTTGGAAAAAAAAAATTAAAGTGGTGCTCTGTTTCTGTGTAGTCTGATGGTATTATTTGTCAAACTGATTATCGAATTTGTGATGTTAGCAGAGTTGCTCTTAATAAGATGCACGCATAAACGTACGAAAAAATCAGAGAGCTGAGTTGTCTGTATACATAAATTGGCAAATTTTATAAGCTACTATGATATAAAGTAAGTGTGGTACAGAAAGGTTAATTAGGAAGTACCAGTGAGGTCAATGACTGTAGAGTATAAAAATTAGTGCAACATTTGATATGCTTTCTGTGGTGATTTTATTAGTTCAGCAATGTATTTGTAATGTTGTAGCTGTGTGTTAAGTTAAAGAGCTACAAATACTGGAAATCATGGTTTACAGCACACTTTCTAAATCTGCAAATTACAAAGTTATTAAAACAACACTATAAACTAAGCTCGAGAACAAAAAGTTTGAAGTTCATACATTGGATATGATGTATCCAGTCATCAGTGGATACATCATATCCAATGTATGTGATGGATCATATACATTGATCCATCACATCACATTGACGTGATGGATCAATGTATATGAATATGTGTAAGTGAAATACAGTGGATAAATATGATTTTGAAGCTACTTGCATATTCTTAATGACCTTTTATGCAAAGGAAATTATGATAATGTGCCTTATAAGCTGCTTTCTAATGCTATTCTGACATCCGTGGTGTTTTACCAGGGACTGCTAGAAACGTAGGAAAAGACTTTTGTCTAACATTAATGGAAAAAGAATGTCTTTGCATGTGTCAAACTACTTTAGGTAATTATCTGTCAGTGGAAAATTGGTTTAGGATTCTTATTTTCATTTCAACTGTTCAGCAGCCTGAAAAATAAGAAATGAGAAGGAGTAGTGGCAGCAGGTATGGATTTACCAGGGGTACCAACAGGACTTTCACGCCCTGGGCACATAGCTCGTATCTCTGGGCTGTGGGGAGGTCCAGGCTGCCCGAGACCCGAAACGCTGCGCAAAGGGATGTCGGAGAAGCTGGGCTCCTCCGGCGAGTTTGGTGGTCACCTCTGCTTGGTTGTGCCCCACCATCTACCCTGGCATGCCATGCCGTGGGTGTGGGCGTGCAAAGTCCCATTGGGAAGCTTATTCTGTTTTGTAAGGTTTTTATTTGTAAGATTTTTTTGTTTGCTTGTTTTTCTCTAAAGGCTAAGATGGGAGAAGTTTTAGAACTGGCATAGGGTGCAATTATCATAGGCCTCAATTGTGGCTTTGCTGCCACTCTACATGAAAGCTACAGCTGTCTGAAGTCTGCAGATCGTGGGTGAAATGCGTTTGCTTTGTCTGGTTCCCCCAGCTCTGGGTCAGACTTCAGATGGAGCCGGGAGGGGAGAAGCAGCCCTGCAACTCAGCCACCGGCACGGGGAGACAGTTCGGAGCTGCTCTCCCATCCAAACATAATGTCGGTATCAAGCCCAGAAAAATAAAAGGATTCCCTATGGTTTTGTGGCCCCTTACACCAGGATGACAGAGCAGGATCTGAAACACTATGTCTTCTGCCATACGCTGGGCAGAGTACTTTCAGAGGTGTGGTGGCATCACTTCAGTACGCACAGAAAAGCTTTGCAGAAACCTTCTGCCTGCTGTGATCTGAAATTATTGCACAAAATCAGCAAGGCTAATGCTGCTATTCATTATAAAGAAGGGCAGAAGGAATAATATTGGTGAAAAGTAACTGGACAAAATTAATACTGAAAAAATCTTAAACCTACTTCTCACCCATCTTTAACAATGCTCAAAGAAACAATTTCAGACAGGAAAAAAGTTAATTTCACTAGGTATTCAACCGCTAAACATAAATACAGATAGACATTGTTTATTCTGAATTCATACAAGCTGTTGTAGTCATTAGTAATCTTAATGCTTGGCAAAACACATACTTCCTCCTTGTTTTACAATACCTACTGAAACAAGTGGGTAGATGGTAAGTTGCTTAAAGTATAAGGTATTAAAGAAAAGCACATTGCAAGTGTTTGTTGATTTTAATTCACCTCATGAAAGCAAGCTGTTTATAAACATTTTTTTCTTGCTTGCTATTATATAGTGACATCTTCCATAAAGCTCTAGTAGTTTAAATTGCCGTGTACTCTTTGCTGTCTGTAGGTGTGACCATTTTGGTGATGACGAGCTAACAAGACAGATTTTCTCTTCTTCTTTGCCACATTTATCCAGCAGTAATTCGACAGACTTTGAGACTTACTATGAATTGCTAAATCAGATTTACTTTTTGTTTAGTTGCATTTATGTGTAGTTTGCACAAAAACAGGTTCTTTGGGTATTTTTTTCTTCCAGTTGCATCACTAGGCAGCCATGATTCTCTAGATTTTGGTCTTCATTGGAGAGGCCAGGCAAATTTTCCTGGAAGAGGAGAGAGTGGAAGACACAGTGTTAAGCCATACCCTGCGTAGTGCGAATTACCTCATTTAACTGACTATGACCAGGTGTTTCTACATGACGTTGTTTTCAGGTCCAGCATTTATTCTTCTTTCAAAGTTAGATACAGCAGCTAAATTCTGCTCTCTACTAACACTAGGTGCAAGTATGCCAGTTAGAAGGTATCATGCAGCTTTTCCTTTGCAAGAATATTTTGTTCTCAGGGAGTTGTTTTCACGAGTTTCCTTCCCTGGAGAAAAAATTGCAGAAATATCATTTCTTAACTTGTGAAGCACACAGGATTGTCTATTTGTAAGTATCTCTTGAGGATGAAAGTGTTCTGTAAGGTTCTGCTCTGGGTTGAATTTCTTGCAGTCTAATGCCTATTTTCTTCTGAAGGCCACCTGTTTTAACAGGCACGAAAGTGGTCCTCCAAGGCTGAAAGAGTTTTCTCAGGTGAAAGACCTTGACTAAATGTGCAACTTGTCCCCTGGGGTTTGGTGTTTTACTGTTCTGATTCCAGCCCTGAATCCCTAGGTCACCATGACCTCTGGAAAGGCAGCTGTTATATCTGGGAGCTGAGCAAGGCAGGCAGCTGAGGAGCACGGACTCGGGCAAGAAAGTTTGGCTACAATGACCGCAGGGCACAGGAAGCTGGCACATCCTATTAAATATCAACTTACCCTGCATGTTATAAATGGGGAGATAGCTGTCACTGGAGATGGGAAGGGTGGTAAAACATTTGCTTTTTGCTGCTAATGTAAAATGAAGGATAGTTAGAATCACAGAATCACAGAATGGTTTGGTTGGAAGGGACCTTAAAGATCATCTAGTTCCAACCCCCCTGCATGGGCAGGGATACCTTCTGCTAGACCTGGTTGCTCAGCCTGGCCTTGAACACATCCAGGGAGGGGACATCCACAACTTCTCTAGGCAACTGATTAATTAATTAATTAATAGGCCAGATTTAATTCCTGGGGAACTCAAACTCCCATTGGCTGAAGGAGTTTTATCTGAGGGTACTTGCTGATGCTTCAGTAGACTAAAGATGCAGGTATTCAGGGGCTCTGTTGCTGCAAGTCAAGTGCTTGAAAAATGAATTTTTAATGTCCCAACTGTCTTCTGCCTGCTTCATACCTCCTGAGCTTCACATCAGCCTTTCCCAGAAGAGGTAAACAACAAGAGGGAAGGGCGTTGTCCCACTTACAGTCAACTCAGGTTAACTTCTGAGCTGTGTGTGCTAGTGGATATTTTGTATTTGTTCTGAGGTTCAAAGTTAAATCAACCACTGGAGGTATTTCCAATTTCTTCAAGCCATGTGGTGGAGACCTTGGGACTGGTGGACCAGAGGGTTGTAACAGAGCTGAGCTTTGTAGGAGACAAGGCTGCATGACTTCACTGCAACTTTTCAAATTAGCACATTCTTTCCTTACTATGAGAACTTTTTTCCATGGATTTGTTCTTTTGAAATGAATATCCATGACTGCTTTCTAGCAAGCAGAAAGTTTTGGCTGAGTAAAGCTATTCTCAGCCCTGTCTTGACTCTCTTCTGAACATGAGCACCAAGTTGTGTGCTTGCTTGCCTGGTAGCAGGCCGGACCCTGATTTGGGTGTTCGTTACAGTTCTGTGCATGTTTCTGTTGGCTGTTATTAACAAGTTTGGAGTTTTACTGTGACTTGAAGAACATGGGTTAGCAAAAATGGTTGAAACAAAGGTGGATTCTGTTGCTCAATGAAGTCCGTGATGTTGCATTAAGGGGCTAATGGACTGTAAAATATAAATACCACAGCTAGAAGAAAGGATCAGATTTTCTATAGCATTTATTAACATGAGGCAGACTGTAGGTTCTGGCGGTCTAGACAGGAGAAGTGTGAGGTTTCTGCTGGCCTTTCTCATTAATTTTGACAGGTTTGAGGGGTTTGCATTCCTGCACAAAGAGGTTTCAATTAACTCTTTTAACTTTCCTATATTATAAGATCATTTTATTCATTGAGCAGTGTTTACCAAGTGTATTAGTCTGAGCAACATGTGCAAAGAAAGGCATTAACCTTGCTGGAGTCTCTCAGGATTTGTTTTGGGTAACTGAAAACAGAATGTGAATCCAGTCATCAATTAGCATTGCTGCAAGTATTTCCCCTTAATTTCTTTTTACTGTTGTTATTTTAACCTGAATTACTGTAATCATAACCTGTAACGTTATCCCTGAAGCATAGTGCAAATACTTACAGCATTTTGCATACCATCGCATGCTGGGGAATTACCACAGCCTGCTTGGAGAGCACATGTGAATTACTTGGCTTCAAGAAGAAAGCAAGCTGTTGTGTGTTGTTTGGTGATGCCGACGTAAGAAATGTATTTGAAAAAATGCACAAGTAGTAGTTATCAGGAAGGTATTTTGAATATATCAGCAATCTATAATTCGTCATTTTAAGAAATATGTTATTTTGAGAGCAAATATAACATGTCAGCAAATAACGCACAGCAGGGTGTGCTTGATTTATAAAGCGTGAAGGAAAGGTAAAGATGCCTTTAAAAAGGCATTTAAATACTCTATTGAAAACTCAGTGAATAAGCAGATGGAACCACAAAGCTAGGTGATGTATGTGAAGTTATGAGAAATTTATAGTATTCTTAATATTTGTAAATCAGGATGGTAACATGAATCCAGTTTTAAATGAGCCACACTCAGCAGATACTTGAAAACAACCTGAAGTATTTATTTCTGTTGCAGAAAATAATTTTGTAGCTATTTTTAATTTATGTGTCACTAAGTCTCATTTTAATCAGTTTTTGGTCATTTGCACAGTTAGCCCATCCTGTGGCTAATGAGAAGGCTGAGGACCAGGCTACGTATGACAAATTTACCGTATTTATTCCAGTTTCAAAGTTTTCCATTTCCTGCCTGTTTCATGATCAACTCACATTTATTGCTTACTACCAAATGTAACAGATGAGTGTATTTCTGCAGTACTGTAGAAAGAAACCCGCACTTCTTAGCTTCATTATCTGTTACTATCAAAACTCCTCTGGGGAAAGTCATGTAAATTAACTTGACCTGGAAGATGAAGACATTAAGAGTTATGAATATAACTGTAATGTAATGTATAGTGAAGGACAGGTTTATGCTAGCTTGGCAGGTGCTTAAGTTTTTCCACACTGTATTTGCAGAGGTGTTTACAACTTAGGACTTTCATTGTGTCCATTATGTCTGAGCAAATTAACATACCTCTCCTAAGCATCGAAACAGATCCTATCTCAAACAGAAATGTAGGTGACTCAATCAAATTTGAGAGTGTCCAGTTTCTGAGATGCAGCAAACAAGATATCTTGAAAAGGTTGATGGGTGGTGGTGAGTTAACAAGAGTGGTGGTACTTGTCAAAACTCTTCTTGAGTATCTAAAATGAGATGCAGCTTGGTTTTAGAAAGCCAATCTGAAAGAATCTGCTATTAAGTCTAGTTTGGCTTGTTCTGTGCTAACTTCAATTGGATACTAACCACCCATCCTTCTAAAATTACTCACAAGACTTGTGCCAGACTATTCTGTTCAGTCTGAATAGTCAAGGTGCTTATAATAATGTGGTCCATTGAAAGATGATGCCAGTTTTCCCTGATCGTCAGTTTTGTTTTTCATCACACTTAGACGTGTAAGTCTTCTCACAATTTTCTCTCTATTTATTCAGCTATTAAAGAAAAATGAGACTTTATAGTATACAGTACTAGCACATGGTGAAATTCAGCTATATCTGAATTTATTACACCATTTGATATAAAACTGAAATGTATTTTCATTCAGTATCATGTCAAACACAGTATTGTCCTTTAGGCTTTGAATTTGATTGATATTTATCTGTGAAGGACGCAAATCAAACACTGGCTATATAACTCTTAGAAATTCATATGGCATCGTGCTAGGCAGGAGTAGTCCTTTTACTTCTAGTCCGCTGTTTTCAAAGCTCTTAGTGTTATTGATGTCTCTGTCATTCAGGATTTATGGTTTTAAATGCCAGTTACATATCCAAGAATAAATGAAAGGCAACAGATGTGCTACTTTTTTCTTTACTCTTTGAGGAGTTTAATAGTTTAATTCAAATGTTTCGGACTGTAATTTGTCTGGTTTCGACAGCTAGGCTTGCAATATGGATCATGTTATACAGCAATGGTGATAAGCCACTAAATGCTGAATTCACAAGGAATTTTCAAAAATGCTAATGGTTTCACCCACTTCTTTTTTTTGTTCCATGACGCAGTGGTAACAGGTAACAGTAAGAACATCTATGTTTAGTGATTGCTACGAAGCAGAATGATTCAGATTCATTATAAATGCAGGTACAGGTTTAAGCTATTGTGTGTTGTTTGGTTCGTGGCAGTGTCAGTTAAGATGCTGGATGTTGTTCAAGGAAGCAGAAATGAGTTTGCTAGTGAGAGCCAGTTCTCAGTAAATTCTTGCTTTCACTTGTTTCCATTGTCTTCAAAGGGCATTTGTACATGTAAGAACTGAGTAAATTCTGGAAAAATGCTGCAAAGCATTTGATTTATTCTGAACTTCTGCACGCCTGTATGATACGTATTTACTTAATAAATGGAATGAAAATGTAATAGTGGACACAAACCAGGATTTTTTTTGTTCTATAAATAGAAAAGCTTCACAAACTTCTGTCTGATCGGTTCTATATATCTGGGGGAACAAGGAGAACTGTGGCTAGATTATTGCACTATTATGGTCATCACTGTAGCAACAGACCATGAATAACTAGTGTCCCTACAGTTTTTGGATAATGTCACATTCTGCCTGTGAAAATGAGGAATGATGAGGCCTTAAGCAGGCAGCCAGATCTGCCATAAACTGCACTATACCAATCATATCACCTTATTTCTCTGTCCCTTATTTTTTTTCCCCTGGAAGACGAATATAGTAATCATTTTACTAGGACAAAGATGCCTTTAATCACATTTGAGAAGTCTGCTGGAAGTTTGTAGTAGGCAGCTATTGATAAATGCAAAAACTGATGTTATTAATTTCTCACAAATACTGATAGTGCTTTTCAAACAGTATGTTTCTATATAGGTATTTATATTTTCAGTTATAGAAAAATTTTTAAGAGAGCATCCGCTTCTTTTCTTCCTATGCAATTACTTGTAATAAGGGAAAAAAATGCCTGTAAAGCACACTATGAAGTGTTTGAGGCATAACGCTTTCCCAGTTGCCCTGTCACCAACTGTTCGTTATGTTGTCACCATTAACATGATGAGATAGCGGAGGCTTCAGAATTATTGCCATTGTTTTAATTTTTCAGAACTCTTTGGCTGCCTTGTTTTCCGTCTTTCCGCTGTTTGATGACTTTCTCAGAAAGCATTCAGGATTATTACATTCGTATCTAGAAAATATTTTTTTAACATAAAAATTTTTCTCTGGCATTCTTCTACAATATGCTCAGGAAAAAAACATAAGCTGTATCATAATCTGTGGAAGGATCATACCAGGCTGAGATTTAGGAATTCTTTGGGTTAATATATTAATTTTTGCCTAACCTCTGTTTCTGTTCTCCTACCCTTTAATATAATATAATCTTTTCATTGTAAACCATTCCATTTTTGTCCTCAAAATGCTTTTTTCTTGATTGATTGTATAACTGTTGAAATACTTCAATTGTGAACATACAATGAATGATCATCCTCTAATCTGTTCCACATAGACAGTGGGCCAGTTTGTACATCCAGTACCTAGAACGTCTTGATTCAGTTAAAACCACTAAGACTGATGCTGTTGCAGGTAAACCTGCAAGATCGCTTAGAAAAAAATGTATGTTTCTTAAAAATCACATGCCACAGCATAATCACCCCATTGAAGACATGACATATATTATCACCTATGAAGAACAGGGAAGCAACAAAGAATAAATACAAAGAAATTTAACTTATGCTCAATCTTCCAAAGAAAGAATTGTATCTTTTAGTCATGTATTTAAGGGTGCTTAAACTCTGTGAAGAATTTATGAATCTTTCATGTTTACATGTGAACATTCATTCAGATTTTTTTTTTCCTGAGTATGTTCCTCAGAAGGGAGCTGGTGATTCTCAGCACTGCTGGAATTCTTCCCATACATTTTTAAAAGTACAGAGGCTTGTAGTAATGACCACTGGTGGTGAACTTTCAAAGGATCAAAGATTTGGCATGGTGAGAACAATAATTGAAAAACCCGAGTGCTATAATGCAAGGAATAGCTAAGTAGCTTTAGTCAGGGCATCAGACAGAGACCTAAGCATGGAAAGTCTCTTTGGTTTCACTTGTGCTGGAAATACCATAAGAACGGTTCTCTTGTGGTATTGCTGCTTCCTGCCACACTAAAATTAAGATATAGAGAAATGCCAGTATATTTTTTTATTTCTTTTTTTGTTTTCCTTTAAAGTTTATCAAAGCTCAAAGTTAGTTTTGACTTGATTGAAGGGACCCTTTGGTTTGGTCATTCTTTGTCTGGAATAGTCCAACTGGCCTTCCTAACAGCTGTGTTTGTACTGTAATTGTCAACTTCTGGTGCTATTTCTGACTCAGTAATTAGGGCTTGCTTAGGACTATCCAGAATAAAACCGCGTTCTTCTAATGTTCTTTGGGAACAGGTGGCTGTGAAGTGTTCCCAGATGAGTCATGGAGTGCCCTGTAGGACAGCCTGTACCATCAGGTGTTAACCTCTGTCCTCTCCTCCCAGGCAATCTAGAAATGTACTACACTAAAACTAGAAAAAAAGAAGACCATATTGGTCAGCTCTTTGAGGAAGGAGTTAGCCACAGAAACTGTTCTATAAGTTCACTCTTCTCATGTGTTGTATGTACATATGCCTACAGTCTCTCTTTGCTCTTCCTTTAAGGTGTCATCTTTGAACATGTTGAAGTCAATGAGAGATTGGCTGTGGTGCAAAGTCTTTGCTGTTGGGGGAGAGAGCTATAATATAGCTCTTGGATATCAATATGGGATTTGGACTATTTAAAGTTCCCGTTATTAATGAGAAGAACCTATGAAGTTACACTCTCTATAGAGGTCAGAGAGTGTAACTTCATAGGTTGATGTAGATTCTACATATAAGGAAAGACATAGCAGTTCTTTAGGAACCAATAAAAGCCAAATCTCTGAATTTATGCTCAAATATAACACTTCATATTCTTTATTAAGGAAGATGACTGTAAGAATCCCACATAAGAACACTGTTCCAACTATTCCAGCTATTTCTATGAATGCCTGTTTTCTTTCACTTTATTTTTTTTCAGTGCGCAAGCTTATATATATGTTTACAGAAGTGATGAAATAGTAAGTTTGAAAGGTACCTTTTAATTGGTTTTAACGCTTCATTTTCTAAATTCTTTTATGTCAAATCCAAAGTTCTACAGCTGAGTAAGAAAATTCAGAAGATAAGTGTGGGAAACGAAAATTGTTTTTGGCTGACATGAAAAATTTTATAAACTGAGTTTCAGCCACCTTCCATGTTCCCAGACCAAAAAACCCACGTTGTTCAGCTATTCAGAACATTTCTGGAGATCAAAGTTTGTAGTTATATGTTATTATGAATCTTCCGTGTTTGGTAAAGATCCAAGGTGATTGTCTTTATTCAGCTTCAAGAAAATTCTTACTGCAGAACCTCATAGCTAGAAACAACAATTTTTTTAAGGAGAGATAACGTAGACCAGTTAAATGTTGTTGGGCAAAAGAATGAAGTTTGGAGGCTAGTGGGACTTTCTTTTTTGTCGAAGTACATGAGTTGGTCTAATACGCACTGCAGCAGTCTACTGTTAGCAAGGACTTTCTTGATTATTTTAGTAGAGGTGGTATAGTCATGATTGACCAAAAAGATAACTGGGTTAAGATCTGCATGAAGATACAGCTGTCTAAACAAAGATTCTGATATATGGGAGAGAAGTGGATAAAGGAGGCTGGTATGCACAGAAAATTGAAGTTCTTGGCTGTTTTGGTCAATTTTGATGAGATCAGCAGGGAAAGCAGCATAACTGTATATTTTGAAGATGCAGATTTGGAAAGAAAAGGGAAACAGAAGGATCTGCTTCTCCAAAGACAGGTTCCCCAAACCTGTAGTCCTGCAGAATTAACCTCTTTCATCACTTGCAAGACCCTCCATGAGCCTGGAAGACCTTTGGGGTGGGGACCAAGGAATGGCAGTGGAGTCTGAGGGCTTACCTCATGAGCACCCATCCCACTGATGTGCATTTTGATGTCCGTTTCCCAAGCTGACAGTGTTCATGGAGCTGTTGCTTCATCGAGGAGGAGGAGAGGGCGCCTTTCCAACCACTTCTCTGCTGCCTTACCCTATGGTGGAGCAATGCTCCTGCTGCCTTTGGTGACTCCGGGGACATAGCTCAGTCACGCTGTTCCAGTGGACCTGGGTGGAATGCACGTGTTCCCATTTTGAAAGAGCTGAACAGCTCTGGTTCTCTGGTTTACTTACTGCATAGCTGTTGTAAATGTCCCAATCATGGACGCTTGGGGGCTGTTGTCTGGGTGCCACAAATAAAAAACCCTACATTTCTAAATGTCCCCTAATCTGATTAGGCTGAAGCCTTGTCTCTCTCCTTGGCAAATTTCCTCAAGACCAAGGATGAAGCTGGATGAATCTAAGCTGAATATGTTGTAGCCTTCCCAGCACTAACGGTGGCCTGCAAAATGTTCCAGAGAATGTACAATGTTTTTTAAGTCCCATGTGACCTACATTTATTTGAGCAGACCTGCAGTGGCTTTTGCAGCCAAGCAGAAGAGAGGAGAGGCAGGGGAGTACAAATCTGCAGCATATAGTCAGGCAGCATGGATTCGCTGGTACTAAGGAAACTGATCTTAAACCTCTTTGTGACCCTCTGAGTAGACAGAAACTTGCCCTGCTGGCAGAGGAGACCCTGCCTCTATAGCCTTGATGGTCAGCTGGGTCTGCTGAGGGCAGCCACAATGAGAAGGTCCATCTGTGGCCACATAAAGAGCCTTTCTGGCCGCACGTGGCCCATGGCCATGGGGAGGGAACCACCCTGATGCTGCAGGAGTAGATGCAAAGCTGCTGCAGAAGACTGCAGTCTGCAAAAGAGGAATAAGGTGAGGAGGGCATTTCCCTGAAGTTTGTAGGAGCATGCAAAAATATTTGGAGTTTCTAGCCCCGCAGTTCCCTGCTAGCAACCTGTTGATACTGTGGGGAAAAAGCTTTTAGGCATTTCTAGAAAACGGCCCAGTTCTTCTAAATGTGAAGCTAGAAAGTAGCGCTTTGGCCTTGTGTATTTTATTTTCTAGAATCTGGTTAGGCACATATAGGGTTTCCTCTCAGAAAGGTGCCTCTGTAAAACCCTCATAACACTGCAGAACATCAGTTGGCATTCAGTCTTATATCTTTAAATCCTGTCCACTCATAGAAAAAAACATGTGGTTTCTTAAGTTACTATAGCAATGCTTTTTCTACCACGACTCTGTGTAAAGAGCTGTTTTGGGCAGCCTTCAGTGATGGATTGGATTTATCTGATTGTCCTGATGACTGAATGTGCCTTAAATGTCACACCTGTAAGTTTATTTAGGTGATTTATTTAATTTAGAGGTGTGATATTCCCATCCTTGAACTGCTAGTGCTTGCTTTTTCTGTCTTTATACTTTTTTTTCTGGCATGGACAGAAATGTTTTTACCATTTCAATCCATTTCGTACTACATGGCAGTAGACCTCATTTAATTAAATGCAAAGTTATAAACTAAATGGTTCCCAAATGTTTAGTGTTTTGAGTATTTAGCAAAAAAAAAAAAACAACAAAACCAATCCAAATGAAAAACCTCACTAGCAAGTGTTTGCCAAGTGTTTGTATTGGTTTGGCCAGTGTTTGGAATCAGTTTTGTAACTAGAGATACTGCTAGATACA
>Ga0065711_1038943_pt1 | contig 18271 bp, 6 predicted proteins | sample Hoacrofraction12_FD_59098 | JGI IMG/M metagenome (GOLD analysis project Ga0065711, IMG submission 59098) | Hoatzin crop microbial communities from Cojedes, Venezuela - Epithelial fraction 12 v2 (version 2) | ecosystem: Host-associated > Birds > Digestive system > Esophagus > Crop | place... | reverse complement strand
TTTTTTTTTTTTTTTTTTTTTTATTTTAAGATTACAGACAGACCTGCATTTGGACTGTAAGCTGTATTTGCTAGCTGTTCTTTCCAAACCTTGATTTATACATAGTCTTCATATCTGAGAAGTTGCTGAAATAGCTTTTCTAGGATGCAGTAGAAGTGCTACACTGTCAGAAAATCTCAAATCTCACATGGGCAATGGACAGAGAGAGTCTTGAAAAAAATAAAATCGTTATTGAAATATTATAAGGAAATTATGCCTGCACAAGAGATGCAAGTGAAAATGAGGCTTTTAGCTCTTGAAAACATCCTCAGATTTTCCTGCAAGTTCCATTTTTCAATTTAATAGCTACGTGACCTATACTTGACACAGCTCTCCTGTAATATAGGATGATCTTGTATCTTTATTTTCTGGGAAATACGTCTCTCTAGTGGAGTTACAGCTAAGATAGATGAAACAGAATCTGGATTTGTATAGTTTTGCACGAAGAAGGATTGAAAAAAGCTGCCTAAAATTCCTTCTGTTAAACATTGCTTGGTGTGCATTATTCTCTTTAAGCCTGAAACAAGTTTCTTTTTCAAAGGTGGAATTTATAGCAGTCTCTCATGCAGAGAGCTTATTGTGTTCTTTGGAGGAAGCTCGGAAGCGCTGTCTGAGGACAATTTGCAGAAGAGTTCTTAACAGAGTTGCATCTGCACACAGTGTTTCTGAATTTGACTGTTTGTTTCTGTGTCTATATTTCTAGATGTCAGTATTACATTTGGCTAAATCACCTTCAGGTCTAGGGGTTTGTACTGCCTGGGAATTGACTTGGTTCCCCTGCATTCTTTCTCTTCAACTGGAGTGAGTAGGAAAAGCCCAATAATAAATCTGTGAATAGATTTAAAGACATAGCAAGTGTATTTTGGCTGCATTATTGTTTTCAGTTTTATAAGATTAACTTAATATTGCCAACATAGTAATACTTTTTCACAGCACAAAATAGTACTGAATAATACAGAATAATTGGTGAGCTGCTGAATAATAGCAATAGCAGCTGTACCTGTGGCGGACTCAGGCCAGAAGCAAGATCAGCTGTGCAGCAGCAGATCTCAGCTGTTGTTAGACCACCTTTGGAGTGATGCATGGTAGTCAGAGGGTCTAAAGATTGTAAATCCCTTGAGGAAAATTCTGTATTTGTTGCTGAAGCTTAGGAAGTTGATGTCTCATTAAATCTGGCTTGTTTTCTTCCTTAAACTATATAGTCTTTATTTCAAATGGTACTTTACAATGTGTAATGGGTTAAATTAATTTTCTAACAGCCTTTGGAGTCAGTGTAAAATTTCTCATCACACATTAGACTCAGTAGAATCAGTGGCATTATCTGAGACAAAACAGTTTTAGATGGGAGTTCAGATAACACTATCTGTTACAGGAGCTCCTGTATGAAATTGTACCTAGCAAGTGTTTATCGTTTATGTATAGGATCTACTTAGTGTGTTTACTACTTTTTTTTTAGGGTTCTTGAGATCTTTTATTTGTAGCCGGGAAAGAAAGAGATTACAGGTTTTTTTCGTGGTCTTTAAAAAGTTGAGTAAACAACATATGTAATTACTCTGTAGGGAAATACTGCTTAATTAAAACACAAAGTCGTTCTATTAGCATGTGCACCTGCTGCTCATGTGGTTCATTTCTTCCAGAAATAACCGAATTACTGAATAGAGATTGTTCTATAGTTCAACTACCTAGAATGTGTGCTTCAGCATGTTGTCTTGTCCTCCTGCTGGTGATTCATTGTTGGCTTAAAAATAGTCACACTACATGCAGATAGAGATGTGCTGAGACTCAGCTACCAGCTGTGAAAGAATACAGTTTATCTGGACGGTTTAAGGGGGGGTGGGGGAATCCCCTAAAGCCTACATAGTTTTCATAGACATTATCTGTAGGAAAACTCGCACTTCAGATGGGACACAAAAGAATATCCACTTCCCCCATTCACTATGCCATCACCCCAAAAGTGTGAGAAACACAATTTGTGGAAGAAGCTTGAAAATGCTTTGAAAAGTTGCAGCTGTTATGTAGGACTAAGATTTCTTATTACTTGGGGCCTTGGAATATATTTTGATTAACTTAATTAGAATGTATCTGTCAGAAAAAATACTCCTAAAAAATTTGAATATGTCCCAGTATGTGCCAGGAGTGCCTTTTCTGTGTGTGTATGTGATAGTATTTATCTGAAAAAGCATTAGACTTGTTCTTGTAATGCAATGGGATTTAATTCACATCATCCACTCTTAATTTTTTTTCCCTTGCAATTTTAAAGTGAATGTAATATGCATAGAAGGGAGTAGACCAATAGGGAATGAAGTTTTCATTTCTTGCAAGCTATATAGGGCTGGGTGTATTTGCTTTAACTGAGGCTTAATCTCCTCTAAAGAGTCTTAAACAGAGAATATAAGAGGTAGGGCAAGTATGAAGTGATCCTTTCCTGATGCTTCTTTCCAGTTTCTGGTCATCAGAACGGCAGAGGTCTCTGGAGCTGGCGATTGCTCCTAGATGTACTTGATGTAACAGCTGTCAGTATACCATCCTCCTTCAATGAGAAGCACAAACTTTCTACAGAAGGTCTTGCTGATGATTTATTGCTTTATCTTCTTTCTGTACTGAAGGTGCATTAAGTATTGTAAAGAGTTTGACTTAGCTGTTTCCTACAGATATATACAAGAAAACAGAGACAAAACCCAGCATGTATAAGATTCTGGTTTTGATAAATATTGTTCATACGCCTCTAGGGTTGTGAAACTGTCAGTATGCCAATGTCACCCTTAAAATTTACATTATCAAAGTTTGTATTCTTTCTATCACATCCTCCATTTACTAAATGGATCTCTAGCTATGACTGCAGTAGCGTGACAGCCAGCTATGAAGAATAAATTGTTTACCTACTGAATGTGGTTTAATGTAGGTATGTTGCAGACCTCATTGGGAAATCTATTCAAAGTACAAAATGTGAAAGTGCCTCATATCCCAGCCAGCCAAACCAGAACTAGATTAATAGTTTAATCCTGGTCCAGAGTGAAGGCTACGGAACAAGTCAGTTTCCTAATGACTTCATAATGTGATTTAACATGTCCTTCATTTTTAAAGCTCTACATAGTTTTGATGTGGATACTTCAAATACTGGCTCTTTCCTAGTGTCCTGTAAAACAACGGAAATCAGCTGATAAGCTCAAAATTTCCTTTTAACACTGGACATGGGGACTGAGCCATTTCTGGGGGCGTAACATGTCTCTAGGATTCAGGTTTCACCACAGCTCAGGCGAAAGCACAGATCTGAGATTTTCAAGAGTGTTCTGAATCCTGATTTTCTTCCCCTTAACTTCAGTGTTTCAGAGTATGTTGAATGTTGCAGTTGTTTCTTTGTGGAGCGTGCATTTTGTCATTTGAGTTTAAGAAAATGCCAAAGTGTGTGGAGATTTTTTTAGCTTGTACAGTGTAAATAGAGATATTAAAAAGTCAATCTAGGAGTTTATGAATTATGTATTTGAATCAATCGATGTCAAGGCATTGCTTAAGTTCTCTGAAAAGCTGTTTCAGTTTACATTTTCTTCATGAGCAGCACACTAATTTCACTCATCTACATGTTATTTGCTTTAGCTGATAAAAATTCAATCCTTTTATGGAAGACTTTAAATTAAAGACCTAATTTTCTAGTGCATATATTTAATACAACCTCATACAATTGCCAATCAAAGTATTGTTGGCTGTTACAAAAGCAAGATTTTATGACTAGAGTCATGGTTTACATGACTCCATACACAGAAAGTATGAACACCGTCTTCCTTTTGATTTCTTGTCAGAGATTGCATAACCTTCCTCATCAATTTTTTAGAGACCATTCATCTCTGTTCTTCATTTCTATAAGAGAGAAAGTGAACAGGAACAGCAGGATGAATTTTGGGTAGTCCTTGGTCCACGACTGCTTCACGTTAGTTAATGCGTGCAGTTAAACCCTTCACATTCCAGGTTATACCTAAGCTCCACAATGCTAGTGAGCATATCTCTGGTCGCTCTTCCTCCCTTCCCCTTCAGCACCGAAGTTATGTTGGAGTGATGAAGCCAAAACTTTTAGGAAGGGTCCTCTAAAGAGCAGGAGATATGACTTCCATGGGAGCTGAGACAAAGTTTTCACATGTGCTGCCAAAATGGATTAGACCCTCTGAAAATTTGTCTAGAAAGTAGTGCTAAGTTTATCCTTACACTTCGGGCTGCAGACTAGTTAATAGGAAAAGGCAACAGAAAGGTGTGGCAGATCGTGAGATATGATAGAGGAAAACATTTTCTTATTCAGAATACTTGTTGCTGGTGGATGATTCAAATCCCCACATTAGTTTTAGATGCATGTATAACATGAAAAAACAGACAAATACCTTGCTCCTCAAATATCTTCCAGCCTACTCTTTTTTGCATTTACATGGTAGGATAGTATCTAAGCCTATAGTTACTGGAAAAACATATGTAATAAATGTGTCTGCTTCTGACACAGAGGGACCTCTAAGTTCAAGCTTTTAGGTGCACAAGCAAGCTAAATTTTACAAGTTGTACAGAATGCTTTAAACTCACTTTCCAGACGTTGAGGCATGTCATTATTTCATTATTATGTGGTATTAATAAGGGCAGGAAAGTTTCTAGAAAAAGAGTAGGAGTGAGATAAAATTTATTATGCATATTTGGAGTTTTATAACACTGGAAAAGGTATCAGGAACAAAAATAATTGAGGGAGAAAAGAGAGACAGGGAAGAATCTGATTGAATAGGGAGAAAATAACTAGTAAATTTTTTACTAGTACACTTATTGACAAACACTACACAAGGATAATGCTGTACTGCTGAAGTGGAAGGTGTCAGAAAATTTTCCAACTTGTGATTAAATACATATGCTCAAGTTTTCTGTGCTTTGCATTCTTTTGTACTGGACCTGGTGCCAAATCTGGTAGGCCTGATTAAAGTCTGGGAATCCAGAACAGGTTTGTGTTATGCTCTCAGGTTATTCATGAGTTCCATCACAATTCTGAGGCTTCCTGTTGTTCAGGAGGATGGATAAGCAGATGTACATGGTGCCTCCCTCCCCGGCTAATATTTCATTGTTGAAGCTGTCACATGTAGGTAATGTCAATGTTAGGCATCCTGGCATCCTGCCTGCAGCTGAAATACCACAGATATCTGGGTAGTAGTCAGGCTGACATCTGCACATTTGCTAATTAGCCAAGTCATCCATTTATCCAGTGGAAAAAGCAGAATTCTTTAAAATTGCAGGTCATGCTACACCTTATAATTTTCTTTCTTGTCTACAATTTTTCATCGTAAGTGCTTTAACAGAAAATTTCATGAGTTGGATTGTGATCAGCAGAGGCACCTTCCCTTTGAGGGTACTCTGCATACAACTGAAGGCTTCCCTGGAGGAAGGTAGAATGATCATGTACTTCAGGCATGCAAGAGTCTACTCAGACGTGCTGAAATAGGTAGCGGATTCTAGTCTCAAGTATGCAGAAATAAGGCAAGAAGCATAAACTTGCATTTAGGCCTCCTGAGTAATTGTAAGAGGGAGAGACTGACTGACTTCCATCAGGTAGTTCATCCTACCTCTGTTATACGTTTTTAATTAAGTGACTTTTGGAAGTGCATTCCCTTCATTAGCTTTTGAGGGAGCTTTAATGATTGGCTTCGGGTAGATCCCTAGTTCTAACATGGTAGTGTTCAGTGAAACTAAATCCACCCTTAAGCTGTCTGTAACTGAGATCTGTGTCTGTAAGATAAAGGCTATACTTCAGAGACTGTTCATTAATTTTTTCTGAGGTTCTCAGGTGTTATGATCGTGGCAGCGTATAGAGATATTGTCTTTCAGGTCAGGTAACTTGAAAAATGGCTGGTGAAATCATTGCTTGTGATCGATACCTTAGCAAGAAAGTACAGGGACATTTCTGTTTATTGTGTTGTGAAAGAATGTGACAATAGAATTGGGTAAAAGATTAGAAACCGTATGTATCACGATATGACCAAATAGATCCATGCATCCTAGTTCTTGTTAAATTATTTTAAATGTCTATATGTTGATATTGTGAATGCCACTAAGGCTGTCAAGTTCTCTTAACATTACTGTGACTACACTTCAAATGACTGTGTGTCAAAGGAGGAAATGTGAAAAAATATACTAAAATGACAAAAAGCTAAGACGTAGAGCATTGTAACAAGGTTGTGCCAGAGGAAGGAAGGAGACGTGTGCTATACAAACACTGAGCATTCATACGCAGAAAAATCTCCTAGCAATAACGCTCCCCATGCCTTTGGCCTTGGGAGCTGGGATGCTCTGAGACAGTGCAAGGTGCCTGTGCCAAGGTGCCGAACCTGCTGAGTCAAGAGAATTATTCTGGTTTGTGTCTGTCTTATGTCCTATAAACACACCTTTTCCTCCATAAGGCTGAGTCACCAACCTGGAATCTTACCCAAGAATTCATCCCCAAAACACTAGGTATTTTGGATGTATTCAACATTTACATCCTGTTGTGAGGACTCGCTAGGCCAAGCTTCGTATTCAATCTTTGGGTTCTCTGAAGACTTGACTTTTCTAGGTCTTTTGATGCATTTGTTTTTACTCTTTGTCATAATGAAATTACAGTATAAATCTGGTGTATTTATTCATGCATTAAAGAACACATTTCTGAATATATTTGCTCATTGTATGGCTAGGTCTTACCTTTGACTTTACAGAGGACTCATCTGGGGTCACAGATCAGTTATGCACAGACCTACAGTATATCTGAACAATATGAAAATTTGTTCTTTTTCTCCTGCCTCTGTTTATTGTTTCATTTCACTAACTATAAAGGCCAGTGATAGATCAGCTTTTTCCTCTCCTTGTGTAAGAAAGCTGCTCAAGGGAATATTTTAGTGCTGAAACTGGCCTCAGTCTGATACACAGACTTAATGCTTTATAATTTTCACAAGATAAAGTCTATCATCACTCTCCAAATTGTATTGAATTGGAGCTTTAGAATGCCTAAAAGTTTCTTCATTATTCCTCTCAGTGTCATACTCTGTAAGTTACTGTAGAAGGAAAGTTACACTTAGTATCTGTGTTTGTCATGAAAGTGGCTTTCTTTCTAAAGCAGAGTTTGAATAGTTTGCCCTGGTATTTCTATCCTGTATCCTCTTGTGTGCATGTCTCAGGTTTGTTGGTATAAGTGATGTGCTGAACTGAAAAATGGGAGCCAAGCGGCATCCTCAAGTGCCATGACAAGTTTCAGAACACCAGAGACAAACTTGACTATGATTTTTTCTTTTCAAACTACATGTCTGTATTAGTCTGCCATGTAGGAAGCAGGGGGTATTTTGTAGTCATTTATATACTGAATTTTCACATGCTGGAGACTGCATGGAAATGCTTTGTGGATTGTGCTGTCAAATTGCATTGAATAGAAGGCTGCTGCTGCTACTTGGGAAAGATTTTTAGTCCAACCCATGGTGTTACAAAAGTACAAGTTTCCCTGTGGCTTTGTCAGTCTATCATCCAAAGACAGTGAGTCCAGCACACCTCTCACTGGTGTCAGAAGAAATGAAGAATAACGTACAAGCAGTGGTGGAAGTGGCACAGAATTATTCCTGGAGCAGAGATCCAAGCTCACCTGTGGTGATTAGTTGAGTTTCTTCCAGTTATTTCAACTGAGCAAGAGGCTGCGAGGAAAGTGCGTTCCTCAGCATGCAGAGAACTTAAAAACCTGTAACAAAGTTGCGCATTACATCTGACTTCAACCAACCTTCTCACCCTTTACTCAAACATCAGTATTTCAAGTCTTCTGTCAATATTAGATGACTCTGTACTCTGTATAATGTCAAATTTTACCTTACTGTAGATACTCAAGGATCGCTGACATACTTGAAACTATTTTAAGTCAACAGGTAAGTGTGATTCACCCATTAAGTCTGTATTTCTCTTTAAATTATTTCATAGAAAAAATACTCTTCCCTTTGAAAAGGGAAAGCTTTAGTAGTGACTTATGGCACATTGACTTCATAGTTGTGTAGTTGCAGTATTATCTTTTATTGAGGTAAATGTTGGATTAGAGATACATTTCTTCTTAGAGATGGGAATTACTGATTTGTTTTATGGTGTGTAATGCAGTTGCATACAAAGCAGTCTCAAAAGGTTACATGCTCTGTGTAATAATGCTGTGAAACTGCTTTCCCACATCTTATTTTGGCACTCCCTCTGCCTCAATGAATGTGTGAGAAAGGTGATTTGTTTAAAGGCTATGTTATGAAATACAAATAACAGGAGATAAACCACCTATCAGCCCGCATGTCACTTCCAGGAAAAAGATAATCAGTTAGCCAGAACCAGATTCATGCCTGATGCTGTGTTGCTAGTGTGTCTGCAATGTAGGTTCACAAGATCCAGGGGTGGACCCTTCGTTTCCCACCTATCAGCTAATGAAATCCCTTTCAGTAGTGCACAGGCTCCCATGGTACATGGTAGCTGGTGTTGCAGCAAGTCTATAATCTCGTCAAAGTTTTCGGAAGTTGGTCAGATTTTTTCTCCGGCTCGTGTTGTCAAGCACCACTTCACCTGTTTGACAAATGCAGTGTCAGGAATGCATGTTTCTGCAGTTGCCTGCACCCCTAAATAGAATATCTGCTGCTCTTTCCTTCCTTCCTTTATTTTTGTTTTTTTTGGTAGATGTTCTGGTGTTTTCTGGACATAGGAACAGGTTAATTTTTTACTGAGAGTCTCAGACACCAGAAGAGTTTTCTGTAAATAATCAATTATTTGATTATTTGCTTTTCTCAAAGAACCTAATGAACAGGTTTTCTTACATGCACATTTCTGGTATCTCAGCTGAATGTGGTTATGCAAACTCAAGCGTTTTGAAGGCAAATTCAGAAATAAATTTTGTTCCAAATGGAAAATTTCTTCAGAAGTCTTTTGGCTGGAGCACATGTAGCCCTCTCATTAAATTAAAGGGGTGTTTTAAAGATTGTGCTGATTTACTTGCCTTCCGCTAGGCTGCTTTAGTTGAGGCTATGAAGTCCGGAGGCTGCTCCAAAGCCTATTCAGAGAGGGGAAAAAAGAAGTGTAGTATTGTCTTTTCTCCCATGCATGTAGGTCTTTGCTTCAAAGAGAAACACACCTATGGACTTCATTGCAAAAGAGGCCAATTGCCAACTATCAGAGCTACGTTACAGGTGACAAAAGCATGTAGCTGAGTTGAATGATCTCAGATTATTTGGGCCTGATGGTTTTAATCAGAGAGGATTTCTGAAAGTAACTAAAACAATCTCAGATCCATTAGTAAGTTTATTTGAAATATTAAATAGGATGAGGGAGTTCCAGTAAACAAATATGTTGGTAGTCTAGTGATCATCATAAAAGGAGGGAATGGATGCGCAGGAAAAAATTCAGGCCGATCTGCTTAACTTCAATTTCTGAAAAAATAGTGGCATAAATAAACTATTTGTGAGCACCTCTGAGACAATTAACCTCTGGCAGGTGATCAATAAAAGGCAGCATAATTTTGCCAAAAGCAAATTAAATCACAGCAATCTGATTTCTTTCAATGATAACACTGAAGGCCTTCCTAGAGGAAAGGCAAATGAAGACCTATGCTTAGATTCCAGCAGGAGTGAAGCTTTTGGCAGTGTTTAATATGGCATTCCCATAAGAAAAATCAAAGACATTTATAAATTAATATAAGATGGATGCAGTGTCCCTACTTGAAGCAACTGTCTGTGGTTCTGTTAAAAAATGCAAGGCCTCTTATAGGCATTATTCCTCCAAAGTCTAGTCTTGGATCATTTTCATGAATGACAGGTATTGCTGGAACAGATAGCACGTTTAGGCAGTTCCAGATAGTACTGGTTTAAAGAGGCTACAAGATTAATGTTCAGAAGAAACTTGACAAATTTGAAAAACTGTCTGGCCTTAAATGAGTATAGGATTCAGTGAGAAGTGTAAGCTATTACATTTGGGCAGGAATAATCATCTGCTCAAATTCAGGTAAGGGGAAAAACAGTAAGCTACAAATATGCAGGAAAGAGTTTGATGGGTATAATGAATCATAAACTCAGCAATGTCAGCCTTTTAGAGGAGAGGCAAACATCACGATGGAATGCTCAGGCAGGACAGCATAATCTGAAGACAAAGTGACGTGATCTTTTCGTGCTACTCACAGTGTTCGTAAGACATAAACTGGAATGTGACACTTGGTTTTGGGCACTGCATGCCAGGGGAAATGGGGCATTTGGAAAAAATGGAGGAGAATGAGGAGAACAGCAACATGTTTGGAAGAGTGATTTGTTTAGTCAGGAGAGGGCTGACAAAAGCCATTATAAGCCATCAAGTAAAAGCTTACTCTAAATGCAATAATCTGTTCTTGGTGTCCACAGTATGTCAGATTAGTAATCAAGGGCTTAAAATGCAGCACATGCGATACAAGTTTGACGTTACCGAAAAACCCAAAAGAGAAATGCTGCACTGGAGTAGGCTTGCAACACAGTTGGTGAAATCTTCATTACTTCTTCACTGAGAAAAAAAGTCTTCACTATTTCCAGGAACACAATAGACAAACATTCCCCAGGAATCATTTTGATTGTGGTCAGTCCAGTCTCAAGGCAGGGGAACAGACCAAGTTGCTTTTCAGGCATCTCCTGTGTTCCATCCCTTTTAGTTGCAGAAAGACACTCATTTTCAAATACATTATACATACACTGAAATAGCTTATTCTGAAATCCATGTGATTGCACCCTTTCATCTCTCTTTTGTAAAAGTATAAATTTGGCTGTTAGAATGAACATTTTTGTTTCACTTTTTATGATAGTGCTAGAGTTGTTCTTTTTTCTCTTTTATGCTCTTTGAAATGTATTTTGCCAGTTTCTTTTGTGCTATATTAAATTTGCTAAGTGTTTCTAAAAGCTGTGGGGTTTTTTAATCATTTTTGTCTGGTAGCTTTATCTCTGCACCTTTTTCTTGTTTTACTTTATTTTTTTCCTCTGTTAACTTTTCTGTTCTTCTAGAGGATGTGCATACTGTTTTCAGCTCCACTGGATTTCAGAAAAGGGAGGGAGCAGAGGAAAGCCAGTGCATGATGTAGTATAGCCGTTTGCCCTGGCTTTTACTGACTTTCTTTTAATGGTTTTTCTTCCTTCACCTTCCTTCCCCCCATGTACTGCTTTGATATGTCTCAAAATGTTTTTTAAAAAACAGCGATGACCATTGTTAACTAAAGATCTTGGCACTCAGCTTGCCCAAAGGCTTTCTTGTACTCTGAATTGCAATGGTATATCTGTATAAATAACAAACATTGTGGAAGTCACTAGGGTGGCTGTGAAGAGTAAATGCAACAGATTCATAACACTAGCAGTGTGATGCAGCTGTATTAGTCTTCATACCACATCAGCAGGCCTTTGTGAACGTCAGCCATGAAAGGAGATACTATTTCCAATTGGGTAGAAAATGCTGATACACTTTGAAATACTGTAAATATTATCTTATGAGAAAATTATGACAAATTAACATTTATACAGACTCACACTGCTACTGTAATTCTTTAATAACAAAAGACTACAGTGCCCACAGTGTTCTTCCCACTGGAAATGGAATAGACTGCAGTGTGTGCTTTCACTTGTAGAAATTAAAAGTAGTCTGATATTAATTATTAACATTTAAATCACATTTTAAATATTAAATACAAGAAAATTCATATTATTTCCCTGGGAAAGCTAACTGCTTTCAGGGTCTAATGACAATAAAATTAGCCTTCAGTGCTGCTAGCCTTTCGGACTTCCTGCCCTCCCAGGTGCTCTCAATAGTTGGTAAGGTGTGCTGCCTGCAGAGGCACTGAATGGGTTTTAGAGCAATTCAAACATCTTTATTTCACCTAAAAACATTCTAACGGTGTTGGTTAGGCAAAGGATACAAAATGTTCTCCTTTTTAGAAAAGTCAGGGTTTAAGAGACTCCTGTAGGATATATAAGTATTTTTTTGGGGGGGGTATATCTGAGTGTCCTCTCCCATCCTATGTTCTGTGGGTCTGCATGTGCCTCTCATCACACAGGTGAAGAGGCTGCTGAGTAAAGGGATGCAGGATGCGGAACACAGACAGTATTTGGTTTTACATGGCTTTTAGTTCAAATACAATTATTTTGCTTAGTTTAAATTTTATTTTCTATTTTTTTGGTAGTGAAACAACAATACAGTCTGAACCCATAGTGTTCAAATAATAGAATAAATGGAATTCTAAGTAGAATTCAATAATTCAGATACTGTGGAGGAACGCCTAGTGATTCCCTGTACAATTAAAAGTCATTAGGCCAAACATTTGGCATTTTAGTACACTGAAATCAGAGACATTAGATGAGCAAGATTCTAGCTGGTGCATCACTACCTCAAATCATTATGGGATTAATTAAGATATACCCATTCACAACTTGAAAAGCGATCAGTCATAAAAAGGAAAAAAAAAATCTTGGTTTTGCAATTACCATAAGGCAATATTTAGACACCTGTGAGGATCTGCAAAAAGTGGTTCCATTTTCCAACAAGTCTAATCTCCTTTTGATTTTCTGAGATAAGTATGAACCAGAGCAGTGAAAGAAAGTGTTTCTGTTGGAATTGCTTTCAGGGTAAGCATTCAGTATTCAAATATTTTGTATTTACTGCAACAAGTCATTCACTTATTCATTCATTCATTTATGAGGGCTTTGCTATTCTGTATTTATTATGAGCTCCCTTGGCTCACTTTCCAGTTTTATAAAGGACCCTCATGAGAGATTTCAATGATAGCAAATACCACAAACTGCAAGTAAGTCATTCCTTGTGTTGCCCTCACTGCAAATGAAAGCTCTTTATAACAGATAAGGACAGAAACAGGTACTTTATTCACATTGAAGTAAACGCTAAAAAAAATGGTTTCCACATCCTCAGCAAATGGTAATGAGTTGTCCTTTGGGTGCCATTTTGTTTCATAAATAAACAAATTAGGGTTTTTCTTGAGTTTTCAGTATCAGCACCTAATTTGTCTTGTTTTTTCTCTACGCTCAGCTAAAACGATCTTGATCTTTCTTAGTTTAAAAGAACATTGGGTCTTACAGCCCAGTCTTGTATCAGATGTTTCTGTATCTGGCTTTGGATGGCTGCCTACAATCCATATTCTTCCAAAGTGAATTTCACTTAACCACAGACACTGGTATGCCCTGCAGCATTATGGAAATAGTTCTCCTTTTTTTCTCCTTTTTTTAGCTTTTAGAGCCAGTATTACTGCCATGCGGTCTTTGCCTGTGCCTCTTCAAAGAGAATGTTTCTTGGGCCATTGTGGAGGTCTCCTTCCACTTGCCTTGTATTGTGAAGCCAAGAGAAATGTTACCTCTGATGGCTTCTGTCAGAGAAGCTAATGAGATTGTGTGGATTGAAATTGTAAGAGATGTTACTAGCCTGTCAGGTAGCACTGCTGGAATTGAAGGGTGCTCACACAGTCATTTCCCTTGGAGCAAAGCATTTTTCTGCACTTCACCATATTCTCCCAAGGTTACTCTCCACAGTCTTAACAGGTGCTAACGTTCAGAGGGGCAGGAGAGGAAAAAGTGCAAAACTGCATTTCCAGCTTATACTAATTAACTAAGTGTATATCAGGTATGTGATACCCTCACACTACAAAGAATCTACAGTGCAGCAAATGACAAAGAGCCTTAAGAAAACCACCATTAATGAGTTCACAATGTCCGTCATTGGTTTTGTTTGCTGTGTGGAATAAAGCCCTGAATGAATCAGTGATCGATACAGTTTTCTCTAATTTTGTTAGGTGTATCAGCCTGGGCTATAAATCCTCAGTGTAAATTCCCCTAGTGTCATTATCTTATTTCTTTGTTTGTTTACGAATTGCTGTAATTATCTGTAAAGGATTAGTCAGTGGAATAGGGGCTAATCAAGATACCACTCTCATAATTGGGTAAGCCGACTGCCATGCAGTGCAGGCATTACTTACACCTATTTATCATAGATTAATCTTGGACCATCTTCGACAAGACAAATTGAGAGTCTTTCTCCTGTGTAAACCGTAGCCGGGGAGTTAGGGCACTTGTCTAGGAAGTAGAAGACCAGCATTTAAATCATTGTTCTACAGCCTTAAGATGTCGTTTGACCCAGGGGTTTATTCATGACCTAGATGTCAATAGTTCTGTGGAGAGCGCTGAAGTTTCCGTGTTCATTAGGCCTTTTCTTTCCAAATTTTTATTGCTGTTATTAAAATGCATGAAATTGAAATAAAACAGGGCTTGGGTCAGGAGAGGGGAGGACTGGCTAATCTGCTCTTTCTAATGTGTTTTTTTTTTATGTTAACCTGGAATATTCTTAACCAGAGGTGAACTTTAAAAATCCCTTATTTGCGTAATTGTAGTTTTAAGGGATTCAAAGTGGCTGTTTTCACCTTGCTAAATGGGAAATACTATGTCAGCCCAAGTTTACTGAAAATCTGCTGGAAGTTCATCTGAGAGCTTCATGAACCTAAGCTACTTTGTCAAAAATCTTGCCTTGGTATTCAACCATGTCACACTGTTTCACACCAACAGACTGTTATACGTGTTTGGAGCAGATAAAAAAACTTCCACCCCTGTGCCCTGCTGTATTAACTGTATTAATTAACTTACTCTGTAAACAAAGATGCTTGTAATTGATCTCTAAATAGTCCAGCAGAGAATATTCATTAAGTGAAAAAACAGTAACCTAAAATGTGTGTTTTGAAGATTTAAACATTTATAGATATTTGCATAAAAAACTATGCAAATCCTACCCTGCAGATTGTTATTCATACATTATTCAGATTACAAATTCATTGTTAGATTTATTAAAGAAATTATCTGCTGCATCAAAAGCAACAGAGATGACAGCAAATGCACAAGTGAAGCAGTCTTGAAGAGAGGTGTCGTGAGGGGCTAAGACTTGTAATGGGGGAGGTCTTGGGGAGTTGCAACGCATGAGCAATGAATGTGAAGCAACACAGCCAGCCTGGTTCACCCAATATCAGTCTTTCTGAACTCAATTTCAGAATCCAAATTGGACACAAAAATGGACATACTTAGAGTAAAATGTCAGTCAAGTCAACACTGAACACCACCACATTTTTCTGATGGGAACTGTAAACAGCATTGCAAGAAACTAGTGAAAGAAAAAGAATCAGAAATTCATAACATATGAGAGAAAAACCACAACCATGACTGTTTTTTATTCAGGTCTTATGTCCAGTTATAAACAACTGATTGCAAGGTTTCTTTGTAAAGAAAATTACCTGCTTCGCGTGAATAATTTAGCAAAAGATAACCCTTTCACTGCTGCCTTTCATCATTGCTTATATTTTGTAGTCTACAATTGTTTGAGAAGCTGGATCATACTAGAAACATTTTCTCAAGAAACTGACAAGGAGGCTAATGAAATTGCTGAACTTAATGATGGTGAGTGAGCTGTGTAAATTACATACTTTGGTAAATGTATTGGAGAAAATAATGTTCACCCGGGTTGTTCATCTAAAACTAGCAATGCTTCTTGACTTTTGTGATGTTTTGAATCGCTTAAATTTTTTTGTTCTTCTAATCTAGGAATTGTAATACTCCAATTTAAAAGAGAACTGAAACTTTCCTATATATAAAAGACATATATGTATAAAAATATTATAGACTTTTTCCTTTCTTTAGGAGAATGCTTATATCCCTCAAGTGTATGGAGAGATAAATGCTCAACATTTTAATAAATGTCAAAATACATTCTCTTGAGTCACTGTCAAATTCTGGTTTCAGGCTTAATAGAATTTCTGAAGGAATTATTTGGATTATTTCTTTATCGCAGGAAAATTATTTTTTTTCAAAGAAACTTTTATCAGATAGCTGTCTTTTTTTAACTTTAAAAAAAAATCCTATGTAGATACTAACTGTAGCAAATTTGAATAGATGAGCTAGATGACTCACAGCAGTCCCTTCCAACCCCTACCATTCTGTGATTCTGTGAGGTACCGATTCCTGGAGCAGGGGCTATCAGGCATAAACTGGTTTGCATCTATGCAGTGTAGGGGAAAACGCCTCTGGAGCAGAGGCTGTGGTGTTCACATCCACGCTGCACAGAATTTCACCTCTCCCCATGTGATTTCAAGGTAATAATAGTTATCATTTTATGTTTTTCAGTTCAGTGTCTGTAATACTGCAAGATGTATGTTGCAGTCTGCCAGGGTATTGTTACGGCACGATGCCAAGAGCACTCGCTGCCTGCACTGTGGGGTGACCTGAAGACTTGCAGGAGTTTTAGGGTGTGCAGATCACACTGGAAGACTGTGCAGGGCAGAGGGACTTAAACCTCACACATTCGTGCCCATACCATATTTTAGGAGTGATCCGTAAGTAAGCTAACACCTAATTTGCCCAGGCCTTGTGGAATAGGGGGAGGGACAAATCAATCAGTTGCCTAGTCAAGGGCTGTGGTGCTGTGTTCACTCCTTAGTCCTCTCATTGAGCAGTATGGACATATCCATTAAGATTGAGAAAACAAAAGCTTTCCAAAAAGATTTCCTTCAAAGCAAAGGATTGAGGCAACCTGATAATGTCAATGAAAAAGCTGCTTTAATATTGCAACCTCTTCCTGAACTGTGTGGGTAATTTCTGCTTAGGAGAGTGATGACTTATTTGAAGGTGGATCATAGTTTATCAGTGTTTAATCTCCTTGGCTCAGTCAAAGCTCCATGGCTTTTTGTGGTTATCACACACAAAGGAAGGTGGGCACTCTCATTTTGTAACAAAATGGTTGGTATCTGCAGATGCTTTTTACATGTGCCAAAGCAGAAAACAAATCCAGAGGCATTTTTCAACGGTTTTTCCCATAAACTTCTCAGTTTGTGAAAACCATAGGGGATTCTGAAAGACTCTAGATTAATTTTAAGAACTTGGCACATGAGATTCATCTTGCATAAATTTAGAGGTAATATGCGCTGGCAAAACCAATCCAAATCTCTTGTGTTGCTGAGCCTTAAACTTTCCTGGTCCTCTGAGAAATTCTCATTGTCACTGGTAAACTAGCAAAGTAAAAAATATCTCCAGAATGCATCAACAGTAACAAAAAGGAAAAATCAGATCTTCGATTCATTAGGGAAATGGAAAGCAATGCAGAGGAAGTTAAGATTTTATTGTCACTGACAGTCACGAGCCTTTGTTTGGAATGTGAATTCCATGGTAAAAAAGTACAGAAATCATGCTGAAAAGAACCAGAGGACAGAAAGGCTAACAGTGTGTTTTGAATTCCTTGTAAGCACTCCTTGCAAGTCTTGTCTTAAACAGAATGAAAGAAAAAAAAACCCTGTATTAGAAGAATCAGTTATATTTCAGTGTAATTGATGGCAGGTAAATAAGAAAAATTGAAGAAGTATTTATCTAGAGTACATATAGTCAACTTGTGAAATTTTCAGCCAGATAGAGTGAGTGCTGAATGTTATATCTGAATATTATTGCTGTTCTTAGGATAAGACTAGTTTATTTTTTATGGCCAGTAACAATATTCATGGTCAGGTCTGTTAAGACTTATGGAGAATCAAACAGCATAATAGACTGTAAGTTGCTTGCCACAAGTATCAGAAAATATTTTTTTCCCCATCTCTCTGTATAGAAAACGTAACACAAGTTGTCATTACCACAGAACTAGTTCCCCTGTTTCCCTGTTCTCACTGTTTTCCTATACCCTCCAAAAGGAAATTGTTCCTCAAAGAAGCTGCAAGTTTTTCCTGTGTCATGTGATTGCAGGTGTTTTGTCCTATTAAAAATGCAGTTGTTCTTTGCCAGTTGTGAAGTGTGCATTCAGTTATACAGTTAAGGACATTTTTGTTCATGTGACAGAAGGATTGCCCTTCATTAAGCCAAATTGCCTAAATCTCCTGCTGCGTCTGGTCATGTCGTGGGACACAGAAGGTGCCCCAGTGATGAACTGGATGCGCATGAGTGCACTTCATGACAAGAAGGTAGTTGCATTTTATTACCAGATGCGCTTTCTTGGTCATGCAGAAGGGAAGAGGTACAGGGCACTTGAGGAAGTATCCAAAAGGAACTGTCAAGCGTATTACCTGTTCTTCATTTATGTCTGAGCCACCCATTACTGGAACAGGTTGCCCAGGGAGGCTGTGGAGTCTCCTTCTCTGGAGATATTCAAGACCCGCCTGGACAAGGTCCTGTGCAGCCTGCTGTAGGTGACCCTGCTTCGGCAGGGGGATTGGACTAGATGA
>Ga0065711_1038937_pt1 | contig 18272 bp, 18 predicted proteins | sample Hoacrofraction12_FD_59098 | JGI IMG/M metagenome (GOLD analysis project Ga0065711, IMG submission 59098) | Hoatzin crop microbial communities from Cojedes, Venezuela - Epithelial fraction 12 v2 (version 2) | ecosystem: Host-associated > Birds > Digestive system > Esophagus > Crop | place... | reverse complement strand
AGCGTGAAATTTATCCGCGTGCTTTTCCTTTGCGTCGTGGGTTTTATCATCTTGGCGCTTTGCTACCGCGCGTTTTTTGGGCAAAGCTAAATTTGCGCAAGAATCAAAAAATTTGGATTGAAATTTGAAAAAAGAAGATAGAGTTTCCCCTATCTTCCGAAATTTAGTAGATCACAACGTATGCGATTTGCGAGCCGTGCACGCCTAAGACGGTTTGCAGCTCAATATCAGCCGTGCGGCTCGGGCCCGAAATGTAGAGCACATTTGTTGGGAGTTTGCCGCCGTTTTTCTCTTTGATTTTGGCAAAGCCTTTTGAGAGCGATTTTACGATGTTTTCCTTTTTTAGGAGCATTACGCAGACTTTTGGTGTAAGACTCATAAGGCGCGGCTGATTTGGACTGCTCGCCACTCCGCAAACGCCATGACTGCTAACGCCACAAAACGCCTCAATCACGGAAATATCGTAATTGAAAATCTCTTGCTTAAATTCCTCAATCGCTTTGTCATACTTAAATTTGCCCTCGATCTTTAGGTCATCAACCTTAAAAGGCAGCTCGCCGTTTGGATAAATCAAACTCTTTGCGCCCTCGTTTTTGATGATTTCGTTCAAATCTTTGGCCAAATTCTCCTTTGAGCTCTCGACGACGATGGATTTATTTTCGGTGATGCGAGTTTTAAACTCAACATACATATCGCCGCTTTCGTCATCCTTGATAAATCCCACAGGATCGGGGCTAGGAATGCCGTCGATCATCTCCATGTAGTGTTTTCCTGCGCGAATTTTGCCTAAAATATCGGACTTACTCATAGATCACCCCTTGCATTTGTGAGACTGCGCCATAGACGTCAAAATCAATCTCAGGCAACTCTTTAAATTCCGCCCATTTTTTGAGCACTGGCAGTTTGTTTCCTTTTGATACGATCATTCCGCCAAACATTCTTGCGCCTTTCATCGCCATTCGCCATTTAAAGCCACTTGTCGCCATCGAAGCGAAGCGATTGAAGCCGAATTGCTCAGCTGCGCTGTGCTCGACCTTATCGGTGCCAACTGGCGGATTTTTGCCTTGTCCGACCTTGTCGCGGCGGAGTTTTCTGATCAAATTTGCAAGCGGAATTTTAACTGGGCATACCTCGCTACATCTGCCACAAAGTGAGCAGAGCGAGACAATGTCGCTGTGAAGGTCCATGCCGTAAATTTGCGGGCTAATTACCTCGCCGATTGGACCTGGATAGACGCTTCCGTAGCTGTGACCGCTGATTTTGTCATAAACTGGGCAGTAGTTCATGCACGTTCCGCAGCGAATGCAGCGAAGTGCCTCGTAATACTCCTCGTTTGCGAGCATATTTGTGCGGTGATTGTCGAAAATAATAATGTGCGTCTCTTTTGGGCCATCTAGCTCATTCTCTTTTCTTGGGCCAGAGATGATGTTGCAGTAGTTCGGAATAAATTGTCCCGTAGCAGACGGCGTAAGCAAACTAACGGTAGTCGCGGCGTCTTCGATGGTATCAACGATCTTTTCGATGCCGCAGATGCTAATTAAAACATCTGGCATCGTCGTACTCATACGGCCGTTTCCTTCGTTTTCGATAAGCCAAATTGCACCTTCGCTCGCAATCGCGAAATTTGCGCCGCAAATTCCAAGCTGACCGCTTTTAAAGTGCTGACGCATGTAGTTTCTAGCGGTTGTGTTTAGCTTTCCGATCATTGAGTCTGGGTCGTTTTCATCTTCTAGCTCAGTGTCTGGAATGTGCTTGTGAAAGGTCTTATTTACTTGGAAGCGGTTTTTGTGAATCGCAGGTACTACGATATGAACGGGTTTTTCATGCTCTAATTGAATGATAACCTCGCCCAAATCGGTCTCGTACGCGTTTAAGCCTTTTGCCTCCAAATAGTGATTTAGGCCGACCTCTTCGCTCGCCATCGTCTTTTGTTTGATGAGTTTTTTGATATCTTTTTCAACCATCAAATCATAAACGATTTTGCAAACGTCCTCGCTCGAATTTGCAAAATGCACGTGCCAGCCGTTTGCTGTGGCGTTTTTCTCAAATTTCTCAATCAGCTCATCAAGCCTTGAAAGTGCGTTATTTTTAGCGTGTTTTGCAGCATTTCTCAAGCCTTCCCAATTGTTAAATTTGGTCTCTTTTAAGCGTTGGCGATTGCCCTGTAAAAGGTGCATCGCTTTGCTCAAATTCTGCCTTAATTCCTTGTCTGCCAGACAGGCTTTTACGATGTTTGCGTGTTTCATAGCGCCTCTCCTTTGATTCGTTTCAACAAGAAATCATAGAGATGAACGACTTTAATGTCCTTGCCTTGGCGTTTGAGTGTGCCGCCGATATTTAGCATACAGCCGCCGTCACCGCTGATGATGTACTTCGCACCTGAATTTACGATGTCATTGACTTTTTCAGTCGCCATTGCATTTGAAATTTCAGGCTCTTTGACCGAAAATGTACCGCCAAATCCGCAGCATTCCTCTTCATAAGTCAAATTTACGAGTTCGACGTTTGAGAGTTTGCGGATCAAATTTTTGGATGACTCAATGCTTTTTGCGACGCGCAAAGCGTGGCAGTTTGAGTGCCAAGTGACTTTAATCGGCTCGCCTTTGTCTTCATATTTGACATCCAAATTTTTGTCTAGATAGACGCTTAATTCTTGCACTTTTGAGGCGAAATTTCGGATCATTCCCTCATCTGGATCGCCTTTAAAAAGATCCAAATAATCATGCATCATCATACCAGCACAAGAGCCAGATGGAACCAAAACAGGGTAATCTTCGTCGAATAAATTTGCAAGATATTTAGCGATTTTTTTGGTCTCATTGAAGTAACCTGTATTAAAACTTGGCTGTCCGCAACAGGTTTGGTCCTTCTTATAGACGACTTCAACGCCTTCGCGTTGTAGCAATTCAATAGCACTTACGACGGTTCTGCCCATTACGGCAGAACCTAGGCAAGTAGCAAAAAGATAGACTCTTTTGCTCATTGCTTTTCCTTTTTATTATAGCACCGCCATAAGCACGTATGCGGTGATAATCGCCGCGACCGTGTATATAGCAGCCGGTAATAGGTCGCGTGTAAGCAACCAACTCTCACCTTTGCCCAAAAGACCGACTGTTGCGCAAACAGCGACAATATTATTGATACAAATCATATTTCCGATCGCACCACCAGCATTTTGCAAAGATACGATGATCTCAGTTGGAAGGCCAACCATAGAGGCGGTCTCTAGTTGAAGTGGTGCAAATAGCGCATTTGAAACTGTGTTTGATCCTGAGAAGAACGCACCCAAAACACCAACCAACGGAGCAACCAAAGTGTAAGCATCGCCAGCGATTTTTGCAAAGAATGCAGCCATCAAACGAAGCATTGTAGCAGCCTCTGGCTTGCCACCGATTTCGATTGTTTGGATACTTGGATCAAGTGCGATATTTTTAAATAGCTCAACCATCGCGATACCTGCACATAGCGGAATCGCAGCTGCGCCAACTTGCTTAAATGTGCGGCTCCAAGCGTCTGAGACCTCCTCTTTTTTCATGCCGTGTAAAAGGACAGTCAAAAGCGCAACTATGATAAAAATCGTACCTGGAACGTACAAATATTGGAAAGCATAGCTTGTATTCGCAACGCCCTCGAAATTTGGCAATTTGATTTGAAGATTTGTCAAAATTCCCTTTAAACCAAGTGCTGGAATTCTAGTCGCAACCAAGATGATTGAGATCAAAACATAAGGCAACCAAGCCATAAATAGAGACATTTTTAGATCTTTTTTCTCTTTTTTTACTTCAGCCTCTTCAGTGCCGATATTTTTTTGGATTGCGCCTTTCCACTCCTCTGGCCAAAGTTTTGGTGATTCAAAATCCCAATTATCTTTTGGAGTTAAAATATTATATTTAGCAGCCAAAACCAAAACAGCAAGCGAAATCAAACCAGCAACAAGTGAAGGCACCTCAAGACCGTTAAATTTAGCGATCAAGATGTAAGGAATGATAAAGCTAATTGAGCCTAAAAGGCAGAATGGAAGCGCAGGGAGCGCGTCTTTAAAGCTTTTGTTTTTGCCGAAGAATTTAACGACCATCATAACAACCAAGAATGGAATAAACATCGCTCCAACTGAGTGAATGATCGCAGTATCTACGGTAACTGCAGTCGTATAAGCATCAAGTGCGTCGCCCTTTAAAACAACATCGCCGCTTTTAAGGTCAGTAACGACTGTTCTAATCATATTTGTCGGAGTTCCGACCGCGCCGTAACTAACTGGCGAGCTGTTTAGAATCAAACAAGCCATCGCAGCGCCAAGAGCCGGGAATCCCAAACCAACCAAAAGCGGAGCAGCTAGCGCCGCAGGAGTTCCAAAGCCGGCAGCACCCTCAATGAATGCACCGAATGCCCAACCGATGATGATTACTTGAACGCGTCTGTCGGTTGAAACCGCGTCAAACCCGTGATTGATGACATCCATTGCGCCAGAATTTTTGAGAGTGTTCAAAATCAAAATCGCACCAAAAATGATGACGAGAATCGTGAACGCACTCATAAATCCATAAATAACGCGCGCGAAAACTTCCGAGCTAGCGGCGTTAAATGTGGTTAGAGCAATTGCGATTGTCAAAACCAAAGCCACGCTAAGCGATAGCTTAGAACTCTGTTTGAAGCCGATCATCATGACCAAAATGACGACTATCGGCAAAAACGATAAAGCAACGTACATTGCGACTCCTTGAAAAATAAGATTGTTACGGAATTTTAGCGAATTTAGACTTAAATTATAGAAAGAATAAAAGAAAAGAAATATTTTTAAGTTTTTATTAACCTCAAATTTCGCTCCATCCAAAAAGCGAGCGAAAGTGCCTTAAAATCGCTAAATTTCGCGCCTAAAATTTCAAATCCGACTGGAATTTCCACTTTTTGGAGCGAAATTTCTCTATTTTTTTGCGAATTTTCCTGCTCGTTTGGCGAAAATTCCTGCGGATTTTTTTGGCCAAATTCATTAACAAATCCAATCGGCACCGAAACCGATGGCCGCCCAGAAATCGCCGCTAAGACGCCATTTCTGCCATTTTGCGCGGCGCCAATTTTGCAGACCAACTCCTGCTGATGCGGAAAAACCAAAAAATCGAGCGAATTTTCGGCAAAAATTTCATCAAGCGTTTTTGAAACCATTTCGGCGTTTTTTAGCTTGCGGATTTTTTCGTTTTCGTCGGAATTTAGGGCTTTTTCAATGACCGGCTTTAAAGATGGGTGAAATTTGCCACTTTCATAAATTTCTTTTAGAGATTTCGCTGGCGCGTTAAATTCGCGCAAAAATTTATCCAAAGAGCCCTGAAATTCGTCAGTATGAATGCTTGCATTTTGCGTTAGCCACGCTTGATCAAGGTTTTGCGAAATTTCAATTAGCGTAGCACCCGCGTCTTTTAATTGCGTGAGCGCGTTTTCGCAAAGCGCAATTATTCGCGGATCTTGCCCAAAAAATGAGCGTAAAATGCCGATTTTAACGCCATTTAAATTTCCGTTTTCATTAAATTCGCTAAATTTTGGCTTTTCACGCCAAGCCAAAGTCGCACAATCATGCTCATCACGCCCGGAAATCACGTCCAAAATCACCGCACAATCGCGCGTGCTGCGGCAAATCGGCCCCGCGATGTCCTGCGTAGCGCTATATGGCACGATGCCGGCGCGACTCACAAGCCCAGCACTTGGGCGCAAGCCAAAAAGCCCGCAAGCGCTGGCTGGACTGCGAATGGAATTAACCGTGTCCGTGCCGATGCCAGCAAGGGCCAGATCCGCGCAGATGCCAGCGCCCGTGCCACCGCTACTGCCACCCGGCGTGCGCGTGAGGTCAAAGGGATTTCGCGCCTGACCGCCAAGACTGCTCACGCTTTCGCCCCAAACGGCGAATTCATGCATATTTGCTTTGGCGATGATGATCGCACCTGCGATTTTTAGGCGCTTTGTGATAAATGCGTCGCCAAGATAAAACTCACGAAGCGCCATGCTGCCCGCAGTTGTGGGCATTCCCACGCAGCCGATATTGTCTTTTAGAAGCACAGGCACGCCAAAAAGGGGTTCTTTTTTAAAATCAAATTTGCCTCTAGCGAATTTTTCATCCAAAATTTGAGCAAGTTTTAAAGCCGCAGGATTAACAGAAATAACGGCGTTAAGATGGGAATTTGCTTGAATTTGATTTAGATAAAATTCCACCAAATTCGCGATTTTTATCTCATTTTTGAGAAGCAATTGGTGGAATTTTTGAATTGTTAAATTGCGAAAATGCGCCAAATTTTGGCTATCTGAGCGGAATTTCAAATCCGATTTGCACATCTGGCCAGCTCTTTTGTCCGTGAAGTCCGGCGATGACTTTGTCGTTCGCAAAGGCTTCGTACGCCTTTTTGAGCTTAAAATCCTCCTCGAGCGAAATTTGCCCTTCAGCCTTGATTGCGCCCTCTTTTACGATATATTCGAGCGTAATTTCTTTTTGAACGCCGTTAAAATCGAGATACAAAGTGACCTCGCCCATCGTATCATCGCCATTTACGGCACGGATTAGGCCTTTTGTGTATTGAGTCTGTAAATTTGCGAAAAATTGGTCACGCACATGTTTGTCGCGCACGGGATTTTTCACGGTATCGACGCTATTTAGGGTCACGATCGCCTCTGCGTTTGTCAGAATTTCAGCGACCGTCCCGCTAGTGCGCTGAAAGCGGAAATTCGTCTCTTTAAAATAGCACGGAACCGCGGTTTTATTGTTCATTTTGTAAGCTGTGAATGTCACCTTTGCGCCCTGCTCGTTAATCTCAAGCGCAAAAACGCTCGAAACCAGCCACGCACAGGCAAATAAAAAGAATTTTTTCATTCTTGCCTCCTTAAAAAAATTCTTATTATTATAAAAAATCTATTTTTAATAATTTTTAAATTTGTGAGAAATTTGGCTCACAAGGAGCCAAATTTGCTATTTTTTATCTTTTGATCTGTCGCGAGAAAGGTAGCTGCCTAGATCATACATATCTTTGTCGTTGATCTCGATTTTGCGGAAAAACGGCATTGAGTAAGCGCCGTTTCGCACGAAAGTCTCGACCAACTCTGGCGTAAAAAATCCCTCGCGCTCATCGATTACTGGCGAGATGTCAGTTCCTGCGTAAGTCACTGCCAAAGCCGCACTCGCAGGCATTCCAACGCCATGACAATGCACACACCAGCGATCAAATAGCCATTTGCCGTGCTCTAAATCTGGCTCACCAGAATTATCAAGCGCAACGCCCAAATTTAGTCCCATGCACAAAAGTGCCGCTGCAAAAATTATCTTTCTCATTTTCTATATCCTCGTCTGTCGCGTTGATTTGCAGGCCAAATTCCGCCACGTCCAGGCGCTAAAATGCCGTTTGGATCGATGCTGTCTTTTAGCTGTTCGCAGAATGTGCGCAAAATGTTGTTGTTAAATGAGTAGGCGCCCATGACGTCATCTTGGAAATCAGGCGCAGCGCGGTAGTCGCCCCAGCCGTTTTCTGCGGCGGCTTGAACCATGCGGCGATAGACTTCGCGCATTTTTTTGTTTGCCTCGACATCGACTCTTGAATTTCCGAAACCAAGCATAAAGCAGAACGCGCGGTACATCCACGATCTTGGGTGCGCAAACGGAGTGATCGGACTTGGAACGCCCATTTCATGGAAAATGTCGATATATACCTCTTGGCATTTTAATAGCTCGCGGCCATCGCGCGGAATAATCGGGCTAAACCAAACGTGGCCAAATTCCGGCTCAATCGTCTCGCCTCTAGTCGAAAGCCAGAAAATCTCCAAATTTGGAATTCCCAAAGTAACTTTGTGCTTCATCGCCTTTTTTTGCTCTTCGGTTAGCGGCAAATCGTGGTCCTCTAAAGTCTTAAATTCGCAGCCATTAATCGCGGCATTCATGCGGTCTTGCACGTCTTTGATTTTAGCGGCGCACTCCTCTTTACTGCTGCCATAAATCGTGATATCGACTGACCAGTATGGGATTTTGTTGCGAAGCGCATAGTCTTGAATCGCCTCATAATCAGGCTTTCCGCCTTTGCTCGTAAGGTAGCCTTTTAGCTCTTCGTTCATCGCTTTGCCGTGTGGTGGATTTAGCGGACTGCGGTATAATGGCCATCCGATAGTAAAGCTATCCTCTAGATAATTTAAAATATCGACCATTGGGATCAAGTCATCGCGTCTTGGCGCAGTGAGATTGATTAGTGCGTAGTGTTTTGGTTTTGGTTGCATCCAAAAGCCCATTTTTGTGACGATTCCGAAATTTGACTGCGCAAAAAGGCCGTCCACACTTGGACCATAACCCCATTTATTCTCAGCAAATGTCTTAGCATTCGGCATGGCGCCCATTCCAGTGCGCAAAACTTCGCCGTTTGCGAGCACCACTTCCATGCCGCAGTGGCAAGCGAAGTGGTCGCGGTACATGCCATATGTATATCCCCAGCCGTGATCTAGCGCGTTACCCACAGGGCTGCCCCAGCCCGGATCTGGCATATCCATCATCACGTTTAGATTGTTTTTTTCGATATATTCATAAAGCTCGAAATATGATACTCCAGGCTCCAAAATACAGTAATTTCGCTTGTCATTGACTTCGATGATTTTGTTCATATTTTTTAGGTCAATTACGATTTCGCCGCGGTTTTGTGGCGCGCAAGAGCCGTAACCCAAATTCTTTCCAGTCGAGATCGGGAAAATCGGAGTTTTGTATTTATTCGCGATTTTTACGATGCCTTGAACCTCTTCAGTTGAAGTAGGTGCCAAAGCAAGGGAAGGAACGCACTCTATCTCCTCGTCCCAGCTCGGAGAATAGGCATCTCGGTATAAATTCAAATCCTCTTCTTTATCATAGACTTTATCTTCGCCTAAAAGCGCTTTAAATTCAGCGACAGCCGCCTTAAAATCGGCTTCACTAACATTATGTGGTAATATCATGCCAAACTCCTTGAAGCAAATAAAAATGAAACAAGCGGCTTTTCGCCAGCCTCGCAAGATGCGGTGCAGGTGGTAAATTTGCGGTCAAATTTGACCATTTTTACGGCTTGCGTTAATGTCTCTGAATTGCCAAATGCAAATTCGAGCAACTTTTGATTACTTTTTGATGCGTTGATGCGCGCGAAATTTCCGCCCAAATCGGTGCGAAAATATGGCACGAAGCCCTTGTCAAAAAGCATTCTCTCAAGCACAAAATATGTCGTCGGACTTACGACGCCCACGACCGCCTGTTTTTGGCTCAAATTTCGAATCACATCGTAATAAAAATCCGTAATATCGCCATTTATCTCATGTTTTTTTGAAAAAGAATCCGCAAATTTCGCGCTTTGCTCAAATTCGCTCTCAAAAACTGCATGAAATTCAAGGTCATTTGCGCTTGCCTTAAAAGCGTTGGCATTCATCGCCACAGGAATCACCGCAGCAGTCGCCAAACTGAGTTTCAAAAAATCTCGCCTTGAATGCATAATTTTCCTTTCTTTAAGATATAAAACAGCGCGAATTTTACTCAGATATCACTTTTTTTCAATAAATTTGAAAATTAAAAATTTTTTTTTAGGTTTTTTTAAATTTGGGAAATTTGGGTGAATTTCCGCCCGAATTTGGGCGGAAATTTTATTTGCAGTAGTCGTTTGTTTTATCTATTGCGCAGAGTTTTTTGAGGTACTCTTTTGCCTTCTTTTGGTCTTTTTCGACCTTTAATTTATAAAACCAGCCGTCGCTGCCGTCGCGGTAACTCTCCATCAAATTTTCGCACGCTGGCGCGTTTTTGAGTTTGCACGCTTTGTCTAAATATGCGATTTTTGCGGCATCTTCGCTGTCGTCTGAGGCTTTTAAACAAGCAAGCGCTGAGCCCTTATTGCAGGCTTTATCAAAGAAAACAAGCCCCAAATCATCGCTTCTTCTGTGATTTCTAATCAAAAATTCGCAACCCTCGTCTTTGCCCTTTTCACAGAGCTCTTTTGAGACAGTTTTGGCTCTTTGCGCGAATTCTTCGGCTTTCTCTTTGTTTGCCTCTAAAATGTCAAAGCCTTTTGAGTCCTTAATTCCGCGTTGGTAGAAATTCGCCAAACCAAGGCAAAATTCGACGTTTTTGTTTTTGCAGTTTGACTCGACCGCTTTTACGCGTTTTTCTTGGAATTTAGCCACGTCGTCGCTCGAAATTCCGGCATCTTTAAAGCCCAAAAAGCAGATTGACGCATCTTTTCCTTTGCAGCCTTTTAAAATCAGATCGTTAAATTTCTTTGAAATTTTCGGAAGTTCCTTTTCATCGGCTTCGTAAAGCGAAATTTCGCATGATGAGATGTTGCCATCGCGAAGACAGCTTTTGTTGTAATTTGCCAAAAGCATCTTGCCCAAAGCCTCCGCATCCTCGCGGCTTGATTTGAAAATCGCCTCTTCACACGCCTTAATATCGCCACTTTTGCAGGCTCGTTTATAGATTTTTAAAGCTTTATCCAAATTTCCAGCATTTTCTGCCTTTTTGCCAGCTTCATAACCGCTGCCGCCGCAACCCGCCAAAAAAAGCCCCATAATTAGCAAACAGAGATACTTTTTCATTACTACTCCTTGTAAGTTTTGCGATCTCTATTTTATTAAATTTTGCTTTATAAATAGATTAATGAGCGAAATTTAGAGCAGTTTTCTTGGAATTTCTGGGGAGAGTTTGACTAAAATTTCATAACTGATGGTGTCGAAGAATCTTGCCCAAATTTGGGCATCATCGATAACTAAGACGCGATCTCCTGCATCGATGGAAGAAAAGCTATCCATTGAAATTTTGCCTAAAATTGGGTTTCCGTTTGCCAAATTTAATTCGCCAACGCCATTAAATCTAAAAAGTCCATCTCCATAACCCAAATCGTAAGTGGCAATTTTCATCTCTTCATGCGCGGTAAATGCGCCATTGTAGCCCACTCTTTCGCCTTTTTTGATCGTGCGGGAGCTGACTTTGTCGGCAAAAAGTGAGAGTACGCGGCGCAATTTTAGGCTATCGTCAAACTGCGAATAGCCGTGTTGCGCGATTCCAACGCGTACGAAGTCATTTTTAAAAGTGTGTGAGCGCTCGATCGCAGCGGAATTTTGCGCGTGGAATTTAAGGTCTGAAAAGCCGAATTTATGGGCATTTTGAAGCAAAATCGTCTTCGCGGTCTCAAAATTATCATTTTGCACATAAAATTCGCTCGAAATTTCATCCGCGCTCCTAAAATGCGTGAATGCGCCGCAAATTTGAATGCCAAATTCCTTTGCTAGGCGCATCGCGTCATTAATTTCATTAAGCATTACGCCATTTCGTCGCATCGCTGTATCGACCGCCAGATGGACTTTTGTGCCCTTTTTTAGGCGCGAAAAATAGCTCAGATCATTAATCGTGTAGATAAATTTTTCGCTCTCAAAACCGCTCGGAATGTGCGATAAAATGAGGATTTCATCGAAATATTTTTCAATTTTTTCAGCTTCGTTTTGCGATTTTACCACAGCGCGTTTTATGCCTAAATTCGCTGCAAATGGCGCAATCAGCGAAATTCCATGCCCGTAAGCGTTGTCTTTTAAAACTAAAAAAATCTTTTCAACACCGCCGATTTTAGCGGCAATTGAACTGATATTATGCCTATAAGCATCGCTATTTAGGATGATTTCAGACATTAAATTTCACTCCATACGCCTTATAAAGGTAAGGAAGCAGCTTTCTAATCGCGTAATCGTAATCGTAAAATTTGGCGTACGCCTCTTTAAATTTCAAATCGCCGCAAGAATCAAAATCAAAAACGTCTGTTTGGCCGAATTTGACCGAATTTTCGTCGAAAAGTTTGTAAAATTCGCCTCGTGCCTCTAAAAGTGCCTTAATTTTGGCTTCTACTTCAAGTTTTTCGTCCATTAGTGCTCCATTTTGGCCTTCGGATCGATGCCGATTAGATTTAGCGCCGTTTTTATGGTCATCGCAACGACCGCAAAAAGCTTCAAAAGCTCCTTCTCATCGCTGCTGCCAACGACGCGATTTTCGTTATAAAATTTATGAAATGAAGCAGCCAAAGATTTGAGATAATCTGGAATTTTCTGCAAATTTCGGCTATTAAAGGCATCTTCTAAGACTTCATCCAAAATTAACGCCTCAAAAAGAAGATTTTGCGCGTTTTCATTAAGGCGCGATAAATCCGCGTCAATCACGTCATTTAGGCGTTTTTCAGCCTTCGCAAAGACCTGATTTACGCGCGCAAAAGCGTAATTGATGTAAAAAATCGGATTTGAATTATCCTGCACTTTTAGCTCGTCAACGTCGAATTCAAGGGCAGTGTCTGGCTTTTTGCTGATAAAAATAAATCGCAGCGCGTCACTTCCAATTTCGTTCACAACGTCGCTCATTAAGATAAAATTTCCCGCGCGTTTGCTCATTTTATAGGCCTCGCCGTCTTTTAAGAGGCTTACCATTTGCGCTAAAATCACCTCGAGTTTATTCTCATCGTAGCCCAAAAAATGGATGCTAGACTTCACTCGCGCGATGTAGCCGTGGTGATCAGCGCCCCAAATATTGATGTAGTGATCAAATCCGCGCTCGAATTTGTCGTTGTGATAGACAATATCTCCCGCTAAATATGTCGGACGGCCGTCGTCACGGACAACGACGCGATCTTTTTCATCGCCCAAATCGCTCGATTTTATCCACAATTTTCCATCGCTTTCGTAAATTCCGCCATTTGCTTTGAGTTTTTCAATCGTAGCGCCCAATTTATCGTAAAGACTCTTTTCACTCACCCAATTTTCAATCGAAATTCCGGCGTCGCTCAAATTTGATTTTATCAAACGAAGCATCTTCTCTTTGCCCCAATTTGCGAGCATTTCTAGATTTTCGTCTTTGAAAATTTCATTTCCAAATTCCTTTGCTGCCTCGCGCGCTAAATCCTCGATATAATCGCCCTTGTAGTAGCTTTCCGGGTATTCGACCGTTTGGCCTAAAATCTTCTCTTTTCCAACCAAAATGATGGAAATTCCAAGCAAATCGATCTGATTTCCAGCGTCGTTGATGTAATATTCAGTCAAAATTTCATGTCCAAGATGCCTGCCGACGCGAGCTAAAGTATCGCCATAAACGGCTCCGCGAACGTGTCCGATGTGCAGCGGACCCGTTGGATTGGCACTTACGTACTCGATCATCGTCTTGGTTTCGCGCTTTTTGCCCTTTGCGAAATTCTCTTGATTTTTAAGCGCCGCAGTTGCGATATGATTTAAAAATTCGCCACTTAAGCGCAAATTTATGTAGCCATTTAGCGCGCTGGCGCTGAAATTTGCGGAATTTAGCTTTTGCGCGAAATCTTCAGCGATCATTTTTGGGGCTTTTTTAAGCTCCTTTGCCAGCGAAAACGCCAATGGCGAGGCGTAATGCGCCAAATTTTTATCTTTTGGCTTTTCCAAAACCACGTCGCGACCCAAAAGAGCGCGAATTTCATCTAAAATTTCACTCTTCACTACAGCTTCTTTTCGTCTTCGAGCTCTTTTGTTTCGTTTGATGCGATCACATCATCATCTTGCATCTCTTTTTTGAATGTTTTGATGCCTTTCCCGAGGCCTTGCGCGAGTTCGGGGATCTTTTTCGCCCCAAAAAGCAACACAATCACGACCAAAACGATCAACCAATGCGAAATACTCATACTTCCCATTTTTACTCCTTAAAATTTAATTTTTCCAATTTTTTATAAAATCAACACCCAAATTTGCGGTCTTTGCGCAAGTCGAGAGAAAAATCGCTCTGAGCTTTTCATAAGCGGCGTCTAAATCGTCATTAATCACCAAAAAATCGTAATCTTTAACAAATTCCATCTCGCCACAAGCGTTTTTTAGGCGTTTTTCGATTGTCTTTTCATCGTCAGTTCCGCGCGTTTCCAGCCTGCGTCTAAGCTCGGCCAAATTCGCAGTCGTCACAAAAACCGTCGTCAAATTTGAGAGCTTTTTCTCCACGATTTTAAAGCCCTGAACATCGATGTCTAGGATCACGAATTTGCCCTCGTTTAGAGCGTTTTCAATCTGTCTAATCGACGTGCCGTAAAAATTGCCATGCACGTTCGCCCACTCGATAAATTCATCATTTTCTATCCCTTTTTTAAACTCATCCTCGCTTAAAAAAAAGTAATTCACACCGTGAATTTCGCCATCGCGTGGCGCTCTAGTGGTGCTTGAAACAGAAAAATATGTATTTTTAAATTCGCTCATCAAACGCCTAATTAGCGTGCTTTTCCCGCTGCCACTTGGTCCAGAAATAAGTAAAATAGAGCTTTTCATCACTTCTCAAAACTGATTTTAATTTTGATATCTTTTAGCTCTTCGCTAAATTTGGAGTCTTCAATCGACGCTTTTATCGCTTTTGTGGTGATTTCGACGATTTTGCTTTTAAATCGCTCGATCTCTGGATTTACGTGTTTATCCTCGATTTCAAGGACTTTTTGCGCCTCGATTAATCCAGCCGGCTTGGTTTTGGAATCGAGCGAAATAAGCCCAATTGGCTTTTGCTCATATTTTGATTTTTTGCCCTTTTTGCCCTTTGTTTTAGCGCGTTTTAGGGCTTCAGCGGCGGCAAAAAGAATTTTATCTGAAAGCTCTGAAATATTTTCAACTGCCGAATTTAGTGTCTTTTGCAGCTCTTCATCCATCTTTTCATTATCAAAATCCGTCTCTTTTTGCGTTGCCACAGGCTTTGCGGCAACCGCGCCACTTAAAAACGCAAGCAAATTCTCATCAATCTGCTTCTGCATTTTTTTGGCCAAGTTTTCAGTCGCCTCAATCGCCTCTTCTACCTTTTCTTCGAGGTTTTCATCACTTTTTTCATCCTCTTTTTCATCATTTTTTTCATCGTTTTTTTCCTGCTCGAAATTTACCTCAAGCCCATTTTCAGCCTCTTGCGGGCGCTTTGCATCAAGTTTGTGCAGGATGTTGCGGATTTCCTGAGTGCCCTCTTCATCCAAACCCTCAATTTTAGGCTCGTTTATCTCAGCGCCTTCGTTTTCAAGCTTTTTAGCAAGCGCGTGAAGATCCATATCATCACTGATATCCTCCGCAAAATCGGCATCGTTGATGTCAATTTCGGACGAAATTTCGCTCTCAGGGACTTTTAAATCGTCTAAAATCTCGCCAATCGTCTCCTCATCGCTAATCCCATCTACTTTTTGAGACAAAATTTCCTCTTGTGCTTTCGATAATTCTAGCTCGCTATCCTCATTTTTAGGCTCTTCTTTCGCCTCAGGTTCAAGTAAATCGTCCATTTTTAGGGGAATTATCTCTTTTTCTGGCTTAATTTCAGAAATTTTATCCGAAATTTTAGCTAGCACCGTATCGTCTTTTGGATCTGGGCGTTTTTGAATTTCATTATCTAAATTTTCGCTCATTTCCGCGTCATCTTTTGGCTCTTTAACCCCTAAATTTACGAGCGCGTCGAGCTCATCGATGTCATTTAAAATTGAGTTCAAATTTTCGATATTTTCCATCATGTCGCTCTGTCTGGAAATTCGCGCGCTGTATTCAGAGAGAAAATTTATCAATTCAATCGGTAAAAAGGGCTTTGAGATCTTATATTTAGCGTCAATTTTATCATACGCGGTTTTTGGTACCAAAAAGAGAGTCTTCTCTTGGTCAAATTCCGAAATTTCGGTGTCATTCTCGCAGTCTTTAACCAAAAGTTCAAAATCGTCATTATCGCCGATTGAGTTGTTGAGCAGATCGCAACCAGCCTGCTCACAAGATGTGCCGACAATTTTTGAAACTATTTGATTATTCCCTTCTAATAGAACTTTCATCGCGCTTCCTTTTTGGTAAAAAAAATTCTCACTATTTTATGATAAATTTCATTATTTAGCGCTTAAATTTCGCTTAAGAAGGCTAAATTTCAAGAAGTTTGTTGTTTTCTAAACGGTAAATTTTCGAGCAGCTTTTGGCCAAATTTTCATCATGCGTGACCAAAATCATCGCGCCTTTAATCGCTTTAATATAGTCGAAAATCACGCTCATTACGTCATTTGCGGTGGCTTTGTCCAAATTTCCAGTCGGCTCATCGGCAAAAATTATTTTTGGCTTCTTGCACAAAATTCTAGCGATCGAGACGCGCTGCTGTTGGCCGCCGCTTAAATCGCCCACTTTTTGCTGCAAAACGTGCGTGATTTTGAGCTTTTCTAGAATTTCATCATCAATTTTTTGCTTTGTTAGGGCTGAACTTAACTCAATATTTTCAAACGCTGAAAAGCCCTTAAAAAGGTAATGCGACTGAAAAATAATCCCAAAATCGTTTCGTCTGATATTCAATCTTTCATCGTTTGATAGCGAATAGATGGACTTTTCGTTATAAAAAACCTCGCCAGATGTCGGTTTTAAGAGGGTTGAGAGAATGTGCAAAAGTGTGGATTTTCCGCATCCGCTGACGCCTAAAATCGCCACGCTTTCGCCCGAATTTACGCTTAAATTTGCGCCTTCAAAGAGCGTATAATCGAACGCTTGAGTTAAATTTACGCCCTTTAGAAGTTCCATTTTTATCCGATTTGTGCCGCAACTTCAGCCGCGAAATCGTCGCTGCGTTTTTCCAAACCTTCGCCGACTTCGAAACGCTTGTAAGCCGTAATTGTGATTGTGTCGCCGAGTTCTGCGGATTTTTCAGCCAAAACTTGCTCGACGGTTTTTTTGTCATCCATTACGAAAAATTGGCTCAAAAGTGTCAATCTTTGGTCCAAAATCGTGTTGTCCGCGAAAAATCTGTCCATTTTACCTGGCAAAATTTTATCCCAAATTTTCTCTGGCTTATTTTCGGCTTTTAGTTGCTCTTTGATCGCATCTTCTGCCTTTTTTACGATATCATCGGTTAGTTGCAAGCGGCTTGCAAATTCAGGAATATGCACAAGCGGCTTACCAAGGCGTTTTAGCTCTTCATTTTCTTTCTCAAGCTCGGCTTTTAGGGCAACATACTCTTTTTCTACAAATTCTTTATCCAAATCTTTGTAGCTGATAAATTGCGGTTTCATCGCTGCTGCGTGCATGCAAATTTGCTTCAAAACTGCCTCAACTTTCGCCTTGTCAGCCTTGCCGCAACTTGCCGCAATCGCGACTGCGACGCGTGAATTTGAGTGCAAATAGCCGCTGACGACTTCGCCTTCGACTGTTTCAAATCTGCGAACGACCAAATTTTCGCCGATTGTTGCGATCTGATTTTTTAGGAATTCGTCAAATTTCGCACCCTCAACTTCGCAAGAATTTAGCTCATCGATTGTTTTTAAGCCCTTTTCTTGGACCAATTTTGTGGTGTTTTTGACCAAATTTACGAATTTCTCATTTTTTGCGACGAAATCTGTTTCGGAATTGATTTCAATCAAAGTCGCCGCAGTATTGGCGGAATTTACCAAAACATTTGCCAAGCCTTCGCTTGCCAATCTATCGGCCTTTTTAGCGGCTTTTCCTAAGCCTTTTTCGCGCAAAAGATCAACGGCTTTGTCCATATCGCCGTCAGTATCGACTAGAGCGCGTTTGCAATCCATCATTCCCGCACCGGTGCTCTCTCTGAGCTCTTTAACCATCGCTGCAGTAATTTCCATAACTATTCCTTATCTTCGAAATTCTCGATATCTTCTTCGCTCATAGCCTCTTCGACGATCTCGTCTTTTTCGGTTTGAGTCACCTCTTGCGCCTCTTCTTCTACGCTATCTTGCTCGCGTAGTGATTTGCCCTCATTTATCGCCTCTGCCATCTCTTGGCAAAATAGCTGAACTGAGCGGATCGCGTCGTCATTGCCTGGAATTGGGAAATCCACGACATCTGGATCGCAGTTTGTATCAAGCGGTGCAACGACTGGAATTTTCAAGCGATTTGCCTCGGCGACTGCGATGCGCTCTTTTACGACATCGACGACAAAAATCATATCAGGCAAATTTTTCATATCTTTAATTCCGCCTAGATACGCAGTTAGTTTATCTTTTTTGCGGCGAAGCATGAGCGCCTCTTTTTTTGTCAAAAGCTTAATTGAGCCATCCTCTTCCATTTTTTCGATGACTTCAAGTTTGCGGATTGATTGGCGAATTGTGCTGAAATTCGTAAGCATGCCGCCAAGCCAGCGGTTATTAACGTATGGCATTCCGCATTTTTGGGCGTATTCGCCGACTGTTGGGCCAGCTTGTTTTTTAGTGCCAACAAATAGCACAGTCTTACCCTCGGCCGCTGCGTCGCGTACGACATTGTAAGTGTAGCGGAAATAGCGGATTGTCTTTTGCAAATCTATGATATAGATACCTTTTCTCTCGCCGAAAATAAAT